>ERZ772962.634-NODE-634-length-19598-cov-4.831244_pt1 | contig 19598 bp, 23 predicted proteins | sample MGYA00580676_ERZ772962 | MGnify/ENA primary metagenome ERZ772962 (study PRJEB29015, sample SAMEA2738049) | human oral metagenome | biome: human oral; feature: human-associated habitat; material: saliva | place: China | collected 2230 ...
CTGGACAGCTTCCATGTGGTGGCAGCTCTTCACAAAGGCGACAGACCCTGTGAGGTGCACGCAGAGGCGCGAGTCGGCGAAGAAGCACAAGGCAGCTCGCGGCTGAAGAAAAAGGAGAGCCTCACAGAGTACCAGCTTGCGAAGAGAGAGGAGCTCGACCCCGCGAAGACACATCTCAGGGAGGCGCATACCTGCCAGATGGCAAAGCGATGCAGGACACCTATGGCTGTCCCGACAGAGAATCTACAGCCAAGGCCCCAGACCGGCTCTGTTTGTGGATGATACACTCTGTTGTGGCTAAGATCAAGAGGATGGCAGGTACCCTTAGGCAGGAGCGGGAGGGGATCTTGAACTGGTGGAAGAAGGGATCCACCAATTCGTTCCTCGAAGGGCTCAACTCCCTCGTCCAGTCAGCGAGGAGCGCCGCCAGGGGCTTCAAGAACACCGGATACTTCAGGACGATAATCTTCTTCAGACTGGGAAACTCAACTTCTCGGCCCAGAGGCAGCTGGCCTGTACTACCCACTAGAAACATCGAAGAGCCGAAAGAAGGAGCACAGCCCTCTAGTCCCAGGGTAGGAGTGCGCTCTTGGGATAGGTGACGTCCACAAAGGTCAGCCCCCTCGCCGGTGCGGTCGGGCCGGCAGCTTTCCGGTCACGGGCCGCCAGCGCTTTCTGCACCCAGCTCACATCCCGGTGACCTCGTCCCACTTCGGCTAAGGTGCCGACGATGATGCGGACCATATTGTGGAGGAAGGCGTTGCCCTTAACCGATACACAGATCAGGTTCTCTCCGGTCTCCTGAGTCCGGTAGACCTTGACCTCCTGGATATTGCGGCAGGTCGAGAGCCCCGCCTGCTGCAAGAGCTGCGCCGACTCCACCTTGCAGAAGCTGACAAAGTCGTGCTCCCCTACCAGTGCCTGTGCGGCCTGGTTCATTGCAAGCGGATCGAGCGCGCCACGGTACCACCAGGCATAGTCCCATGAGAGTACCGGCCGCGCCTGCCCAGCCACGATGCGGTAAATATAGTGGCGGGAGGTCGCCTCAAAGCGGGCAGAGAAATCCTTTGAAGCCCGGAAGACCCCACGGATAGAGATATCGTCCGGGGTGAGGGCATTCAGAGCATGCTGAATGCGGCTGGCGTTGATACACGCTTCCTGTGCGGTAACCGGCAGGCTCACATACTGAGCCAGGGCATGGACGCCGGTATCCGTCCTACCGGCACAAGTGAGCTCGACCGGCCTTCGCAGAAAGGTCTTGAGGGCGCGGCCAAGTTCCCCTGCCACGGTCCTTGTGTTTGGCTGCGCCGCAAAGCCCGCAAATTGGGCCCCGCGGTATCCGATCTTCAACACCAATGTTGTATCCATCTCAGGCTGCATGTTATAGCCCACTTCCTGCTATCACTACCACACCACAACTCACCACGAGAAGCGCAATGTCACGCACACCGAGCGGCTTTGTCTCAGGAATCCGCGCATGTGCCCCATAGGCCCGATCATTGAGGGCAAGCGCTACCTCGTCCGATCTCCGGAAGAGTGCCACGATCGCAGGCACCAGAACCGCGTCCCAATGACCCAACCGCTCCGCGATGTTTCCTTTACTGAAATCAAGCGCCCGGGCCTCCTGCGCATCTTTGATCTGCGCAAACTCCTGTGCGCTGACCGGCAGAAACCGTAACGCCAGTGCCATCGTCATGCTCACATCGTCAACCGCAACTTCGAGGTTTCGCAGCGGCTGTAGAAGCCGCGCTACCCCGTCAGCCCCCTCAGGAGGGGTTGTGCTCGAAGCTACGACGAGGGCAAAGCCGACGATCAGAACGATCCGTAGAACCGCGCAGGCGCCCCTCAGCGCCCCGATACTGCTCGCCGAGAGATACCCCAATTGCAGGTCTCCCGTTCCATCAAACCTGAGGGAGTTGATCAGCAACACTACGATCAGAATGATCAAGGTGGGACGGACCCCATGCGCGATATCGCAGGGATGGATCGGACTCAGTGCACAGACGAGAACAAGGATTCCTGCGAGCGCCGCAAAGGTCACTGGTCCCTGTGCCATAAACGTGGCCACCGTCACCAGGATAAGCGCAAGCGCTTTGATGCGAGCGTCGCAACGCTCAAGAACAGACAGCTGGCCTGACACTATAGGCTTTCCATCTGGTTGTGCTGCAGGAGCAGCCGGCACTGTACGTCCCTCCAAATACGAACGCAATGCAAGCTCAGGAGGTACGGCGAGCCCCGCCTGCCGTAGAAGTTCCGGACGCTGAACAACCTCATGCGCCGGATACAAGCCTACCAACGTACCCTGTGCGAGGAGTGCGACCCGATCCGCCTCAGGGATCCACTCATCTAGATCGTGGGAGACCAAAAGAATCCCCGCCCCTTGTCGGGCAAGGCTGTGGAGCAGCCCGTGGATCTGGGATTTTCCCGCCGCGTCCAGTCCGGCTCCCGGCTCATCGAACACGTAGACAGGAGGCTGCATCGCCACCACACCGGCAATTGCGACACGGCGCTGATAGCCGCCCGAAAGGGTGAGGGGATGCCGGGGAAGCATCGTGGACGGGATAGAGAGACTCTCACAGGAGTCCTGAACCGCCTGAGACACACGCTCAGGGGACATACCTACATTGGTGGGGCCAAACCCTATATCTTCAGAAACCATGTCGCAGAAGAGCTGTGAGTGCGGCCGCTGGAAGCTGAGGCCAATCTCACCGGCGTGTACCGGCCGACCCTTCAATGTGCAGCAACCGGATGACAAGGGTTGTACGCCCGCGCAGCAGCGCGCGAGGGTACTCTTCCCGCTTCCCGATCTCCCGGCTACGAGAAGAATCTCCTTGGAGTGGATCGTGAGATCAATCGAGTTGAGGACCTGCTGCTTCCCAAAGCAGGCGCAGCCGCCCTTGAGCTCCAATAGAGGTGTTCTCTTGTGCGAGGGCTCGTAGTGGTGTGCCCGTTCAAAACACGCACGCAACTTTGCAATCAGGTTATGCTGAGGAGCGAAGCTAGCGAGCCCGTCGATCTTCACGGTTCCATCGTCACTAGCCAATTGGCTGCAGGTCAATCCATTGCCGAGAGTCATATGTAGCGCCTGCGCAAACGGAAGAGTGTCCATTTCAGCCATAGCGAGTGCTTTTGCATCAGAGAAGAACTGATCGGAGGATCCGCTCCATCCAATCCTTCCCTCATGCAGAACCACAACGGTGTCAGCCCAGAGCAGGTCAGTGGGTTCATGGGTGATCAGCAGGATACCGGTGCCCGCACACTTGGCGGCGACCCACTGTGAGCGGACCCGTTCGCACATCGTGACATCGAGTTGGGCCCCGACCTCGTCGAGCACCACATACCTGGGTTTCATCGCAAGGGCGCTTGCAACTGAAAGGCACACCTGCTCTCCCCCGGAGAGCTCCTCAGTATCCGCATCCTTCTTGTCGGCAAGCCCGACTACCCTGAGCGCGTAGTCAACCCGCTCACGCAGGGCTGCACCGGTCATTCCAAGGTTGTGCGGACCAAAGGCCACTTCGTCGGCAACCCGGCTCGAGACAATCTGAGTAGTAGGATCCTGCCTCACGATCGCAACGCGCTGCTTGATCTCAAGCTCTGAAGTATCAGCAGTTGAGTCTTTATCGACACTAACCTTCCCTATACTCGGCAGATAGGTAGCATTGGCAAGGGAGGCTACTGTCGACTTCCCTGAACCGTTGGCGCCAACCACGGCAACGCAGGATCCAGGGGCCACACTGAAGCTAATGTCGTGTAAGACGTCCGTATCGCTGTCATAGCTGAATCCTACGTTTTGAAATGCCAGCATTGATCCCCCTCCCCTGTCCTATATTTGTGCAGCAAAAAGGCCCCGAATATACGTCCGAGGCCTCTGCCAATAACCACATGTTGCGCTTGACTACTCTGTAGGAGTTTCCTCAGCAGGAGTGTCATCCTCTACAGAATCCTCTGCGGGCTCATCGTTTTTCGCAGCCTCAGCAGCGTCGTCCTTCCTGTCCTCAACCGCAACCGGTTCAGGTTCAGCGACAGGCTTGACAGTATCGGCAGTAGCTTTCGGCTTCACTGCCTCGTTGACAAGCTCGATGATAACGACATCGGAATTGTCACCCTTGCGCTTGCCGAGCTTCATGATGCGGGTGTAGCCACCCTGGCGGTCCTTCCAAAGGCCCTGCTGAGCCTTCTCGAAGACCTCACGTACGACCTCTTTGTCGCCGACGGTCTTGATTGCGAGACGGCGAGAGTGCAGATCGCCCTTCTTTGCCCAGGTGATAACGTGATCGACATCAGGGCGGATTGCCTTAGCACGCGGTTCGAGGGTCTTGATACGGTCATTGGCCAGAAGAGCACAGGTGAGGCTCCTCTTCATGGCCTTGGTATGACTCGCATCAGTCCCGAGCTTCATGCCATGTTTCTTATTGTGTCTCATGGTATATATGCTCCTATTAACAACGTTCGGTGAGTCTTAAGGCTTTAATGAGAGTCCCATGGACTCCAGCTTATCCTTGACTTCCTCGATGGACTTAACACCAAAATTGCGGATGTTGAGCAGGTCATTCTCAGAGAACTCAACAAGCTGGCGGACAGAGTGGATCCCTGCACGCTTCAGGCAGTTATAGGAACGGACCGAAAGGTCCAGATCCTCGATCTTCTTGTCGAGCTCAGTGTTGTCGTCTTCCTTCTTCTGAACGAAGATGGAAGCATCCTCTTCGTCTTCGGGCTTTTCTCCCAGGCCCATGAATGCGTTCATGTGCTGATCGATGATATTCGCTGCCTCAACGACCGCATCCTGCGGGGTCACAGACCCGTCGGTCTCGACCTCAAGGATCAATCTGTCATAGTCGGTCCGCTGTCCGACACGGCAGGGCTCGACGACCTTCGCACAACGACGCACCGGTGAATACAGGGAATCGACCGCGATCGTGCCGATCGGGTCATCAGGGTTGTCGTGGTCTGCCTCAGAGACATAGCCACGGCCCATGCCGATGTTGATCCCCATCTTCAGATGGGCGCCGTCATCGAGCGTACAGATCACATGGTCTGGGTTGACGACCTCGAACTCAGCAGGGACCTGCAGATCTCCGCCGGTGACCGTCATCGGACCGTCCACGTTGATGGTCGCGATCGCATGATCGCCCGTCCCCATGGAATGGAAGACCAGACCCTTGATGTTCAGGACAATGTCCGTGACATCCTCGTAGACGCCCGGAACCGTGGTGAACTCATGCTGTACACCGTCGATCTTGATAGACTCTGCCGCAGCTCCTTTAAGTGAGGAAAGCAGGACACGCCTCAAAGAATTACCGAGGGTATCACCGTAGCCGCGCTCAAGCGGCTCGGCGGTGACACGGGCAATTTTGTCATTGACCTCTTCTACCGACACAGTTGGCCGGATGAAATCGGACATGTATAACCTCCAACCGTTTCCTATTACTTGGAGTAGAGCTCGACGATAAGCCGCGGGTCAATACCAGTATCGATCTGATCCAGCGTCGGGAGGGTCAGCACCGTACCAGAAAGTTTCTCGATGTCTACCTCAAGCCAAGAGGGAACGGCCATGTGCTCAGAGGCGACGATTGCCTCCTTGATCGGGAGCAGATCCTTTGCCTTCTGCGCGACTGCCACAACGTCCCCCGCCTTCACGCGGTAAGAGGGGATGTCGACGCGCTTACCATTGACCGTGATGTGGCCGTGACGAACGGTCTGACGGGCCTCTTTGCGCGTACGAGCAAAGCCCAGACGGAACACAACGTTGTCAAGGCGGGTCTCAAGCAGGATCATCAGGTTGTCACCGGTGACGCCCTCAATTCTCAGGGCCTTCTCGTAATACCCGTGAAACTGCTCTTCGAGCACACCGTAGATGAACTTTGCCTTCTGCTTCTCACGGAGCTGCTGGCCGTACTCAGATTCCTGACGGCGGCGCTGCTTCGGCTGACGATTCGATTTCTTATTGATGCCCATAATCGTGGGCTCGATGCCGAGTTGGCGGCATCTCTTAAGGACAGGCGTCCTATCTACTGCCATAGCTACTGTCCTTCCTCAGTTGCGACGACGCTTGCGCGGACGGCAACCGTTGTGCGCGATGGGTGTCTTATCCTGAATACCTGAAACCTCCAGGCCTGCTGCCTGAAGTGAACGAATGGCGGTCTCTCGGCCAGAGCCGGGACCCTTCACAAAGACGGTGATCTTGTGAAGACCATGCTCCATAGCGGCCTTGGCAGCCTGCTCAGCTGCGATCTGTGCCGCGAACGGGGTGGATTTACGGGAGCCCTTGAAGCCGACCGTGCCGCCGGACTGCCAGGCAATAACATTGCCCTGTGCGTCGGAGATGGAGACGATCGTGTTGTTAAAGGTGCTCTTGATGTGGGCTTGGCCCACAGCGATATTTTTGCGCTCAGAGCGCTTCACGCGCGTCGTGCGCTGATTCTTCTGTGGCATCTACTACTCCTTAAGCCTTCGCCCTAGCACCGATCTGGCGACGCGGACCCTTGCGGGTGCGAGCGTTCGTGTGGGTGCGCTGTCCATGAACAGGTAAACCTTTACGATGACGAAGACCACGGTAGCAACCGATCTCCATGAGACGGTTGATGTTCTGACGACGCTCACGGCGAAGATCGCCCTCGACAGTATAATGCGCGTTGATGTACTCGCGGATCTTTGTTACTTCTCCCTCAGTGAGATCGCGGACACGAGTGTCCGGATTGATCCCACTCTCTTTGCAAATCTTGGTAGCGGACGTACGGCCAATGCCATAAAGATAGGTTAAGCCAACTTCAACGCGCTTCTCACGCGGGAGGTCAACACCATTAATACGTGGCAACTTTTGCTCCTCTCTTAACCTTGGCGCTGCTTATGACGAGGGTTTTCGCAAATAACGTAAACCCTACCATGGCGACGGACAATCTTGCACTTGTCGCACATCTTCTTTACCGAAGGACGTACCTTCATTGCAATCCCCTTCGATTGTTTCCTACAGGTTCTATATAGACGCCCAGCCGCAGGCGAAAATTGCTCTCTAAAATTGCTCTCTATTTGTAACGATATGTTATGCGGCCCCGAGTCAGATCATAGGGAGAGATCTCCACGGTCACCTTGTCACCCGGAAGGATACGGATGTAGTTCATACGGATCTTCCCGGAAATGGTGCACAGAATCGTCTTCTTATTCTCCAGCTCAACTCGAAACATCGCATTTGGCAAGGGCTCGAGGATAGTACCTTCAAGCTCAATTGCATCTTGCTTACTCAAGTTTCACAACCTTTCACGTCATATAGCTCCACAATGACAGTGAATTATAATAATAGCAAAAACTTCTGAAAAATACAAAGTTTTATGGATGTCCACAGAGCAATGATATGGCTGGCGATTCTGAGACATCGATTTGACCATCCTTTCAAATCCCGCAAAGATGTGTCCAAAGGACACAGATTGCACGGCAAGGATGTAGAAGACCATGAGGAGGACATACAGTGCGAGCTTCAAGATGGCAGCCGTACTGGAGGTAGCGAAGGAGCAAAAGACACTCTTACAGGTTGCCGTAAAGCACAGACGTAAACCCGTCGCTTACACCATCATGAAGAGACGAGCTGCTTGGCGCTGCTTACACCATATTCAACAGGACGAAGGAGAGTGAATCCTCAGAGCAAGTGCAACGTCTTGTGGTGGTAGACCTCCCAGAGGCACTTCTAACCCAGACGCTTGCGCGGCCCTCGGTTGAGTGAATCGTAGGCCTTCTGGACCTCGGCGTCTGTGGCGTGTATTTGATAGTCTCTGAGTTGGGCGTCTGAGCGGCCTTGTGGTGGCCGGCAAGCTCGCAGTTGAGCGAGCTCGACTCCACGGTACGGTAGATGGTGGTGTCGTTTACGGAGAGGGCTGCTCGGCCCTGATGCGGGTCGATATCTGCTCGTAAGATCAATGCTTATCGCGCATGGAGCAAACGACAAGCGAGCACCTCCTAGGCCGTCCATGAGCCTTTGCCACCTCGAGCGGTTGTGCCTGGTGTCGACCCTGCGCTTGCCGGGGAGGCCCTGTACCAGCGCCCGCTGCTCGTCACGCTGCCGTTGCGTCTGATCTACCTGGAGACGGCCGACCCCCCTCGCGATCTGGTTTTATGCCCTCGTGGTCCCTCCAGCGAATCATGACGTCCTCGCGCTTCTCGATGCTAAGATGGCTGTAGCGGCCCATGCCTGCCTCCAAGGTGATGTCTTTGCAAGTACCATCTTAGGTCGTACGTAGGTCGCTACCTCGTAATTAGTTGTTGCACTTAGAGTGTAGATTCACCCCTCAAAATAGAGTTTTCTATACGGGCAACACATACCACTTCCCTTGTTCGCAAGCCGCATACAAATGGGAAGCGGCAGCCACCAAAAGGAGACCACCGCAATAACCATCGACACATACAGGCACAGTTGATCATTGATTTGTTTGACCGACAGCACGAAAGCCAGCCGCACACTCTAGGCGCTGAATCCTCCCATGAGCGCATCTATTATCTGATCCCCACTCCCATAAGATGACTGGGCACCCCTTCCCGTTGCAGCAAAAGCCGAGACAGCAGACGCCATATGTGCAGAATCTCCTAAGTTATACCCAGCGACAAGACCAGCAAGGATGGCGCCCATATACGCATCACCGCACCCAGTCATATCAATCGCCTTGACCGTTACAGGATCTACGTGTTCAATCTCGCCGGAATCTATGACCACTGAACCTGCGGAGCCCAACGTAATGATCTCTCGTTCAAACCCGATTTCTGCCATACGGTAAGAGATCTCATGCCAGTCCGTATCGACACCAGCCAGCTTCTCCGCACCAAGGAACTGAGTGATCTCATGCTCGTTTACCAGCAGCACATCACAAGCTTCTATCAAATCAGTTGGCAATGACGCGGTAAAGGGCGAGTCGTTCAGGAGCACTGTCATTCCTGCGCTGTGGCAGATGGTAGCCGCTTCGACAACGGCATCCATTGGGCTCTCGAGGCAAAGCCCCAATACCGCCCCTTCCGTCAAGTCGCATTGCACAGAGTCAATATATGATGGCGAGAGAAGTGCATTCGATCCTGCCGAATAGACAATCGTATTCTCTCCAGCGGCGTCGACCGTTATGAGAGTGGAGCCGCTGGCCCCTTCGAGTCTTGCCACATGAGAGACGTCCACTCCAGCTTCCATGAGTTTCCCAGCAAGGAAGTCAGCATTTTCATCTTTGCCAAGGGCGCCAAACATCCTTACGTTTGCACCAATTCGCGCGGCAGATGCCGCTTGATTGCCCGACTTTCCCCCAGGAAGCAGGGCAATGGGGCCACCCGGGACTGTCTCCCCCGGGAGGGGGAGCCGCTCGGTCGTAACGGTATAGTCGGCATTCATGGAACCCAAGACGCAAACGATACCGTTCGAGGAGGAGACACCCCTGATAAGGGATTCCACATCGAAGCCCCTATTAGTTTCACGCGTCACTTAGCTCCCCCCCCCTGCAGTAGTAGCACCAACTCCGTCCTCAGTGGACTGATCGATCGAAAGCACAGCTTTCTTCACCGACTTTCGCGCTGCCATCGCAGTCATGCCAAACCAGACCATCGCCACACCCGTGGCAATAGCAAGTATGACCCATGTAATCGCTGAGGTCTGCCTATACAGGGTCACATAAGCAATGCAGAGCAATCCGCATAGGACGCAGAGCATCGACCGATCCCGACGCATCACTGAGGCAACTTTGATGTCGGCTACAGCTTTCACCGACTTCTCGTCGTATGTCGGCACACCTACAGGCTTAGCCTTAGTCTCACGGATATGAGAGCACTCTGACTTCCCTGTCATCGCGATCTCCCCTTTCCAACAATCGGAAACAGGCGGGCACGGCTCCATTGCCGCACTCGCCTGACCTCGTAGAACAATGCTATGCCGAAACAACACCAGTCATTCCGAAGAGCAGACCAAGTGCCATGATACCAAGGATGAGCCAAACCACATTGACCTTTTTCTGTAGAAGCCATGTGCAGAATAGGGTGAGCGAAATGGGAACGAGTCCCTTGAAAATTGCATCCAGGTACGTCTGGACCTTTACGGCATCCGTATTGGGAACCGGAATGCTAAGGGCGCAGCTAAACTTGACAAAGCTTGCAGACATTGCGCCAATCATGATAAGACCAAGAATGCTTGCCGCCTTCATGATGATTCCCATGACTCCAGACTCATACGCCTTGGAGAGGAACGAGGATTCCAGCTTATAACCCAGAATCAGCATCCACCAGCGGCAGAGCATCGAGGGGATATTGTAGATGAGCAGGAAAAGAATGGGTCCAAGCACGGAGCCCGTTGCTCCGATGGAAATACCCACAGCGGCTGCGATGACCCTGAGCACGCCCCAGAACACTGCATCGCCCACGCCCGAAAGCGGTCCCATGAGAGACGCTTTCACCGCGTTGATGGAGCTGACATCGAAATCCTCTATTTTGCTGTTCTCTCGCTCCATTGCTGCGACAAGGCCCATGACAAAAGTGGACACATTTTCGGTCATGTTGAACCACGTAGTGTGGCGAACCATTGCCTTGGTGCGGTCTTCATCACTCTTGTAGAAGCGCTTGAAGGCAGGCATCAGCGAATAGATGAAGCCATCCGAACCTGCCTCAGCTTCGCCCGCCCAGAAGCAGTACTCCGTGAACGATCTCCAATAGATGCTGTTGAGCATCTTCCTGTCCTCGGGCGAGAGACCCTTGGCACTGATGTTGACTTTCATCTCGTCTGGCGAGGAAGTCTTCTCAATCTCGTCACTCATGCGAAGAACGCCTCCTCCTCATTATCTGCATCAGGACTGGACTCCAGCGCGGGCCTACGGCCTTCGCACTCATGCTGAAGATCCAGCGTCTGCTTATCCCTCAGGGCAGTAACAACAACGACCACAGCGGCAAATGCCGCAACTCCGACCATGTCGAGTCCCAGATACGAAACCAGGATGAAGCCCAGCAAGAAGTAGATGGACAGCTTCTTGTCCCAGAGCATCTTCAGGAGCATTGCCATACCGATAGCAGGAAGCAGGTTGCCAGAGGCGGAGAATCCCGCAATAACATTTTTAGGCACCTGGTTGATCATCTGGCTCACAGGCTCAGCACCGAGAAGCACACCCAGGAAGGTGGGAATGCAGCAGATTCCATATTTTATGACCCATCCCAAGAAGTGAACGAGCTTGATGTTCCTCTCCTTGCCGGAAGCTGCCGCGCGATCGATGAACGGCGCGCCAAGGCTGGAAAGCGACAGGTGGATAAACTCATACACCAAACCTGCGAGAAGGCCAATAGGAACCGCAAGGGCAATTGCCACACCCTGATCCATGTGCATCACCACAACGAAGACCACGGCAAGCGTTGTGGCAGTGACCGGCTCTGCCGTAACTGCGCCGCCAACATTAACGGCACCCATGAATATTGCTTCGAGCGCAGCGCCCACGATGACACCAGTGGTCACGTCTCCAAAGAGAAGGCCAGCAACCATGCCGGCTACGAGGGGTCGCTCGGACATGCATTGTCCGAACATGTAATTACTGCCGATGCTTATGAATGCAGACAGCATAGCGAGCAGAGCTGTACCAAGCATTGTTCCTCCTTGGCTCGTATCTTCAACCCACGAAGGGCCAGCTACCTAATGTCTTCCAGCGCCGTCTCAACACCGGTTTTCGCATCATTCGGGGTGACCTGGTGAAACACTGGAATACCACGCTTGCATAGCTCTCGGGCGGCCTCGACCTCTTCGGGAGTCAGCTCGACATTTGGCATCACGCGAGTCTTCTCACTGTTCACGAACCTTCCTACGTTTGCGATATTTACCTCTTTGATCATCCCAGAACATGACTCCACCAATGCAAGGGCATCCTTGACGCAGTTGGTGAGGACAAAGATAGGCATTGCCTTGCTGCGTGAGTCGTTGATGACTTCCTCAGCATCGTTAACACTCTTAATGAGAAGATGTTGAGAGCTCGGGCAAGCCATTTTAAGGGTAGAGGCAACCATCTTATCCTTCGCAGCACCATCATTTGCGACGATGATACCCCTGGTATTCAGCGCCTTCGACCACATGAGAGCAACTTGTCCATGTATGAGTCGATCGTCAACGCGCAATTGTTCGATCATTTGAACCTCCTCTCGTCGTCCCCTATGAAAAGAAACCCTCTCCTGAGTTGTCAGTGGCTTCTTCGTTCAGAACCTGCACTCGCCGGAGCTGACTCGCAGCAGCAGCACAAATCTCGTCGACAGATTCCTTCGTCAGTTTCTCTGGAGTCAGAAGACACTCCATGACCACCGCGAGGTTCATTCCAGTCACATGCATGACACCGTGATGCTCCGGCTGCTCTAGCGCAACTTTTTGAAAGACGCTGCCTCCGAGGATGTCCGTGAAGATGACCGCCTCATCATTTGGAGTGCAGGAGTCAATGAACTCTCGAATAGCGGCTGTATAGTCACTGTTGTCCACATAGGCATCAATTGCAGTAACTCCAGAGCTTTCACCAGCGAGGATGTCGATTGAGCTCTTGAGGCCACTGGCAAAGTGACCATGTGAAGCTAGGAGAATCCGCCTCATCGCACTTCCCCTCCATTTAGAGACTGAAGTGGTTGGGGTTGAGGAGCTGGAGCTTCTTCGCCACAAACTCATGGGCGTCGTCCCGTGCACAAGACCCGAGGCTCACTCCATCCCCGTCATAGATCTTCCCACTTGCCATGTGCCTCTCCATCGAGTGATAGATGGCACGAAAGTACTCAGTGGCGATGTTGAACTTGCTCATGCCAAGGTTAACGGCCTCCTGCAACTGATCATCGGGAATGCCCGAGCAGCCATGCATAACCAGGGGGATATTTACCGCGGCGCGCAGTTCCTTGATGCGCTCAAAATCCAAGTTGGGCTCAGTGCAATAGGGTCCGTGCGCATTGCCAACTGCAACCGCAAGCGAACCGCACCCGGTTCTTTCCACAAAGTCAACCGCCTGATCAGGCTTGGTGTAGTGGTCACTGTTCTTGATGTCATCCACACTAGAGCCCTCGCCCACATGCCCCAGCTCCGCTTCAACGTCCACATCGAACACCCTACCGATGTTCACCACATCCTGCGTGAGCTTGACATTTTCCTCATAGGGAAGCGAGGACCCGTCAACCATGACAGAGGGGAAACCATCTTTAATGCCACCGACCGCAATGTCGTAGCCCTTTGAGTGGTCCAGGTGAACCGCAACGGGAACGCTAGCCTTGCGAGCATATTGGCAAGCAGCGAACGCCATTACATTCACAGGCATATAGTCAGCGAATCCCGGGAAGTACTGCACGATAATCGGGAGCCCCTCATGCTCGGCCGCCTCTATCGCAAAGCGAACCGTCTCGGGATTGACGGAGTTTATTGCAGGGACCCCGTAGTGGTGCTTGGTCGCATGCTCCAGAAGATCCTTCACTTTTATTAATGCCATTTCTCTCCCTCTCTCTTATGCGAGGCTTGCCGTCGTACCTCTTCGACTACGGGAATAGTAAATCTAATTTCATTTAAAGCAATATTTTTTGGAATATATTTCCGTATTCGGTATGAGTTTTCGGTTGAACGTAGTTATATCAATGGGTTTAACTCATATTTTCTTAAACTGACAAACCGTTGATGTTGTTTGTGCGCTCAGAATCCCGAAATGCAATTTCACTTCAGCTGAGAAGTGCCTTAATGCTATGTTTGGCTTGCACTCGAAGGGTGGCGTACCCCAGAGTATGGCGCGTCATTTCCTCGAGCTGATGGGAGAAGCAATGGACAGTGGAGTTAGCGTTATCGACGCTATCCTTTCGCGATATGAGAACCTTTCCGCCTCGGAGAAGCGCATAGCGGATTTCATCGCCGAGAATCGGCATGAGGTCTCTTCACTTAATGCCTATGAGATTGCAGTTAAGTCAGGCACATCGCGAGCGACCATGTCTCGGTTCGTGCGCTCACTGGGCTTCGACAACTTTGCTCAGCTAAGAGTTGCGCTGGCACACGACGAGCAATCGGTCTCGCCTTCAAATCCTGCTCAGACTGAAATCTCGATAGACAACGTTCGCGAGTCGATGGACTACATCCTCAAAGCAAAGGTGGATGAGCTCAAGAGCACTGCGGCAATGCTGGATCAGTCGACACTAAAGAAGGCAATCAGCGCAATCGAATCTGCCGACCTAACTATGTTCGCCGCAGTCGGAAACACCATTCCCATTGCACAGAATGCAGCCTATAAGCTCTGGCAAGCTGGCTATCGCAGTGCCGCCCCAGCTTCGACAGATGGAAGCGTTCAACTCTCCCTACAGCTCACAAACCACGACTGTCTGGTTGTCTTATCAAGCTCGGGATACTCTAGGCGACTCATCCCCGTCATAGACAATGCCAACGACGCGGGAGCCTCGATCATTACCATCACGAGTAACCCAGAGTCAGACCTTGCAAGCAGGGCAGATATCGTAATCGAAACTGCCAACAGAGATCGAATGCTCTCAGACCTGAGCTTTTCGCAGAACTCCCTCAACTTCGTCATCGAGACACTCTTCCTCTTTCTCTCCCATGACTCCGAGGACGTGAAGGAGAAGAACCTCATGTTCTGGAAGTCCGCAAAGAGCGACGTCGAGCCCCAGGAACGGAAATAGAAAACGACAGCCACCGCTGAACTGCCTGGACACCGGGTTTAAGGACGCAATTGGAAGTCATTGCCCTCCCGCAGGCGACACGCAGGTGCACTAGGGTCTCAAACTGCCTGGAGAGGCTCAACGCCGAGGTGAAGCGCACCTCGAAGCTCATCACTATATTCCCAAGCGAAGGCGATGACGTACAGTTTCTTTCGCACTTTTGAAAACCGGATAGCCGCATAGGGAAACATGGCCCCGTCTCGCTACGATTGGAAGCGACCAAGCAAACCACTCGAGACGAGGAAGCGAGATCATGTCACACCAGATAGTATCATTCGATGAGCTGAAGCTGTAGGAGTACCTCGGGAAGCTCGTCTTGCGCCCCCTCGCGCTCCTTAAACCAGACATCGAAGAGCTCCCATTCGTCCCTAAGCCCCATGGGATCTCTTAAAGAGCCTTGCCAGCATGCCTGCCTTAAGCATCCATCGCGCGCCTTAGGACCGAAGCCTTTCCTTTCCGGAAATCCTACCGTTCAAAGGCCACGCCTTCAAGGGGATGCAGACGTGCTATCCACCATAAGTAGCGAAGAGCCAAATTATTGAGGTTGTGTGCAATTGAGCTCCCAAAGTTTAAGGTCTGATGTAGGGTCGCCTACAAAGTCTACCCAGTATTGATCAGGATAATAGCGGGTCGTAAAGCTCAGGGAACTGTCCTTAATAAAGATTTCAATCGAAGAATAATCGGAGACTATATGGAGTTCTTCGAGGTCGCTCATCACTTCAGACCGCTTGGTACGACCCGCGCCGGCCCCTTCTTTATCCGTATTGTCGAACTCCAGAGATAGAGTATTCGTATCCCAATTGATGGTGAACTGATCGGCGAGCATTACAGTAAACGGTTTCCCCTGAGGGGTAATCAGTGCGTCAAAGCAGGGAATACCCTGAAGCTTCAGGTGTCCTGCATCGGAAGTATGGTACGCTCCCCGCTTCTGCTCGAGCTCACGCACCGGCCGCTGGCACACTGCCCCATCCTTCAGATAGAGCTCACGTGGCAACGTAAAGCAGTGCTGCCAGCCGTCCGCGATCGTCTTGTTGGTCTGCGTCGGCGTATCACCAATCCCCATCCAGCCGATCAGGATGCGGCGTCCGTCATCTGCCAGGAAGCTCTGCGGGGCATAGAAGTCAAAACCGCCATCCCAGATTGAGAAGTCAGAGAACTCAATCGGGCTGTCTACCTCTTCGATCGATCCGGTCAGCATGCAGAAGCCTGAGGCATAGACATTACGCTCATCCCACTTTCCGCCATGAAGCCCCTGCGGACTGAAGGAGAGCACCTGCTTAGCACTATCTCCCTCCTGCAGGACAAAGTAGTCCGGACATTCCCACATAAAGCCAAAAGGCTCATCGGTGGTCAGACGCCGGAGGAGTTCCCAATGGTCTGGATCCTGCGCATGGAAGAGCAAAATCTCACCGGTGTCATCATTCTTGCGGGCACCTTGTACCATCCACCAACCTTTGTCGTCCTTCCAGACTTTCGGGTCACGCACGTGGCAGGTGTCGTCTTCAGGATAATCCGCGTTCGTCATCACGCAACGTTTGACCGGGAAGGAGCGACCATCCGCCGAAACGCAGTGAACCGTATTGGCCTCACGTCCCGTATGGATGTAGTCGTACTGTCCACTGTCCAAGCGCTTCACGTTGCCAGTATAGAAGATATGGAGCTTGTCACCCTCGACCAGCGCGCTGCCTGAGTAGACGCCGCTGACATCAAAGGGCTGGTCCGGGAAGAGTGGGACGCCCTGATACTCCCAGTCGAGCAGGTTCTCAGAGGTATACAGCCCCCACATCTTGACGCCACCATTGATATTGAAGGGGGCATACTGGAAGTACGCGTGATAGAGCCCCTTGAATTGGGACAGCCCATTCGGATCGTTGAGCCAACCTACCGGAGGCATCAGGTGGAAAGCTTGGGAAAACCGTCCGTGTTGTGCGCTTGCTTCCTTCTCTTTGCGCAGGCTGTCGAGATCGTTCGTGAGTGCAGTGGACACCGTAAGACTCCTTTCACGAAAGCGCGATATGGTGATATGCTTATAGTAAGTGGTATCGATTTCACATTCTAGTGGGAACTTCGGTGAAATCGGTAGATACAACGTGTCCGCTGTAAGAGACGAAACAGGAAAGTTACGGGCGGATTATGGACATCAATACGGTTGCAAAGATAGCGGGAGTGTCACGGGCTACCGTCTCGCGGTACTTCAATGATGGATATGTGTCAGATGAAAAGCGCCAGGCAATCGCTCAGGCAGTCGCGAAGACCGGCTACACCCCCTCTCAGCAAGCTCAGACACTGCGGACGGGAAAGACCGGCCTCATCGGCGTCATCTTGCCGAAGGTGAACTCATTTTCCGTCTCACGTATGCTCTCCGGCATCACCCAAGGGTTCTCCGCGACCGACTACCAGATGCTGTTGGGCAACACTGCCAATGATAAGAACGCCGAGATCATCTACCTTAACCTCTTTTCCCGGAAAAATCGGGTTGATGGAATCATCCTGATCGCTACGGTACTCGATGCAAAGCATCGCAAAACGATACGGGCTCTGCGTTGTCCGATCGTCGTATTAGGCCAGGATCTCAAAGGCTACAACTCCGTCTTTAACGACGATTACTCCTCGATGTATAACCTGGCCTGCCGGGTGCTACAGCATTCGAAAAATCCTGCCTATATCGGCGTGATCGAAGAGGACAAAAGCGCTGGTCATGACCGCCACCGTGCGTTTCTTAATGCCTGCAAAGACTGCGGCCTCAAGCCCAAGAGGGATGCCCAGAGAATATCTGCCTTTACGTTGGATTCAGGATACCTCTGCGCAGAAGAGATCTTAGAGGCCCATCCAGAAACAGACACCATCATGTGCGCGTCTGACACGATTGCGTTTGGGGCAATGACCTGCGCACGAGAATACGGACGGCGTATCCCCGAGGATATCCAGATCACCGGCGTCGGAGACACTGAACTCACACAGGTGGTCACCCCGTCACTCACGACCGTGCACTACCACTACAAGACTGCGGGGAGACAGGCCGCTGAGCTTTTGTCAGATGCCCTGCAGTTGAATACCCACATCCCCCGGGAGATCTGTATGGGATACGAACTGCAGATCCGCTCCTCCACGCGCATCTGAATGGAGCATCTCAGCAATTTCCCTGAACCACTATCTACCGTTCACCAATATATTTCTACCGCTCACATCCAAAAGACGGAGGTGCTATGGAGTAAATAACCTCATTGCCCTTTAATTCTGATGTGAGATCGATTCCACAATCACTCTCATGTACAGACCGACCTATTCAGCAGGATAAGGAGAGAAGCAAAGTATGGCTCTTGATTACGCACAAGCTGCCAAAGAGGCCCTTGAGGCTATCGGTGGAGCGGACAACGTAGTTTCCGCAGCACACTGCGCGACACGTCTACGCCTAGTCATTGCCGATGATTCCAAGGTGGACAAGGACAAACTGGCCAATGCAGTCGGCGCCAAAGGCAACTTCAACAACGCCGGCCAGCTGCAGATCATCTACGGCACCGGCACTGTCAACAAGGTGTACGACGAGTTCATCAAGCAGTCTGGTGTCTCCGCAGTCAGCAAAGACGAGGCCAAACAGGAGGCCGCTCAAAAAGGCAACGCCTTCCAACGCGCAATTAAAGTCCTTTCAGACGTCTTTGTTCCGATCATTCCGGCAATCGTCGCTTCCGGCATGCTGATGGGCGTCATGTCCGCTATTCAGTTTATGGGGACCCCTGTTGCAGACGGCGGCGCGGGGATGTTCAACCTCGATACCACAACCGTATGGTGGAGAATCGCTGCCCTGATCAACGGCTGCGCATTGGGCAATCTGCAGATCCTCTTAGGCTTCTCCGCCGCGACGGTCTTCGGTGGCAACCCTTACCTGGGTGCATCGCTGGGCGCATTGCTCATCAGCTCTGACTTCATCAACTCCTATGATGCAAGCGCGGCAATCGCAAATGGCACGATGATCACGCTCGACGTTATCCCCGGTGTTTACTCCATCGACTGGGTCGGCTATCAGGGCCACGTCATTCCTATTCTGGTCGGCGTCTGGATCCTGTGCTTCTTTGAGAAACGCCTCCACAAGGTCGTCCCCGAGATGTTTGATCTGTTCGTCACTCCGTTGGTCTCCGTGTCCGCAGCTGCCTACATCACGATCCTCTTCATCGGCCCAATCTTCGTCTGGCTTGAGAACGCAATCCTTAATCTCCTGATGTTCCTACTCTCTGTCCCGTTCGGTATCGGCTATATCGCAATCGGCCTTATCTACTCCCCGTCCGTCGTCACCGGTCTGCACCAGATGTACACCGCAATCGATGTCTCCATGCTCGCTCAGTACGGCGTGACTTATTGGCTGCCGATCGCTTCCGCAGCAAACATTTCTCAGGGCGGCGCCTGCCTGGCTGTAGCTCTTCGCACCAAGTCCGAGAAAACCAAGTCCCTGGCTGTTCCCTCCGGCGTCTCCTGCCTCCTCGGCATTACCGAGCCTGCAATCTTCGGCGTCAACCTGCCTAAGATCAAGCCGTTCGTTGCCGGTATGATCGGTTCTGCTTGTGGTGCTCTGTGCTGCTACATCTTTCACCTTGGCGCTTCCGGCACCGGCGTCACTGGCATCTTCGGCATCCTCCTTTGCATCACGCAGCCGATCCAATACATCATTATGTTCGCCGTCGCCTTCGGCGTAGCCTTCGGTATCACCTCTGCAATCTATAAGGATGAGGATAAAGAGAAAGCTCCGGCTACCGCAGCAGCAGCCGCATAAGTAACAAACGCTAGAGTTTGAGGTAAAGCGGCATCGGATTCACCAGTGCCGCTTTTCCATGTGTCAAAATAGCAAGGTCTGGAGGATTAGCATTCTAAGTGCAACAGGATGGCCCGCTGCATGCAGGTGTGGCACACTCCGGAAGGCTACGATGTTGGTTGTCTCAATCAACGTC
>ERZ772962.640-NODE-640-length-19510-cov-8.019943_pt1 | contig 19510 bp, 15 predicted proteins | sample MGYA00580676_ERZ772962 | MGnify/ENA primary metagenome ERZ772962 (study PRJEB29015, sample SAMEA2738049) | human oral metagenome | biome: human oral; feature: human-associated habitat; material: saliva | place: China | collected 2230 ...
TTAAGACTACGTGCATAGATAGAAGAATACCACTACGGGAAGGTGCTTTTTTCTTCACGGGAATGGCACCTTTCCCTCCGCTGAATAAGAGGAATACGCGCGATAAGGCGGAGGGAAAAGCATATCACTTCAGAGAGGTATATCGTGGGGCTGGGCGTGCGATGCCTTAGCACAATAAGTAGGGGAAGGACTTTCGGCAACAGTCTCAAGTCTCATATAGGTCGCTCATCGAACCAATATAGGTCGAAAATAGCCCCTCGCAAGGAGTTGGCATTAAGCTGCTTAGTGAAGGGGTGCTTTGGTGAGGAAAATGACCAGCTGAAGAAGTCATGAGGGGAGGGGACGATCACGCAGCTCCGAAAGCGCTCTCTAAGGGTCGGAAGGAGCGATGTCGCCCCGCTCCTTATCACTGCAAAGCAGTGGAATATGCCGAGAAAGACGCCAATAAGAGAGATAAAGTTCTTAAAAATAGTGTACCTTTGTAAGCCTTTGTCCAGCCGTATGCATAGCGGAATGGGCGGAAAGAGTGCGCAATAAGTATTAACAATCATAGATTTATAAGGAACTAAATGAGCAAGTACGTAGGGAATCTTATCCCCCACACCTTCTTCGTGACGAAGGGTAGCGGTGAGTCGGATCTGGAACTTCACGCTGGGTCATACCACATGGCTCTGCACGATGCTGGGATCTCTGACTTCAATATCATGGTCTATTCGTCCGTGCTGCCCGCTACGGCACACATCGCTTCGATGGATGAGATCGACCTGCCTCCCTTCGGCTCTGAGCTGAAGACCATCCTGGCTGTATCGCACGGTCAGCAGGACGAATTCGTCTCTGCAGGTGTCGTCTACGCATGGATGTATGCTGATGAGAACTTCGATAAGAAGGTCGGTGGTCTGGTCTGCGAAGTCAGCGGCCGCTATCGCATCGAGGAGCTCGAAGCTCGTCTGATCCGTGTGATCAACGACCTGCACCAGAAGACCTATGGTCACTACTACCTCGGCGAACTGAACTTCGTCACCGAAGGGATCACGATCGAGAAGCGCTATGGTACGGCTCTGGCTGGTCTGTGCTTCATTGACTTCCAGCTGCCTGAAGTCGAGCCCGTAGAGCGCCACTACTAAGCGACCTATCCCTACCTGCGACTTCACTACTATAGGAGTCGCACGGACATAAAAAGCCACGAGCTTCAGCATCCCACACTGGTGGGGCTGAAGCTCGTGGCTTTTCTATGTAGTGGGGTAGCGAGGGCTACCGCAGAGTGGCTTAGAGGATGTTGAGCACCTGCTCCTTGATCTGCTCGAGCTCGTCCTTCATCTTGACGACGAGCTGCTGCATCTCGGCTTGGTTGCTCTTCGATCCCATTGTATTGATCTCACGACCGATCTCCTGTGCGATGAAGCCGAGGGTCTTACCCTGACCAGGCTGATCGGCATTGAGTACCTCGATGAAGTAGCTGAGGTGGTGTGCCAGACGTGACTTCTCTTCGTTGATGTCGAGCTTCTCGATGTAGTAGATCATCTCCTGCTCGAGGCGGGAGTTGTCATAGCCACCCTGAGGGGCGATCTTCGCGAGACCCTCTTCGAGACGCTGACGGATAGCGGCGATGCGCTCAGCTTCGGGGAAGGTGATCTCCTCAAGCAGTGCGCTGATCTTTGCGATACGTGAGGCACAGACCTCGTGGAGCATCTTCCCTTCCTGCAGGCGGAAGGCTTGTAGCTCTTCTACAGCCTGACGGGTGGTGGCACGGACGACGTCCCACTCCTCCTTGCTGACCTCGGTCGTGCGGCTACTTTCGCTATCCATGACGCCAGGCAGACGCAGCAGGGCGACGGGGTCAATGGGGAAGTCCAGCCCAGACTCCGTGCGGAGCGTCTGGAGCTGATGGACGTACCCGAGGAGGGCTTCCTTGTTGATGGGGGTGGTGTTGCCCTCGAGGGCGTCATCCTCCATCGTGATGGTGAGGTCGATCTTACCGCGCTGCAGGCGGTCGGTGATCAGCGAGCGGAGCTCCAGCTCGCCCTCGCGGTAGATGGAGGCAATGCGTGCCGAGAGGTCGGCCTGCTTGCTATTGAGAGACTTGATGGCGACGGTGATGGTGCGGCTACCGAAGCGTGCCGAGGCCTTCCCGAAGCCAGTCATGGAGTGTATCATACGGGTCTTTGCTTTTATTCGCGGGCAAACATACGAAATATTCGTGAGTTAGCCCGCCCAGACTCACGCTGTGAGCGCCTTAGAAGAGGATACCGAACTTGAGAGATACCCCGCCCGAGCTACCCCAGTACTTGTCGAAGTAGCGGCTGGAGTTGAACTCCTGATAAGCGTAACCCAAGCTGATCGTGAAGCGGTTGACGACGATACCCCCTGAGAGTGCGAAGTAGAAGCCGTGCAGCCCCGAGTGAGTAAGGCCGATGGAGTACCCAGGCTTGATGTCGAGGAAGGGCTTGACGACGGAGTTCGTGGGGAGCGTCGCACGGAAGTTCACAAAGAGGGGAAGCATCCAGAAGGCGTCGCGGTGCTTGTGAGAGAAGTAGCCATTGAAGCCCAAGCCCCCACCGAGGTAGATCGTGGGGCTGACGAGCGTACCGAAGGAGCCGAGTAGCTCCATACGCCCCAGACGGTCGGCGGAGGTAAAACCGAGCTCCAGCGTCCCGGAGTAGTAGGGGGCTGAGCCGCCACCATAATAGCCTCGGCGACGTGGTGCGGCCTCGGCGAAGTTCATCAGGTAGTCGCTCTCCGTGCTGACGGGAGCTTCGGTGAGCTGCGCGGTAGGCTCCTCGTGCTGTGTGCTGATGGTCGTGAGTGCTTGGCTCTCGACGGACTGCGCCTGTGCCCCGATACTCATCGAGCTGAAGAGGAGGGCGGCAGTGAAGATCATCTTCTTCATGTGCGGTGTCTTGTTAGCAGTGAAGCGCCTCTTACTCCATAGTTCCCTGCGCAAAGCTGCGGCTGGAGCAGGAGGCACATGTACCATTTAAACGAACTTGCTCGCCCGCTCGGTATGTGAGCGCTACTTCTACACCCGTATTAGAGGCGGTCAGAATGCCCTCTGTTGCTACTTCTCTTATAGACGTAGGAGCGGTAGCACGGGGGATTGTTGTACTTTTGGACACCGCTCCCACGACGGGAGACGGCAGGAAATGACTTCATCCAAGAGCAAGTAAGCCGATGGCAAAGCAACAAAAGTGGTACGTAGTCTGGGCAGGACATGAACCAGGGGTCTATGAGACCTGGGCGGAATGTCAGCGCCAGACGCAGGGCTATCCCAAGGCCCTCTTCAAGTCCTTCGAGAGCCGTAGTGAGGCTCTGCGAGCCTATGAAGAGGGCTTTCAGGGCTTCTCCCGTCGCCACCGTGCCCCCTCGGGGATGGAGAGTAGCACAGAGGCTCCCATCGAGGAGGCGCTCGCTGTCGATGCTGCCTGCTCGGGCAATCCAGGTGTGATGGAGTACCGCGGCGTGTACCTGCCCTCGCGTCGGGTCATCTTCGAGATGGGGCCCTTCCCTAAGGGAACGAATAACATCGGGGAGTTCCTCGCCATCGTGCATGCGCTGGCGCTCATCGAGAAGCAGGGGCTCTCACAGCTCGTCATCTACTCTGATAGCCAGACGGCCCTCGGATGGGTACGCAAGAAGCGCTGTAAGACCCTTCTGGAGCGCACGGCCGAGACGGCTCCGCTCTTCGACCTCATCGAGCGTGCTGAGCGCTGGCTCCAGACGCATACCTACACGACCCCCATATATAAGTGGGATACCGTCCGCTGGGGCGAGATCCCCGCTGACTACGGTCGCAAGGGCTAAGCCCCCTTATTTCTTCCGGCACTATTTATACCTTTGTAGGCGAAGTCCATGGACACTTCGCCCGTGGGCCTATGGCTTGCCCCTCTATAATACCAAGAGGAGCGCCCCCTATGATGCGCATGAATAGCTCAAGTATTCCGCTCTTTGTCGGAGCGCTATCCCTGATAGGAGCACCCACTTCTACATGTAGGTGCCCCGATTCCTGTGCCTCGTACCCTTAGGTCTAAGCTACAATTCACAATACCTCTAACACTAACTCACAAAACTCACAGCACATGGATGTATTAGGGTTCGTCAAAGAGTTCAACGGGATTCTTTGGAACAGCTTCCTGATGTACGCCCTCCTCGGCGTCGGCATCTTCTACACCATCTACCTCGGTTTCCCACAGATCCGCCACTTCAATCTGGCGATGAAGTATGCCTTCGGCCCTGCTATGCAGCGGAAGAAGGGCGAGGAGGGTAAGTCCAAGGTCAACTCCTTCCAAGCTCTCGCCACCGCCGTAGCTGCCCAAGTCGGTACGGGGAACGTGGCAGGTATCGCCACCGCCATCTCCATGGGCGGTGTCGGATCGATCTTCTGGATGTGGATCTCCGCCATCCTCGGCATGGGGACGATCTTCTCCGAAGCAGTCTTAGCGCAGAAGTATCGTGAGGTACGTCCCGGAGGAGCTATCGGGGGACCCGCCTTCTATATCCGTGAAGGTCTCGGACTCAAGTGGCTGGCGCTCTTCTTCTCAATAGCCTTCATTACCTATGTAGGCTTCACGGGAAGTATGGTGCAGGCGAACTCCATCACGGTCGCGCTGACGACGGCCTTCGATATCAAGCCTTGGGTCGTCGGTGTGGGTATCGCACTCATCGTCGGTATCGTGATCGTCGGGGGGCAGAAGCGCATCACCACGGTCGCTGAGCTCGTCGTGCCCTTCATGGCTATCGCCTATATCTTGGGGTCGCTCGTCATCATGTGCATCTATTTCGACCAGATCCCCCAGGCCTTTGCTGAGGTCTTTAGAGAAGCCTTTTCTACGAAGGCTGCTGCTGGCGGTGCTGCTGGCATCGCGATGAAGTATGCTATCCGCTACGGGGTCGCTCGTGGCCTCTTCTCCAACGAGGCGGGTATGGGTACTTCGCCCCACGCTCACGCTATGGCCGAGGTGAAGGATCCTGCGATGCAGGGCTTCGTAGCGATGTCGGGTGTCTTCATCACGCTCCTCATCTGTACCTCTACGGCGCTGGTCATCCTTCTGACGGGGGCTCATAAGCAAGCTGGACTCGAGTCGACAGCGATCACGCAGGAGGCCTTCGATATGGTCTTTGGTAAGGCCGGTATCATCTTCCTGCAGGTGAGTATCTTCTTCTTTGCCTTCACGACGATCATCGGGAACTATATCTTCGGTGAGATGAATGTCCGCTCGCTCTTCGGCAAGGTCGGGGTCTATGTCTTCCGCGCAGTGGTCATCGGTTCGGTCTTTGTCGGGGCGATCTTCGCTGTGACCTTCGTGTGGGAGATCACCGACACGGTCACGGGGCTGATGGTCATCCCGAATATCATCGCCCTCATCTTCCTCGCTCCACAGACGAAGGCAGCCTACAAGAACTTCCTCAAGAAGCGCTCTGCAGGCGAGATCGACTAAGAAGCAATTCACATAAATAGCGAGCGGGCACTCCACAATCGGTGGGGTGCCCGCTCGCTATTTATGACTACGTGTGGAGTGCGCTACACGATGAGCTGTCGGAGGCAAGCTGCGCAGAGGCGGACGTCACGCAGGCCCTTCTGGCGGAAGCGCACGTGGACGGCAGGCTGGTGTAGGTAGAGGTAGCCGAAGAGTTCGCTGAGCTTGGGGTAAGCTGCCTCACCCGAAGTACGGCGCTTGAAGCCTAAGACTCGCCCGCGCTCCATCGTGCAGAGGGCGGGGAGCGCCTCCAGCGAAGCTGTCGGTAGCCCTACGGCTTCTAGCTCTGATAGGACGAGGGTGCGATGAAAGCGGACGTTGTGTGCGACGAGTACTTTCGCCTCGCTCACGGCTTGGAGCAAGCACTCCAGCACGGGGCGTAGCTCTTCGCCTTCACTCTCCATCTGCTCCGTCGTGATGCCGTGCAGGGCGGTAGCCTCCTCCGTTATGGAGGCACTACGACGGATGAGGTGCGTCTCCTCGGAGAGGCAGGCACCCGTAGCGTCCAGCATCTGCCACGAGAGCAGTATAATCGGTGAGGGTGCGAACTCTATCCCTACCTCCTCTTCGTGGAGGATATCCTGCGTCTCGGTATCGAGGACGAGGTAGTGGGGGAGGGCTTCTCTTGGAGCAGGGCTGTCAAAGAGTGGGGACGAATCGACATCGACCTCTACAGCGATAGGTGCGTCCTGTCGCTGTAGAGGTCGATGTGTATGTGCCGAGCGGAGAAGCTCCGAGCGGCGCTGAAGGCCCCATCTCAAGAGAAGCTGCAGGAGTACCAGTGCAAGAGGTACCAAGAGCAGAAGGAGTGGGGCAAGGCGCATAAGGCTTACTTCTTAGGGAAGAGGAAGGCACGGCTACGCTCGGCGGCGGCCTTTGCCCAGTCCTCGGGGAGGAAGCGCCAGTTCTTCGGATCTACGGGGCGGACGACCTTGTGACGGCGGAAGAACTCAGCTAAGTAATAGGACTGGTCGTGCGAGGTAGCACCGACGATACGCTTCGGTAGGTCTTCCTTCGCGATGCCAGCACCCGTAGTGAGCATACCCCCAGCACCGCCAGCGCGGTAGGAGTTGACGGCTACACGATAGGTGCGGTCGAGGTCGAAGGGCTCGCTATGCCCCGTGAGGCGAAGTATTGTCACACGCTCGCCCTCGGGCTTAGAGAGGTCGACGGTGTAGTCGATGCCTTGCGCTGCGCTGTAGTTGTAGGGCGGTACGAAGGTCTTGTACTTGTCCGTCGGCTGTGCTCCAGTGCGCAGTCGGATGAGCCCACCATCTTCGGTGATGGAGGTCGCTGCCCAGCCTGCATAGGAGTGCTCGAGGTAGCCACGGATCTCACGACCCGTGAGCTGCATAGCGTAGAGGAAGTTGGAGAAGGGGCAGAATTTAAAGAGGTCACGCACATAGACCTTGCCAGCGGGGAGGACGGCAGAGGTCTTCAGCGGTGCGGCAAAGGAGATCTCTGCATTCACCGACTCGAGCTGCATACGGTGGATGACATCCATATAGGGTGTCGTACCGAAGAGCGCATCTTCGCCACGCACCTCGGAGGCCAGCTCCCCGACTTCAGTAGCCAGATAGTCGTTCACTGCAGCGTACTCCTGGGCGAAGTGGCGGAGGAAGACCGAGTCTGGCTCTACACCCTCGAGTGAGATGAAGGAGGGAACGAGCTGCTTAGAGACGACGCGACCACCTTCCTTACGTACGGTGATCTGGATGTCCGCGACACGATCGAGGTGGTTCGCAGGATTGATGAGGAGGACGGAGTCCGTCGTGCTTCCCTCAGGGCGGATCCACTCCAGCTCCTGACGGTGGTCGTGGCCAATGAGCAGGAGGTCAATGCCCATACCCTTGTTCGCCAGCGCACGGCCCGCATTTTCGAGGTAATCGGGATTGTCATTCTCCAGCCCGGAGTGCATCAGCACTACAAGGAGGTCGGGCTTCTCGCGCTGCTGGATGAGGGGTACCCAGTGTGCAGCCGAGGTGAGGATATCATCGAAGTGCAGGCCTTCCCAGAGATGGGCAGGTACCCACTGCGGGATGGCAGGTGTCGTGAAGCCTAAGACGGCTACACGGAGCCCAGCACGGGTGAAGACGTGATAGGGCTTGAAGTAAGGCTCGCCCGTCTTGTCGGAGATGATGTTCGCTGCGATGAGGGGGAACTTACACTCGCGTCCCCACTTGTCAAAGACGCTATGCCCAGGCTCGATGTCGTGGTTGCCCATGGCGACCGCATCGTAGCCGAGGTAGTTCATCGCCGAGGAGACGATGTGCGTCGAGAGGGTGTCGACGTAGTTGTAGTAGTACGTCGGGGGCTCACCCTGCAGGAGGTCACCAGCGTCCAGCAGCAGGGTCTCGGGGTCGGTACGACGGATCTCACGCAGTACCGTCGAGAGACGTGACATGCTCCCCGTGCCTGGGCGGTCATTGAGGAAGTCGTAGGGGAAGATATTCCCGTGGACATCTGTGGTGTGGAGGATACGGAGCTTGTGCTGCGTGACACGGGGCGCCTTCTGCGCCCAGGCTACGGAGCCTAAGAGGAAGAAGAGGACGAGTACCCCTGCCCAGCGCACTGGGCTAAGGATACTCGTCTTGAGAGAGCTATTCATGTAAGTGGGTTCTTGGTCTGAATAATCAGGGGAGGGGCGAAGCCTTACTTGACTTCGCTACCAGGGGTGATCGGGCCCTGAGGCGTGATCACGCGGAGCTGGCCCGTCGTGCGATCGGCTGCGGAGAGGATCATCCCCTGCGACTCGATGCCACGGAGCTTACGTGGAGGGAGGTTGGCGATGAAGCAGACCTGCTTGCCTACCAGCTCCTCGGGAGCGTAGTGCTCAGCGATACCCGAGACGATCGTGCGGCCACCCAGACCATCATCGATGCGGAACTGCAGGAGCTTGTCGGCCTTAGGCACCTTCGTGCACTCGGTGACGGTGCCCACACGGATGTCGAGCTTGAGGAAGTCCTCGAAGTCGATATTCTCAGCGATGGGGGCTGCGTGATCTTCGGCAGCCTCGTTGGCTTCCTTCGTCGCCTGCAGCTTCTGGATCTGAGCCTCGATGACGTCATCCTCGATCTTCTCGAAGAGGAGGCTGGCCTCGCCGAGCGTGTGCCCAGCTTCGATGAGGTCGCTACGACCGAGGTCGGTCCATGCGGGTAGGTCGATGGCGAGCATCTTGCAGAGCTTCTCGCTGCTCATCGGCAGGAAGGGCGCGAAGGCAATGGCGAGGTTAGCCGTGATCTGCAGGGAGATATTGAGGATCGTGGCGACACGCTCCATATCGGTCTTCGCCAGCTTCCAAGGCTCGGTGTCGGCGAGGTACTTGTTGCCAAGGCGTGCCAGATTCATTGCTTCCTTGAGGGCTTCGCGGAAGTGGAAGTTGTCCAGCTCACGCTCGATGGCGGCACGGACGGTGGAGAGCTCTGCGAGGGTCTCGCGGTCGAAGTCGGTCAGCGCACCGAGGGCGGGAACCTTCCCGTCGAAGTACTTCGAGGTGAGGACGAGGGCACGGTTCACGAAGTTACCGAAGACAGCTACCAGCTCATTGTTGTTGCGTGCCTGGAAGTCACGCCACGTGAAGTCGTTGTCCTTCGTTTCGGGGGCATTGGCCGTGAGGACGTAGCGTAGGACGTCCTGCTTACCGGGCAGATCCTCGAGGTACTCGTTGAGCCAGACGGCCCAGTTGCGGCTCGTGGAGATCTTGTCGCCCTCGAGATTGAGGAACTCATTGGCGGGGACGTTCTCGGGGAGGATGTAGGAGCCTTCGGCACGGAGCATCGCAGGGAAGACGATGCAGTGGAAGACGATGTTGTCCTTGCCGATGAAGTGCAGGAGGCGCGTGTCTTCGCTCTTCCACCACTTCTCCCAGCTGTCGGGCAGGAGTTCCTTCGTATTGGAGATATAGCCGATGGGCGCATCGAACCACACGTAGAGCACCTTGCCCTCAGCACCCTCTACGGGCACGGGGATACCCCAGTCGAGGTCACGGCTCACAGCACGGGGCTGCAGACCTCCGTCGAGCCAGCTCTTACACTGCCCGTAGACATTGCTCTTCCACTCCTTGTGGTCCTCGAGGATCCACTGCTTGAGGAAGGGCTCGTGCTTGTCGAGGGGCAGATACCAGTGCTTCGTCTTGCGGAGCTCGGGCGTAGCGCCAGAGATAGCGCTCTTGGGGTGGATGAGGTCGGTGGGGTTCAGCGTCGAGCCGCAGGACTCACACTGGTCACCATAGGCGCGCTCATTCTGACAGCGGGGGCAGGTACCCGTGATGTAGCGGTCCGCGAGGAACTGCTTGGCCTCGGGGTCGTAGTACTGCTCGCTCTCTTCTTCGATGAAGCCGCCCTTGTCGTAGATGGTTCGGAAGATCGAAGAGGCAAGCTCACGGTGCGTGGCGCTCGTCGTACGGCCGTAGGTGTCGAAGGTGATACCGAAGTCAGCGAATGACTTGCGGATGATCCCGTCGTAGCGGTCGACGATATCCTGTGGGGTCACGCCTTCCTTCTTAGCCTTGATCGCGATGGGCACACCATGCTCGTCGCTACCACAGACGAAGAGCACCTCCTCTCCACGGAGGCGCAGGTAGCGGGCATAGATATCAGAGGGGATGTACACACCTGCCAGGTGGCCGATGTGCACGGGGCCGTTCGCATAAGGCAGGGCGGCGGTGATGAGGGTACGCTTGAAGTTCTTCTCCATCTATATTCTTTCTATCTAAGCACCATACGAAGGGGTAGGACGGATAAAAGTCCTACCCCTCGGCGCGCATGATGCGGTATATTACTTATTCTTCTCAATGAGGCGCTCCTGCCAAGCCCAAGCAGAGCGGAGCGTGTCGGCGAGGGATTCCTTAGCTTCCCAGCCGAGGATGGTGTTGGCCTTCGTGGGGTCAGCCCAGACCTTCTCGATGTCGCCTTCGCGGCGGCCGACGATCTTGTGGGGGACCTTCACGCCCGTGACAGCCTCGAAGGTGCGGATGAGCTCCAGCACGCTGACGCCACGACCGGTACCGATGTTGAAGGTCTCCAGAGGCTCGCTGCCCTTGGAGTCGTCCAGCATACGCTCGATAGCGATGACGTGGGCCTTCGCCAGGTCGACGACATTGATGTAGTCGCGGATACAAGAGCCGTCGGGGGTGTTGTAGTCATCACCGAAGACGCTGAGCTGCTGACGGATGCCAGCGGCGGTCTGCGTCAGGTAGGGGATGAGGTTCTGAGGCACACCATTGGGGAGCTCACCGATGAGTGCAGAGGGGTGAGCACCGATGGGGTTGAAGTAGCGCAGGCGGATGACCTTGTAGGGTACACCTGCATAGACTACATCGTTGAGGATCTCTTCATTGATCTGCTTCGTATTGCCGTAGGGCGAGAGGGCTACCTGGATAGGCGCTTCCTCGGTGACGGGCAGGATCTCGGGCTGGCCGTAGACGGTGCACGACGAGGAGAAGACGATCCCCTTGGTACCGTGGCGCTGCATAGCCTCGAGGAGGACGATCAGTGAGAGCAAGTTATTCTTGTAGTAGAGCAGAGGCTTCTGTACGGATTCGCCGACAGCCTTGCTCGCAGCGAAGTGGATCACGCCCTGGATCGAGGGGTGAGCCGTGAAGATGCGCTCGATAGCTGCCTCGTCATTGCAGTCTACCTCATAGAAGATAGGACGAATGCCGGTAATTGCTTCGATGCCATCAAGGACCTCGATATTGGAGTTCGACAGGTTGTCAATGCTGACGACCTGATAGCCAGCCTGGATCAGTTCGACGGTGGTGTGAGAGCCGATGTAGCCGGTACCGCCAGTGACGAGAATGGTTCCTTTCATTGTCTTACTTTGTGGAGTCTATTATAATGTAGTGTTGATTTCTTCGATGTAGCCGAGGAGTTCGTCACGCCCCATACGCTCCTCCGAGGAGGTGACGAAGATCGGGGGGAGCTCCTCCCACTCTTCGTGAAGCTTAGCCTTGTAGGCCTCGACGTTGGCTGCGAGACGGCCCTTGCTGAGCTTGTCGGCTTTCGTGAAGACCAGAGCGAAGGGGACGCCTTCCTCACCCAGCCATTGGATGAACTCCAGGTCGATCTTCTGAGGATCGTGTCGGCAGTCCAGGAGCACGAAGAGCAGTACCAGCTCCTTGCGCTCCAGTACGTAGTCCTCGATCATACGTCTGAGGCTATCACGGCTATCCTTGCCGAGACGGGCATAGCCGTAGCCAGGGAGGTCGACGAGATACCACGCATCGTTGATGATGAAGTGGTTGATGAGCTGCGTCTTCCCAGGCTTCTGCGAGGTCATAGCCAGCCCCTTGCGTGCGGTGAGCATATTGATGAGCGAAGACTTCCCGACATTGGAGCGCCCGATGAAGGCGTATTCGGGGAGTCCCGTCGTCGGGCACTTCTCCACGCGACTATTGCTGATGACGAACTCTGCAGACTTGATGACCATAGGCTTTATTACGCTTATCTCGTGGCTACAAAGATACGGCTAAAGAAGCAAATAGCTACATCTCGGCCAGCTACCCTTCAGGGCTGACGCATCAAAGTGCAAGCAGTTGGTACCCAACACAGCTTGTTAGCCGAGCTTCCTTGGGGAAAGTGGCGAGAAGCAACTGCAAGAGGAGGGGAAAGCAACCAGTACTGGTCACTCGAGTGACCAGTACTGGTTCGCGCTTCGACCAATACTGGTTGACATTAGTAACCAGTACTGCTTCGATTGGTGAGCAGTACTGGTCGCAAAATGCCTCTCTATTAGAGCTTGGTATAGAGGGATATAAGTAAGGGGCACGAACCGCAGTCGGTTCGTGCCCCTTACTTGTGTGACTCTTCTTGGGAGAGCCTGTGATAGAGTGGCTTGTGTATGCCTTAGGCTTTCTTCACGACCTCCAGGCGATCGCCTGCCTGCATCTGGGGGAGGCGCAGGCGACCTTGGTGGAGGAGCGTCTTCGTGTCTAAGGGTCGGCCGTTGAGTCGGAGGACGTAGCCACGACCTTCGTCAGGCAGGAGGAGCGTGTGGCGGTAGGCGTGGTGTGCCTCGAGAACTAAGCGGTCGAGCTGACCAGCAGACCAGCTGAGTGAGCAGGTGGCATTACCGATGACGCGCAGGCCTTCGATGCTACCGGCCTTCCATGCCTTGGGCAGTGCAGGCAGCGGGATGATGCAGCCCGTCTCACTGCTGAGGAGCATCTCCATGATGCCCGAAGAGCCGCCGAAGTTCCCGTCGATCTGGAAGGGCGGATGCGAGCTGAAGAGGTTGGGCTCTGTACCACTGCCGTAGGGCTTATTCGTCTTGGGGTCGATGGCGTCGACGGGGCGGAGGAGCATGTTCAGCACCTCATAAGCGCCCTCAGCATCGCCCAGTCGTGCGTGGAAGTTCACCTTCCAGCCCATGGACCAGCTGGTGCTGCTTGAGCCACGTGCGATGAGCGTCTTCTTCGCGCCTTCAGCCAGCTCGGGCGTGCCGTGTGGCGTGATCTCGCTCCCAGGGAAGAGCCCGTAGAGATGCGATACGTGGCGGTGGTGTGGCTCGACCTCCTTGTAGTCCTCCATCCACTCCATGATACGCCCGTCAGGGCCGAGGGTAGTGGGCTTGAGCTGGCGCAGTGCCGTGGAGAGGCTGTCGACGAAGGTGCGGTCACGACCGAGGGCCATCGCTGCCTCGCGCGTCGTGGAGAAGAGCTCGCGCAGGATCTGATTGTCCATCGTCGAGCCAGCTGCTACGGCGACGGCCTTGCCTTGGGGCGTGTAGTAGCTGTTCTCAGGTGAGGTCGTGGGGACGTTGACGAGGTAGCCACTCTTGGGGTCCTTGACCAGCGTCGTGAGGAAGAAGCGTGCTGCTCCCTGCATCACGGGGTAGATGCGCTGCAGGTACGCACGGTCTTGGCTGTAGCGATAGTGATTGTAGAGGTGCTCGCAGAGCCAAGCGGCAGAGGTGTTCGTGGCGCCCCAGCTGGGATGCTCGCCAGGGGCGGTGAACTGCCATACGTTGCCGAGGACGTGGGTGACCCAGCCCTTAGCGCGATAGAAGGTGCGTGCCGTACGCTCACCCGAGGGTACGATGCTCTCGACCCAATCCGTGAGCGCCCCGACGGTCTCGGGGAGTGCGCCCTTCTCGGCAGGCCAGTAGTTCATCTGTAGGTTGATATTTAGGTGGTAGTCCCCGTTCCAAGGAGCTTGGATGGTTTCGGTCCATATCCCCTGCAGGTTGGGGGGCAGAGCGCCAGGGCGTGTGCTGGAGATCAGGAGGTAGCGGCCCAGCTGCATATAGAGGGCAGCCAGTGCTGGGTCGCGCTCGGGGTGCTCGTAGTAAGCGATGAGGCGGCGCTGGATAGGCAGCGATGAGAGCGCTGGGTCGGAGCCGAGGAAGCGAGCCTGTACACGGTCCATCTGTGCGGTGAAGCGCTGGACGTGCTCAGCGAAGAGGTTGGCTTCGCCCACGGCCTTAGCTTGGAGCGTCTGCTCGATGCTGCGCGCCATGACGGGCAGGCGCTTGTCGTAGTAGTTGGTGTTGTGCGCGATGTAGAGCTCGACCGTGGGGGCATTCACCACGAGTAGCTCATCGCCACGGGTGATGAGCGTACCGCCCTGAGGTAGGACGGGGCGTACGACGATGGCGTAGCTCATACCACGACCGCCCTTGCCGTCGGGGAGCTGACCCGAGAGCGTCAAGAAGCCAGCTTCGGCTGCTGGGTGCCCATTCTCGGGGCGGGAGAGAGAGAGGCGCAGCGTGTCACGGCGGGCCTCTTCGCTGTGGTTCGTCAGGTGTACGACCTGCACCTCACGGCCGAGGACGCTGTACAGGCGCTTCGTGCGATAGGCTTGCCCGTCGACGACGAGGCTCTCCTTACTGACGCCTTCGCTGAGGCTCAGCCCACGGTAATAGCCGCTGAGCTCGGGAGCCTTATCCCAATTGAGGTGAAGGAAGCCACCGACTTGGTAGCTACCATAAGGGGTATTCGCTCCCTGTCCGCGTCCGCTCCCTACGCCACCGCAGACGAAGGTGCGGTAGATGAGGTCTTCGGCTTCCTTAGCACGACCAGCGAGGAGGAGCTTACGGATAGCGGGGAGTTGCTTGTAGGCCTCGGCGTTCCAAGCAGTGGAGTCGACCGAGCCGCTCCACATGGAGCTTTCGTTGAGGGTGATCCTCTGATGCTGTACGCCACCATCGGAGAGCATCCCCAGACGGCCATTGCCGAGGGGGAGCGCCTCCATCATGCTCGTGGCGGGGCGATCGAAGAAATAGGTGAGGCTCTCGCGGTAAGCCTGGTCTACAGGGGTAGTCGTCTTAGCCCGCGGTGCCGCCGTCGTGGGGCTGGCGAAGGCGTTGCCTGCGCTGAGGGCTGCTGCGACGAGTGTGCAGCGAAGTAGGGTAGTATATGCCATAGGACTTGTGCAAGCGATATGGAAGCATCGGCTCCCGTTTGCCCGCAAAGATAAGCCATTCTTCCGCCCAAGCATCAGCCTCGCCTCTCAGCTCCCTCCTCTCGGCCGTTCGCTGGGGCTATAAAAAGGCTCAGCCCGCATCCCCCGAGCGTGGGGAATGCGGGCTGTAAGCCTTATGAAACTTGAGGGAAGGGGTCGCTTCTTAGATGACGCCCTGCTCGAGCATTGCCTGAGCTACCTTGAGGAAGCCAGCAACGTTAGCACCCTTGACGTAGTTGATGTAGTCTCCTTCACGGCCATGAGCCACGCACTGCTCGTGGATGTCGCTCATGATCTGGTGGAGCTTAGCATCGACTTCTTCGTTGGTCCAGTAGAGGTGCATAGCGTTCTGAGTCATTTCGAGACCAGAGGTAGCTACACCACCAGCGTTGACTGCCTTACCAGGAGCGAAGAGCATCTTCTTTTCTACGAAGTACTCAGCAGCTTCGGCCGTACAACCCATATTCGACGTTTCAGCTACGATGGTTACGCCGTTAGCGTGGAGCATCTTAGCATCCTCTTCGTTCATTTCGTTCTGCGTAGCGCAAGGCATAGCGATGTCTACCTTCTGTTCCCAAGGCTTCTTGCCAGCAAAGAACTGAGCGTTGGGGAACTTCTTAGCGTAGTCAGAGACGACGTCGTTACCGCTGGAGCGGAGGTCGAGCAGCGCCTGGAACTTCTCGGGGGTGTTGATACCGTCTGGGTCGTAGACGTAGCCGTCAGGACCAGAGATGGTGACGACCTTAGCACCGAGCTCCGTAGCCTTCTGAGCTACACCCCAAGCTACGTTACCGAAGCCAGAGATAGCTACCGTCTTGCCCTTGAGGTCGATGTTGTGCTGCTTGCAGATGTGCTGTACGAAGTAGACAGCGCCGAAGCCCGTAGATTCGGGACGCAGGCGAGAGCCACCGAAGGTGAAGCCCTTACCGGTCATCGTACCCGTGTGCTCGTTAGCAAGGCGCTTGTACTGACCGTACATGTAGGCGACTTCGCGACCACCTACGCCGATGTCCCCTGCGGGTACGTCGGTGTCAGGGCCGATGTGGCGCCACAGCTCGCGCATGAAGCTCTGGCAGAAAGTCATGATTTCGCGGTCGCTCTTACCCTTAGGAGAGAAGTCAGCACCGCCCTTACCACCGCCCATAGGCAGCGTGGTGAGTGCATTCTTGAAGGTCTGTTCGAAGCCGAGGAACTTCAGGATAGAGAGGTTGACAGAGGGATGGAAGCGGATACCACCCTTGTATGGGCCGATAGCGTTGTTGAACTGTACGCGGTAGCCGATGTTCACATGGACTTTACCTGCATCGTCGATCCAAGGTACACGGAAGGTGATGATACGGTCGGGCTCTACGAGGCGTTCCATGATAGCTGCCTTTTCGAACTCGGGGTGCTGGTTGTAGACTTCTTCTACAGAGAGAAGAACTTCCTTCACAGCCTGGAGGAATTCCTTTTCCCCAGGGTGCTTTGCCTCGAGCGAGGCCAAAATCTCAGCGGATTTCATAACTGATCGATCTAATAGTTTTGCGTGTACGGCTCGTGTAGGAGCCTTGATTTCACAGCAAATATATGCAATGATTTTTACCTTGACAAATGTAGTAGCTTCTTTTAATTTCTTAGGAAAGAAGCGCATCTACACGGCTTTTCCGCTATGTGTGAATAGGGGTGTGAAAGGCAAAATAGCTGGTGAAAATCGTGTGTTATCCCTCGGTATCGTGGCAAATCTTTTGCTTTTCACTTCACCCTCCTTCCCCGCATTCATAAGCACAGCACACCACCCTATATATAATATGTATAGGGGGGGAGGTGAAGACGATGGGGCGGAATGCGCCTAACCGCGGCGGAAGAAACGGGTGGGGTAGAGGGAGATGAGGAAGGAGAGCGCCGTCACCGAGACGAAGATGAGGAGCATATCCAGCGGGCGCACATCCACGGGGAGCGCCATCGCTTCGATACCGCTACCAGAGCGGATGATGCCGAAGCGTGCCTGCAGGAGGCAGAGTATCCAGCCGAGGAGCATGCCGACGCTGGTCCCCGTGAGGGCGATCAGTAGGCCCACACGGTGGAAGACCTGCTGCGTGAAGCTGGGCGGTGCACCGAGGGCGGTGAAGATACGGCTGTCGTCTTGCTTCTCGATGAGGAGCATAGCCAGCGAGCTGGCGACGTTGAAGGCCGCCAGGAGGAGGATGAAGAGGAGGATGAGATAGGTCATGACCTTCTCCATACGGATGAGGTAGGAGAGGTCGGGGTGCTGCTCTTCGCGGTCAAGGGCGGTGAGGCGGTCTCCATAGAGCGCCTTCACCTGCTGCTTGAAGTCGGAGGTCTTGACGCCCGAGCGGAGGTGGATGCCGAGGGCAGATACTTCGCTCTCCTCATAGTCGAGTACGTCCTGCAGGTCAGCCAAGGGGAGGTAGATCGCAGCATCCGTCTCTTGGCTCGTGGGCTGATACTGCCCGATGACCCGTGCCTCGAGGCTCTGGAAGGACGAGGCGGGGGCTAAGGGATTGGTGAAGCCGAGGCGCTTGGGGAAGAGGACTTCGGCAGCGGGACCGTTGTGCTCGGTGCGGCTGCTATCCTGCGGGAGCTGAATCGCTGCGCCGAGCTGGATGGGGGTGATGGGTACGCCCTCGGCATCTACGAGGGTCGTCGTCGAGTGGAGCTCGGGCACATCAGCTGCGCGCCCCATAGGGTAGACGGAGGCAAAGGCCGAGTCCACCCCGACAGCATCCACGACCCACTGCTGCTCCCCTACACGTAGGAGCCCCTTGCTCTCCAGGCGCAGGGCAATCGCTTCGGCGCCAGCCTCCTTGAGCTTAGCGCGGTAGTCGGGGAACTTCTTCAGGTTGAAGACTCCACCCTCCGTGTCTCTCAGGACGATATCGGCATCGACCTGCTCCGTAGCCCCGAGGATCATCGCTACATAGCCATTGTACACGCCGACGACAGCCACCAGCGCCATGGCGACGACAGCGATGGCGACGGCAGAGAGTGCCGTCACGTAGTTCACTGCATGCAGGCGGGTGCGGCTGAAGAGGTAGCGGAGGGCTATGCGGAAGCTGAGCACGGGCGAGAGGCGGGGAGTAGGGAGACCGTTACTTGTCGTTCAGCCCGAGGAGGCTATCGATGCGCTCGAGGTAGTCGAGTGAGTCATCGATGAAGAAGGTCAGCTCGGGGAGCTTACGCAGCTGCTTGCCTACGCGCAGGCCTAGATCATAGCGGATGGTCTTCGCGCTGGAGCGAATTGACTCGAGTAGCTCTTCGGCCTTCTCCGAGGGGAAGATGCTCAGGCGTACACGAGCGATGCTGAGGTCGGGGCTCACAGTCACCGACGTCACGGTGATCAGTGTGCCGGGCATGCTCTGGGTCTGTATGCGGAAGAGGTCGCTGACCTCCTTTTGGATGAGTCGATTGATTCGGCTCATTCTTGTATTATCCATTCTCTCTATCTTTTTGAATTACGCTTACAAAGTTAGTCAAAGCTCGCCTCATCTCCCGCCTCTACGCGGGCGGTCGGCGAAGGTCCGATGGCTGAATACCTATATATAGTACTTCAGTCGGTGGGAAGAGTGCTCGGCAAAGCCACTTCCTCGAAAAGAGAAGATCCCACTTGATGCACCCTCGGATGGAGCGGTATCAAGTGGGATCTGCTTGGAGTGATGTGCTAGAGAGCGTGGCTCTCCTAAGCCGTGATGCCTGGCTACTTTTTTCTGTCGCTAGCCTGGAGTTGGTACATCTCCGAGGTTGATGAGAGTAGAGGCTCTGCGGTGAGGGTCGCTTCCTTCTCGTAGGTTCTGATGTGCTTGTTCCCATTGTATTGCTTGACCTCGATCTTCACCTTGATGGCTGCGGGTGAATTACCACTATTAGGTCTGCTTGCGATGACTCCGACGTATAGCCCCGAACCCTTGTGGGTGAAGGTCGTGTGATAGGACTTCGCGATGGGGTCTCTCCACTCGGATCTGTAGATCGACTGAGAGACGAGCTTGCCGTCACGGTAGATATCAGAGTCCCCCAGCGTATTGGCTGTGAAGTTGACCTGGACTGGTGCGGAGGCCTTGATCGTGACCTCTTGCTTGAGGTCTGCGCTGCCAAAGCCCCCGAATTCTCCGCCTGGCAGGTCACTCTTGCCTCCGCAAGAGCTGAGCACTAAGCCAAAGGAGAGGAGGAGAAGAGATAGGAAGCCGAGTCGGCGAAATGATTGTTTTGTAGCCATTTTGCTTGTAGTTGATGATGAGGCGGAGGGAGGATAGACCGAGCTACCCTGCTCCACGATAATGGTTCCGTTAAATGAATTGTACTTAGGGAAGGAGTATAAGACGGGCTTCTTCTCCTTCCTTAGCTACAAACGAGAAAATGTATGGATATGTTGCCTTCTCGCGGAAATATGTCTGTGTATAATAGTGCGTAGTAAATAAAAGTAAACGATCTTCGCATCGTATATACCCCGAAGTTGATGGCTGTGTTAGTACGTATGAAGGTACGGAATCAGGAAGCTAATCACAACAGAGGCTTGTTTACTACTGTACATTTGGTGGTTATGGCGATAGGTTGTTGCTCCGCGCATAGATAAAAGTTGTGGACGAGTAGCAGATAAGTTTGGGCTACGTACGTGGCTCTAATATCTACGTACGTGGATATTTG
>ERZ772962.644-NODE-644-length-19471-cov-9.663010_pt1 | contig 19471 bp, 14 predicted proteins | sample MGYA00580676_ERZ772962 | MGnify/ENA primary metagenome ERZ772962 (study PRJEB29015, sample SAMEA2738049) | human oral metagenome | biome: human oral; feature: human-associated habitat; material: saliva | place: China | collected 2230 ...
GCACCGGCACCTGCTTGCGGGTGGCGGCGGGCACTTCCTGCGGCTTGCCGTTGGGGCCCTGCGGGGGCATCGTCACCGTGCCGGCAGGCTCCAGGATGGTGAGCGTGTCACCCTGGGCGGTACGGGTCACCGCCTGCTGGGGCACCAGGATGGCATCGGGGATGGCGGCCTGGTCGAGCACGGCACGCACGTACATGCCCGGCAGCAGGGTGCCGTCCGGGTTGGGCACCTCGGCGCGCAGCGTCACCTGACCGGTGCTCTCTTCCACCGTCAGGTCAGTGAACAGCAGTGCGCCCTTGTGCGGGTACTCGGTACCGTCGTCGAACTGGATGCGCACGCTGGCGCTTTCGCCATGGCCTTCGGCGGCCTTGAGCTTGCCGCTGGCCAGACCCTGGCGCAGCTTCATCACGGCCGATGCCGGCTGGGTGATGTTCACGTACACCGGATCGATCTGCTGGACGATGGCCAGCGGCGTGGCAGCGCCCTGGCCGACCAGCGCACCTTCCGTCACCAGCGCACGGCCGATGCGGCCGCTGATGGGGGAGGTGACCGTCGCATAGGACAGATTGATCTGGGCGGTCTTCAGGTTGGCACGGGCCACAGCGATGTCGGCAGCCGCCTGGCGCTGGGCCGACACGGCGTTGTCATAGTCCAGCTTGCTGATGGCGTTGGCCTTCATCAGCGGCGTGTAGCGGGCCACCTTCTGGGCGGCCAGCTTCTCGGCCGTCTGGGCACGCACCAGCGCAGCCTGGGCACTGTTGTAGGCGGCGCGCAGCGGGGCAGGGTCGATCTGGAACAGCACCTGGCCGGCCTTCACGTCACTGCCTTCCTTGAAGAGGCGCTTCTTCAGGATGCCGGCAGCTCGCGCGCGGATCTCGGCCACACGCGACGCCTCGACCCGGCCCGGCAGGTTCTCGGACAGGCCGACGGGCGAGACCTGGGCCTGGATCACGCCGACGGGCAGGGCCGGCGGCGTGCCGCCACCGGCCGCCTGCTGCTGGCCGCCCTGCTGGCAGGCGGCCACCGCGGCCAGTGCGACGCTGGTCACGATTCCCTTGACGACCATGCCCGCGACACGGGGCTGGCGTTTCTGGCGGCCGTCTTGCCGCGAAAGAGATGTCTGATTCATGGACATGCAAGATGAACGAAAGTGCCGGAAAGGGCGGCGGCAACGGCCGACCCGTGTCGCGGACGGATGAAACGGAGGGGAAGACGGAGTGCGGAAGGGCCGCCTGGCGTGCCCAACTGGCGAGTTCCGTGGGAGTGGCGTGCTGCCTGTCCTGCTGCCTGGCCCGTGCCCGGGCATCGGGAACAGGGGCTGGACGGCGTGGCCACGAGGGTTGTGGAGGGGCGGGTTCGGGCAATATGCCCGTCCCAGCCGAGTGCGTGCCCGGATGGCTTGCGCCACCCGAGCCCACGGTGCCGGATCAGTGATCCGGGAAGGCGCCCCGAATGACGGGGCGCCGGGTACTGCGAATGCGGCTGATGGCCGACGACACGATCATGGCAGGCCACGAATCGCATCGTGGGCAGGTCAGTGCTTGTCGTCCTCGGCGGCGTCGCGCTCAGGGGCAGCGGCCCTGGAGCGGGCACGCAGCTGGCGACGCGGAGCGGGTGCGGCATCGGTCGCGGCCGGGGCCGCAGGCTGCACGCCACTGCCCAGCACCGGCTGCAGCAGCGGCACCAGGATCGAGAAGAGCTTCGGGTTGCCGGCCAGCATCTGGCCGCCATCCATGTAGTTCGCCTCGCCGTCGAAGTCGCCCACCAGACCGCCGGCCTCCGTGACCAGCAGGCTGCCAGCGGCCACGTCCCAGGGCTTGAGCCCCAGTTCGAAGAAGGCGTCGAAGCGGCCGGTGGCCACATAGGCCAGATCCAGCGCGGCCGAGCCCGAGCGGCGCATGATGGCGCCCTTGTCGACCAGCGGACGCAGCACCGTCAGGTAGGCGTCCTCGTCCTGGTGACGACGGAAGGGGAAGCCCGTGCCCAGCAGCGAATCCTCCAGACGGAAGCGCTTGCTGGCGCGGATGCGGCGGTCGTTGAGGAAGGCGCCCCGGCCACGGGTGGCCGTGAACAGCTCGTTGCGGTTGGGATCGAAGATCAGTGCCTGGGTGATCACGCCGCGCTCCATCAGGGCGATGGAGATGCAGTAATGGGGCAGACCGTGAATGAAGTTGGTGGTGCCGTCCAGCGGATCGATGATCCAGACGTGCTCCACGTCCTTCAGCGGGGTGTCGGCCGGGGTGGACCTGCCGGGCTTGAAGCCGGATTCCTCCGCTAAGATTGCGTGGTCTGGGTAGGCCGCAAGCAGCGTCTCGATGATGGCGGCTTCGGAAGCACGATCCACCTCGGTGACGAAGTCGTTGCGGTCCTTGCGGGTGATCTGCACCGTTTCGATGTCGACACTGGCGCGGTTGATCAGTCGGCCAGCCTGCCGTGCGGCACGCACGGCGACATTGAGCATCGGATGCATGGTGACTCTTCAGAAGAACAATTCCGGGATTCTACATCAACAAATGACCGAGCGTTCAGAAACTCACCGCAAACTGGATGCATTCAGCCAACACCTGCTGGATGCCTGCCGGTTCGTGCTGGTTTCGCCCAGCCTGTCGGCCAATATCGGGTCGGCCGTGCGGGCGCTCACCACCATGGGCATCCCGGACCTGATGGTGGCGGCACCGCGTGACGCCGCGTTCCGTGAAGACGCAGGAGCGCTGGCTCTGGCCGCGGGTGCGGAGGCGCGGCTGGCGCAGGTGGGAAGCCGTCCCAGTCTGGATGCCGCGCTGGCCGACTGCCAGCTGGCGGTGGCGGTCAGTGCCGAAGGGCGGGAATTTGGCCCCCCGCCCGCCTTTCCGGGGCCGCTGTGTGACGAGGTGCTGGGCATGCTGTCGGCCGGGCAGGTGCAGCGGGTGGCCTTCGTCTTCGGTACCGAGCGTACCGGGCTGGGCACGGCCGAGATGGCGCGGTGCCAGCGCTGGCTCACCATTCCGGCCGATGCTGACTACAGTTCGCTGAACCTGGCACAGGCGGTGCAGATCGTGGCGTTCTCGTTGCGGCAGGCGGTGCTGGAGCGGGAGGCGGCGCGCGCCATGACCCGTGGGGAATCCGCATCAGGTGGAGCGCTGAGCGGAGAGCCGGGCGGAGAGCTGACCCGTGCCCTGGATGGACAGCCGACGGATGTGCGCGGCCGTGGAGATGAGGCAAGTCTGGAGGCTGGCGTGCGCCACGATGGCAACCGGGGCGTCCGGCCAAGTGAAAGACTGGCTGATCTGGGGGCCGTGGAAGGGCTGTATCGGCATGCCGAAAGCAGCCTGGCGGCGCTGGGCACGCTCGATCCGGCCCGGCCGCGGAGGCTGATGGCGCGGCTGCGGCATCTGTTTGGCCGCACGTCGCTGACAGCGGCCGAGGTGGATCTGCTGCGCGGCATCTGCCGCGACATCGATCGGCGGACGAAGGGCGCTCAGTCTGCGGCGACGGGCAGCGCCATGCCTTCGGCAAAGGACATGACATGACCGCGCGGCGGGATTGAGGCGTCGCCTTCGGTCCAGTCGCTCAGCACCCAGCGGGTACGTTGACCACCCGGATGCGACCAGCGATGCAGGGCGGGGCGATGGGTGTGACCATGCACCAGGACCGGGCAGTCATGGGCATCCATGGCCGCATTCACGGCATCGCGGTTCACGTCGGCCAGCACGGCCGCACTCTGTTGCTGCTGGGCGCTCTGCTGACGCAGCGATTGCGCCAGCGCAATGCGCTCGGGCACGCTGCGCGCCAGCAGCGCGGCCTGCCAGGCCGGCTGGCGGCACTGGGCACGCCATTGCTGGTAGGGCACGTCGTCGGTGCACAGCGGATCGCCATGCGAGAGCAGCACCCGCTGGCCACCGATCTCCACCACGGTAGGATCCGTCAGCAGCGTGGCGCCGCAGCGCTGACTGTAGGTGGGGTGCCCGGGCTGGCCGGGCAGCGGTGAATCGATCAGGAAATCCCGATTGCCGTGCATCAGGAAGGCCTGGCCGCCCTGGCCGGTGAAGCCGTGCAGCAGTGCTGCCAGCCGCTGCGCGGCCGGCCCCACGGCATCGTCGCCGATCCAGTACTCGAAGAGATCCCCCAGCAGGAAGAGCGTGCTGCCCGATGCCGGTGTGGCCTGCAGGCGTGCGGCCAGCTCGGTCAGGAAGCGCTCGACCAGTGCCGGATGGCGGTCGTCCAGGTGCATGTCCGAGGCGAACAGCACCCGGTCGGGATCGGGCAGGCTGGGCAGGGCGGCGCCGGACACGGCTTACTTGACCCGCTCGACCGATTCGATGATCACCGCCTCACGCGGCACGTCGGCGTGCATGCCGGCGCGGGTGGTCTGCACCTGGGCGATCTTGTCCACGGTGTCCATGCCCTCGATCACCTTGCCGAACACGGCATAGCCGTTGCCGTCCGGCTGCGGGTAGTTCAGGCCGTTGTTGTTGACGGTGTTGATGAAGAACTGGGCGGTGGCGGAGTCAGGCACGCTGGTGCGGGCCATGGCGATGGTGCCGCGGTCGTTCTTCAGGCCGTTGCGCGACTCCAGCGGGATCGGGCTGCGGGTGGGCTTCTGCTGCATCTTCGTGTCGAAACCGCCGCCCTGGATCATGAAGTTGCCGATCACGCGGTGGAAGATCGTGTCCTTGTAGAAGCCGTCGTCGACGTACTTCAGGAAGTTCTCGACGGTCTTGGGGGCCTTTTCCGGGTACAGCTCGATCACCATCTCACCCAGCGAGGTCTTCATCCGCACCTTCGGGGCAGCTTCGGCGGCGGCGCCATCGGACGGACCCGACATCAGCAGGGCGCCGGTGAGCAGGGCCAGTACGGGCGACAGCAGGGAGTGGGGACGGGTGAAACGGATCATGAGGGTGTTGCTCCTGTGAAAAACGGTTTGTCATGAAGGCCGGGTCCGGGCATCAGGCCAGGGGCAGCCGGCGACGTGGACGTCCGTCCGGATGGGCCACGGGATCGTGTGGCCCGGCCCGGCGCGGGACGGATCATTCTGTGGGCGAAGACCCGCGGGGTGTCGCGGACTCGCCCGCCGGGGCACGCTTGACGGCCGATTCTGCCGGCCGTGTGACGGAGCGGGAAGCATCGCCCGAAGAACGGTCGGTGGACGGTTCGAGCAGCGTCTCCAGCGCCTTCAGCCGGGTGGCGCGCACGGGGCTGGGGGCCAGCTTCTGGGCATGGCGCCAGCGCTGCGCCGCCAGCTGCAGGTACAGATCGCCCAGATTCTGGTAGGCCACCGCATAGTCCGGAACCGAGCGGATGGCGGCCTCCAGGGCATCGCGGGCGCCTTCCAGGTTGCCCTGGGCCGCCCGGACCACGGCCAGGTTGTTGTAGGGCTCGGGCAGCTCGGGAAACTCCTCGATCAGCCCGTTGAACTCGTGCTCGGCATCGGCCATCCGCTTGAGCTGGAAGAGTGCCAGCCCTTTCAGGAAGCGCAGCCGGGCATCCCCCGGTGCCTCCTGCAGGGCTGCGTTGGCCATGGCCAGCGCCCGGGCCGGATCGCGCCGGTTCAGGGCTGCCTGCGCCTGCCGGCGCTGGTTCTCCAGCTCGGCACGGGCATCGGCAGGCTGGCCCCCGCGATTGACCGGCAGGGGATCGGCCAGGCTCGCATCCGCACCGTCATTGCCTGTACTGCCTGTTGAGGCGCGCGAGGCCTGAGCCGATGCAGCATCGCCCTGGCTGCTGTCCTGCGTGCTGGCTGTCGCTTCGTCGGCCGTTGTCTCGACCAGGGCACCGTGCGAGGACATGATGGCGCTGTCCAGCCGCTGGGTCGATGCGCTGTCGGCAGCGCCTGCCTGGGTGGCGGCCAGAATCAGCGCCGGCAGCAGTGCCATTCGCATCAGGGAGGCGGGCAGGGAGGAAACGGTGGGCATGGGCGACGAACGGATGAGACGGAAGGGGTGCAAAGGAAAGGGCAGGCCAGGGCGCGCGGGCATGCACGTGATGTCATGCGCTCTGGAATACCGTTTCAGTGCGGGGGCGATCCACGACTGTCGGTTACACTCTGAGTTTAGTGCGGCATTCTAGAGCGTGCAGCGGGCGGCATGTGCATTTGTCCTTGCAGCCTGGCCGGCGCTTGGGGTGTGCGCCACAGGTGCGGTGGCCACAGGCTTTTCCGGGTCCGTCCCGGACATGGGGCCGCGTGTTCACGGTGCTCTCGTCCGCCGCACCCGCCCTTTCCATCCATTTTCCGTTCCCTACCGTCGACCCTCCATGGCCCGGACGCTCAAGCTCTACAACTCCCTGACCCGTCGCAAGGAAGACTTCCAGCCCCTCGAAGCGGGGCGGGTGGGGCTGTATGTCTGCGGCATGACGGTCTACGACTACTGCCATATCGGCCATGCGCGGATGCTGGTGGCTTTCGACGTGGTGCAGCGCTGGCTGCGTGCGCGCGGCTATCAGGTCACCTACGTGCGCAACATCACCGACATCGACGACAAGATCATCCGTCGTGCCGTCGAGAACGGCGAGACGCTCTCCAGCCTCACCGGCCGCTTCATCGCCGCCATGCACGAGGACGAGGCCGCGCTCGGCATCCAGCGCCCGGACCTGGAACCGCGTGCCACCCAATACGTGCCGCAGATGCTGGATCTGGTGAGCCTGCTGGAAAAGAACGGCTACGCCTACCGCAGTGGCGACGGCGACACGCTCTTTCGGGTCCGGCGCTTTGCCGGCTACGGCCGTCTGGGCGGCAAGTCGCTCGATGACCTGCGCGCCGGTGAGCGCGTGGCCGTGGCCGCCGGCAAGGAAGATCCGTTCGACTTCGTGCTCTGGAAGGCTGCCAAGCCCGAGGAGCCGGCCGAGGCCTGCTGGCAGGGGCCCTTTGGACCGGGGCGTCCCGGCTGGCACCTGGAGTGCTCGGCCATGTCCACCCGGCTGCTGGGCCGGCAGTTCGACATCCACGGCGGCGGGGCCGACCTGCAGTTCCCGCACCACGAGAACGAGATCGCCCAGAGCGATGCCGCCTATTTCCCCGAGGGCGGCAAGAGCTTCGTGCGCTACTGGCTGCACAACGGCTTCGTGCAGGTCGATGGCGAGAAGATGTCCAAGTCGCTGGGCAACTTCTTCACCATCCGCGACGTGCTGAAGAAGTTCGACGGTGAGGTCATCCGCTTCTTCATCGTCCGTTCGCACTACCGCAGCCAGGTCAATTATTCCGATGCTGGGCTCGACGACGCCCGCGAATCGTTGCTGCGTCTCTACAACGCGCTCTCGACCGACTGGCCGGCCGCACAGGCCCAGGTCGAAGGCCAGGCCGGGCAGGGTGCAGCAGCATCGGCCGGGGCGGACCAGGCTGCCGTTGCTGTCTGCGCCGACGGTGAGGCCGCCCGGGCTGCCGTGGCCGCCATCGACTGGTCCGAGCCGCGCGCCATGCGCTTTGCCGAGGCGATGGACGACGATTTCAACACCCCGGTGGCCGTTTCGGTGCTGTTCGAGCTGGCCACCGATCTCAACCGCACCCGTGATCCCGCCATCGAGCGTCAGCTGCGCGGCCTGGCCGCCGTGCTGGGGCTGCTGGGGCAGGATCCGGTCGCAGTGCGCCGCAACGGATTGCGCGGCGCAGCAGCTCATGAGGGCGATCTCGACGATAATGCGATCCAGGCATTGGTCGACGCCCGATTGGCTGCCCGCAAGGCTCGGAACTTCGCCGAGGCCGACGCCATCCGCCAGCAGCTGGCCGAGGCCGGCATCACCCTTGAAGACGGTCCCGCCGGCACCACCTGGCGGCGTTGAAGGTCGCACCGACATCTATGAAGACAACCTATCTGGATTTTGAACAACCCGTTGCCGAACTCGAGAGCAAGATCGAGCAGCTGCGCTACGTGCAGGGAGAATCGGCCGTCGATATCGCCGAGGAGATCGACCGACTGCGCTCGAAGTGCGATTCCAAGCTGAAGGAACTCTACGACAAGCTCACGCCCTGGCAGACGGCCATGGTGGCCCGGCATCCGCAGCGCCCCTACACGCTGGACTACATCCATGCGCTGATGACCGACTTCCACGAGCTGCACGGTGATCGCGCCTTTGCCGACGATCCCGCCATCGTGGGGGGCGTGGCCCGTTTCGACGGTCGCAGCGTCGTCGTCATCGGCCACCAGAAGGGGCGTGACGCCAAGGAGCGCACGCACCGCAACTTCGGCATGCCGCGTCCCGAGGGCTATCGCAAGGCGCTGCGCCTGATGAAGCTGGCCGAGAAGTTCGGCCTGCCCATCATCACCCTCATCGACACCCCGGGTGCCTTCCCCGGCATGGGGGCCGAGGAGCGTGGCCAGTCCGAGGCCATCGGCCGCAACCTGCTGGAAATGGCGGCCCTCGAAGTGCCCATCATCAGCATCGTCATCGGCGAAGGGGGCTCGGGTGGTGCGCTGGCGCTGGGTGTGTCCGACATCCTGATGATGCTGCAATACAGCGTCTACTCCGTCATCTCGCCCGAGGGCTGCGCCGCCATTCTCTGGAAGAGCGCCGACAAGGCCTCCGAGGCAGCCGAGATCATGGGCATCACGGCCTCGCGTCTGAAGGCCCTGGGGCTCATCGACGAAATCATCGACGAGCCGGTCGGCGGTGCTCACCGCGACATGAATGCCATGGTGGCCAAGCTGCGCCCGGCCATTGCCGAGGCCCTGCGCCAGCTCTCCGGCATGCGCCGCGCTGACCTGGTGCGCCAGCGCCAGAGCCGCATTGCTGCCTACGGCAAGTTCAAGGAAGTCACGGCCTGACCCGCCATCGGGCAGACTGCCTGCCATGCCCGGCCGTACCGCGCCCGGGCATGATCCGCCGGATCCACTGACCTGACGATGACCGACGACACGCCCGTGGATGCCTTGCGCCAGTGCCTGCAGCGTGCGGGCCTGGGGCCCGACGACACACTGCTGCTGGCCTGTTCGGGCGGGCGTGACTCGCAGGTGCTGATGCACGCCGTGGCAGCTCTGCGCCCCGTGGTGCGGGCCGCCGTGGCCCATGTCCACCATGGTCTGCAATCCCGCGCCGATGACTGGCTGGCCTTCTGCGCCGCCGAAGCCTCCTCGCTCGGGCTGCCGTTCCTGTCGCGCCGGCTTCGGGTGTCTGCCGGTTTTGGCGCCCTGGGCCTGGAAGCCTGGGCCCGGGCAGGGCGCTACCGTGCCCTGGCCGACATGGCGGCCGAGACCGGCGCCCGGGTGGTGCTGACCGCCCATCACGCCAACGACCAGCTGGAGACCGTCGAACTGCGCCGTCGTCGGGGCAGCGGCCTGCTGGGCCTGGCCGGCATGCGCGAATCCTCGCCCATGCCCCACGCACCCGCCGGCATGCGCGTGCTGCGCCCCTTCCTGGGACTGTCGCGCCAGCAGCTGGCCGAGTGGGCGCAGGCGCGTGGCATCCAGTGGGTGGAAGACCCGTCCAACCAGGACACACGTCTGGCCCGCAACCGGGTGCGTCGCTTCCTGGATCGGCGTCTGCGTGACGACGCGCTCTCGCTGCCCGATGAGCTGGCCTCCATCGGCCTGCTGCAACAGGCGGCTGATCGTCTGCTGGGGCAGGCCGAGGCCGACGTGGCGGCCTGCACCGTGCATCTGGCGTCGCACACCGCGGCAGCCGACTGGCCCATGCTCTCCCGGTCGGCCATGATGGGCCTGGACAGCATGCGCCGGGCCGAGGCGCTGCGCTGGTGGCTGGGGCGGCTGGGCTGCCGCATGCCGTCGCGCCTCAAGCTTTTCGAGATCGAACGTCAGCTGCTGCTGGCCGCAGCCAGCCAGGCCCTCGTTCGCCACGACGGCATCACCCTGCTGCGCTACCGCGACCGCATCGGTGTCCTGCCCGAGGTGCCGCCCATCACACCGCTGCTGCTGCGCTGGAAGGGCGAGACCTTCGTCGATCTGCCCGCAGGCCGGCTCTACATCGAACAGGCCGGGCCCGAGCTGGCCATGCTCACGAACGCGCCGGACACGGTGGATGCCGACTGGCTCAGCCGCACCGAGATCCTCATCGACCAGGGGCGGGGAGGCGAGCGTCTGCGCCTGTCCCCATCCTCGCCCAGTCGCAGCTGGAAGAAGCTGATGCAGGCGCGCGGCATTCCCGCCTGCCTGCGCGCCTGCCTGCCGGTGATTCGCGCGGACGGCCAGCCCATCCATGCGGCGCCGTTCGGGCTGCTGGCCGACACGCCGCGTGACGCCCACGCAGCCCACGGCAGCAGCGGCCCCCGCGTGCAGCTTTCCTGGCAGCCGGCTGCAGCCTTGCAGCCCTGGCTGTAGGGGGCAAATCCCCGCTGCAGGTGGCGTCTGCGGCGGTCTCTGCTCGCGCGGCTTCCTGTTGCACCGCTTCAGGGCATCGCCGCATCTGCCCGCAGACGTTTGCACGGAAGCGGGGCAAGATCTGCCCGTGGTTGTCAGTTTTGCCTATGAGACTCGTTTACATCAGAAATAACGGACTGCACACCCCCGCTGTGCATTTTGGCAACTTATAATCATTGCCCCATAGAGAAGGTCGCACCCGAGGCACGCCAGACGGGACTCACAAGGGTCGTCTGGCGCCTGCACGACGGGAAACGCCAGCCAGGCGCAGCATCTTCGTTCCTTCACGAATCCCGGAAGCACGGTCCTTGCACTGTCTTCCCCCATCAAGCGGGATCCTCACATCAATGGCGCTCATCGTTCACAAATACGGCGGTACCTCGATGGGGTCGGTCGAACGCATCCAGAACGTGGCCCGGCGGGTTGCCAAATGGCATCGTGCCGGCCACCAGATGGTGGTCGTTCCTTCGGCCATGGCGGGCGAGACCAATCGCCTCATCGACCTGGCCAAGGCCATCCAGGCCGAGCCCGACCGGCGCGAGCTCGACATGCTCGCCTCCACTGGCGAACAGGCTTCCGTGGCCCTGCTGGCCATGGCCCTCAAGAGCCTGGGTGTCGATGCCATCAGCTTCACCGGCTGGCAGGTTCCCATCGTCACCGATGACGCCTACACCAAGGCACGCATCGAATCCATCGACGACCGTCGCATCCGCGAGAACCTCGAGCAGGGGCGGGTGGTCATCATCACCGGCTTCCAGGGCATCAACCGCGAAGGCCACATCACCACGCTGGGCCGCGGAGGTTCCGACACCTCGGCCGTGGCTGTGGCAGCCGCCATCACGGCCGATGAATGCCTGATCTACACCGATGTCGACGGCGTCTACACCACCGACCCGCGCATCGTCTCCGAAGCCCGCCGGCTTGATCGCATCACCTTCGAGGAGATGCTCGAGATGGCCAGTCTGGGCAGCAAGGTCCTGCAGACCCGCTCGGTCGAGTTTGCCGGCAAGTACAAGGTCAAGACCCGGGTGCTCTCCAGCCTCACATCGCCCGACATCCCGCTCGACGAGGAAATGAAATCGGGCACGCTGATCACCTTTGAAGAAGAAATGGATGGAACCAACATGGAGCAAGCCGTCATCTCCGGAATCGCCTTCCAGCGCGACGAAGCCAAGATCACCCTGACCAAGGTGCCGGACGTGCCGGGCATTGCCTCCCGCATCCTGGGGCCGGTGGCGGCTGCCAACATCGATGTCGACATGATCGTGCAGAACCAGGCGGTCAACGGCACCACCGACTTTTCCTTCACCGTCAACCAGAACGACTTCAAGCGCACCATGAAGGTGCTGGAAACCGAAGTGGTGCCGGGTCTGGGCGGCGGCGAGGTCAAGGGCGACCCGCTCATCGCCAAGGTCTCCATCGTGGGCCTGGGCATGAAGAGCCATGCCGGCATCGCGGCCCGCATGTTCGAGTGCCTGGCCAAGGAAGGCATCAACATCCGCATGATCTCCACCAGCGAGATCAAGACCTCCGTCGTCATCGAGGACAAGTACCTGGAGCTGGCGGTGCGCGCCCTGCACGCAGCCTTTGGCCTGGAAGGCGAGGCGGTCGAAGAGAAGGTGGTCTGAACGCAACAGCGAAAGGCGTTGTTCAGGCGCGCGGTTTTTTCCTCAAGCGCTTGAAAAACTTCCTTTTCTCTGCCATCATTTCATCTTTACGAAAGTCGCCTGGCGGCTTTCGCTGGAAGTGAAGGGCGCCGGCCACTGGCCGGGGCCCGGAAACCTTCCACGGAGACGTGACCGAGAGGCCGAAGGTGCTCCCCTGCTAAGGGAGTGTTTGCTCAAAAAGCGAACCGTGGGTTCGAATCCCACCGTCTCCGCCAGATACCAGCCCGGACGGCGTGACTGCCTTCCGGGCTTTTTTGCGTCCGAGCTGGTACGATCCTGAACGCCTTCCACGGCATGCCAGTCCGCCCTGTCCCTGGGCTGGCCATTGCCCATCTGCGCTTCCCAGGAACGAGACAACACCATGCCCACCGACATCGAGATCGCTCAGAACGCCCGCCTGGAGCGCATCGGCCATATTGCCGCCAGGGCCGGCATCCCCGATGACGCCCTGGAGCCTTACGGCCACTACAAGGCCAAGGTCTCGCTGGACTGGCTCGACAGCCAGCCCGAAAGGAAGGACAGCCGACTGGTGCTGGTCACCGCCATCAGCCCCACGCCGGCCGGCGAGGGCAAGACCACCCTCACGGTCGGTCTGGGCGATGCCCTCAACCGCATCGGCCGAAAGACGATGATCTGCCTGCGCGAGCCGTCCATGGGGCCGGTCTTCGGCATCAAGGGCGGTGCAGCCGGTGGCGGTCACGCCCAGGTCGTGCCCATGGAGGACATCAACCTCCACTTCACCGGCGACTTCGCTGCCATCGGCCAGGCCCACAACCTGCTGGCGGCCGCCATCGACAACCACATCCACCACGGCAACGAACTGGACATCGATCCCACCCGCATCCACTGGAAGCGGGTGATGGACATGAACGACCGGGCCCTGCGCAGCACCATCGTGGGCCTGGGCGGCCACGTGAACGGCCAGCCGCGCGAAGACGGCTTCGACATCGTGGTGGCCAGCGAGGTCATGGCCATCTTCTGCCTGGCCACGTCGCTGATGGACCTGCGCGAGCGGCTGGGCGAGATCGTCTTCGGCCTGGACCGCCAGGGCCAGCCCCTGCGTGCACGGCAGCTGCAGGTCCACGGCGCCATGGCCGTGCTGCTGCGCGACGCCATCAAGCCCAACCTGGTGCAGACCCTGGAAAACAACCCGGCGTTGCTGCATGGCGGACCCTTTGCCAACATCGCCCACGGCTGCAGCTCGGTCATCGCCACCCGTGCGGGCCTGAAGCTGGCCGACTACGTCGTCACCGAAGCCGGCTTCGGCGCCGACCTGGGCGCCGAGAAGTTCCTCGACATCAAGTGCCGCAAGGCCGGCCTCTGGCCCGATGCCTGCGTCATCGTCGCCACCGTGCGTGCCCTCAAGTACAACGGCGGCGTTCCTGTGAAGGAACTGGGCACCGAGAACCTGGCCACGCTGGAAAAAGGCATGGCCAACCTTGAACGCCACGTCGACAACATCACCGGCCGCTTCGGCCTGCCCGCCGTGGTGGCCATCAACCGCTTCGACGCCGACACCGAGGCCGAACTCGACCTCATCCGCCGTGCCATGCGCGCCCGCGGCGTGGACGTGGTGCTGGCCGAACACTGGGCCAAGGGCAGTGCCGGCGCCGAGGCGCTGGCCCACGAAGTGGTGCGGCTGGCCGAGCAGGGCAAGGGCGCATCGGCAGCCCACACGGCTCCGAACCCCCTCTATCCGGACGACATGCCCCTCTGGGACAAGCTCCGGACCATTGCCACCCGCATCTACGGCGCGGCCGACATCAGCGCACCCGCCAAGGTGCGTCGCCAGATCGAGGACTGGCAGGCCCAGGGCTACGGCCATTACCCCGTCTGCGTGGCCAAGACGGCCGCCAGCTTCTCCACCGATCCCGCGGCGCTGGGTGCACCCAGCGGTCACGTCGTCAACGTGCGCGAAGTGCGTCTGTCGGCCGGGGCCGGCTTTATCGTCATGATCTGCGGTGACCTGATGACCATGCCCGGCCTGCCCAAGGTTCCCTCCGCCCAGCGCATCGACATCGGTCCGGACGGCAAGGTGGTGGGGCTGTTCTGATCATTCTCCTGCCAGTGCCCGTACCGGGTCCAGTCGGGCCGCCTGGCGCGCCGGCATGAACCCGAAGATCATGCCCGTGGCCACGGCACAGCCAAAGGCCATGGCGGCAGCCAGCGGCGAGAAGGCCATCGGGATGCCCAGCGCCTTCAGTCCCAGGCCGATCAGCAATCCCCCGCTCACGCCCACCGTGCCGCCGAGGCCTGTCAGCAGCATGGCTTCCACCAGGAACTGACGCAGGATGTCGGCCTGCCGGGCGCCGGTGGCGATGCGGATGCCGATCTCGCGGGTGCGCTCGCGCACCGTCATCAGCATCACGTTCATCACGCCGATGCCGCCCACCAGCAGCGAGATCGCGGCGATCAGCCCCAGCATCAGCGTCAGCGTCCGGTTGGCTTGCGCCAGCTGCTGCACTGCCTGCGCCTGGTTCAGGATATTGAAGTCCTTGCGGCCATGGCGGGCCGTCAGCGTCTTCACGATGGCGGCCTCGGTCTCGGCGGCATGCCGCATGTCGCGGATGACCACGTTGATGCGGCTCAGTTCCATGCTGCCGACCAGCCGCACCGCCGCTGCGCCCACCGGCACGATCACCTGGTTGTTGACATCATCCTCCGGGAAGGGGGCGGGTTTGGGCGCCATCACCCCAATCACCCGGAACGGCACGTTACCCACCAGAATCTCCTGACCCACTGCCTGGCCGTGAGCGCCGAACAGTGCCTCGCGCACCCGCTCGCCCAGCAGGACCACCTTGCGCAGATCGTGCTCGTCTTCCGTCTCCAGCAGCGTGCCCTGGCTGACCGGCCAGTTCAGTGCCTGCGCGAAGTGCCGGGTGGTGGCGCTCAGATTGGTGCGCAGCGTCCGGTTGCCATGACGCACGATGATGCCGTTCTGGTCGATGACAGGCGAAGCCTGCTCCACGTTCGGCACCTGCTGCACGGCCGCCACATCGGCCATCGACAGCGGCCGGGCCTGCCGGGTATCGGACAGCCATTCCCGGAAGATGTAGATCGTGCGCAGCCCGAAGGTCTGCATCTCGGCCAGAACCTTCTCCTGCGAGCCCTGGCCCACGGCCAGCATCACGATGACTGACGCCACGCCGATGATGATGCCCAGCAGCGTGAGCCCGGTGCGCAGCCGGTTCAGCCGCATCACCCGCCAGGCCGAGCGCAGGATCTCCGGCAGGTCCGCCAGCAGCGGCAGCCGGCCCCGTCCGCGCAGCGCGGGCAGGTCTTGCGCAGGATGCCCAGCTGGCGCAGGTTCTCCGCCGCGTCCGCGCAGCGGGTGCAGGTCGGACAGGTCGGCAGGGGCTTCTGTCGGTACGTCTGCCGGCACCTCTGCCGGCGCCTCGGCGCACGGCCTGCCGCCTTTGCGTACCGGCGCATCGGCATGCCGGACCAGCAGGCTGTCGTCGGCCACGGCCCGGCCGGTTTCCGGCAGCGGACGCGCCTTCCCGCCAACGGGCGCCGTCGCATCCCCCACGATCCGGCCGTCAGCCATCGAGATGATGCGCCGTGCCCGGGCCGCCACGGCCGGATCGTGGGTGATCAGGATCACCGTGTGGCCGGCAGCGGCCACTTCGTCCAGCTGCTGCATTACCTGCTCGCCGCTCGTCGAATCCAGCGCTCCGGTCGGCTCGTCGGCCAGAATCACTCGCCCTCCGTTGACCAGTGCCCGGGCAATCGACACCCGCTGCTGCTGGCCGCCCGAGAGCTGGTGGGGCAGGTACTGCAAACGCTCCGTCAGCCCCAGTCGCGAGAGCAGGGCGGCCGCACGCTCGTGCCGCGCCTGTTCGCTCACCCCCGCATAGCGGGCCGGCATCGCCACATTGTCCAGTGCCGAGGATGTGCCGATCAGGTGGTAGCCCTGGAAGACGAAGCCGAACACCTCGCGCCGCAGCGCGGCCAGCGCATCGTCGTCCAGCCCCGAGACCGCCTCGCCCTGGAACAGGTACTCGCCGCTGCTGGGTCGGTCCAGGCAGCCCAGGATGTTCATCAGCGTCGTCTTGCCCGAGCCCGATGCCCCGACGATGGCCACGTACTCGCCCGCCTGGATCCGAAGGTCGATGCCGTGCAGGATCTCCACCTCCGGCACCCCGTCATGCCCCCCGAAACGCTTGCGCACCTCACGCAGCTCGATCAGCACCGGTGTCGCCATGGCTGCCCCCTTTCCCACGTCCCGCCTTTCATGTCCTGCCTCCCTCGCGCCGGAGCATCCGGGACCGCCTCGCCGCCTTTCCCATGTCCGCCATGTCTCACCTTCGTGGCGCGTCCCGCATCCCCGGCGTCCCGGTCGCCCGGTCAGGCACCCGGGACAACCATGCCCAGGCCGGGGTCGACGATGATGCCTGACGCGTCGGGGGATGCCTCGGTTGCGACGTTCAGCAGGACCTCATCTCCCTCGTCCAGCCCTTCCAGTACCTCGCCCAGCACCAGATCGGTCACGCCGATGCGCACCGTGCGCTGCAGGGCGCTGCCGTCGGCAAGGCGCAGTCGGGCGCGGTAGGTGCCCGGTGGGGCATCCAGCTGTCGTTCCAGCGCCGCCATCGGCACCGCCAGCACGCCCGGCGCCGAACGCGCCACGAAGGACACCTGAGCCGTCATCTGTGGTCGCAGCACCCCGTCGGCGTTGTCCACGTCGAAGAGGGCCGTGTAGTTGACCACCGTGGGTGTCGTGGCCGATGCACTGCCGTCCTGGCCGCCGTCACCCTGGCTGCTGCCAGGCGGCAGATCCGGCGCCGGCAGCACCTGCCGCACCTTGCCATGCCAGCGCCGGGGCGCCTCCTCGTGGCCCAGCCGCGCCACCAGCGGGCTGAACCACACCGGCATTCCCGCCGTCACGCCCTGCACGTCGGCCTCCGACACCCGGGTACGGACCGTCATGGTCGCCAGGTCGGCGATGCGCATCATCCGGGGCGTCTGGTAGGTGGCGTTCAGCGTCTGGCCTTCGCGAGCCTCCAGCGCGATGACCGTGCCGTCCATCGGTGCATAAATGCGCGTGTACGAAAGCCGGGTCTCCTCGGCGCGCAGTGTGGCACGTGTTTCCTGCATCTTCGCCTGCAGGCTGGCGATGCGGGCCTGTGCCATCTCCAGCGCCGCCTCCGCATTCTCCAGATCCTCGCGGGTGGCCGCATCCTGCTTCAGCAGGCGCCGCCGCCGCTTGAGCTGCTGGCTGGCCAGCCGCATCTGGACACGTTGCTCCACCTCTTGCGCCTGAAGCGACGCCAGCGACGCGCGGGCGCCCTCCACCACGGCCTGCTGCACGTCCGGATCGATCTCCAGAAGCAGCTGGCCGCGCTTCACATCGTCACCCACCTGCACATGGATGCGCTTGACCTGACCCGAGACCTGCGCGCCCACGTCCACGTAACGGCGCGGCTCCACCGTGCCCGTGGCCGTGATCAGCAGCTGGATGTCTGCCCGGGTCACCCGGGCCGTAGGGGGCGTCACCGGTGGCGGACGCCACCACCACCAGCCGCCTGCAGCCAGCAGGAGCAGTACCATGACCATCGCCAGCCAGCGACGCCATGAACGGGATTGCCCGGCCGTGCCGGCGCGGGTCTTGTGGGGGGCGCTCATGCGGGAAAGAAGAAAGCGGCCTATGCGAGGCCAAACATGTCCGACGATGAACCATCGGTCCGCGAATTCTTCTCACTCAACGCGCATGGCAGCCGCCATGTTGACACGAATCAACGGTGCTCCTGACGGTCTGCCATGCCATGCCATGCCGCCGGCACGCCTCCAGGGCCAGCGCAGCGCAAGATCCGCAGGGCGGTGAACCCACCCTGGTGACACCTTCACGTCCCTGCCTGCGCTTCCGGCCGGACGCAGGCGGGTGTGCCCCCGTGATCGTTCAGACCGGGTGGCGGAAGCGCTCGATCTCCTCGGTCTCGATCGTCGGCGTCGGCCCGATGTGGGTCGCCACCATGGCGCCCAGTGCACAGGCAAAGTCCAGCGCCTCGTCCGGCGAGGCGCCGTTGAGCAGCTTGTAGATCAGGCCAGCCAGGAAGCTGTCGCCCGAGCCCACGGTATCGGCCACCTCCACCCGGAAGCCCGTGTGGAAGTGCATCTCGTCGTCGGCAAAATACAGCGCGCCGTGCGGCCCCAGCGTCACGCACATCCGCTCCAGACCGGCCAGCCGCGCCAGGAAGCGCACGTTCTGGTCGATCGAGCGGTGCTTCGAGCCGAAGGCCACCGCCAGCTCGTACAGCTCGTCGTCGTTGAGCTTGGCCATGTCGGCCCGCTTCATCAGGCTCAGCACCCGCTCGTGCGTATAGTGCGGCTCGCGCAGGTTCACGTCGAACACCTTGAACGTGTCCGTGCCTGCCGTGCGGTCCAGGATTGTCTCCAGCGTCTGGCGCGTCACTGGATCCCGTGTGCACAGGCTGCCGAACACGAAGGCATCCGACTCGGCCACCCGCGCCAGCGCCTCGTCCTGAAGCGTGATCCGGTCCCAGGCGCATGGGTACACGATGTCATAGGTGGCCACACCGCACTTGTTGATGGCCACTTCCACCAGGCTGGTGGGCTGGTCCGGGCAGGTCTGCAGCAGCGCCGTCGAGACATCCTTCTCCTCAATCTGCCGCTGGATCTCGTCACCGTCCGCGTCAGCTCCGCGACTACTGATGATGGCGCAGTCGGCACCCAGGGCCCGCAGGCGAACCAGGACATTGAGCGGTGCGCCACCCAGCTTCTTGCCGCTGGGCAGGTTGTCCCACAGTACTTCGCCAAAGCTGGTGATCTTCATGATGTCCCTTTCCGGTGTCGTGGAGGAGAAGCTGCCATGCCATTGAATCTACCCCAATTCACGTTTCATCACGCGACAAACCCCACTTCGCGGGCGGCGGCCCGGGCGGCCTGGGGCACAGGCGCTTGAGAAGCTGTGCTGTCCTGCCAGACCCGACGCATTGACGGTCTCGGGGTGCGGTCGATGCGGAAAGGCATCCCCGCCTTGCCATCCCCTGGCCAGGCGGCCGATCCCCTGACACGCCACATATTCATTTCGCGCATATCCATATCCATCTCCCGATGAAGTCAGGTGCCAGAATCGCGGCCATTGCAGTCCTGAACAACTGAACGAATCTCCGGGAGAAAAACATGACCGAAACCGTCAAGACCTACCTGCGCCCCATCGACCGCGACGGCCTGCTGGCCTTTGCCGAGAAGGGCCGCAACAATCCCAACGCCCGTGGCACCAACAAGGTCCACACTGTCATGGAAGGCCAGTACCGCTCGCTCAGCTACGTGGGTGACCACGCCGCCGTGGTGGTGGACGAGCCGCTGCACCTGTTCGGCCAGAACACCGCACCGGCGCCGGGCGAGATCGTCCTGTCCGCCCTGGGTGGCTGCCTGGGCGTGGGCATCACGGCCGTGGCCACGCTGCGCCAGGTCAAGCTCAGCAAGCTGGAACTCTTCCTTGAAGGCGACATCGGCAACCCGGCGGCCTGGGGTGCAGGCGGCGCCGAGAAGAAGCCG
>ERZ772962.646-NODE-646-length-19460-cov-5.047050_pt1 | contig 19460 bp, 15 predicted proteins | sample MGYA00580676_ERZ772962 | MGnify/ENA primary metagenome ERZ772962 (study PRJEB29015, sample SAMEA2738049) | human oral metagenome | biome: human oral; feature: human-associated habitat; material: saliva | place: China | collected 2230 ...
ATAAATCGGTCAGCTTCATCACTGTTCCGATTGGAAAGACGGCTAGTGAACGTCGCAGTTCTTTTTCACCCATCTGTCTTCCTCCTTTATGTAAGTATATTCTAAAAAACATTTTGAGTCGTTGTCAAAATCTGCCTTACCTCTTATGTTAGATAATATAACATGAATAATGGGGTATTGTCTCAGTTAAGCTTTCGCCAGCTGAGACAATACCCCATTTTATGTCAGATGTGCTGTTATCATTTTATCCATCAATCTTTACATAACGTGCACCCCCTTTGTTTATTTTCTTAAATTTCTTATTCTATTTTGTTTTTTGGTGGACTCACCTCATTTGTTAAAAAATGTTTCAATTACTTCTTTCGTCTTCATGTTCTGGTGGACCCACCTCACTTTTTGAAAATTGATTTTACCATTATTCTTATCCTTCATATTTTGGTGGACTCACCCCTTTCATGGTTCCTAGAAATAATTATCGGCCTTGTCTACCGCCTGGACCTCCTTGTCCTGGTTGTCCCCCACCAGGTCCACCTTGTCCAGGTCCTCCACCAACATTAACTGCTTGTTTTGAGGCTGTAGCCGTTGTTGTGTTTGAACCAACTTTAATCGTATATTTTTCGCCCTCTTTAATATCTTGGCTACTGATTAATACTGTTGAGAACGACTTAGAGGCTTTTAAGCTTGCGACAGTTTTTCCTGAAGAATCAATTACTTCAACGGTCGAGCCAGCCGTTCCTTGGATGCTTGCCATTAAGTAAGCTTGATTAGAGTCACTACCGAATCCCATCGTCATTTGTCCATTGTCGACAAAGAGTATCGTACCACCGTTTAATGTTGCGGTATCGTCATAGTCAAGAGCTCCATTCGCACCGCTTGTTGGACCATTAACAACGACTGTTCCGCCATTAATTTCAATTGATCCGTTAGCATCAAGACCGTCCCCTTCAGCGTCTACGGTTAAGGTTCCGCCGTCAATCACAATCTTCACATCGCCTGCTTGATCTAAGTTTTTCGCATTTGCGGCTTCAGATTTTACTTTCTTCGTTTGTTGACCTGGACCTTGCTCGTCAGAGGATTCTAACGTCCAGTCTTTCGCGTTTAATCCATCGTCAGAAGATTTTACGGTAATCGTTCCGCCGACTTGATGAATCAATCGAGCCTCAAGACCTTCTTCACTCTTTTGTACGTCAATTGTCGCACCTTCATCGATGAGCAGCGTATTCGAAGCGTTAATTCCGTCATCTCCAGCATTGACTGTGATATTTGTATTCACTAAGTAAACATTTCCTAGCATTACATCATCCTCGTTATCTGAGTGAATGCCATCTTCATCGGCTGTTAAGTTTAAGGTTGCACCCGATACGTTCACGAAGTCATTCGCTGCAATTCCGTGTTTTTTGGCTGTTGTAGTGATGGTTGCATCTACAATGCGAATGCCGTCTTTTGATTTAATGGCATTACTTGCTGCGCCTGTGACGGTTAGGGAACCTTTCCCGTTAATTGTTAAGTCACTATCGGAGTAGATTGCTCCTTTAACCGTTGATGCTGATTCATCGGCTACTTCGTTTTTCGTTCCATCGGCTAATGTTAAAATCACTTTCTTAGCCGAATCTACGAGTAACGGAGCTTCCGTATTCTTCAAAGTTGCGTTCTTAAAGACGATTTGTAATTCATCTTCCTTGCCCGCTGCAACTTTCAATTGAACTTTCGATGCTGTTCCTTCTACGATGTATGTTCCAGCTTTAGTGATTTCCACTGTGCTTCCATTCACTGTTACCCCTTCACCTGAAGCGGTTGCCGTTGTCCCTTGCAATGAAATTTTTGAAGCCGTTGATTCGTCGTAAGTTGCTGTTAAATCAGACGTTTCAAAATAAGAAGTCGTCTGCGCCTTTGAAGTTGTAGATGTCTTAGTAGTGGTTTGCGCTTGTGCTTCTGCTTGGCTTAATACGCTTTGTGATCCGCAAGCAGCCAAACCTAGAGAGATAAATAATGTTGTTGTCAATAACCATTGTTTTTTATGTTCCATCTCGTTCTCCTCGATTCCTTTTCTTGATGGTTTTAGTATACGAAGCGAACTTAAAATGAACTTAAAACAAAAAAGAGGTGATCAAATTCACCTCTTTGTCTTATAATTTTGTTTCAATGTATAGTACTTTATCTTTTTTAACAGCCTTTTGCCATGTGACATATCCACTTAAAGGAGCAATGAAGGTTATCCACAGATAGACTAAAACATGCTGAAAAATTGTTCGAAACACTAAACTGATGAACCCTCCAAATCGAATATATCCACTTAAAAAGTTATCGATATGTCCACCTTGATAACTCCAATAAGAATAATGCCAAAAAACAAATGACAAAACTCCTAACAGGAGCGAAACAATATTGCTTAATAAACCTGGCATAAACCCAGCTGTAATAGAAGACCAAATAATAGTAATTACAATACAGCAAAGGAGTCTGCGAATAAAGTATCTTTTTCTATATTCGGGAGTTAAATGGTTTTGGATCGATTCCCAAATTCCGAAAACACTTTTATCATTTCCACCTTCTCCACCAGGTAAAACATATTGTTTTTCTTCTTTTACTTCATTATCAAATTCTTCTGCCATCAGTACGCCTCTCTTTCTATTTTAATTAGACCCTACATTGTTCAATAATCGCATTTGGAATATCATTTAAATCTTCCAATCCATTATCAAACATATAGACTGCTAATTTTCGTAAGATTTTTTCATTTTGATTTCTTACCCATCGACCATTACTATGATCATTGGTTCTTTCTAAATTATTTTCAATCAACGCTTTATACGCCTCTGCATCTACCGTATACCCATTTTTCGCAAGTTCATCCAACCCAATTTGCACAAGTTGTTCGTAAGTATAGTCCTCAAAAACAAAGGTATTTGGAATTCTGCTTCGAAGTCCTTCGTTCATCTCTAAGAATCTTTCCATATCTTTCGTATAACCTGCAAAGATAATAACCAAATCTTCTCGATGATCTTCCATAAATTTCAAAATTTCGTTGATAGCTTCAATTCCAAAATCATTTTCGCCACCTACCGCAAGCGTGTATGCTTCATCAATAAACAATACCCCGCCTAAAGCAGATTCTAAAATTTCTTTTGTTTTTTGAGCGGTATGACCAATATATTGTCCCACTAAATTACTTCTAGAAGTTTCAACATATTTGCTAGAAGCAATAATGCCATTTTCATGTAATAATTGGCCCATTAATCGAGCGACTGTTGTTTTACCAGTTCCTGGATTCCCTAAGAATAATGAATGTAAGTTAAACCCTGAAGTCGCAAATCCTTTTTCCTTACGGATTTTATTCATTTTAGAAATTGCGATAAATTCCTTGACTTCACTCTTCAGGTTCTCTAACCCTATCATTTCTTCTAATCTCTCACTGGCTGTTTTTTCACCATAATATTCTGTAGTCACTTCTCGATCATCAAACATTAATTGATTATCACTGTCTAGTAAGATGTCTTGTTCTTCATTCGTCAAAATAGAGACTGTCTTTTCTGCAGATAGATGAGAGCCACGTTCAATTTTAATATCTGGATCTTTTTCAACCCCAATAGCAAGAAGCTTTAATTCTAAAGAACTTCTATCACTTAGGAATAAATTCACCTTGCCATTATCTCGACCACCAATAACTAAGGCATCCCCTGTTATTTGGGAACTCTCTGTCATCATAGCCGTCTCTAGCACACAAAGTTGATTGTGAATCGTCGCTTTTGATCCTTTACTTTCAAAAGTGTTTACAACCGTCGAATCAATCGTCGCTTTCGAATTTTCTAAATAGAGAGCACTCGTATAATTTTCTAGCGCATGTAAATAAATGATTTTCGACTCTTTGGTAGAAATTTGCGAATCTCTACAAAGCACGATTGGGTAATCTTCAACCTGTCCCTGAGCGGAAACTGTTGAGTCGAGAATAGAGATATTGGAATTGTCGTTTGCAACAATGGCATTTTTACCTTCCACTTCTACCTTGGAATGTGCAATTTCTAAATCCGTATGCTCGAGAATGATATGTGAATACAAATCTGTTTGAGAAAATTTTAATGTAGAATCTTTAGCAGCAATACAAGAAGCAGCTCTCACAGAAGAATCCTCTAAAGACAACTCTGACTCTTCAATAAAACAAAGAGGATAGAGTTCTCCTTCCTCTAATTGATTTTCAATTAAAACATTTTTTGCATACACCTTTGCTTGATTGCATAAGTTTAGCGCATTGCTTTCTTCACGGTTATCTCGAATAATAATATTTTCTAAATGCACCGTACAATTATCCACAAATATTGCACCCAAAATCAGTGGAAAACTATCTTTTCTTGATTGATTCATTTTCCCAATCAGAGAAATATTTTTATGAATAAATAAATCTAATCCTTCTAAGCAATAAGTATCTTCAATTTCAATAACATCGCCTTCATTAGCAGCTTCAAGGGCTGCTCCTAGTTCCCAAGTAGTTCTCTTAGAAAAAAACGATGAATTGTCTTTTCCCACTAAGAAAAATGCCATAATTTCACCTCAGTCCATAATATGTCTTCAATAACTATTCAAAATGGGGTTTACCCCAATAATTCTCTATAATCAACGAATCCCCTCTGTGCAATTAGCATACAGAAAGGGGATCGTCTCGTTTATTTTTAATTTTCAATTCAGGCCACTACCAACAAAGAGTAGCAATTTTATTTTTTTGTTACTTCTGAACTGTTCTCAAATAAACTAATCTCCCTTAAGAAGAGAAAGTCATTCTACTTCTTAGTCTTTCTTTTGAAATAGTTTTTGATAATAGAAGTAAGAAGTAACAATCGCTGCTGCACAGGCAACAATATAGAATAATACTGCTAATTTAGATCCTGATTCAAAGCTGTTCACTAAAGACATCGCTTGTTTTGTCGCATGATTTGGATCTGTGAAAGCTTGCATTACTAGATTTGAAATAGATGTGTTCACTTTTCCATTAAACATATCTGTCATTGTACCGATAAGACTAATGAACCCTCCGCCTAAAAGGTGAGCTAAGTATACGCCAACGACCATTGCTAATGAAGTGACATTAACATTTGTCCACAAGTTTTTCTTAGATTTGTTCGCCATAAATAAGAAATACGCTACAAAAACAGTTGCAATAATAGTTAAGAAGAACGTTAAACTGAAGTATAAGTTTAAGTTTTTCACTTTATTTGAAACTTCGTAAAAATCAACGGATGATAGTGCATTTCCTTTTAAGGCATATCCAAGACCATTAAGAACCACTAATCCAGAGAATAACGCGATAGCAACCGAAAAACCAAAGAAGATTTTTTCGAATAAATTATTTTTATTATAGCTTTCAACTTTATCAACAGCTTTTTCTGTTGCTTCATTTAATTTTGCTTTATTTTCTTCTGTGAATACTTTGCTTGCTGCTTCTCCGATTTTTTCTTTTGCAACACCAGCAACTTCTTTTGCTTTTTCAGCAGCCTCTTCTGCTTTTTCTTTTACGTCTTCAACAACTTCTTTGAAGTCGCCATCTGCTTCAGGAGCTTTTGCTTCTTTCACTTCTTCAACAACTGTTTCTGCTACTTCTTTTGCTTCTTCAGCTGTTTCTTTTGCTGCTTCAACTACTTCGTCTTTTACTTCTGTAGCTTTTTCAGCAACTGATTCAAGATTTTTGTTTTCATTTTGATCCATAAGTGCACCTCTTTTTTAGTTGATTATTTTCTAATTTTATCACAATATCCCGCTTTCATCCACTTATAAAAATCTATAAACTCCCTTCTCAACAACGTTTCAAAATAATGAGCACAAAAAGAAGCTAGACCGCAGCCTAGCTCCTGTAAGTTAAGTTTTATTTTAAGACCGTACCATCCGCTAACGTGATTGTATATCCGTTAAAGTTGATTGTACCTTTGTTTTCTAATGATGTGATTGTGACATTCCCTGTCAACGTCCATGTCGCCCCCTCTTCTACTGTGATTACTGCGTTATTGTCCACGGCAGTCCCTCCTTCGGCATTTTCTACGATATTGATGGTACCTGTAAAGTTTGTTCCTTTACCCATTGTGAAATTCAATGTAGATACGGTATCCACCTCAATCGCTCCAGTTAATGTTTGGTTCGTCGTTGTTAAATCAACTTGACCACCATTGGCTCCGGCTGTACCCCAGCCACGTGTTGCATCATTTCCTAAGATGGCTAATAATCTGCCAGATGCATCTTGATTTGTGATTGTTACGTCTTCTAATGTGATAACACTGTGTGTGTTCGTTACGTAAATTTGGTCTCCGTTACGTCCTGTTAAAGTGCCACCTTTCATTGTGAAAGTAGAGGTTCCACTTTCCGCATCTCCTGACATTGATTGGTAAATCATCACGTTGTGCACGTTGTTGTCTGAAGAGCTACCTTCCGTTGAACTCATATTCCCTGTTACGTTGGTGTTTTCTAACGTGATAGAGTTTTGACCCTCTATAACAAGTGCTTCTGAGTTTTCAGCGTTCAATGTTGCATTTTTAACAGTGATATTCGCTGTAGAGTATACGGCTGGTGAGTTGTATCCTGTAGAAGTGTACGTTCCTTTGTCTACAACTACTGTACCCCCACCACGGTCTGTACGAATCGCTGCTGATGAATTTCCTGCGGTGTTCACCGTCAAGTTAGTAGCGTTCATCGTACCGCCACCAGTAGTTTGGATACCACCTGAGTTATCTTTTGTTGTTGTGATGGTTGTATCTGATACATTGACGGTTGTTCCTAATCCGTAACTGAACACTCCGTTCCCGTTTTGAGCCGTTGTATTTACAGTAGCGTTTTTAATCTTCACTGTTGCTCCATCGGTTGCTAAGAATCCTGCGTTCATTCCATAGAAGTCTCCGTTTTCTGTATTCGATGTCGCTCCGGCTGTTTTGTTAATCGTTACGCCGTCTAATGTGACTGTTGCTCCTGTCACACGAAGCGCATTTTCATCATCACCAGTAGATTCGTAAGTTTCTCCAGTTACTGTTGCATCTGTTGTTAAGTTTGTTGCTGCATCCCCTTGAGTCACTTGGTCACTTCCGCCAAACCCTTCTCCTCCAGGTTTAGCGGGAGGACTTTGCTGCGATTGTACTTGTGAAGTTTCAGTCGCTGTTTGTGCTTGTGTGTTTTGACATGCAACCAATGTAGTTGCAATGGTAATTGCGGATAGTAGAACAATTAATTTGTTTCTTCTCATGTTAGTCCTCCTCGCTTCCTATCAACATCTTGTTGATGGTTCTATCATAGCGAACTTACTTAAAATGAACTTAAAACAAAAAAAGTTTTTCGAAAAAGTTTTTTCAAACTGAAAATTATCATATATGATAATTACCATATATGATAATTTCGTACGAAAAAAAGACGCTGGAAGGATGTTCCAGACGTCTATTTTTTCTTTTATTGACAATTATTCATTTATTTCTTTTCAATATCAATAAATTCAAAGAGTTTCTCAGCAAATATCATTAAGTCCTCGTTGTTAAATTTTCCAAAATCGAAAAATGGTGATATATACCAAATAGTTACCATTTGATTATCGTCAGTAAATACATCTACGGTAATACTAGAATATTTTCGTACTTTATCAAACGCAGTATGCACAAAATATCTATAGCCTTTATAATTTCCTTCTAGAAAATTTAGTTTTTCATACTCTAACCACTGTAAGTAGGTTTGACCATCTTTTCTAATTTGGTATTCTATATTAATATCGAGTTGATCACTCACTTTATGATTTTCATCGAAAACATGTTTCGTGCTAATCTCGTATACATCTGATTTAAGAATTTGTTCAGTAGTTGTTGTTTTACTTTTATCTTCAATAATATCAGTTGGCGTGAATGTATTTACCCGAAGATAGCCATCTCCAACATCAATTTTACCGTCAAAATATACATACAACAAATAATTAGTAGGTACTTTTGTCTTAACGATAAAGTCTGTTATTCTTTTCTCGTCCTCCAGTTCATTAATAGCACCACTCATATTAATAGTTTCATACTCTTTTTGATTAAACAAAGGAAATAGTTTTGCATCATTTAGCAATTCTTTTACTTTCCCTGTTAAGATTGGCAATCCATATTCATCAAGCCCATTCTCAGACTGCGTTGTCTCTGATGAATCTTTCTTTTCTGAAGATTCCTTTGATTTTTGCTCAGCTACTTCTGCTTTTGTTGTATTCTCTGTTGATTCTGTTGATTTTGGTTTTGAACATCCCACCAACAGGAATACCGATAATACTGCCATCAATATTTTTTTCATCTGTCATTCCCCTTTACTTTGTATTTCTACCAACCTATATAAAACTTTTTAATTAACATTATTATACCATAAAGAAAATATAATGAAATCCACAAAAAAGTTCTTATGTTCACCATTATAGCAAAAAGACATAAGAACTTTTTTCATTTATTTTGTTGCAATCACAAAGCGAATTTGTGTTTCACTTGTGAGTTCTGCTGTCAACTGTACATCGTTCGTTTCGGCAATCTTCTGCGCGATCGAAAGCCCTAGTCCGCTACCGCCTGTCGTACGATTTCTCGAACTGTCTACGCGGTAGAAGCGATCGAAAATCTGACTGACCTGTTCCTTTGTCATCGGTTCTGTTTCATTTCCAATGGCTAATTGGGTTCTTTTCGCCTCGATGGTGATGATAGGTTCGCCGACCGTATACTTCATCGCGTTATCGAGCAAGATTCGAATCAGTTCCGTTATTGCACTCTTATTCGTTGTAACGATGGTTTGTGCCTCGCCAGTAAATTCTACCTGAAGTTCTTTTTCGTTTAAGACTGGTAAAATCTCTTCTACGATCGCTTTCGTAACGGCTACTAAATCGACTTCCTCTTTTGTCGCAGTTGCTTCTCCTTCATCGTATCTTGAAAGAAGTAACATCTGTTCTACAAGAGAATTCAGACGTTTAATTTGGCGTTTGTTACTATCGACAAATTTAGCTTCTGTGCCCATCATTGCGAGTAAATCCGTATTGGCTGAAAGGACCGCTAACGGTGTCTTAATCTCATGACTGGCATTGGCGATAAATTGTTGCTGACGCTCCACGTTTTCCACAAACGGACGAATTGCACGGTTAGATGCAAGACGAACGAGTACATATACAACGAGTATACATAAAATAAATACGGTTAACGTAACCATCAATAATCTTGAATTCTGCTGAACTTCACGATGCGCATCAATAAACACTACCATCGTTTCAGAGTCTGTTTTGGATACTTGGTAACGTAGACCGCCTTCCCAGCCACTAGTAGCAGTTCCTTGTGCAATTAGAAGCGCTTTGTCAGACAAAGTATCCTCTTCAATAGAAACTAGATGTGTTTTATCCACAGATTTAATCGCATTATTCGCTATTTTCACCACTGCATAACGGATAGATAATTGGTCATCTTTACGAAACTCCTCTCCCTTTGGAAATCCATGCTCTGGGTGTTCTTTTGGTCCGTTACCATCTGGAGCTTCAGGAAAAACTCCGTCATTTTCAATGAGCATTGTCGAGAGTCGATCCACTTGTGCTTCTGTTTGCCGATAGTTCAGTACGTTTACCGCCACTAACACAACAAGTAGCACTGCCGTAAACGACAGCATGGCACTTTTTACAAAGCTTTTTTGAAGTTGTTTAAACATGCAAGCTCCCCTTTTTTAACTGTCATTCATTTTTTCAACTGTAATTAGGCTTCGACCATCAACTGATAGCCTAGACCACGTGCAGATTTAATCGTCACGTTTGCCTCAATACTTGCTAATTTCTTACGAAGAGATGAGATATTCACCCATACAACATTGATTTCCGCATCTGAGTCGAGTCCCCATACTTTTTCCATAATTAACTCGGTCGATAATACTTGATTACTATTCATCATAAAGTATTCCATCAGTTGAAACTCTTTATTATTCAATAACACTTGTCCACTAGCAGATTGCATCGTGAACTTATCGCGATTTAATTCAACATTTCCAACCGTCATCACGGACGATACGAACACATTCGGACGGCGAAGTAATGATTTCACACGCGCTAATAATTCAGGAGCTTCGAACGGTTTCGTTAAGTAATCGTCGGCCCCTTCTTCCAATCCTGTGACCTTATCTTCTAATTGGCTTTTTGCCGTTAACATCAGCACTGGCGTTGTATTTCCACCTGCGCGCAATTCACGTACCACTTCGATGCCTGATTTCTTCGGCATCATGACATCCAGTAAAATTAAATCATACGGTGTTGATTCGGCGTAAAACAGCGCGTCTTCCCCGTCATGAACGAGTTCCACGCTATATTTTTGCATTTCTAACATCATTTTCAGTGCTTCGGCTAAATCAATTTCATCTTCTGCTACTAAAATTCTCATCGTCAAACCTCTTCTTTTTTCTTCAGTATACGTTTCGTACTTAAAATTTACTTAAACCGAGTCCTTACATGTATTTGCAAAGGAGACGAGTAGCTCACGCAATTGTTGCTTTTGGTTGCAGTCCAATCCACGCAATGTATGTTCCATCATTTGATGTTGCGCTGGAATTAAATCATCGAGCAACTTCTTCCCTTTTTCTGTTAATGAAATATGCTTTGTCTTCCAGTCTTTTTCAATCGCAATCAATTCCAACTTTTCTAAATGACGAATGCAGTGCGTAATATTCCCCTGCGTCAAATTCAACGTTTGCGCAATCGTCTTTTGATCCATCGTTTGATTTCGGAAAATCAGATGTAACACTTCAAAATGAGTTGGATTCAACCCCACTTCTTTTAATGACATCGAAAAAGTTTTCAAGTTCTCATTGTAGATTTTCATAATCATCATCCAAATCTCATGAGACACATTCATTTTTTCGCATTCTGTAACCATACAAACACCTCTTTCACCGTTTACTTTACTATTGAAATGACCTCCTGTCAAACTCTCTCCTCGTCCCCGCACCCTCTTTTTCCCCGTCCTAGCTCTTAAGGAATTTGGATAAACTAAAACCAGATCTCCTTACTGAAAAAGAGCAAGAAAAGCGAGTGCCTTTCAATGAACGGCACACACTTTTTCTTCTCCTCCGCCCACCCTTTAAAATGGTTCAACCGAAACCAGGGCTATTATTCGTAAAGCACGAGTGCCCTTGGATTCTGTAGTAGTGATAATAGCGAGTGCAACCAATGTGAATTACTGACACTTGGAATTTATTCCTAGTGTCAGTTTGAAGCTTGGTAGGAGTTGAGACTTCAGGCTCAACCCGTTGCAGCTATTATTTCTACTACAGAGACATCCAAAGCGCACGAAGTGCTTTACCCTTAATTTATTCCAAACAAAAAGAGCCCTGGTTTCAGGTTAAACCAGGACTCGGAAAGCACAATTTCCCTATTTTGCTATCCATATTTTTTTTTGACGAATCAACAAGATGCATGCAACCATAACTACTAAAAATGTTCCAGCCCCTGCTGTCCCGTTAACAGATAATGAGTATACCCATGGACTTGTTCCTTCTGGAGCATATTGCCCCCAGAATAACACTCCAGCGATATAATGAACGAAGTAGCGCACACCTACTCCTAATAATGCTGCGATCCCTGACCATACAATTGCAGAAGAAAATTTATCATTTTTCAATGCTTTTTGGAAAGGTCCATATACTAAACCAGCAAGACCCATAACTGTAAATGCAATGATATATTCAATCAATACTTGTTCTACAGATAGGAATGATACTTTTCCTAGAGGGAAGTGAATCAATCCCCATAAAAGTCCAGCAGCCAAACCAGGTGTCAATCCTCTACGGAGTGAAAAAATAACAAGAATAATTGCTCCCCATGATGGTGAAAACCAACCTGCTAGTTTTGGTACAAATGATAGTACCATTGCGAGTGCAGCGATAATCGCAACCTCTACCCAAATTAAAACATTTCTCTTCATTAAAAAAAGAGCCTCCTTCGTTTTCTTGAAAACACAAAGAGACTCCAACTAACTTCGAAATCGAATACAATTCCTACGCACGTATTAACGTAACAGGTTCAAGGGTTTGTACATACATCTCAGCCATAGAGGCACCCCTTTGTATTTTCTATTTATTTAACTGTTTTAAATATACCCTCTACTTTCCTCTTTTGCAATCCTTAAGCTCAATTTTTGCAGATTTTTTCTGATGAACAAACAAAAAGCTCCTAAGGAAAAACCTTAGAAGCCTTAATTCACTTTTTATTTTGCTTTTTTAGATAAGGTGATATTTAACAATAGTGCACCGATAATTCCACCAACAAGCCAAATTAAAACGAATGCTAATGGGTTTGAAACACCATTTACAAACGCAGCGAATAACCCACCATGAGGAACACGGCTAACAATACCAAACGCCATTGATAACGCACCAGATACACCTGAAGCAAATGCCAATGAAGGAATGACTTGTAAAGGATGAGCCGCTGCAAACGGAATTGCACCTTCTGTAATGAATGCAGCACCCATTACATAGTTTACATATGCACTGTTTCTTTCTGCTTCTGTAAATAAGTTTTTATTAAGTGTTGCAGCAATTGCAATCGCTAAAGGAGGAACCATTCCACCAACCATTACTGCAGCCATCACGTCTGACCCTGCTGCACCAGCGCTTGTCACTAAGGCAGTTCCTGTTACATAAGCTGCTTTATTGATTGGGCCACCCATATCAATAGCCATCATAGCTCCCACTAAAAATCCTAATACCATGCCAAGTTCTCTCGGAACATTTGCTAAGAAGTTTGTTAAGCCATTCATCACTGCACCCATTGGTCCATTGATCACGAATAACATTAAAGCACCCATGATAAGAACCCCGAATACAGGGAATAAGAAAATTGGTTTTAATCCTTCTAATGATTTTGGTAACCATGAGAAAGCAAATTTTAGGAACGAAATAATTCCGCCGGCTAAGAACCCTGCAATGAGCGCTCCTAGGAATCCAGAAGAAACATATCCTTCAGCAAAAACTCCGCCAGTTGCAAAATCTGTGAATAAAGCAGGGTTCGCAAATACCCCACCCATGAAACCGACCACTAAACCGGGACGATCCGCAATCGATTGTCCGATAAAACCTGCTAACATTGGAAGCATCATCGCAAAGGCTAATTTACCCATACGGAAGATTGCTTCAGCAATAGGGTTATAATTTGCTGTATCCTTCACATCAAAGGAAGTAATTCCCCAGAAGAATGAAACAGCGATTAAAATCCCACCAGCAACAACGAATGGTAACATGTGTGACACACCATTCATTAAGTGTTTGTAGAATTGACGGCCAAGAGACTCGCCTTCTACGCTTTCTTCTGTGGCATTCGCATCTTCACTAGCGTGGTAAATTGGCGCATCCGCTTTAGCTGCACGAGCTACTAATTCGTCCGCTTTGTTGATTCCATCCGCTACTTTAGTGATGATGACGGGCTTGCCGTCGAAACGAGCCATTTCGACTTGTTTGTCCGCTGCAACAATGACTGCTGTTGCGCGCTCGATATCTTCTTTTGTTAAACGGTTGCCGATACCAGATTGTCCGTTTGTTTCTACTTTAATTTTGTACCCAGCCGTTTTTCCGGCTTGTTTTAATTTTTCTTCGGCCATAAAGGTATGTGCGATTCCTGTTGGGCAAGCTGTGACCGCTAAAATATACACATCGTCGTTTGATGGCGCTGCTTCTTCTGCTACTTCTTCAACGGCTTCTTCTTGTGGTTCTTCAAATTTTTTAAAGACTTCAACCACTTCATCAGAATCCCCTGCTTGAAGTAAGGCTGCTTTTGCTTCAGGATTCATTAATACTGATGATAGTTTTGCTAAGGCTTGCAGGTGCTCGCCTCCGCCCCCTGCTGGAGCCGCAATCATGAAGATTAATTTTGCAGGTTGGCCGTCAAACGATTCCCATTCAATTCCTTGTTCGCTACGTCCAAAAACAATCGCAGCTTGCGTAATGGATTCGTGTTGTGCGTGAGGAATGGCAATTTCGTCACCTACACCAGTGGTAGATTGCGCTTCACGAGCTTCTAGAGCTGCCACGTAAGCATCCACATCACTTACTTTACCAAGGCTTGCAAAATTCCCTGCTAAATGCTGTAACGTTTCTTTTTTAGTTGAAGTCGTTAGATGTAAATCCATGGCTTCTTTAATAAACAAATCTGATAATTTCATTTTCGTCACCTTCACTCTTACTGTTTCGTAACCACAACTTGTGGTAATAGCTCTTCAATAAATGCTTTTTCAGCAATTCCTACAGAAAAGGCTGTCGCACTTCCAGTCGCAGCTCCTTGCCTCAAGCTTGCTGCATAATCGCCTGTTTCGATAAATTTTGCCATGAAACCAGAAAGCATTGAGTCCCCTGCGCCTACAGAGTTCACAAGTGTCCCTTTCGGAACATTCGATGTGTACACTTCTCCAGTTTCTGTGATAAGCATTGCGCCATCACCACCGCGAGAAATCAGTACATTTCTAGCCCCCATTTGCTGTAATTGTTTTGCATAATCTACAATTTGTTCTTCTGTCTCAATCGTTACCCCGAAAATCTCACCTAATTCATGATGATTTGGTTTAATGATAAACGGATGGTATGGAAGACATTTGGTCAGTAAATCCTTTGTTGTATCGAGGACTAGTTTGACCCCTTTTTCGTCACATAATTTAGCAATGGTCGTATAAGCCGAATGGTCCATTCCATTTCCTGCATTCCCTGCTAAAAATACAACATCCCCTTCTTGAAGTCGGTCTTCAAAATAGGTCACTAGACGTCCAAAATCGTCCTTGGTTACAACCGGTCCATTTGCATTAATTTCCGTTTCTTCATTGCTCTTCAACTTTAGATTAATTCGAGTGACTCCATCGATTTGAATAAAGTCTGTCCCGATACCTTCGGATTGGAGAGCTTCTTTGATGAAGTTTCCTGAAAAACCTGCTAAAAACCCAGTGGCTGTATTATCAAACCCTAATCGTTTTAGGATTACCGACATATTAATTCCTTTACCGCCTGCAACGTAATTTTCTTCCACAGAACGGTTTAATGTGCCTAGTTCACAATTAGGAACTTTTACAACAAGGTCAATTGCTGGATTAAACGTAATCGTGTAAATCATGCTATCTCTCCTCTTTTATGCGTCCATTTCAACAAGACGAATGCTACCCGCCATACGGTAACGTAAGTCTGCTTGCTCTTTCGTCGTGTTTGTTACCATGGTTACTTGATGAAAATCAGCAACCTTACATAAACTTACTTTAGCAAATTTACTAGAATCCGCCAAAACATAAGCATGATTACTCTTACTAATGGCAATTTTTTTAATTTGAGCTTCTTCCTCATCCGGCGTTGTATACCCATAACTGAGATCGACTCCATTCATCCCGAGAAACGCTTTTTTAAAGAAATATTCTCTGAGTTGGTTTTGAGCAAGAGTTCCAATAACTGCACTCGTTTCTACCTTTACTTGACCGCCTAATAACACCGTTTTGATTCCATAGTCTGCAAGAAGATGGGCCTGCTGTACCCCATTTGTAATCACCGTGACATCTTTTCCTTCTAAATGCGGAATCATTCTTAAAGTCGTTGTCCCTGCATCCATATAAATCGTTTCGCCGTTCGTTACTAAAGAGGCTGCATAGCGACCAATACACTCTTTTTCTCTTCGATTTGAACGTTCTTTTTCTTTGGTGGTCGGTTCAAATTCTTTTGAATACACTCTTTTAGCACCACCATGGATACGAATCAGGGTTCCTTCTTCTTCTAATAAAGAAAGATCGCGTCGAATAGTGGATTCAGAAGCCTGGAGAGCCTCCATTAAATCCTTTAGGTGAACTGTATCTTCCTTGTCTAATAAATCTAAAATAATTCTTCTTCTCTTTTCAGTAAGCATGCAGTTCCTCCTAAATGTATCAATCTGCTAATTTTCTTGACCGATTCGGTTTAAAACGGTCAAAAACAGTCATTTTTATATATTTTTGTAAATAATTTTAACTACATTACTTATATAATATAAGAGTATATATCCATTGGCGCAAGTAATTTAAGCTTCTTTTATTAATAAAATCACTCTAAAAAATTTACTTCCATTGTAATTAATCAGATTTATTATTAATTTTTTTATATAAATGCTGTATTTTTGAACTAAACCGTCAAAAAAGCACTGAAGACATCACGTATTCATGTCTTCAGTGCTTTTCTTGATATATTTTTTATGATAATTATTCGTTATCTTCTACTTTTTCGTGAGGTAAAATGAGATTGAGCAGAATTCCTGCAATGGCACAAAGAGCTGTACCTGATAACGTTACTGGTCCTAATTGTAATACCGCAGAACCCAATCCTAGTACTAACATGGAACTTGCAATAATTAAGTTACGTACTTGACGGAAGTCTACTTGTTTTTCAATTAACACTTTCAACCCATTGGAAGCAATAACCCCATAAAGGAGAATCGCCATTCCTCCAAGTACTGCATTTGGAATCGTACGAACTAAAGCCGTGAATTTACCAAAGAAACTGAGGAGAATTGCAATAATCGCTGCATTACGAATGACGGATACAGAAGCAATACGTGTTAGTCCCACAACCCCAGTATTTTCACCATAAGTCGTATTCGCTGGACCTCCTAGAAAGGCAGATACCGCGGTTGCTACGCCATCTCCGATTAAGGTACGGTGTAAACCTGGATCACTCAAGAATTGCTTCCCGCAAATTTGACTGAGTACGGTATGGTCTCCAATGTGTTCTGCAATCGTCACAACAGCTACTGGTAGAAGCGCCCATGTTTCCGGACCGAAGTATAAATGATACTGATTGAAAAGCCCATTTGTATCGAACGGCAAGTATAACTCTGGCAAAGCAATCCATTGAGCTTCTATTACTTTTGTGAAATCTACTAGACCAAAGCAGATGGCTACGATATATCCACCGATAATCCCAAATAAGAATGGGATAATTTTCAAGAAACCTTTTGCTTTTGTATTAATAAATGCTGTAATAAGGAAGGTCACTACCGCCACGAACATTGGTTTCCAGTCTCCATCCACAACAAAGCCTGCATTTTTAACAGCACTGTTTGCCAGGCCTAGACCAATCACAATAATCATCGGTCCAATGACAATCGGTGGTAATAATCGGTTAATCCATCCCGTTCCTAATAACTTCACGAAAATAGCCACTACCACATAAAGTAATCCAACTAAAACTACCCCTGTCTGAGCTGCATCGGGACTTCCGCCCATTTGCGCCATTGCAAACTGCATGGCCGTAATAAAAGCAAAAGAGGATCCCAAGTAAACAGGTACTTTAAATTGCGTCGCTACCATATAGATTAGTGTTCCTAATCCCGACGCAAATAAAGCAACCGATACTGGCATCCCCAATATTAACGGCACTAAAACAGTGGCACCAAACATCGCAAACACGTGCTGCAAACTCAAGAGCAGCCCCGGCACGAGCTCCGGTTTTTGATCCACATCTAACAACAGATCGACTTTTGAAGTTTGTAACTCCATTTTACCCTCTTTTCCGGGCGTTTTTGTGCACACAAAAAGCCCTATGTTTTTTAAGCGTAGGGCTAGTCTAATAAACTTGATCTTAGCCTTTCTCACCTCTCTGGATGAGTTTAAAAGCCCTTGCTAGCAGATAGTGTATCACACCTAATTTGAATTTTCTATACTTTTTTCTGTTTTTTTGAAACAAAAGTATTGTTCCTAACTCCAAAGCCCGTTACAATTGGTACAAGCAACCCTTAAAGTTGCCCAGTCTAACTTTATGGAGGGATCATTTTATGGTCAAATCAGTAGAAACAATTACAGAATTAATCGGGAACACTCCCCTCGTGAAACTAAACCGTTTAGTTTCAGACGATTCTGCTGATGTATATGTAAAAGTCGAGTCGTTTAACGCCGGTGGATCTGTGAAAGATCGTATCGCTTTAAACATCATCGAAACAGCTGAGAAAGATGGAAGCCTAAAACCTGGCGACACAATCATCGAAGCAACAAGCGGAAATACAGGGGTAGGACTTTCACTAGTCGGCGCTGCCAAAGGATACAAGGTCATCACAATTATGCCTGAATCTATGTCTATCGAACGCCGTCAATTAATGAAAGCATACGGTACAGAAGTATTATTAACGCCTGCTGCTGACGGATTCGGCGCTGCCGTTGCTAAAGCAGAAGAATTAGCGGCACAACCTGGCTACTTCTGGGCACGTCAATTCGATAACGAAGCAAACCCAGCGATTCACTATCAAACAACTGGACAAGAAATCATTAAAGCCTTCGACGGAAAAACACCAGACGCTTACATCAGCGGTATCGGTACAGGTGGTACGATTACAGGTATTGGTCGTGCGTTAAAAGAAGTGAACAAAGACGTAGAAATTATCGGGGTTGAACCTGAAGAAGCTCCATTTATTTCTAAAGGCCAAAAAGGAAAACACCGCATCCAAGGAATTTCTGCTGGTTTTGAACCAAGCATTATCGACCGCGAAGTCATCGACGGCTTTGAGCTTGTGTCAAGTGACGACGCCATCGAAACTGCGAAAAACTTAGCTGCTAAAGAAGGAATCCTTGCTGGTATTTCTTCTGGAGCTGCTGTAACTGCCGCTCTACGTGTGGCAAAACGCTTAGGAAAAGGCAAATCTGTTGTAGTTCTCCTACCTGATACAGGCGAACGTTACCTCTCAACAGGTATTTTCGGCGAAGCGTAATTCGTTCTAAAAATAATAGAAGAGTCTCAGATCTGAAATTTAATCTTTTAAATATCTTCATAGTGATGGCAGTAGTTGTACCGGGTTGAGCCAAGGTCTCAACCCTACCAAGCTTCAAACAGGCCGTAAAACGGCCTGTAATTCACATTGGTTACACTCACTACTGCTCTCACTATAGAATTCAAAAGATTTCCATTTAGTTTATGAGGTTCTTTTTTTGTGCAAAAATTTAGCTGAACGACATTCTGATTTTTGGAGTGTATCATACGTGATACGTATCATGCATGATACACTCACCTCTATACAAAAACCACCTCGGAAAATTTTCCAAGGTGGGTTCTAATTTTATATTCCACACTAAAATTGAATATAAACATTATATGAGCAAACTTCTCTCAAATAATGGACTAGATCAACGACATTGTCCTGTAAATCACCAAGAGGGACGTCTTCTTTTTTCTTACGACCTTCAAAGAAGAAAGTAAGAAGATATTTTGCACCCCATTTTGACTTTTGACGGAAAACGGACGCACTGACTGCTTCTTCTAAGTCGACAACCCTGAATTCAGTCCCAAAAGAAACTAAAATTCCGTCTTTGACAAGCACGCCAAGTTGATCATCAAGATACTCTGCATCATCTAATAACCGTTTCATATTGTCTTTATAGTTAGGGAAAATCTCATCAAAACGAGCATAGTGTTTTTTGATGAGACGAACGCGAACGATTTGCCAAGCGAATACAATGACAAAAAACACAACAGCTACGATAAACATCATG
>ERZ772962.647-NODE-647-length-19450-cov-5.882238_pt1 | contig 19450 bp, 17 predicted proteins | sample MGYA00580676_ERZ772962 | MGnify/ENA primary metagenome ERZ772962 (study PRJEB29015, sample SAMEA2738049) | human oral metagenome | biome: human oral; feature: human-associated habitat; material: saliva | place: China | collected 2230 ...
TATAGAATTAGTTTAATAAAAATTTTTCATACAACAATAACATACTACATACACATACACAACTAAACAACACATACAACAATATTTAAACTAATTTTTTTGGCAAAAGAGTGCTTGAAATGCGTAGGAAAAGGCTACGTCGTCTAGCTCTATATGTATCCCAACTTATCGGGGTTGGGATACCCTTTTGTCCCTTTGAAAAATTAATCTAATTATACTTTAAAAGATTACCAGGCAAGGTAGTCTTTTTTATTTTGCACGTTAAGATTTTTAGAATCTTCGATTCGTAAAAATCATTACGTGCAAAATACGCACAGTTGCTCTAAGAACGCAGTGATTAGCAAGCAACCACTGCGAAGTGCAATGTAGGATTTGAAATTATGAAATAGCATACGTTAGGTACAACGTACGCAAGGACGTACCAAGAAGCAAGACGTTAGTTGCAGATGATTGGATTACGTCTACTGCGAAATAACGTTGAGATTTTTAGAATCTTCGATTCGTAAAAATCCTTACGTGCAAAATACGCACAGTTGCTCCAAGAACGCAGTGATTGGTAAGCAACCACTGCGAAGTGACAATGTAGAATTTGAAATTATGAAATATAAAACGTTAGGTACAACGTACGCAAGGGCGTACCAAGAAGCAAGACGTTAGTCGCAGATGATTGGATTACGTCTACTGCGAAATAATGTTGAGATTTTTAGAATCTTCGATTCGCAAAAATCCTTACGTGCAAAATACGCAAAAGGAACTAAATTTCTAAGGAACGAAGAGATGAGGGAACTTACCAGTTTTAACAGAAAAGTTATATTTTTTAAATCTCAAATTTCAAAGAAAAGGTAATTTTAAAATTATAAATAATCTTGAATGAAAAAATTAATTAATGTATAATTATAAAAAAGCTCTTATATAAGGGGTGATTAGTAGTGATATTACATATTAAAAACAGAGAATTAGAACGTCATGGAAAACTTTTATGTAAAATAAAAAATATAAGTCTAAATGAAGGAGATATTGTAGGAATAATAGGGAAAAATGGTTCCGGGAAAACATCATTATTAAAAGAAATATATGAAGATATTCAAAATGATAAACGAAACAAAGGAAGTGTAGAGTTTCTTCAATTTAATGAAAATCTTAATTTAGATAAAAGTGGCGGCGAAATGGTAGTTCAAAAGATATTAGAACACTTTGCAAATGATAAGGGAATATATTTGTTAGATGAGCCGACAACATATTTAGATAGTGCTAATGTTAATAAAATAGTGAACTTAATAAATAAAAAAAACTCTACATTTTGTATAGCGACGCATGACAGAAGTTTCCTAGAAAAAGTTTGTACTAAATTGTGGATTATAGAGCAAGGAGAACTAGTAGAATTTAACGGAAATTACACAGAGTATAAAGAGCAAAAAGAAATAAAGATTAGTGAATATAACTCAGAGTTAAAAAAATATCAAAAAGAAACTCGTAAAATACGTGATAGTATCCGAAGTATGAAAGAAGAACAACAAGGAAAAACTTTAGGAAAGCCAAAAAATATGATGGCCTCGGATTATCGTATTATAGGAACGAAGACTAAAATCACGCAAAATCAGAAGAAAATGCAGAAAAATATTCTGAAACAAGAAGAAAAATTAAATTCATTGTCTAAACCTAAAAAGATTGAAGAAGAATACGATATATCATTTTTAAATATATTTAATAAAAGAAGTAAGAGAAGTTTTTATATAGAAGAAAAAGAGTTCTTTATTAATGGAAAATGCTTATGGATGACTACCAATCTCTCGTTTAGTAGTGGTGATAAAGTAATGTTAGTAGGAAAAAATGGTTCAGGAAAAACTACATTTCTTAATTATATAAAAGAGCAGATTCCTAACAATTTTAAAGTAGCTTACTTTGAACAAAATAATTTAGAAATTTTTGAAAAAGAGGAAACAGTATTAAACTTTATAAGAAACATAGCAGATATAGAAGAAAAAGAGTTGCGTAATATACTTGCTTTACTTAATTTTAGAGGAACAGATATTAACAAAAAAGTGAGTGTTCTCAGCAACGGCGAAAAAGTAAAGTTATATTTTATAAGTCTTCTTTTCCAAGAAACAGATGTTTTGTTGTTGGATGAACTTACAAATTTTTTAGATATTATAACTATAGAGGCTGTAGAAAAAATACTTTCTAAATATCCTGGGATTCTTATTATGGTCAGTCATGATAGTCAATTTGTAAAAAATGTTGCGACAAAGGTAATAGAGCTTAACTCTAAAGAAATACTAAGGTTTAGATAATTTTTAAATTTAAGTTTTAAATTAAGTATAGTATAAACTACATATAAAGTAGAGAAGATATAATAAGAATATAACAAAACTTGAAATACACGATTATAGCCTTGAGATAAATAGTCGTAGAGTAGAGTATGTTAATAAGAATTTAATTTTCAAGAAGAGTGATGAGGAAATTTTAATTCTTAACTGTTAATAATATTTTTTCATGATATTTGATGGCTTGCTAATATTAGCGAGCCATTCTCCTTTTAAGGGCCATGTGATTTTAATATCACATGGCTCTTTTGATATATTTATGCATCAGATCTTGAGAATTTATTCTTCATATTGCAACTTGCAGTATAAAGTGCTTTATCTAATAAATCATCTGTTTGAACTTTAAGTTCATCCGCGATGTTTTCGTTGGCTTTTTCTAAGAAATCTTTAGCATTATCTTTAGAAATTTTTTCGGCAATGAATTTTTCATCATATTTATTTATTAACGCTGTTGATTGTGATTGAACTTTTAGTTGATAACGCTCGATATGTGAAGCAGTATCAGCAAAATGAGCATCACATAAAGCTGCGATTAGGCGATTAGACCAATAGAAGTTTTCTGTAGTTACTTGATTTGTAGTATTAGCTAGATAATCAGGTGTGCGATTGATATTGGTGTAAAATGGCACTATAGCATTGAAAACACAAGAACCAATAGCTAACCATTGAAGGCATTTAAGTTCATCTGGCATATATGGTCTAATTTGCACAAGCCCTAAAAAGTTTGTGCGGTTAATTCCGATTGGGCGAAGAGTTCCTTTTTTCATTGAATGAATATCTTTTGAATATGAATCATATTCTGTTCCTTGATAATGGTGAGATAAGGCATATTTAATATCTTCAACTGTTATTTTTTTCTCCGGAATACGAGCCCAAGGAAGATTATCAGAGTCTGGACGATAATCAGCATTTATTCCATCATATGTATTTGATGTTGGATTGAAATAACGTTGAAGTATCCAAGCACGTGGTGTATTGTAAGTATGGTCAGCATCACTACGACTACCAAATGCATGACGAGGGTTAAAGTCACCATCAATAGATAAATCTAGATGATATTTTTTAACAAAGTCTAGTAAATCAGCTGAACACATAAATTCTTTTTTAGCTCCAAAAGCATCGTCAAAATCAAATTTATCAATACCAAGTTGATTTGGCATAATAACATAGCTATCATCTGGAACACGACGAGCCATCCAGTGATGTCCTCCGATAGTTTCTAACCACCAAATTTCATTTTCATCTTGGAAGGCAATACCGTTCATCTCATAAGTTCCGTATTTCTCAAGAAGATTACCTAAAAAAGTAACTCCCTCACGAGCGCTTGCGATATACGGCATTACTATAGTATAGATATCTTCTTCCCCAATTCCACAGTCTACCAAAGGATCAGCACCTAAAACACGTTCATTTGAAGTAATAGTTTCAGTTGCACTCATAGAAACGTTGTATTCATTAGCTCCACATTGCCCCCAAATACCATTATCTAAAATAGCGTTAGGAACAGCAGTATAGCGAACTGGATTGTTAGGCAAGTCGATTTCTACTTTAGAAATAACAGATTTATATTTACGTGGTTGTTCTTCAGGTGCTACATTAACGAATTTTTTCGCTCTAAAAACTCCAGATGGTGCATCTTCAGTACGAGCAACCATAGTAGAACCATCAAAACTAGCATTTTTTCCGACAAGAATAGTTGTACATCCCATAATATTTCTCCTCCTATTTATATGTTAATTTTAATTAAATGCAATATTTATTTAATGATAATATTATTTATGTAACGTTTTTTAAATGTAATTCTTGTGATATTCCCCCTTATAACCTAAATACTTCTATTTTTATTGTAGTACTAATAAATATTTTATTCAAGAAATAAGAGGTTGGATAATAAAAAACTTAATTATTTAAAGAATATGAAACAGCGAATGGCTTTGAGTAGATAACAGCTTTTTAATATTATTATAATTACTAGTTACTAATATAATAAAATATTAAGGAGGATAAAAATAGGTTTTTAAAAATTAAAATAATAATTTAGAAATTATACAAAAAAAGTGTGTTTTTATTTGGGGTTTTATGTTATAATAGCTTTGGAAATGAATTTGAGAAAGGTGACAAGATTAGAAGAAGTTTTTTTATAAAAGATAAAAAAGATAAGAAAGATAATAATGAAAAGAACTGTGTCATAGGTATATAGTTTTTTTATTTTCTTTAGAGTAATCTAGTCTTTAGTTTAGAGAGAAAATGGATGAAAAATTATTAATGAAGACCGCCTTGCTTGCAGGAAAGATTCTTATGGAAAATGGAGCAGAAGTTTATCGTACAGAAGATACATTGGAGAGAATTATAAGAAAAGGCGTTGGAGAAACAAGAATAGATGAATATTATACTCATGTTACAATAACAGGTATATTTATTCGTTTAGAAACAATAGGAACAGATTTTAGAAGAGTTGGCGATAGAACGTATAATCTAACTAAAACAACAGCGGTAAATACTTTATCTCGAGCGTACACATCAGGACAGATTAGTCTAGCAGATATGTATGAGTCGCTAAAAAGAGTTCAAGATGAAAAGAGTCCACTACCTGTCTGGTTTAAAGTGCTAAGTTCAGGTATTCTTAGTGGGAGTATTGTGTTAATATTCGATGGTAGTTTCTGGGATGTTATTCCAGGGAGTATTGCAGGAGCAGTAGCATATTATGTTTATGTAAAAGTTATCGGTTATTTAAAAGCACCGTTTGTATCAGAATATATTAGTACCTTTGCAGGAGGAGTAGCGGGTTATATTGGTTTTGCACTTCTTAATGGACAATCACTTCGTCTTGCGATGATAGGCGCAGTAGTTCCTTTAGTGCCTGGGATTACAATTACCAACTCTATGCGTGATATTATAGCGAAACAGTTCATTTCTGGAACTATTCGTTTTATAGAAACATTCTGTGTCGCATTCGCACTTGGTGCAGGAATAGTTACGGTCTATTATATAGTTAAGTTATTAGGAGGTGTTTTATAATGATTGCAGTATTTAGTCATTTACTTTTATTATTATATCACTTCGTATTTAGTTTTATTTCATCAGTATCGTTTGCGATAGTATGTGATGTACCACGCAAAACATTAGTTACAGGTGGTGTTATCGGAGCAATAGGTTGGTGTGGATATTGGGAAATGTGGAGTCATGGGCAAAGTGTATTTATGTCAAGCTTGGTGTGTTCGCTTCTCTTGGCTAATATAAGTCAGATTTGTGCTATTAAATTTAAAAATCCACTAACAGTTTACTTCATACCGGGGCTTGTTCCCGTAGTACCTGGGGTAACTATTTATGATGCATTTAGAACATTACTATTAGATGAATATGGAAATTCAGCAAGAATTTTCTTAAATAGTTTTTATGGTGCGGTAGGACTTGCAGTAGGAATTATTATCGCTGACTCAATATTTAGAGTGGTGTTGAGTCCATTATTGCAAAAAAGACAAGAAAGTAAATAAAAGTTGATGTAAAAGTATCTTCACTTAAATAAAAAGAGTGGAGATATTTTTATTAACTAAGGAGATATTATTAGTTTATTTTTCTCTTGCAAAATATATAAGACTATGTTTTATTTATATAAACACAAGGGATTAGCTTACGAATAAACGTAGTAGTATCGTCATTACGAAAGAATATTATGATTATGTAAATAGACATCAAGTACAACCAAATAATTACGTTTTTTTGTTTGTGACATATTTGTGCGTGACATAAAAATGGAGATTTAATAATTGAATTTTCTCATATTTTATTATACAATAGTGTTGGAACGTTTTAACTTAATTTTAATTATCATTATTATAAACGAAAGGACATTAACTATGAATATAAAGAAAAAAGTACTAGTATGGTTGACTTCTGCTTTTTTAATATGTACTACAATATTTGGTTCATTATTAAATTCACATATCACAAAAGCGAATAATAGTCCTACTAATGAAACTAGTCAGGAGTTGAAAAAGGACAATAAGGAAGCAAGTAATAACGAGACCAACAATAAAAAAAGTTCTCAAGAGAATAAGAGTAGAACGAAGAGAGAAACTCAGAGTTCGGATAAAATAGACCTGACTTTAAAACCTCTTGATAAGACGACTTATCAAACACAAGAAAATATCACAACTTATGTAGAAATAAGCGGTAACTCTCTAAGTCAACCATTAGAAGAGGGTTCAGTGCTTGAGATAGAGATGCCAACAACTATACATAAGCAAAATATGTCAAGAACTACCCAAGCATATTTAGATAATTTTTCCGTAGCTACAAGTAATATTCCATTTATTAAAGAAACTAAGTTAGTGGAAGAAAATGGAAAAACAATTTATCGTATTATTTTTAAAAAATTTGATTTGACAACTAAAATAAGTATACCTTATGTTTTTAGTTTTACTGACGGTTTAGTTCCTAAAGATTATAAGTTGAAACCTATAGTGAGAATGAAAGATAATACAGGCAAAGTGTTAGTTGAAAAACAAGATAAAGAGTATAACCCTATTTATCCTGAGATGCAAGCAAACAAGAACATTGCTGGTAATACTGAAGATGACCAAGTGTTATACGGTGGTTTATCAAATAAAACAGATAAATCAAGGATATCAAAAGATAATGCAGAGCCTATCCCATTTAATTTTAGTTATAAAGTAAAACCCGGTTCGCCTGTCGGTTCAGAACGAATAATAGAAAAAGCTATTATTAAAGATACACTCCCTACTTATGTAAATAGTGAAGGTCAAACTGTCAGAGCGAAATTTGATCCGACGCTAAATCCAGGGTGGGAAGATAATGGCGATGGGACAGTAAGTTATACAAAAGAGTATAAAGTCACGGATTATACGGATAATATAAAAGTAAATAACATTATACTATATCTATCTTTTCCGGATGCAAAATACAAAGATAATAATGGGAAACCGGAGTTTATTAATAAGGTAGAAGTTACGGGTATCCCATTTAACCCATCTGCAGATGAAAAATATGTAGCCAGCGATGAGATTAAATTCAAAATAATTGCTGATGATTTTAGCGGTACAGGAATTTTGGCAAAAAGAAGTGAACATCGTACTGTAAATTATGACAAAAATGCTTTGACTTCGGAAAGATTGGATTACACTATTAAAGTATCTAATAAATTGTCAAAACCGATGAAAGAAATTACTCTTATAGAAGATGCAAGTAAATATGATCAAAGATTATATATTACTAAAATAGATAGTTTTTATCAGCGTGATAGCGGTTCGGGTGCTGTTGTTCTTAACGATAAAATAGAAGTACGTGCGTATAAAGATGATAATACTTATGATGTATTTAAGGTAAATGAAGAGCTGAATAAAGAAGCACAAGACGAACTTGATGCTACTGCTGAAAAAGTGAGAGAAGGGAAGATAAGTGCTGATGATGCACAAGGTATAACTCCGAAATATAAAAAAATTACTCTTTATTTTAAAGACTATGAATTGCCTGTAGGTTATAATATAGATGGGCAAATCTATATGGCATTTAAAGATCCATATCATGTAGAGTATAGTGAAAAAGAAGATATAAAAAATGTTGTATCACTAGATTCTAAAATAGGAGAAACTACAAAAGTTACTGCAGAAGATGAATATAATAAGAAGTTTATCCCTTTAAATGAACGTATAACTATAGGTAAACAAACTCAAGACCAAAAAACAGGAATAGAGGGCGAAACTGTAAATTTTGCGATATTTGCTGATTTTTCTAGTTTTTCAAATTATCGTTATATGAAAAATCCTACTTTTATAGACTTGTTACCTAAGGGTGTAAGTAAAACAGACGAAGTAGAATTGATAGAACAACCAGGTTCAAAGGGCTTAGTTGAAAGTTGGTCTGTTATTGAAAACTATAATAATAGCGGACGAACAGCGGTAAAAATAGTTATGAAATCCGGTTTTGCTAAAGATTTAGTAGGTGATGACCAAACTAAAAATTATAGTTTTTTACTGAGATATTTTAAAATAAATAAAGAAATTATACCTACCAGAGCTGAATCTGATACATTAAATAATAATAACGATTTGTATTTTTATTTTGACAATGGGCAGCCGTTTCCTAGTGATGTAAAAGCAGATCAACTAGTAGAGGATACTAATGATATCAATATGACAGGAGATACAAAAGATAAGGTTTTAAAAACGCAATCAAAAGTAATCGGTAATGCACCGGATAGCTTGACAAGTACAAAATATATTCGCAGTGTGGAGCCGTTAGTTGATGGTGGTGACCTTTATTATGGACGCTCTTTAGAAAAAGAAATAGAGACAGAATATAGTGGAAAAACAGATAAATCTGGTCATTTTCAATATAATTTACAAGTGAAAAACTACTATAATAGTAACCTTAATAAAGTTGCTATTTATGATGTTCTCCCACACGAAAATGACAACGGCAGAACCAATGTTAGCAAAACTTCAGCTTTTTCTAACATACTTACAGGTCCTATAAAATTAAAAGTGGATAGTACTGATGTAACAGATAAATTTGATGTTTATTATAGAACGGATAAATATCCGTCAATGGATCCTAAAAATGAAGAAAACAGTAGCTCATGGACACAAAACCCGACTAACTATGCTGAAGTAACAGCGTTCAAAATTGTATCGAAAAGCTCATTTACTTTGCAACCGTACAAAATTTTACATGCTATCGTAGATATGAAAGCACCTGTTTATAATGAGAATAAACCACTTACTAATAAAGAAGCAATAAATACTTTCCACGTTAAGTATAACGATGATGCATACTTTGCAGAAACTAATTCGGTAATTAATAGAGTGGTGGAAAGAACTTCAGTAGCAGGAGAAAAAACATGGGATGACAACAATGACCAAGCTGGTAAACGTCCAGATAAGATTAAAGTAATCTTAAACAAAACAGTAGACGGAAAAACAACAAAAGTAGCTGAGAAAGAAGTAACAGCAAAAGATAACTGGAACTATGCATTTAATGATTTACCAAAATATGAAAATGGAAAATTAATCGAATACAGCATAGACGAAGTAGACGTACCGGGATATGAAAAAACTATAAAAGGATATAACCTTGAGAACAAATATATTCCGAAAAAACCAGGATTACCTAAAACAGGAAGCACGCCAAGTGAAGTTGGAGGCTTAGGGGTATTAGGATTACTAGCAGGATATGTGTTAATTAGAAGAAAAAACAAAGCTAACTAATTAACAGTAAGCTAATTGAAGATAGATATGAGGCGCATAAAAATGTGTCTCATATTTTTGATTTTTTATGATACAATAAGAATGGATAAATAAATTAGAATTTATTGAGGAAAAGATGAAAATAGAAATTAAAGAAGTTATAGATAAAAGAGAAAAAGAAAAGGTATCCAAGGAAGTACTTTATGATTTACCAGAATGGTTTGGACTTCCTGAGAGCACAGAGAATTATATTATATATTCGCAAGATAAACCATTATTGGCTTGTTATGCGAATGACGAAGTTGCAGGTTATATTGTTTTAAATGCAACGAGTAAGGATTGTGCAGATATTTTTGTTATGGGTGTTAAGAAGAAATTTCATAGAATGGGTATTGGATTAAAATTGAACAATGCATTTGAAATCTTGGCTAAAAAATTAGGATATACATACTCACAGGTGAAAACAGTTAAGACAGGTTGCTACAAAGAGTATGATATTACCAATAAGTTTTATATAGCGATGGGCTATAAAGAATTGGAATGTTTTCCTACTCTATGGGATGAATGGAATCCATGTCAAATATATATCAAATACCTTGGAGAATAATAAATTTTGAATTATGAAATTATCAACAAAAATAGACTCTTTGTTAAATTCAATTGATGGAGAAAAATAGAATTATCTATATTGTTATATTTTATAAAAGGAACTTCTAATAAAGTTCCTTTATTTTTTATATTGTTTATAAAACCTATATTTATATAAAGTTAGTTCAAACAATACAGTATCTTAGTTATCATTGAACGCTGTAACCGAATTTGATATAATCAAAGAAAGAAGAGAAACGAGACAATCATAAAATTAAGAGATACTATTTGTATTTGAATAACTACATAGAGGAGAATTATAATGAGAATAGAAAGAGGTTTTGGAGAATATTTTAAGTACTCATTGCATGACGCAAGAATATTAAAAATTGAGCATATAAATGACAATTTGATATTGTACTTTGATTATATTTTTTCTTACAATGAAGATAAATCAGAAAATACTCATAAAGCGAAAATTATTTTCGAGAAAGCAGATATAGATGATGTTGATTTTCTAGTATTTGATGACACAATAAGAGAAAAGTTTTCAGGGGAATTTATTTATTTAGAAGAATATCAAGATAAGTACAAAGATAGTGAATTTGAAGTGATTATAGAAACATATAATTGGGGTAGAGCGGTATTTCAGGGCTGGTTATGGAATGATGATGTTCATGTAGATTGTATTATGAATATTTACTATTTAGGAAAAATGATATATGAAATAGAGGAGTAGTGAAATACTATGGGAAAAACGTATTTAGAATTAAAACAATTTTTAGAAGATACAAATGAAGTGGACTCGTTATTAGAAAGTGATTCAATTATTTGGATTGACTGGAGAGAATATGACGAGGATGTTATAAATTATTTTAATGAGAAAATAGAAAATAAAATTACTGTTAAGCTTGAGAATAATGGTAAAGAATACGGAGATGATATTGTTTTAGGTTATAAAGAAAAGTTGATAAAAATACCATATCAAGAAGGAATGGATAGAGACACAACGATAAAATGGGTTAACGAAATTATCAAAGATAATTTTTCAATAAGACTTTGTGCATTAAGCCTTGGAAGTGATACTTTAGGTTTTGTTTTACTTAAGAATGAGGATTGGGGAAACTTAGAAATGCTGATAGGAAAAGATAAATTAGAACATTATTTTTCACCTATAACTTTAGAAACTTTAATGTTTGATTTGGATTTTAATGTTGTTATGGATTATTTACAAATAGCAGAGATTAATGAAGATATTTCGTTTGATATATTGATTTCTTATTCAAGTATTACCTCAAAAGAATATGAGCTTGAAAATCAAAAGGAAGAAGGGAAAATCAATTTAAAAACATATCTTCAATTAAAAAGAGAATTGAAAGAAGAAAAAGATAACTTTGTTTCTGAATATGGACTAAAACTTTCTTAGGTGTTTGTGTAAAAATTTTAGAAATAACGAAATAATAAAAATTAATTAAAATTTTATTTAAAGGAGTAAGAAAAATGGGTGAAAAGATTAAGGTGGGGTTAAAACAACGGTTAATAGAACTGATAGGACATTTATACAATGAAAATATTATTGAAACTAATGTTATTGATTTCGAAAAAGGCGGTTTTTATGACACTGTGGTTTTCTTGAGAGATACATTAAAAAAAGAATACCCTAAAACAAAGATAAAACGTATTATGAAAAGTATTCACTATGCAAATAGTTTTGATGACGAGTCTTTAAAACAAAGTGCTTTTTTACTTGATGAAATAGAGCAGTATCTTTGTTTTAATAAATTTCTGAATCATGATAAATCCGTAGAGTATTTTAATGAAAAAATTACAGCTGATGGATTTGTTATTAATCCAGAAAATTTACTAGAAGTGATGATTGAGAGTTTATTAGATAGTGAAAAAGTCTAATAAGGATGGATAATGGTTTTTAATTTGTGAGAAGATTATGGATACGAATAAATTTAGAACATAATAATCTTCCTATAATTTTAGAAATCTTAGTGTTATTATGTATTATTTACAAACATACAATTATTACATTTTTAATAAGTTCCAAATAATAGTTTAAAGTTTGTGAATATTTAAATGTGGGTATATGTTATAATAAAGTATAATAAAAATTTTGTTAATATATTTATTAATGTAGAAAGGATAATAAAATGGTAGTATTTGATAAACTTTGGTTGGAATTTACTAAATTACCAGAGGTAACGGCAATAGTATTAGGAGGCTCTAGAAGTAGTAATAACTATGATGAAAGTTCTGATTATGACCTATATATTTACTGTACAAGCATTCCCGACAAAGATGTTAGAAAATTAATTTTAGATAAATATTGTTCTTATATTGAGTTAAATAATCAATTTTGGGAATGCGAAGATGATTGTACTTTATCTGATGGAATAGATATAGATATTATTTATAGAAATATAAATGATTTTGAGAATAATATAGAAAATGTTGTGGAAAAACATCATGCGGGTAACGGATATACAACATGCTTTTGGCATAATTTGAAAAATAGTAAAATTCTTTATGATTCTTATAAAGAATTTTCTAGAATACAAGAAAGATTTGCCGTTCCGTTTCCTAAGGAGTTAAAAGAAAATATTATTTCAAAAAATTTCCGTTTATTAACAGGGAATTTACCTTCGTATGATAAGCAGATTTTAAAAGCATTTAATCGTGGGGATTTTGTGAGTGTAAATCACCGTATTGCAGCATTTATAGAATCTTATTTTGATATTATCTTTGCGATAAATGAACTTACTCACCCAGGAGAAAAGAGAATGATTTCGTATGCTAAAGAACATGCTAAGATTCTTCCTAAACAATTTGAAGAGTCTCTGAATATATTATTATATAGTGTAGGTAGTAGTATAGGTGACGTAGAAAAAAACTTGAAAAATATTATAAAAAATTTAGAAGAAATCATATAGTTATAGATACACCGCATGATGACAAATCAGAAATTAGTAATTAGTCTAGAATTTATAAGAGTTTAAGTTTGATAAAAGTGCAGCATAAAAATTCTCGAAAAAATTTTTTTATTAATCATTATGCTAAAAAAGGGACCATGGAGCTTGAATTAGCAAGATTTTGAAGTTAGGATTAAACTAGGAGAGATATTGTATGACAAAATTTATGATAGATAATAATGAATTTACTTTAACGAGTGAAAACGAATATGAAGGTAAATTATGCGTTTGGGGAGAGGAAGTAACAATTTTTGTAGATTCACAAGAAAACCAAGAAAAAATTGTCCCTTTTGTACAAGATAAAATCAAGTGGATTGATGAAAACAAAGATAAAATTATAGACGTATTTATGGAGGAAAATAGCCATTATATAGAAGTAATTAATGATATGATAGAAGATGGTGAATTTGATGCTGAGTGTGAAATTGATGAGGAGGACTTTATTAGCGCGTTGTTTATTAATAATGTATCTTTATTTTTAGATGAGAAAGATTGGAGTATAATGTTAGATTTGGAAGCAGAGCCTGATTATCTATTAGGTCATTTAGCTTGTATAGAAATAGATAGTGGTTATGAAATAGAATTTGGAGGGTTAAATGGGTAAAAGCTGTTATTAAAAAAGAGATTGCTAAAGAATTATTTTATAGCGATAAAGAAGAATTTTTAGCTACAGATAAAAATAAGCAAAATGTTAAAATAATTTTCGCTCTTAATCGTTCGCAAAAGACAACTGTCGCCCATGAAAGAAAGTCCGATTTTTTCGTTTTAAAGAAACTATTAGATTATTATTTTCAAACAATATAATTTAAAAACGAACTATAAAATCATAAGACAAAAATATTGTACCAAAAAACAAATTTTATTTTCGAAAAAGTATTGACATTATTTTTAAAAGTTGGTATACTTAATCACAAGTTAATGATTCACACGTCGATAAGATAAGTAAAAGTGAAAGATGGTAAAGAGAGTCTCGGGTGGTGAAAAGAGATCGTATTGGAAACTTTGAAAATGGTCTTTGAGTGTTAATGGTCGAATAATTAGACCTTTACGGGTGAGCCCGTTATAGCTTCAGGGTATAACATCAAATTTGATGCGTACTTTTTGAGTTGATATTTGTGAGAATATCATAAAGTAAGGTGGTAACACGTAAATGATTAGACGTCCTTGCAGAAGCGTAGCTTCTGTGAGGGCTTTTTTATTTCTCAAAATAATCAAAAGGAGAATTAACTTAGACTTTTATATAAATATTGGAGGAAAAAACAATGTCAGAATTATTAAGTATTTATAAAACATTAAAATCTAAAAAATGGGTGAACTTAAGTCATAAGATTGATGAAAACTCTCCGAAGTTTCCAGCATTACCAGCATTAGAAAAAGAAACATTATTTACACTGAAAGATGGATTTTATGTCCAAAAATTTTCAGTAGTTGGTCAATATGGAACTCATATAGATGCCCCTATCCACTTTGTAGAAGGTGGAAGATGGCTTGATGAGATTGAGCTAAAGGATTTATTGCTACCTTTATATGTTATTGATAAGAGTGCTGAAGTAGCTGCTAACAATGATTATGAAATTACTAAACAAGATATACTTGATTTTGAAGAAAAATATGGAGAGATTATTCCGGAAGCATTCGTAGCATTCCGTAGTGATTGGTCTAAGCGTTGGCCTAACTATGATGAAATAAGAAACCTCGATGAAAATGAAGTGCAACATACACCAGGTTGGTCTCGAGAAGCATTAGAATTTTTAATTAAAGAAAGAAAAGTTAAGGCAGTTGGTCATGAAACTCTAGATACTGATTCTGGAGTGAGTGCTGCGGCAGAAGGATTGGTAAATGAGTATTATTTATTGGAACAAGATATTTATCAAGTAGAAGTACTTGCAAATCTTGATCAAGTACCAGCAACTGGAGCATTGATTTCAGTAGCTTATCCAAACTGGACAGAAGCGACTGGATCTCCAGCTCGTGTAGTAGCAATACTACCAGAAGAAGAAAAATAAAGGCCTTTTATAGAAAAAAGTAAAGAAGTTTATAAAACATAGGAGTTAAGAAAGTAAAAAAGTAAAGAAAGTTAGAAGTTTATAAAATATAGAAATTAAGAAAGTAAAGAAGTTAGAAGTAAAAAGTTTTATGAAGTAAAAAAATCGGGATTAGAGAGGAAAAAATTATGTGTAAAAATTGTCAAAATAAATTAGTAGGAAAAGCACCATATAGAGTAGATCATGTTGGATCATTTTTAAGACCAAAAGAATTAGTAGAGGCAAGAGCCAAGTTTGTAGCTGGTGAAATTACTAAAGAAGAATTAACAAAAGTAGAAGATAAAGCAATTGCAGAATTAGTTGAAAAACAAATAGCCAACGGTTTAAAAGGAGTAACAGATGGAGAGTTTCGTCGTGCATACTGGCATCTTGATTTCTTTTGGGGGTTGAATGGAGTAGAACATACCCAAGCAAAAGTTGGTTATCAGTTCCATGATGAAACTACAAAACCAGACTCAGCTGATGTAGTTGGAAAAATTTCTGGAGAAAATCACCCATTTGTAGAACATTATAAGTTTTTACGTGATTTAGTTGGTGATAGAGCAGAAGTTAAGCAAACTATCCCAGCTCCAGCACAGTTTTATTTTGAGTTAATTCGTGATGAAGAACATATTGCCCAAACAAATAGCATTTATCCAAATAAAGAAGAATTATTCGCGGACATTATTGCTGCATACAAACAAGTAATTAAAGAGCATTATGATGCGGGATGTCGTGTAATTCAACTTGATGACTGTACTTGGGGAGCAATTGTTGACGATAGATTAATTAAATTAATTGCAGAAGGAAGTGGCTTTGATCCAGAAGGAATCCGCGAAACATTCAAAAAAGAATTTATTACCCTTAATAATGGGATTTTAACAGATCTTCCAGAAGACTTAGTGATAAATACTCATATTTGTCGTGGGAACTATCACTCGACATGGGCTAGTTCTGGCGGTTATGACAGCGTGGCGGATACGTTATTTGGTGAAGAGAACGTTAATGCTTACTACCTAGAATACGATACAGACCGTGCAGGTGATTTTAAACCACTTGCCAAAGTAGGAGATGATAAGAAGGTTGTTTTAGGACTACTTACTTCAAAATCTGGAAAATTAGAAAATAAAGATGAGGTAATTGCACGTATTCGTGAAGCAAGTGAATATGTACCATTAGAAAATATTTACTTAAGTACGCAATGTGGATTTGCTTCTACAGAAGAAGGAAATATTTTAACAGAAGAAGATCAATGGAAAAAAATTGCTTTAATTAGCGAAATTGCACAAGAAGTTTGGGGAGATAAGTAATATAGAACATTAAGTAATATAACTTATCGGGCTGCATATGAAATATTAATAAGTTTATATCTGAAAACATCTTAAGTTTGAGTATATATAAGAAAGGCGGAAATTCTATTTTTGAGTTTTCGCTTTTTTACATATTATTATAGAAGAAAAGATAAGAAGGGGGATAGGTTATTATAAAATTAAGAAGAGTCTAGCAATAAGTTTTTGACACATATATTAGTTTGGAGTAAAATATAGTTTATAAATAATTGATAAAATTCGTGTAAAGGTAATATAATGAGGTAAAAGTATGGCTAAGAAGAAAGAAATTAAAACAAACGCTATGAGATTTTTGGATGATAATAATGTAGAATATACCCACTTTGAATTTGACGCAACGAGTGATGCTGCAAAGACTGGTGTTGGAGTTGCTGATATAATTGGTCGTAATCATAATCAAGTTTTTAAAACAATTATGACGACAGATGGTAAAGGAAATTACGTAGTAGGTGTGCTGATGAGTGAAGATAACATCAACTTCAAAAAACTAGCAAAAGCAGCTGGATTAAAAAGTTTATCGATGCTGCCATTAAAAGATTTAACAAAAATCACGGGTTATGTAAAAGGTGGTTGCTCGCCATTTGCTATGAAAAAACTTTTTCCAACATTTGTAGATGATAGATGTCGCGAGGTTGAAACAATTATTGTTTCAGCTGGTAAAGTAGGACATCAAGTAGAAGTTAAACCAGAAACATTGGAAAATCTTATAGATGCCCAAATAGTTGATATTAAAGCAGAATAAAATAAAAATAGTTTTTAGTTTTTACTAAAAACTATTTTTATTTATGCCGCCACCCAGAATTGAACTGGGAACGGAGCATTACCATTGCTCTATTATACCATTTAACTATAGCGGCTCATAAGAATTATATCATATAAACTATTTTCTATGCAAATTTACATTATAAGAAAATTATAAACTCTAAAATAGATAAAATGCTAATTGCTAGAAGATATTTTAAAAAATTATTAGAAGGAAAACTGGAAATAAAAATTAAAATTTTAGCTTGATTTAAGATATTATAGATATAATGTGTAACTAATACTTTTTAAAATTCCCAAGAGAACATTGATTTATAAGGGTTTTAGTCAATTCTTTGTGAAATGAAAAGGTATTGTAACGTAATTGAAATAGTTTAGATATTCTACTGAAATTTTCTTTTGTTATAATCTTAAAGGTGAAGGAGGCGTAATATGTTATTTGATACACATGCGCATTTAAATGATGATGCTTATTTAGAAGACTTAGAAGAAACTATAGAACGCGCTAAAGAAGCGAGTGTAAAATTAATTAATATAGTAGGCTTCGATGACAAAAGTATAGAAAAAGCACTAGAAATCACAGCTAAATATGACTTTTTGTATTTAACAGTAGGCTGGCATCCAGTTGAAGCGATAGATTTTACAGAAGAAAAGTATGAAATGATAAAAAATATCGCATTGACAAATGATAAAGTAATTGCAATCGGTGAGATTGGTTTAGATTATCATTGGGATAAAAGTCCGAAAGATATTCAAAAGGAAGTATTTAGAAGACAAATTCAACTAGCGAAAGAAGTAAATAAACCAATCGTGATTCATACAAGAGATGCGATGGAAGATACTATAAGAATCCTTCAAGAAGAAAAAGCTAGTGAAGTTGGTGGAATAATGCATAGTTTTTCAGGTTCAGTAGAAAGTATGAAGATTATGTTAAAAGAAGACTTCTACATCTCATTAGGAGGTCCAGTAACATTTAAAAATGCTAAGACACCTAAAGAAGTAGCAAAAGCTTGTCCATTGGATAAACTTTTAATAGAGACAGATTGTCCATATTTAACGCCAACACCTTATAGAGGTAAAAGAAACGAACCTGCATATGTGCATTATGTTGCACAAGAAATAGCAGACTTAAGAGAGATGACTTATGAACAACTAACAAAACAAACATTTAATAATGCATGTAAGTTGTTTAAAATAGATAAAAAGGAGATTGATTAACAAAAATGAAATTAGGAAAAATTTTCGTAGCAGCGGCTACATCAGGAGTATTATTATCAGGAGCGTTTATGATAGCAGAAGAGTACACAGGAAAATCAGCTTTTGCGGTAAACATGGATAATACACGTATCGAATTAAAAACTAAAAAAGGAACTGTAAGAGAAGTGCTTATCGCTAATGACATTCCTTTTAGTGCGGATGATAGAATCGAGCCAGGACTTGATACAAAAGTTAAAGGTGGAGAAACTATTAACATTTACAGAGCGCGTGAAATTACTATAGTTGATGGAGAAACTACAACAACAAGAAAAACTACTTATAGAAAAGTAGAAGATATTCTAAAAGAGCTTAATATTACTTTAGGATCTGAAGATAAAGTAACTCCAGAACTAAGCAGCGAAGTAGCAGAAGTAGATACTATTAAAATCACAAGAAATAGTACAACTACAGAAACAAGAAAAGAAGCTATAAAATTCGAAACTAAAGAAGAAAAAGACGATACTAAATATGTAGACGAAAAAGTTACTAAAGTTGAAGGTAAAGACGGAGAAAAAGAAGTTACTTACAACGTAGTAAGAGAAAATGGTAAAGAAGTATCTAAAACAGTTGTTTCTGAAAAAGTTTTAACAAAAGCAACAGCTAAAGTAGTAGTTGTTGGAACAAAACAACGTCCAGCTAGCCAAATGGTGAAAACAGCAGGTGGAACAGTAGCGTTAGCAAACGGAAATACAGCTGGAGCAACAGGTGCAGCGGCAGCTCAAGAAATGGCTCGTCGTACAGGAGTACCAGCATCTACTTGGGAATACATTATTGCTCGTGAATCAAACGGTCAACCAGGTGCAAGAAATGCATCAGGAGCAAGCGGATTATTCCAAACAATGCCAGGATGGGGATCAACAGCAACAGTTGAAGACCAAATCAACGCAGCAACTCGTGCATATCAAGCGCAAGGTTTATCTGCTTGGGGAATGTAATATAAAATAGAAAACTCTCGAAAAGATT
>ERZ772962.652-NODE-652-length-19319-cov-8.653706_pt1 | contig 19319 bp, 13 predicted proteins | sample MGYA00580676_ERZ772962 | MGnify/ENA primary metagenome ERZ772962 (study PRJEB29015, sample SAMEA2738049) | human oral metagenome | biome: human oral; feature: human-associated habitat; material: saliva | place: China | collected 2230 ...
CATTGCATTTCTATATGCAGCATGCTGTACGGCGCATTGCTTTGCGTATAATTCGCGTGATAAGGATCTGTAACTAAGAAGGAAGCATTGGTGACGATTTTCTGTGAAGTTTTTGTCTTCGAGATTTGAAAATATTGATTTGTCGTGGTATGCGCAGAATCCAGGAAATGTCGATGCTCTTTTTGCTCCAAGTAATTTTGGCTGGAAGTTTCCGTCATGATTTTCTAGGTCCAGCATGCTCGGTTTTGTGGAGTAGACGTGCCCTTCTCTGGATATCATGCCTAAGCTTCCTGATCTCGATACTGAGTGGGAGTCTATTATTTTTCCGTGACACTTGTTTTTCATGCTGGAAGGGGCTAGGCATTGAGGTTTTGGGGTGAGTTGCGATAGCCTTTTGTCTGCCTGTCCGATATGTGGTTTTTGGGGGTCGTTCCCCCTTCCGTGACAGTGTTTAAATTTCTTTCCAGATCCGCAAGGGCATTTGTCGTTTCTTCCTATTTTTCTATTTTTTTTGCTCATTTATTATTTCCTTGGGGTTTGTCTCTTGGTAATATGAGATAGTGGATTTTTGTTAGGTTCTGGTCAATTCGCTGTATCAGGAAAGACACGATAGCTACTGGTTGTGTTGTGGATTTAACAAGGTTGACTGGTGCTCTAGCCCCGCTTGAGATCCCGATAGAAATTCTCGTGCGGGCCCACTGCCTCCAGATAGATCAGTCGTATGCCGTCATCGACGGTGTAGCCCAGCAGATAGAGCTGGTTCTGGCTGCGGAACTTGTAGACAAAGAGGTCGGACAGGTCGCCTTTCTTGCGTTCGCCCAGCTGTGGATTGTCGGCCACGGCCAGGGCGGCGGCATCGACATCGCAGGCCACGTTGTCGTGAAGCTTCTTGTAGGTGCGGGCAAAGCGCCGGGTCTGGCGCAGGGCGTAGGCGCTCATGGGCGCTGGCTGCGGGGAACGAACGGGGTCGTGTCCTCGCGGGCCTCATCCATCGAGGCCAGGGATTCGGCAATGAAGGTGACGGGCAGGTCGGGGTTGTCGAGGGCTGCACGACCCACTCGTGCCCAGTATTCGACCTGACCACTGATGGTGCGGTGCTCGGCACGGGCATCGTTGCGAGCCTGGTCGTACAGCTGGCGGTCGATACGGATGGCGATGGAGGCGGTCATGGCTGAGGCAGGCTACGAAAGGCAGTTTTACTACAATTGTAGTATTGCGGAAGAGGGCGTCAAGGGAGAGCAACAGAAAGCCCGCCGGGCGTGATGGCCGGGCGGGCTGGGTGATGGCGGGCAGGCTGGATGAGCAGGCTGTCAGGTAATGGTGCGGTGCGATGCACGTATCCTGGACCGTGAGGCCCCGGGCCGGGGATCGGACCCGTACCCGGGGATGGCCTGCGGGGTGTTGCCTCAGTGTGCCGAGGCCTTGGCGGCGCCGTAGCCGGTTTCGGAACGGACCTGCTGGGCCTCGAAGGCGTCACGCTCCTGTGCGGCGGTGGCGCTGTTGTCGAACAGCGAGAACAGCCAGACCCCCAGGAAGCCGACGATCATCGAGAAGGCTGCCGGCGAGGTGTAGGGGAAGGGGGCGCTGCCCACGGGGTTGCCGAAGGTGGCTTCCCAGACCGACGGCGACAGGATGGTGAGCAGTACCGAGGCGATGAGGCCCAGGAAGCCACCGATGACGGCGCCGCGGGTGGTGGTGCCCTTCCAGAACACCGACAGGAACAGGACCGGGAAGTTGGCCGAGGCGGCCACGGCGAAGGCCAGCGACACCATGAAGGCCACGTTCTGCTTCTCGAACAGGATGCCCAGCAGCACGGCGATGACGCCCAGCACCAGGGTGGTGATGCGCGAGACACGCAGTTCGGAGGCGCTGTCGGCCTTGCCCTGCTTGATGACGGTGGCGTAGAGGTCGTGCGAGACGGCCGAGGCGCCCGACAGGGTGAGACCGGCCACGACGGCCAGGATGGTGGCAAATGCCACGGCCGAGATGAAGCCGTAGAACAGGTTGCCGCCCACGGATTTGGCCAGCAGCACGGCAGCCATGTTGGCAGTGCCGGCTCCACCATGGATGACGCCGGTGGCGGTGTTGGCGAACTCGGGGTCGGTGAGCACGATGGTGATGGCACCGAAGCCGATGATGAAGATCAGCAGGTAGAAGTAGCCGATCCAGGTCGTGGCCCAGAACACCGACTTGCGGGCTTCACGGGCATCGGGCACGGTGAAGAAGCGCATCAGGATGTGGGGCAGGCCGGCGGTACCGAACATCAGCGCCATGCCGAAGGACAGGGCGGAGATGGGATCCTTGATGAACCCGCCGGGGCTCATCAGGGCCAGTCCGTGCTGGTGGGCTTCTTCAGGGCTGGCACCGCCCTGGGCGGCGATGTTGGCCTTGACGCGCACGGCATCGGCAAACAGCGCTTCCAGGCTGAAGCCATAGTGCTTCATGACCATGAAGCCCATGAAGGAGACGCCGAAGAGCAGCAGCACGGCCTTGATGATCTGCACCCAGGTGGTGGCCGTCATGCCGCCGAAGAGCACGTAGACCATCATCAGCACGCCGACGATGACGACGGCGACCCAGTAGTCCAGGCCGAAGAGCAGCTTGATGAGTTGGCCTGCACCGACCATCTGGGCGATGAGGTAGAAGGCAACGGTCACGAGCGTGCCGGCAGCGGCAAACATCCGGATGGGCTTCTGCTGGAAGCGGTAGCCGGCCACGTCGGCAAAGGTGAACTTGCCGAGGTTGCGCAGGCGTTCGGCCAGCAGGAAGGTGAGGATGGGCCAGCCGACCAGGAAGCCGAGCGCGTAGAGCAGGCCATCATAGCCGCTGGCCATGACGGCTGCGGAGATGCCCAGGAAGGAGGCGGCAGACATGAAGTCGCCGGCGATGGCCAGGCCGTTCTGGAAGCCGGTGATGCCGCCACCGGCGGTGTAGAAGTCGGCGGCGGAGCGGGTTCGTCCGGCGGCCCACTTGGTGATCCAGAGCGTGGCGCCCACGAAGGCGGTGAACAGGATGATGGCCGTCCAGTTGGTGGCCTGGCGGGTGACTTCGCCGACGTCGACGCCGGCGGCATGGGCTGGGGCGGCGCTCATCAGGCCGAAGGCGGCCAGGGCGACGCCGAAGGCAAGGGCTTGGCGGTTCATTGCGTGGTCTCCTTCAGGATTTCGCGGGTCATGGCGTCGTAGCGGCTGTTGGCGCGCTGGACGTAGAAGCCGGTGATGAGGACGGTGAAGACGATCACGCCCAGGGCAATGGGGATGCCGATGGTGGTGACGCCGTCAGCGCTGAGCGGCTTGGCCAGGAACTGGCGGTCGAAGGCAATCAGTCCGATGAAGCCGTAGAAGACGATCAGCATCAGGATGGTGAGTGTCCATCCGAGGCGGCTGCGCTCCGTCTTCAGGCGCGGGTACTGCGGGTGTTGCCGGATTCGTTCGACGATGGGATCGGCCATGGTTGTCTCCTTGTGGTTGCCCGGCCCTTGACTGCCGCTTTGGGGCGGTGGTCATGGGGCAAGGGCGCGGAAGGAGACTTTGCGGGGCCGACGGGGTTTTCGCAAGGTGGGAAAGTACCCATGGGGTTTGTACGGAATCCCGTGGGTTTCGGAGGGCGGGTTGTTGAGCCCTGGTTGGCGAGGAGTGCCTTCGATGGGGGCGCCCCGTGAGCCGGGTGCCTTCCTCGGCTCATGCTGTCCGCTGCGCTTCCAGAAATCGCGCTGCGGAGGCACCCGGCTCCCGGGGCTTTCAGAAGGCGGGGGCTCTCCGAATTCTGGGGTCAGCGGAACACGACGGTCTTGTGGCCGTTCAGCATGATGCGGTGTTCGGCGTGCCATTTGACGGCGCGGGCGAGCACGACGTTCTCGACGTCACCGCCCAGGGCGGTGAGGGTGTCGACGGTCATGGTGTGGTCAACGCGTTCGACGTCCTGTTCGATGATGGGGCCTTCGTCGAGTTCGGCGGTGACGTAGTGGGCGGTGGCACCGATGATCTTCACGCCGCGGTCATGGGCCTGGTAGTAGGGGCGGGCGCCCTTGAAGCTGGGCAGGAAGGAGTGGTGGATGTTGATGGCGCGGCCCTGGAGCTGGCGGCAGAGGTTGTCGGACAGGATCTGCATGTAGCGTGCAAGGACAACCAATTCGGCGCCGGATGATTCGATGATTTCCAGTTGCCGGGCTTCGGCGGCTTCGCGGGTGGCGGCGCTGACGGGAACGTGGTGGAAGGGGATGCCCTGGGCTTCGACCTGGGGACGGAAGTCTTCGTGGTTGGAGATGATGGCGCGGATGTCGATGGGCAGCATGCCGGCGCGGGTTCGGAAGAGCAGGTCGTTGAGGCAGTGGCCCAGTTTCGAGACGAGGATGACGGTGGGCATGCGCCGGCCGTTCTCGGCCAGGTTCCAGCGCAGCGAGAGGTCGCTGGCGGCGGCCTGCAGGGCATCGCGCAGGGTGGTGGGGGCGGCGGGGCTGGTGAACTGCACCCGCATGAAGAAGAGGCCGGTGTCGGGGTCGTTGTACTGGGCGGCTTCGGTGATGTTGCCGCCGTGCACGAGCAGCAGGCCGGTGATGGTGTGAACGATGCCGGCGCGGTCAGGGCAGGCGAGGGTGAGGATGTACTCGGGGCGGGTTGTGGTGTTCACGGTGAGGGAGCGAAGCGGGAAAGGTGTGGTGATCAGGGATGCTGCGCCGATGCGGTACGCCGGAGACGGCCCGTGGCGGCCATGCGGCGAACGCGGTACATGCGGTGCATGCGGTGCATGCGGCACATGCGGTACATGCGGTACATGCGGTACATGCGGCATGGCGCGGTGCGCGGCATTTTCTGGTCGATCTTAGCACCGGCGTTCCATCGGCTCCGGACGACGGATGTCGGACTGTCACCCTGCCGTGGCGCCATGGGCTAATATCAGGGGTGTGATGGGGCGTTTTGTATGAGGCCCTTTCTGGAATATGACGTTATTTGTCAGGAGATGACACAATGTATTCTGGTTTTACGCGCAAGATGACGGCTGCCCGTGTGGCGGTTGCTCTGGCGGCAGCCGGCGGTTGCGGGCTGGCAGCTGCGCCGGCCATGGCGGCAAGTGACTACGCCAACACGCTGCAGGCGCTGCAGCAACAGGAGTTCCGCGAGCTGTCCAAGGAACTGGGCGGTGCCGTGGCCTTCAAGGGTGTGGTTCCGGCGGAAGGGCTGGGCGTGCTGGGCTTCGACATCAGCGCCTCGGCCACGGGCTTCAAGCTGAAGGACCGTTCGCTGTGGAGCCGGGCCTCCAATGGCTCGAAGGTTGACCAGTACGTGGCCATGGGCGGCATCCGGGCCCACAAGGGTCTGCCCAACAACATCGACCTGGATGCGTTCTACAACAAGGCGACGAACAACATCGGTGTCTGGGGTGCAGGTGTGCGCTGGGCCTTCATCGAGGGCAGCACCGTGATGCCGGCAGTGGCCATCCGGGGCTCGTACTCGGCGCTGTCGGGCGTGGACCAGCTGAAGATGAACACGACCGGTGTGGACCTGTCGATCTCGAAAGGCATCCTGATGTTCACGCCGTATGCGGGCGTGGGCAAGGTGTGGGTGCGCAGCACGCCGAAAGACGTGCCGGGGTTGAAGCGCGAGTCCTTCTCGCTGAACCGTGCGTTTGCCGGCGTCAACATCAACCTGGGCATCAACCTGGCGGCCGAGGTGGATCGCACCGGCGACACGACCAGCTACAGTGTGAAAGCCGGGATCCGGTTCTGATCGGCTGAAGGTTGATCGCTGATCGTTGCTGAAGCATGGGCCCCTGTTTGGGGCCCATGGTCATTATGGAGTGCCAGGGGGCACGCTATTTATCGTGGTGCGTCTTCTGGCCGGGCCTGATGGCCCTCGACAAGAATGGTCGCCTTGCATTGCACGGGAAAATTCAGGGAATTTGCAATGAAGCAGGCCTTGTGAGCGTCTTCGTGCAGCTTCATTGCCAGGGAAGTGTCCGATTTTTCGTCGACAAGAATCGTGGGGGACAATGTGATCGAGACAATTCTTCCCTCCTTGTCGCCATGGCCTTCTTCCATGGTCGCCTCGCAGGTGTCTTCGTAAGAGACCACCGAGATGCCGTTCACGGCACACAGGTGCAGATACCAGAGTTTGTGACAGGCTGATGTGGCGGCCAGGAGCAGTTCCTCGGGGTTCCAGCGCTTTGCGTCTCCTCGAAAGGCCGGGTCAGCGGAACCCGAGATCGCGGAGTCATGATCATCGGATCTGACGAGGAAGTTTCTGGAATAGGCGGAGTAGCTCTGGGTTCCTTTCCCCAGATTCCCTTCCCATTCCACGCAGACTTTATAGTGATGAAGTTTCATGGTTTACCTTCTTTCCGCCAGCGAGTCTCTTCCCTTCTGATATCAGATGATGGCCTGCAAGCCTTTGTCGGCGATGATGTTCAGAAGCTTGAGTGCAGGGCCCGTAGGGTGGGTTTCGCCCTGTTCCCATTTGCGTATGGTGGATGCGGATGTGTGCAGGTGAAGTGCAAACACGGGTTGGCTGAACCTGAGACTTTCACGCAGGCGCTTGATGTCGGCGGCCTGGAAGTCCCTTACTGGAGGGGGGCAGATCGCATCGAACTCGCGCATTGTCACCTTGTCGATGGCTCCGGCTTCGTGAAGCGTTTTGAGATCCTCGCGCAGCGATTCAATGATCTTGCTCACAATGTACCTCTATCAAAATACCTGATTTCGGTATTCTCCGCTGTTACCAAAAAGAAGCGCCCATGACGGGCGCTTTTTTTGAGTGCGTCCCGAAGGGCGCACGGTTCACGCTGCGTCAGCCGCGGAAGTAGCCGAGCAGGGCCTGGGTGGAGGGATCCAGCGCGCTGGCATCGCCACCGGCCAGGGCGGATTCGACCGACTTGGCCATCACCTTGCCGTATTCGACGCCGAACTGGTCGAAGGCGTTGATGCCCAGGATCACGCTGGCCACGAAGGTGGCGTGCTCATAGGCGGCCAGCAGGGCGCCGACGGAGCGGGCGTCGATGGCGGGCAGCAGGATGAGCGTGCTGGGCCGGTTGCCCGGGAAGGCCTTGTGCCAGTCTTCGCCGTTGGCTTCGTCGGGCAGCGGTTTGCCCAGGGCCAGTGCGGCGCTCTGGGCCAGGCAGTTGGCCACGAGGATCTGGTGGCGCTGGTCATCCGGGCCGCCCAGGGTGGCAGGATCTGCCTTGCGGGCGATGATGAAGTCCACCGGCACGGTGTCGGGGCCCTGGTGCAGCTGCTGGAAGAAGGAGTGCTGGGCGTTGGTGCCCGAGACGCCCCAGATGACCGGGCTGCTGAGCAGGCCGAGGTGGCTGCCGTTGACGCGGGCGGACTTGCCGTTGCTCTCCATGATGAGCTGCTGCAGGTAGTTGGGCAGCAGGCGCAGTCGTTCGCTGTAGGGGATGATGGCCTGGCTGGTGCAGTCCAGGATGTCGCGGTTCCAGATGCTGATGAGGCCCAGCCAGACGGGCAGGTTGCTCTTGAACGGGGCGCTCTGGAAGTGTTCGTCCATGGCGCGGGCGCCGTCCAGCAGCTGCTCGAAGACTTCAGGGCCACAGGCAATGGCGATGGAGACGCCGGCGGCGGACCACAGCGAGTAGCGGCCGCCCACCCAGTCCCAGAAGCGCAGGATCTGCGTGGCGGGCACGCCATAGCGTTCGGCGGCTTCGGGGTGGGCGGTGACGCCGATGAACTGCCGTAGGGCGGCCTCGCGCGGGATGCCGGCGTGGATGAGCCAGTGCAGGGCGGCTTCGGCGTTGGCCAGGGTCTCGCGGGTGGTGAAGGTCTTGGAGACGACCAGGAAGGCGGTGGTGGCGGGATCAAGGCCGACGAGGTTGCGGGCCAGGTCGGCCGGGTCGACGTTGGCCACGAAGCGCACGTCGGGGCCGCCCGGCCGGGCCAGGGCGTCGCAGACCAGGCGCGGGCCCAGGTCGGAGCCGCCGATGCCGATGCAGACGAGGGTGGTGAGCGGCTGGCCACTGTGGCCGCGCAGTTCACCCTGACGGAAGCGGCGGGCCAGGTCGACGATGCGCTGGCGTTCGGCGCGGGCCAGCTGGGCCGCGTTGGGATCGCCTTCGAGGCCACGCAGGGCGGTGTGCAGCACCTGCCGTCCCTCGGTGGGGTTGGCAATGCCGCCGCTGAGCATGTACTGGCGCGCTTCGGGCAGGCGGGCGCTGTTGGCCACGCCGATCAGGGCGTCGATGACGGCGTCGTCGATGCGCTGCTTGCTGAAGTCGGCGATGAGGCCGGCGGCTTCGAGGCGCAACTGGGCAGGGCGGCCAGGGTTTTCGAGCAGGGTTCGCAGGGGCGTCTCTTCAAGGCGTCGTCCCTCGCGTTGCAGGATGCGCCACGCGGCCCGGCGAGCCCCGGTGTTGGGGGCTGAGCGGGGGGATGGCGTCTTTTGCGTAGTGTCCATGACGAAAACCTCCAGGCAAGGCATGCACTTGAATTCAGCATGTTGCCACAATTGACGATTGGGCCACTGTACAAAACCGCAGCACGGACGTCTGTTTTGCCGAGTTTCAGGAAGGGGGCGGCGAAGGCACTGCCGGATCTTCGGTGATCCGGTGGGCAATGGTTCCGTTCTGGGCCCAAATGCGTTCAGTGTGCGGTGCGCGGAGCGGATTGAGGGCTGATCTTGCGTGGATGGCCTGGAAAGACGCCGCTCCGAGGGGCCACGAATGTGTGTGGGGAGCGTGCCACGCGAGGGGGCGTGTCACGAGGTGAGGCGTGTCACGGGGTGGGGTGTGTCACGACGCGCGGGACCTGGGCTGTTCGGGCGTCCGCACGGCACGCCAGGCCGAGACGGCCAGCCACAGCCAGCCGGCGATGAAGCAGCTGCCGCCGATGGGGGTGAGGATGCCCAGTGGCCGGGTGCCGGTGAGCACCAGCAGGTAGAGGCTGCCGCTGAACAGCAGGATGCCGAGGGTGAACAGGCTGCCGCTGACGGTGATGGCGCGGGGTGGCAGGCGGCCGGCCAGGGCACCGAGGGCGACGAGGGCCAGGGCGTGGTACATCTGGTAGCGCACGGCGGTCTCGTAGATGAGCAGCAGGGGCTCGGCCAGCATGGCACGCAGGCCATGGGCACCGAAGGCGCCGGCGGCGACTCCCAGGGCAGCGAACAGGGCGCCGGTGCCCAGCCAGGGCAGGCCGATGGCGGCGGATGGAGCGGTTGCAGGTTGCATGATGGGTACGTGGGTGGGAAAGGTCGCCGGACGGGGGGCTGCAGGCGCTGGATGCTTATGCAGGGCCCCCTGTCTGCGGGGTGAGCGTCTCGTCAGTGGGGATCGGTCTTGCGGGTCTTGGTACCGGCGCGGGAGGGGCTCGCCTTGCGGGCGCGGGATGCCGGGCGCAGCCCGGCCAGGTTGGTTTTGCGCTCGCTGGCTTTACTCTGGGCGGCTTTCCCCTCGGATCCCTCGGATCTCTCGCCCCGATGCGCCGCCAGGAACTCGGCCAGCAGGCGGCCGGTGTGGGTCTTGCGGCTGCGGGCCAGCTGGGCGGGCGGGCCTTCGGCGATGACCTGGCCGCCGTCGGTGCCGCCTTCGGGGCCGATGTCGATGATCCAGTCGGCCTCGGCCCAGATGTTCTGGTTGTGTTCGATGACCAGCAGGGTGTTGCCGGCATCGACGAGGCGGTGCATGACGTGCAGCAGTTTTTCCACGTCGGCCATGTGCAGGCCGACGGTGGGCTCGTCCAGGATGTAGAAGGTGCCGCCGTCGACGACCTCACCCTGGTGGCCGGCCTTGCGCGCACGGGCGCGGGCAGTGGCCTGGGCCTTGGCTTCACGCAGCGGGTCGACCTCTTCGGTGAGGGCGCGGACCTTGGCCAGTTCGGTGACGAGCTTGATGCGCTGGGCCTCGCCGCCGGACAGGGTGGGGCTCTGCTGGCCCAGGGTGAGGTAGCCCAGGCCCACGTCCTGCAGCAGTTGCAGGGGGTGGGCGATGGAGCGCCACGGGGCGAAGAATTCCAGGGCCTCGTCCACGGTCATGTGCAGCACGTCGGCGATGGACTTGCCGTTGAGGCGGACCTGGTTGGTCTCGGGGTCGAAACGTCCGCCGCCGCAGGTGTCGCAGAGGATGCGCACGTCGGGCAGGAAGTTCATCTCGATGGTGCGCACGCCCTGGCCTTCGCAGGCGGGGCAGCGGCCGCCGGCGGTGTTGAAGGAGAAGCGCGAGGCGGTGTAGCCGCGCAGGCGGGCTTCGCTGGTGTCGGCGAAGAGGCGGCGGATGGCGTCCCAGAAGCCGATGTAGGTGGCGGGGGTGGAGCGCGGGGTCTTGCCGATGGGGGTCTGGTCCACTTCCAGCACGCGCTGGATGCCCTGCCAGCCCTGCAGGGCCTGGCAGTGGGGGAGCTTGCCGCGCTCGCCGGCCAGCTTGCGCTGCAGGGCGTCCAGCAGCACGTCGCGGGCGAAGGTGGATTTGCCGGAGCCTGAGACGCCGGTGACGACGGTAAGACGCTTGAGCGGGATGCGGGCGGAGGCGTCCTTCAGGTTGTGCAGGTGGGCGCCCAGCAGGTGCAGGGCGGGGGTGTCGTCGTCGACGGGGCGGCGGGCGGCATCGGGCAGGGCGGGCGGATGGGCCAGATAGCGGCCGGTGAGGCTGGCCGGGTTGGCCTCCACTTCGGCCAGGGTGCCGCTGGCGATGATCTGGCCGCCCAGGCGGCCGGCGCCGGGACCGATGTCGATCAGGTGATCGGCGCGGGCGATGGTCTCTTCGTCGTGTTCGACGACCAGCAGGGTGTTGCCCTTGTGGCGCAGCTTGTCCAGGGTCTGCAGCAGCAGGCGGTTGTCGCGCGGGTGCAGGCCGATGGTGGGTTCGTCCAGCACGTAGCAGACGCCCTGCAGGTTGGAGCCGAGCTGGCCGGCCAGGCGGATGCGCTGGGCCTCGCCACCGGACAGGGTGGGGGCGGAGCGGTCGAGCGTGAGGTAGCCCAGGCCCACGTCGATGAGGAAGGCCAGGCGGTTGCGGATCTCGTCGAGGATGCCGGCGGCGATGTCGGTCTGGCGGCGGTCGAAGCCCTTGGCCACGGTGTCGACCCACTGGCGGGCCTGCAGGACGGACTGGGCGGTGACATCGGCGATGGACTGGCCGCCGACGCGCACGTTCAGGGCCACGGGGTTGAGGCGCTGGCCGTGGCAGACGGGGCAGGGGTCATCGCTGTAGGTGACGCCGGCATCGGTCTCGCCTTCCAGACCGGGGGTAAGTTCATCCTTCTTGATGCGGCCGATGATGGCCAGGCCGGTGCCCAGGCAGCCGGGGCACCAGCCCTGCCGCGCGTTGAACGAGAAGGTGCGCGGATCCAGCTCGGGGTAGCTGGTGCCGCAGTGGCTGCAGGCGCGCTTGGTGCTGAAGAGGACGGTGTTCAGACTCGCGTCCAGGTCGGTCTTCAGGCGGTCCACGTCTTCCAGCAGCATGACCACGCCCTTGCCGTGCTGCAGGGTGGCCAGCAGCTGGGTGCGCAGTTCGGCCTCGTGGGCGGGGTTGATGGTCAGGTCGGCCACCGGCAGTTCGATGTTGTGCTCGATGTAGCGGTCGATGCGCGGGAAGCCCTGGGTGGGCAGGAACTTGCCGTCCACGCGCAGCATGGGGTAGCCCTTGCCGTGAGCCCATTTGGCCAGGTCGGTGTAGACGCCCTTGCGGCCCACGACCAGCGGGGCCAGCAGGCCCACCTGGCGGCCGCGGTAGTCGCGCAGGATGCGGGCGGCGATGCTGTCGAAGGACTGCGGCTCGATGGGGGTTCCGTCGTTGGGACAGTACTGGGTGCCCAGCTTCTGGAACAGCAGCCGCAGGAAGTGGTGGATCTCGGTGAGGGTGGCGACGGTGCTCTTGCGGCCACCGCGGCTGGTGCGCTGCTCGATGGCGACGGTGGGCGGGATGCCGTAGATGCCGTCCACATCGGGCCGTGACGCGGGCTGGACGAACTGGCGGGCGTAGGCGTTGAGCGATTCGAGATAGCGGCGCTGGCCTTCGCCGAAGACGACATCGAAGGCCAGCGTGGATTTGCCACTGCCCGAGACGCCGGTGATGACGGTGAGCCGGTCACGCGGGATGTCGACGTCGATGTTCTTCAGGTTGTGCTCGCGGGCACCGTGCACGAGGATGGCGTGGTGGGCGCGTTCGCGCAGCGAGCCGGGCTGCCAGGCGCTGGCCTGTGGTTCGGCGGCCATGAGCAGGTTTTCCCCCGTGGACGCCGGGACGGCGTATGGATTGCCACGGCCGGACGGGGCGCCGTCAGGCTGGCTGGTGCCGTTCCCGGTTGCTGCGCCCGTCACTGTACCGGTCGACGCCTCGTTCGCGGGAACGGTAGCCCTGTCCGGGGCGCCTCGGGCTGCTGGCGTCGCGTCCGTATCCCTCTGCCGTGGGGCCTGCGCGGCCAGCTTCTGCAGCTCGTCCCGGTGTGTGCGCAGCGCCCGGCCGGTGAAGGAATCGGGGCTGGCTGCCACCTGTTCGGGGGTACCGGTGGCCACGACGGTGCCGCCGTGGTCGCCCCCGCCGGGGCCGAGGTCGATCAGCCAGTCGGCGGCCTCGATGAGGTCGAGGTTGTGCTCGATGACCAGCACCGAGTTGCCGGCATGCTGCAGCGAGCGCAGGGCGCGCAGCAGGCGGGCGATGTCATCGAAGTGCAGACCGGTGGTGGGTTCGTCGAACAGGTAGAGGGTACCGCCGGTATGGGGGCGCCTGCCGCTGCGGGCACCGCGCTTGCGGGCCTGTTCGGCGGCCTCGGCCAGAAAGCCGGCCAGCTTCAGGCGCTGGGCCTCGCCACCGGACAGGGTGGGGACGGGCTGGCCCAGTTTGAGATAGTCGAGGCCCACGTCGGCCAGCGGCTGCAGGCGGCGCTGGATGTCGGGATGGGCACTGAAGAAGTCGACGGCCTGGCGCACGGTCATGTCGAGCACATCGACGATGTTCGCCTCGACCGGGCGGGCCATGGCGGTGCCGTCGCTGCGGCCGCGGATGCGCACGTCCTGGATTTCGGGGCGGAAACGCCTGCCGTCGCAGTCGGGGCAGCGCAGGTAGACGTCGGAGAGGAACTGCATCTCGACGTGTTCGAAGCCGTTGCCTCCGCAGGTGGGGCAGCGGCCGTCGCCGCTGTTGAAGCTGAAGACGCCGGCGGTGTAGCCGCGTTCATGGGCCAGGTCGGTGGCGGCGAACTGCTTGCGGATCAGGTCGAAGGCGCCTACATAGCTGACCGGGTTGCTGCGGGTGGTCTTGCCGATGGGCGACTGGTCGACGAAGACGACGCTGTCGATCTGCTTCTCGCCGGTCAGCCGCCGGTATTCGCCCGGGGCCTCGGTGGGCAGGCCCTGGGCCTTGAGCAGCGCCGGCAGCAGCACGTCCTGCATCAGCGTGGACTTGCCGCTGCCGGACACACCGGTCAACGCCACCAGGCGACCGAGCGGGATGTCGACATCGATGTCCTTGAGATTGTGGGCACGCACGCCTTCGAGGCGCAGGCGCGGGGTGGCGGCGTCCACGGATTCGTGCTGGCCGGACGAGACCTGCCGGCGGCCGGCCAGGTAGTCGGCGGTGAGCGTTTCTGCGGCGGGCAGGGCGCTGGCCGGCCCGTCGAACACGATGTTGCCGCCGCGTTCGCCCGGACCGGGGCCGATGTCGATGATGCGCTCGGCGGCGAACATCACCTGCGGGTCATGTTCGACCACCACCAGCGAATTGCCGGCATCCCGCAGCCGCTGCATGATGGCGATGATGCGGTCCATGTCGCGCGGGTGCAGGCCGATGGAGGGCTCATCGAGGATGAAGAGCGTGTTGACCAGCGAGGTGCCCAGTGCGGTGGTGAGGTTGATGCGCTGCACTTCGCCGCCGGAGAGCGTGCGCGACTGGCGGTCGAGCGTGAGGTAGTCCAGGCCCACGTCGCTCAGGAAGCGCAGCCGGGTGCGGATCTCGGTCATCAGCAGCTCGGTGGCCTCGTCCAGCGGCGCAGGCAGGTGCAGGCCGGCCATCAGCCGGTTCAGCCGGTCGATGGGCAGCAGCATGAGGTCGTGCAGGGTGAGGCCCGGCAGGGCGTCGAGCTGGGCGTCGCTCCACTGCGTGCCCATGGGGCGGAAGCGTCGGTAGCTTCCCGCGCTTTCCGCGTGGGCATCGACACCGGCCGGATCGTTTGAAGATGCGCGGCCAGACGAGGGCTGGTCGGCCGGGGCGGTTCCGTTTTCGTCGGCGACCGGGGCGAAGGCCTGCCGGGCGTCTTCCTCGTTGCCCACGCGCCAGAGCAGGGCTTCAGGCTTGAGGCGGGCACCTTCGCAGGCAGGGCACGGGGTGTAGGAGCGGTACTTGGACAGCAGCACCCGGATGTGCATCTTGTAGGCCTTGCTTTCCAGCCAGCCGAAGAAGTTGCGGATGCCGTACCACTGCCGTTTCCAGTCGCCGCTCCAGTCGGGCGCGCCTTCGATGACCCAGCGCCGGTCGGCTTCGGACAGGTCCGACCAGGGGCTGTCCAGATCGATGCCGGCCTTGCGGCCGTACTTCATCAGTTCGTCCTGGGCCTCCTTGAAGCTGGGCGTCTGCCAGGGCTTGACGGCGCCTTCGGCCAGCGACTTGGACGGATCGGGGATGACCAGGCCGAGGTCCAGACCGATGACGCGACCGAAGCCCTTGCAGGTGTCGCAGGCGCCCAGCGGCGAGTTGAACGAGAACAGGCTGGGCGTGGGCGCGTGATAGGCGATGTCGCAGGTGGCGCAGGCGAACTGCGTGCTGAAGTGCCAGCGGGCCAGCTCGTGGCCCTCGGCGTCCTGGGCGATGACGGCCAGACGGCCATGGCCGCGGTCCAGGGCTGCTTCCAGGCTGCCCGCCAGCCGGTCATCGGGCACGCTGCTGGCACGGAACCGGTCGGCCACAACAGTAAGGCGGACGGGGTGATCGTGTATCAGCGGGGTGTCGTCGGCACCGGCTGCCATGGCGGTGTCGGCGCCATCCGGAGGGACGGCCTGGGAGGTAAGGGTGCTGGCGTCTGCCTTGGCTGCTGCGGCGCGGGTTGTCTTGTCGGCTTGGGTGCGCTTTCCGGCCTTGGCGGCCTTGTCGCTCGTGGCCTTGCCCGTCTTGCGCTTGCCGGTCTTGCCGGTGGTTTCCTCGCTCTCGGCGGGGTTGGGCAGATCCTCGCGCTGGTGGATGCGGGTGTAGCCCTGGGCCTGCAGCTGGGCGATGACTTCCCGTTCGTCGAAGCCGGCCGGCACCAGAACCGGGAAGGTGACGTAGAGGCGGGGATCATCCAGTGCGGCGGCCCGCTGGCGCACGGCGGCGGCGATGCTGGCCACGTCGTCGACCCGGACCGGCTGGGCACACTGCCGGCAGTACAGGGTGGCGGCATGGGCCATCAGCAGCTTCAGATGGTCGTTCAGCTCGGTCATCGTGCCGACCGTGGAGCGCGAGGTGCGCACCGGGTTGGTCTGGTCGATGGCGATGGCCGGCGGCACGCCGTCGATGCTGTCGACCTGGGGGCGGTCCATCCGGTCGAGGAACTGGCGGGCGTAAGCCGAGAAGGTTTCGACGTAGCGACGCTGGCCCTCGGCATAGAGGGTGTCGAAGACCAGCGAGGACTTGCCGCTGCCCGAGACGCCGGTGACCACCACCAGCTGGCCAGTGGGGATGTCCAGGTCCAGCCCCTTCAGGTTGTTCTGCCGGGCACCGCGGATGCGGATGGGCACCTGCGGGTTGGAATGGGCGGCAGCAGCTGATGAGGATGGGGCGGGGGTGGCGGAGGTGCTCACGGTGCGACGGGGACAAGGCGGAGAAGACAGGCGGGCGGCGGGCGGGCCGACCCGCGGGCAGCCTGCGGACAGGCGAGGCCGGTCCGATCGACATGGCGTCGGGCATCGGGTTTCTCAATGGTAGTGGATCGTGAGGGGGCGAGTCGCTGGCCAAGGTGGTGCAGGGGCAGGGCCGCCCCCTGGGGATTAGCATGAAGTCCATGCCCGACATGCGACGGACGCGAGGCCTTGTGCGGCGGATACCCTAGAATGGCAGGACATCATCACCACGAGGAGATCGTCATGGCCCTTCCCATTTCCACCCCCAATGCTCCGGCCGCGCTGGGCCCCTATTCGCAGGCGGTTCGTGCCGGCGACACGGTGTACCTGTCCGGTCAGATCCCGCTCGATCCCAAGACCGGCGAGCTGGTCGAGGGCGGTTTCGAGGCGCAGGTTCATCAGGCGTTTCGCAACCTGAAGGCCGTGGTGGAGGCTGCAGGCGGCCACCTGGGTCAGGTGGTGCGGCTGGGGCTGTTCCTGACGGATCTGAAGCAGTTCGCCACCGTCAACAGCATCATGGCCGAGTATTTCCAGGCACCGTATCCGGCACGCTCCACCGTCCAGGTGGCGGCGCTGCCCAAGGGCGCACCTTTCGAGGTGGAAGCCACGCTGGTGCTGGCGTGAGTCGTTCCCGGTCGGCGTGGCACGCGCGATGAAGAACGTGCGCAAGGCAGGCGCCGCCGTGGAGGGCGCAGAAGCATCGGGCAAGGAGGCTGCCGGCGGGCGTACCGCCAAGGAGGCAGCCAAGGCGTCGTCCGGCCGCCGCTCGGCGGCTTCGCTGCTGGCCCGGCTGGGGCTGCACGGGCCGGACGACCTGGTGCTGCACCTGCCGCTGCGCTACGAGGACGAGACCCGGCTGGTGCCGATCGGCTCGCTGGTGCACGGCAGTTCGGCCCAGATCCAGGCCACTGTCACCCGCGCCGAGGTGACGCGGGGCCGGCGTGCACTGCAGGTCTGGGTGAACGACGGTACCGGCGAGCTGCAGCTGCGCTTCCTGCATTTCTATCCGTCCCAGCTGACGCAGTTGCAGCCGGGGCGGCTGGTGCGCGCCTATGGCGAGCTGCGGGTGGGGCTGTTTGGCCGCGAGATGGTGCATCCGCGCTACCGGATGGTGAGCGAGGACACGCCGCTGCCTGACCGGCTGACGCCCGTGTATCCCACCGTGGCCGGCCTGGGCCAGGCCACGCTGCGCCGCGAGATCGACCGGGCGCTGGCCGATTGCCGCTGGCAGGACACGCTGCCGCCGACGTTGCTGACGGCGCTGATGTCGGGTTCTGGCGCCGGAAAGCCGGCATCGGGACGGCCGGGCGCGGACCCGGTGGCGTCATTGCTGGCGGGGTTGCCGCCACTGCTGGAATCGCTGCGGCTCATCCATCATCCGCCACCAGGGACCGATCTGGAGGCCCTGCTGGAGCGGCGCACGCCGGCCTGCCAGCGCATTGTCCTGGAAGAGCTGGTGGCGCAGCAGCTGTCGCTGCGGCGAGCGCGCCAGCTGCGGGCGGGACAGCGGGGGCAGCCGCTGGCGAATCGCGACGGTGAGGCAGCACTGCTGGCTTCGCTGCCGTTTGCGCTCACCGGTGCGCAGCGCCGGGTATGTGACGAGATCGCGGCCGATCTGGCGCGGCAGCAGCCCATGAACCGGCTGCTGCAGGGCGACGTGGGCAGCGGCAAGACGGTCATTGCCGCGCTGGCGGCGATGGTGGCGGTGGGCTCCGGCTGGCAGGCCACGCTGATGGCCCCGACCGAGATCCTGGCGCGGCAGCACTATGAGCGGCTCTCACCCTGGCTGGAGCCGCTGGGCGTGCGGGTGGGCTGGCTGGCCGGTTCGCTGGGCGCGGCCGCCAAGCGCCGGGTGAAGCAGGCGGTGGCCGCTGGCGAGGTGGACGTGCTGATCGGCACGCATGCGCTGATCGAGGATTCGGTGGTCTTTCCCAGGCTGGCGCTGGCCATCGTGGACGAGCAGCACCGCTTCGGCGTGGCGCAGCGGCTGGCGCTGCGCGGGGAGGGCCGTTTCCTGCCGCACCAGCTGATGATGACGGCGACGCCGATTCCGCGCACGCTGGCGATGACCTTCTATGCCGATCTGGACGTGTCGGTGATCGACGAGCTGCCGCCGGGGCGCCAGCCGGTGACGACCAAGCTGATTGCCGATTCGCGGCGCGATCAGGTGGTGGAGAACGTGGGGCGCTGGGTGGCCGAGGGTCGGCAGGCCTACTGGGTCTGCCCGCTGGTGGAAGAATCCGAGGCGCTGGACCTGCAGAACGCCATCGACACGCGCGAGCAGCTGCAGGCGGCGCTGCCGCAGGTGCGCACCGGGCTGGTGCATGGCCGGCTGTCGGCGGCCGAGAAGGACGAGGTGATGGCGGCCTTCAAGGCCGGCGAGATCGACCTGCTGGTGGCCACCACGGTGATCGAGGTGGGGGTGGACGTGCCCAACGCCAGCCTGATGGTGATCGAGCACGCCGAGCGCTTCGGCCTGTCGCAGCTGCATCAGCTGCGCGGCCGCGTGGGGCGGGGCACGGCGCAGAGCCTGTGCGTGCTGCTGTACCGGCATCCGCCGGGGGCCATCGCCCGCGAGCGGCTGGCCACGATGCGCCAGACGCAGGACGGTTTCGAAATCGCACGGCGCGATCTGGAGCTGCGCGGTCCGGGCGAGCTGCTGGGGGCACGGCAGTCGGGGGCGATGCTGCTGCGCTTTGCCGATCTGGGGCGGGATGCGCCGCTGGTGGACATTGCCCATGCCCTGTCGGAGCGGCTGCTGGAAGCGCGCCCGGACGTGGTGGAAGCGCATCTGGACCGCTGGCTGCGGCGGCGCGAGCGCTTCCTGGATGCTTGAGCGGCCCGCCGCGCGGCATTGAGGCCGGGCTTTGCGGGTGGGCTTTCCGTCGTGCGGTCGGCCCGAAGCCGACGGAATGTGGAGCGTTCGGTGCCCAGTCTGAGATAGAATTCTTCTATGACTTTGACTGAACTGAAATACATCGTGGCCGTGGCCCGCGAGCGACACTTCGGCCGGGCGGCCGAGGCCTGTTTCGTGAGCCAGCCCACCCTGTCGGTGGCCATCAAGAAGCTGGAAGACGAGCTGGAAGTGCAGCTCTTCGAGCGCGGGAATGTGGAGGTGAGCGTCACCCCCGTGGGCGAGCGCATCGTCGAGCAGGCCCAGCGCGTGCTGGAAGAGTCCGCCACCATCCGCGAGATCGCCAAGGAAGGCAAGGACCCCCGTCATGGGCCGCTGCGCCTGGGCGTCATCCACACCATCGGTCCCTACCTGCTGCCCCGTCTGGTGCCGGCCATGCTGAAGGCCGTGCCCGGCATGCCGCTGCTGCTGCAGGAGGGGCTGACGGCCAAGCTGCTGGAGGCGCTGAAGCTGGGCGAGATCGACGTGGCCGTGGTGGCCGAGCCGATGCCGGTGCCGGGCGTGATGTCTTGGCCGGTCTATGACGAGCCCTTCGTGGTGGTGGTGCCCACCAAGCATCCATGGGCGGCGCGCCCGTCGGTGGATTCGACCGAGCTGAAGGACGAGACCATGCTGCTGCTGGGCGCAGGCCACTGCTTCCGCGACCAGGTGCTGAAGGT
>ERZ772962.656-NODE-656-length-19278-cov-3.901264_pt1 | contig 19278 bp, 25 predicted proteins | sample MGYA00580676_ERZ772962 | MGnify/ENA primary metagenome ERZ772962 (study PRJEB29015, sample SAMEA2738049) | human oral metagenome | biome: human oral; feature: human-associated habitat; material: saliva | place: China | collected 2230 ...
GGGGCAGGTTGTAGAGACTAATACGTAGTACTTATTCCCCATTTACTGACCGCTCGGTAAATAACGCTCCGTTACTGACCGGCTGGTTGGTACAGTGCGCTCCGTTACCTGTATTGCTCTTGTTGCCGCTCATCCGTGTGCTATACTGGTCTCACAAGCAAACGAGGAAGGAGCTACCTAATGAGAATGGCCATCCACCGTGTTGAGGACCCCGACCTCAAGACCGTCGAGTTTGGCGCCGTCTACTCTACTCACGACCCGCGCACCGGCGAGCCGTGGGTCCTCTACAAGATCGACGACGATTGCAACGTCGACTCGATTGAGCCGTTGGACGTCCCCGATGGATGGGACGACGTCTACGAGTACCCGATGGTTGACAGTAGAGTTTGGCGCCGCATCGCCTCTCTCGCCAGAGACGCTGATCTCGCGAACGCTCACCTCGAGATCGCCATCGTGCCGGTTGTCGACAAAGAGGAGGGCGCCAGGTCATATGCTCTCCTGTATCGTTTTTCGTGGCCCTACTGAAAGGAGATATCATGACCAAGTCACTGCACTCAGAGCGCTTCAGGATGAACAAGGCGCTGATAAGGTGCGAACATTGCGGCCAATGGTTTGAGAACTGGGCCGTCCACGACAGACATCTCAATATCGAGTCCAACAGGGGTATACTGACTCTTAACGAAGACAGGCCTTGCAAGGTGGCTCCTCGCGAGGCGTTTCCAGTCACCGTTTGGATCGACACAACCGAAAGGCACTAATCATGGCAGGATCGAAAGTCACTCAGGGCCTGGCCCTCGTCTTCACCGAGGAGCTGCCCGACTACGCGGCCCATCGTGTGCTGCTGGCCGAGACGATTGTGCAGAATCGTGAGACGCTGATTCAGTTCCACGAGATCACCGCGAACATCTCAGCCGCTTCGACGATGCCGCTGAACAAGGGCCAGTTGAACTGTGACCTTCATGAGTGCATTCAGTTGGTGAAGGATTACTTGTGGATCGTCGCCGATGATGAGGTTCAGCCGATTTTCGTCTACTTGAAGATGAAGGATATTACCCCGTATGAAGACGCGATTCACCCTCAGTGATGATTGGCCGATGGTTGCCGCCGTCGCTTTGGCGAATAGTTCTGTCAGCCATTGTGACGATAGGTTTCTTACTTGCGATCATGCCGGAGGAGCGATAATATGGAGGGAGCCGACGGAACCTGACAGGTTCTACGTCGAGCTCGGTGGTCAATTGGGGACCACAATGACATTCAACGACATAGTGTCCATGTTCACTGGAAAGGAGATTTGATCATGGATAAGTTCATCGAGTTTCTGCTCATCATCCTCTGCATGCTGGCCTGTTTCTGGTGCGGTATGCGTTATGAGAACCGTATGGAGGTGGAGCGTTACAATCACATGGTGTCTCAGCTTGAGAATGTGCAGCGTCAGACGGGTGTGCAGTACGATCAGGGTTTCGTCGATTTCATTAATAAGGCCGCTCCCGGGGGAGAGCATTGATCATGAGTGTCGAGTCAGATTTTGAGGATACTGTCAAGATTTGTGAGTTCTACGCCGATCCTTACGAAGAGATAGATGTCGACTATGAGAACAACATCATTGTTATGGGTGTCTATACGATTGATCCTCTGATAGAGAAGGGGGTTCTGATCGAGTACCTTGTGAGGGGGCCCGATGGGAAGTCTCATTTGGTGTGGGATTTGGACGCTTTCTTCCAACGAGTGTTTGGGTGGAAGGAGAGATGATGGATTACGACCCGTGGGAGGAGTTGAATATTTTCATCGAGTCGTTCCAACCGTTGAAGGAGTTGGATGGGTTCCAGGTTGATTTCGACAGTTGCGCGGTGTTCTTCGACGGCAACAGGGTTCGAGTGAATGGCCCTGAGGATTGGGACATCCAATCCCACAACGGCGATAAGACTACGAATCAGGATGGGGCGTATCGTTGGGTTGAGTCCGAGTACGGTATGCTTCCGAATACAGTCCCCCAGTACATGCATCCATATGAAGGAGATTACGATGACTGAGTTCAGGATGATGAAGGAGCTGGCTCAGAAGCTTCAGGCCCGTTTCGGTGGGGCTCCTGTGATTGACGTGGTGAATCACAGTGTTGTCTACCGCGACAGTGTCATCACCATCCAATTGTGTGCTTCGAGGTTCGATGAGTGTCTGTGGACGGTGGACACCCCTGGTGGGTATGAGACGTTCCGTCGTTCGCCTGAGGTGGAGGAGGTGCTAGCCTCCATCTACTCCTACAGCCTCGTGTAAGCCACGCTGAGCGCCTAGAAGAGCTCCCCCGGTACAACGTACCAGGGGAGCTTTTCTGTGCCGTCTACGTGGCTCCTACGGTCTCACACGCCGTTGCGTATCGCCTCGTAGGACATGAAGAAGCGTGCCTTGGGGAATCGGGTCCAGTGGCGGATGCCGCCCTTCATCTGGGCGCCGACGCAGACACCGTCCCATTTGGAGTCGTCGTAGTTGGGGACGTCTTTGGTCCACAGGGCGAATTTGTAGGCGCCTTTGGGGATTTCCTGTCGTGGGAACCAGATTTTGTCACCCCATACCATGTTGGCGGAGTCGTGGAGTTGGAAGTACGGCTGCACCCATGTGTCGGCACCAGGCCAGACCATCCACGAGAACTGCCACAGGTCTGTTTTCCCGCAGATGTTCCAAGTCCACCACCATTCGGCACCTTCACGGGTGTCGATGATCTGCGTGTAGGCCTGGTCGACGGAGTGGTCGAGGTTCTTGGAGCCATATTCCTCGTAGCCTTTCATGCTGCTGTCAGGGTCGAGGAAGATAGACGCGGGGGACCAGATGTTGACCTCGGAGTAGGCCTTGATGCCTTCGATCTTCTTGACCGTGGATACGGCGAGATCAGCCTTGGTCTGGATCGCGGCCTGGTCTTTCTTGACGTTCTCGATCTGCTTCTGCAGTGCGAGGAGGTTGCCCGCGGCGTCGGCCGCCTTTGTGCTTGCTTGGTCGGCGGCGCTTCTGGCGTTGGTTCCGATGACGCGTACTTCGGCGAGGGCTTCCCTGTCGCGTTGGATCATTCCCTGGATCTGCCGGTCGGCTTCTTCGAGGGCTGTGATCTTAGGTTGGAGCGCCGCTGCGTCCCGCTGGGCGGCCTGGGCGATGGACTGGACCGCGTCCGCAGCCGCTTTAGCATCGCTGGCGGCTTTGGTGTTGGTGCGCGTTGTTCCTTCGAGTGCGGCCATGCGCCCGGTGAGGTTGGTGACGGCGTCGGCGCTGCGTTTCATGTTGGCTGCGACACTGTCGAACTGTGTGTCCGCGTAGGCCACGCAATTAGAGAGGGTGCACCCCTCCACAGTACGAATATTAACAATGAACTGCAGGTTCGTGCCGGCCTTGTACGGCACCGACACGCGGACGTCGATCGGGTACGGCTGCGAGTTTCCGGGAATCTCGATCGTGTCCGCGTACACGTTCTCCTTCCATTTATTGTCGGCGATCGTGTAGTAGGACACGCAGAACCTGGCCCGGCTCGCCCCCTGAGCCACGGCTAGCCCGGTGAACCGGTACGAACAACCCTGGGGCCCGGTGAACCGGGGCCCCTTTGCCATGTTGACGTCGTAGTTCTTATCCTCGGACTTGGAGGCGACCAGTGAACTTCCGACGACTTTCAGAGCCGACCCGACCACCCAGTTCGCGCCCATCTTCCAGTAGTCGTCCAGTGGGTCGACTCCGCTCCCGGCGGGGCCGGCAGGGCCAGGATCACCCTTGGGACCGGCTGGGCCTGCGGGGCCAGTGAGACCGATGGGGCCCTGGGGACCCTTCGCACCTGCCTCGCCTTTAGCCCCGGTCGGCCCTTGCGGGCCCATGGGTCCTGCAGGCCCAGTGTTTCCCGATACTCCCCGCTCACCGCGTTCCCCCTTGGGTCCGATGGGGCCGGGTTCGCCCTTTGGGCCGGGCAGACCCCGCTGCCCATCCTTTCCGGGAGGCCCCGGGTTGCCTTCGGGCCCGCGCAGCCCCACGTCGCCGCGAGGCCCGGAAGGCCCGCGGTTACCACGTTCACCCTTCGGCCCTTCAGGGCCCGGGTCGCCGACGGGACCTTTGGGTCCCTGCGGGCCGACGGGCCCACGGATCATGCCCTTGGCGATGTCGTCCCTGATCTTCATCATCTGGTCGCGAGCCTTGGCGACGTCGATCTCGATCTGCGTCGTGTGCAACGGGGACACGGGCTCATGGGCGACGAGCTGGGAGAGCAGGTTGGTACCGTCGTGCAACGGCGCGTGCAGGTCGAGTACCTTCACCCTCCCCCGCTTGAGCAGGATGTGATGCGTCCACGGCTCCGGCGGGTTCGTGTACGGGCCCGCAATCTCAACGGGAACACTGAACTGGCCCTCCACGTCCACCGTGAAGGGTTTGACGATGACACCGGCCGCGGTCGTCACCACTCGTGGGTCGGGCGCCACCGTCAGAGTGCCGGCGGCGTCCCGACCGGCCGCGTCGGTGAGGCGGCCGGTCAGGATCGCACTCATGGTTAGCCCTCACCTCCAGCGAGCTTCTTGGCAACCTTCTGGATGCCGTCACTGATCTGGAAGAGCAGGTAGAAGGCGGAGCCGGGGTTGCGGACCCCCTCCTTACCGGGGCTGAACGTGTCAACAAGACTGCTCAGGGTGCTGTTCGCGTCCTTGAGCTGGCTGACGATGGGGCCGTCCCAGCGGCGGCCGGCGATACCGGCGCCTGTCTGATCCGAAACCTCAACGAGCCTGTCGCGGATCTCCCTCAGGAGATCAGTGTTCTCCGACATATCGAGATCATCCTCTGCGTAGTAGGAACCGTCGTATCTGATCCGGTGCGTCCACTGAGCACCGATTGTGAGTGGATGGTTGAGGTAGGAGCAGGCGCACCGAACCTCACCACCCGTCTGGTCTCCGGCGTATCCGTCGATGTCGCCGAACTCGCTGATCCAAGCCTCGCAGATCCACCCGTTGCACACGATGGCCGTGTGCCCGTCGGATCGCAGAACGTCCCCATCCTCGACGGGCATGCCCGGGTACCACTCCTCAGCGGTGAAGCCCCGCTCGGTCATGCACGCAACCTCGTTGCCAGTCCACATGGACTTGGGCAACGGGTCGGGCAGACCGGCGTTGTTGAAGCAGTACACCACCAGCTCGGAGCAGTCGACGTTGACGTTGACCGCCTGAGAGGTGGGGGACGGGAGGTTCCAGATGGTCAGGCGCTCGGGCTGCGAGTAGCCCACGCACGGGTTCTGAGTGATGTCCCATGCGATCTGAGAGGCGTCCGACTGAAGGCTCATCTCAGCCCTCCTGCGTGGTCTCCACGTTGGCGTCCGCGACGGCGAACAGAGCCGCCAGGAACGGGGTGATGACGTCGATGACGTCCTTGGTCAGGACGCCCTTGACGGCGAGAACACCGCAGCCGGCGATAGCGACCCGGTACAGGTACTGGCGAACCTTGGGGTCAACCAACCCTTTGAGTGCGCTCATAGCAGTTCTCCTCACGTTGTTTGTCGATCTTCGTCTCGATCTTCTCGAGCCGCTCCATGACTCCTGGCCGTCTGGGCACACCCGGTCTGGCGGGGACACCGTTCCAGTCGTCAAGAAGATTATTGAGTCTCTTCATCCTCGAATTGACCCACGCCGCGAAACCCCCGATGGTGACGAACGACGTGAGTGCTGTGATGAGACTCTGGAGGTCTATGAAGAACCCCATCCCGTGTTCCATTAATCACCTCACGAAGATCTCAGCGAAAGCATTGCGTGACTGCGGCGAGTCGAAGAAGACTCGCCCTTTCCGGTAGGAGCCACGGAGCATCTCGGCGATCTTGTCGCTGTAACTCATAAGCACTTCACCCTCCCGGAGAGCCATCTTATTGGTATTATACACCTTCTCGACTCGGGGCCGTTTCTGCTGACAGAACAGTGACCCCCAATCCATCCACAGTGAGAAGGTGCCAAGGTCTGTCTTGACGGTGAACAGGTACTTGGCGGTACCCGTCTTCCGCTGCACGAACTGGTCGGTATTGTCGGCGAACGAGTTATCGATCGAGTAGTCGGCGTACTCCTCATCGAAATCGGTCACGAACTTACCGAACCGTGTGGTCGCCACCTGTGAGGCGAAACGGTGCGAGTCCACGAACTGGGCGACTACGAACCCGTCCCCGTAAGTGATGAACTCCTTACCGGGTGACGGGGTGATGTGCCATTTGATGAAGTACGGGTTCATGATGGAGATGGCGTTGGACAGCATGAGGACCCGCGTCCGGTCCTGGTAGCGGTCCACCGTGGAGTAGAAATCGAGAAGCGCCTTGACCTCATCCTTCAGATAGTGGATGGTGCCGGTCTCGATGATGAACTCGTCGAAGATGATGGTCGTCACCTTCGGGTACGGGGTGCTCTTGTGCTGCGCCGAGGTGGACAGCGCCAGGAAGCCGGCCTTCCGCCATGCGTCCTTGCCTTCACCCTTGTTGCGCCAGCAGAGCACTCCGCTACGGACCTCGAACTCCTGCTCGGGAAACTCGTGAGCCACGTCGGCGACGAAGCTGCCGCGGGTCTTCAACTCCGTCTTGTAGCGGCGCAGATAGATGAACTCCTCTCCCCGTTCCACAGCGCGTTTCAGCACGTACTTCTTGGCGCCGTAGGATTTGCCGACGCCGCGGGCGCCCATGACCATGTTGAAGACGGCGTTGCGGGAGAGGATTTTGTCGAACGAGTAGTAGTCGAACTTCTTAGACATAGCGCTTCAGCTTCCACCGGCACCCACCGAACAGTGACGTGGCGTGCCCGTACGCGGGTCCACGGACGCCGTCGGGGCCCCGCTGTCCGATGATGGTGTCCTTCCCAGTCTCGCAGCAGTATTCGACGTGTCCGCCGCCGGAGTACCAGCGGCAGACGATGAGGTCACCCTCCTTGATCTGGCTGGTGGCGTTGAAGCGGCCTCCACCCTCGGCGATGACCCTGCCGCCCTCGGACATGAGCACGGTGGTGCCGCCCTTGCCGATGTCCATGCCCATGACCTTATTGTACAGCCACCATACGAACCCTGAGCAGTCGGTAACACCCGACCTGTCCGGGTGCAGCCTGGGTTCGTACCATTGGTGGTAGACGTACTTGCCGATGGAGGCTTTGGCGAGAGCTGTCATCTCCCCGATCTTGCCGGGCGTTCCACCACCCCCTCCACCGCCGTCGCCGCCCTTCTTGTCGTCGCCGTCGTCCGATTTCTGGTCGGCGCCGTTGGCCTTCCAGAAGCCTCCCACGGTTGGGTAGGCGGCGGCGTTGGAACCGTCCGACATGTAGATGCGCAGCACGCCGGATCCGTCCGTCCGGGCGTGTTTGATCTTCTTCTCCTCCTTGGCCTTATCCTCACCGTCCTTGGAGTTGTCACCGCCCGAGTCTCCAGGTGCCAGTGTGATGCCCTTCGTGTCGAGGTTCTTGATCATCCGGTATGCAATGACGTACCGCTGCCCGACGGCGTACCACTCCCCCGAGGCCTTGATGGCGTTGGCCATGGAGTCCAGGGTGGGTGCCGGGCCGGCGCTGGCCACCAGCCTGTTGAGGATGCGCGCGTAGTTTCCCCACCGGTGCATGACGACGATGAGGAGCATGCCGGCCTCGGTGTACTTCTCCGAGTCGAGCCCGATGGCTTTGAGCCTGGGGATGTACTCGTCCTCCAGGTCTTTGCGCATCTGGTTGTTCTGTATCTTCTTGCCCTCCTCCGAGGCGAGAGCCGCTGATAGCTTCTGCCTATCGGTGCCGCCGAGGGACTGGTACTTGCGGGCCATCGTCCACGTGCCCTTGCCGGCGGCCAGCCAGGAGCGGATAGTGGGGCCGAATACGTTCTTGTCGGGGAACTGCTGCAGTAGGTCATAGGCGCGCCCCTGGGTCCACTGTCCGATACCGAGCGACAGTGTGTCGGGGGCGGTGATGATGCCGTAGTTGAACCCCGCCTCGACGGTAGCCAGGGTTGCGATGATGCACGCCTTATGCTTGTCATCCCATGCCATAAGTTCCTCCTATATGGTGCGGGGCGCCGAGGATCACCCGACGCCCCGCGGTTGATGCTACTCAGATCAGTGGGCGCGCATCATGCAGTTCGACAGGTCGAACCGTGTCGAATGGTTCTTGTCGGTAAGGAACACGGTCTCGATGTGGTACCGGCCGGGGCCCTCGAAGGCCTCGAAGATACCGGTGCCCTGCGAGTAGACCATCGCCTCCGGCCACGGGCCGTAGCCGGCGACGAAGGAGCTCCAACGACGCTGGCCCTTGGGGCCGGTGACACGAATGTCGAAGTGAGTGTCCTGAACATTGTGGACGGTGTGACGCATGATCGCCACGATGATCCACACGTCGTCGGCGTCGAAGTCCAGGTCGAACTCCATAACCGTGACGGGGCGTTCCTCGGGGGTGGACAGCGTACGGTCGCCAGACCCGGCGGTGACCTCCTTGAACCGCTTGTGCAGGGCGCCGACCCTGTTAGCGGCTTGGGTCGCCTGAACAGCCTGGCCCGAGATGGCGTTCGCCGTCGTCTTGGCGTCGATGGAGGCTGTGTTCGCGGCGTTAGCGGTGTCCAGTGCGGCGTCGGCACGGTCACGCGCCTCCTTCGCCCTGGCGGCCGCCGACGAGGCAACCTTGTTCGCCTCAATGGCGCTCGTGTTCGCCGTCTCCGAGGCGGTGGTCGCCTTCGTCGCCATGTCGAACGCACGGGTCGCGTCCGCCTTCGCCTGCGAAGACACCGACAGAGTCGACTGGGCCGCCTCACGGGCACTGTGAGCGTCATCCGATGCGGCGTTCGCCGTCGTCAGGGCGCTCGTCGCGTCACGGGACGCCGCCTTGGCGGTGACGGTCGCACCACCCAGACCCTTGTCGATCTCCTTCATGGCGGAGTTGAAGTCACCCAACACACTGAAGTGGTCGGACGCCACATAGAGCGGCAGGTTGAAGTTCTCGGTCTTGTTCGTTGCGGGCAATTTGAGCCTGCCTCTCTATCAGGAGACCACCATGCGCTGGAGGTCCGGGATGTTCAGGTTATCGATGTAGTTCAGATCCTTGGAGGTGATCTGGTCACCACCCTTGAACTGAGCTTCGTACACGTCGTAGACGATGTCTATGACGCGCTTGTACTGCCCCGTCACAGGGGAGAACCCGTAATGAGGGGACAGATGGGGGAGGACGAACTTGCCGATCGTCTCCAGTTCGGAGATGGTTAGCGGCATGTCCTCCAGCTCCTGGGCCGTCAGGCCCATCTGGCTGAAGTCCTCGGCCAGGAGACCGCCAACCGTGTAACGATTGTGTATGTCGTTGATGAGCTCCTGGAGGGTGGAGCTCTCACCTTCAAGCCAGTTGAAGACATTCACGACGTCCGACTCGAAGTGCTTCTTGACGAGCGCCTTCAGGTCATTCTCGAACGTGTTGAACTCGTCATCGTACTTGGCGATGGCGGCCGACAGCATCTCGCGAACCTGCGAGGGGAGGGCATGGTAGCCCTCCATCTCCTTGCGCACGTCGACCAGGAGCCTGGAGACGGCGGCGTTGTAGTCGCTGGCCAGCCCCTGCATCTTCGCTGAGAACTGGTTGACTAGCCCCTCACTCACCCACGAGCGCATCTCCTCCATGAGCTGGAGGTATGTGTACCCGTCACGGTAGGTGAACGGCGTGACGTTCGTGACCCTGTAGTCGCCAGGGGTCAGCTGGTACTTGTTATCAATATAGTCCATAGCCCCATCCGTTCACGTACTCGTCTCCTGAAGATCGGATTTGCATGAATAGGCCTCCCAACTCCGAGATAACGGACATGTCAATATTGAGGAAGGTTTCGCGCCATTTCTGGAGGAGGTCGGCCTTAGGGGTATTATACCCCCACGACCGTGTGACATTCCCCGCCTTAGTCCCCATCGTCGTCGCGGTGTCGGAGGACCGCTTCTGCTGATCCTGGGTCGCCGAATTGGAATGGTTTTGCCCTGACCCCTTCGACGACGTGTCGTTGGCGGCCGTCGCATAGTCGTCATGCCCCGACAAGCGTGTCTGCGGCATCTGCGACTGCACGGTGCGGGCCTTCGACTCCTCCGAGGAGGACACGCGCGAATCACTGCTCAGCGTCTGCTCGGCGTTCTGCTTCGTATGCGTGTCCTGCGTGGTGTCCTGAGTGGAATCCCCGGTCGAATGCACATCGTGGGTCACCATAGGGTCGAAGTCGATCAGCTCCGACTCGTACAGCTGATTGTAGAACGGCATGATCTCATTCATCTTCACCTTCAACTGGTGAATGAACATGTCGATCGACTCATGCGCGATCTCGTTGTACCAGTAGTGGTCCAGAATCTTCTGGTTCAAAGAATCCCGATACGACTCATCGAAGATCGGATACTCGTTCAACCCCACGTTCAACGGGCCGACGATCTCCACTACCTTACGCAGCTCAAGCGTGTAATCAGCCATTGTTCGGGTTCAACTCCTGCTGGTCGGTCGTCCCCAAGTCCGGGTTACCCTTGTCGAGAGCATCTCCAATACCCCCGAGAGCGGCCGCGGCAAGCATAGCGTTCTGAGCATCCGCGGGCTGAGATTCGTCAAGGTTCCACCTCACATCTACCTGCAGGCCGTACATCTGGTTGATATGTTCGCACGCGTACTTGCGAGCGTTCATGGCGACGGCGCGCATCGCCAGAACCTGGCCCGAAGACCCGCTGGCCTCCTCGGCGACCATGCGCTCCCGCTTCTCACTGTTCACGTTCATAATGCCCAGAAGGGTGAGGGCCTCGTTCCACGTCTTGACCTTGGCCTCCATCACGTCCTGGATCTGGTGAGGCTTGAAGCCGACGTCGAACATGGTCACCTTCTCAGCCAGCGCGGCGGGGGAGAGTGCCTCAGTGCCGAAGATGACCGGCTGCCCCTCGGCAACCTTGCGGAACGCGTTCACGAACGATTGATACTCGTTGTTATCCACCGAGAACACGAACGGGTGACGGGCGGAGAGCATGTTCACCTCGAGGGTGCGGTCGAACGCTGCGAGCCTCTGAGAGTAGATGTCGATGATGTCCCAATCCGGTTCCCGCAGATAGTTGGACCAGATCGGCACGCAGTGTCTGGCGTCCAGAGTCTTGGAGAACACCTGGTTCCCGTACACCGTGAAGTTCGTCGGGTTATCGTACATGTTCACCTGGCCAAGCCCCGTGGCCCGAAGCGCCATGAACCTGTCGAACTCCTCGTCGAAGTAGAACACCGCCAACCCGTCGTACATGAGAGTGGCCTCCAAGTAGCGGCGGTCCACCGTGTCCGGCAGCCCCGACCAGGAGAACCGGTTCACGCACATCTCCGACATGATCCGCTTGTACATGCGGACCAGGAGGGCCTCACGGTTGATCGACGGGTTATTCTTGAAATGACCGCCATTGACGAAAGGTTCGTAGATCTCCTTGCGAACCCAATCCCTCTCACCGTTTCGCTTCACCATATGATCCCCTTAAGCGGCTTGTTGTTGGCCCAGTCGATGCGACCGATCATCGTCTGATCCTTGTGCCACACGGTGACACCCTTCTCGAAAATACCCCTGATCGTCTGACGGAACGTCTCAGGCATCGTGGAACGGGAGATGTTCATCTCCGCCATCTTCCAGTACGTGAAATGCTCCATGCACCTGAAGTCGCCCGGGGGCACAACAGGCGAGTTCATCGCATACCCGTACCGGAGCCAGAACTCACCGATGCGACGAACCGCATCCTCGGGAATGAACTTCAGCCGCTCCACAATGCTCCACGACTCGGCGGCCAGCATGAAAGCATCCCCGCCGACCTGACCCGACGTCGTCGGAGCGATCGTCTGAGCGTCCTGGACCCTGGCGTTGATGCCGGCGATGGCGTTCGCGTAGTCGCCGTTCGCCGCGTACTTGGCGTAAGCCAAGTTCGTGTCCGCGTTGTAGCGCATGTACCCCTGGTTCAGGTTCGTCAACGCGGACGCCTGCTCGGCGGACATGCGCGCCGTGTTCACCTGCTGGGAGTACGTCATACCCGCCTGGGCCATCGTGGACGCCCCGGACAGTGCGGACCCGCCCAGACCCGCCAGGGCTCCCAGAGGGCCGCCGTTGGCAAGACCCATGAGGGTCGACCCGATCACCTGGCCACCGACGCCGATACCTGTCTTCTGCAGGCCCATGCGGGCGTTGTAGCCGGCGATGTCCTGATTCCAGGAGTTGTTCAGAGCCGTTTGCTGTCCCGCCTGGGCGATAGCCGCATTGGCTTGGTTGAACTGTGTCTGGGCGCCGTGCAGGGCCCGCTGCTGAGACCACTCGGCGCTCTGATGCTGGTAGGCGATCGAGTGGGCGTTCTGCGCCTGGAACATCAGATAGCTGTTGTTCGTGAGACTGAACGTCGGCAGGTTCGTGAACCCGGTCATCACATCGAAGTGCTCCGACCAGCCGTCGTACTGGTCCATATGCCCGCGGGTCCGCTGGCCCAGGGAGTTCACCGTGAACATGATGCGCGGGTTCGGGGGCACCACGTGCGACCACTGGGTCACAGCCAGACCGGCCGACTGGATCATCTCCGGTTTCAACAGGAGAGGCGTCCCGGAGAACGTGGTGACCTCCACAAGGAGGTACGGACTCGTCCAGAATTTCCACAGATGCCGGTACCGTGCCGGAAGGATATCGTCCTTGCGCAACTTGTCGGTGAGCGTGATCGACTTGTTGTTCACAAGACCCTTCTCGCCGATACCCTTCTCCAGGTCGTACACCTCGGCGCCCTGACGGGAGATGCGCGTGTCGCCACCCTTAGGATCAACGCCCGATGTCCCCGGCAGCTTAACCTTAAGGTCCTTGATCTCATCGAAGTTGATGACACCCTTCGGGATCGCGGTAATAGACACGATGCCCTGGGATACCCACGGCACCAGGGACATGGCGTTCGTGAACACGCGGAACCAATCCGCCTTCATCGCGTAGATGGACGTCCCGTTCGGCACACCCTCAGCGAAGCTGCCCTTGGAGGCAGTGAACGTCGGGTTCTTCTCATCCCCGTAGGGCTGAGTGAGGTCCACCGTCGAAGCGATGATTATGTCGAAGTTGGCCGTATCGATCTTGCCGGCGCTGGGAGTCGACGCGATGACCTTCCTGTTCACGTCGACGATCTGGTACTCCGAACCCAGGTCCAGACCCTCGGGGACCGTCATGTACTTCTGACCGTAGTAGTCCCAACCGTTCTCAGCGGCGATCGCCATATGGGAGCGCTCGCAGTAGGAGCGGCGAACATTGAACTGGTGCATGTACGTCTGCCACACGTCCAACTGGACGGTGATCTGAGTAGTGGCCGGCGCGATGTAGTCGACAGAGGTGATGAAGTAGAAGAATGTATTCCGCGAATTATAAGCATCACGGTTGTTACGAGCCACAAGGTAGTTGTACTGGTTCGCCTTCGAGAACGGGATCGGAATCCTGATCGGGGCGCCCTGCGCGCAGTAGGTCAGGGACTTCACCTCAATGCGCGAGGAGTACTCGTTGACGATCGCGTTGAACGCCTCGTCATAGTTGTCATACCAGACGACGTCGCGGTACTCCTGATCCCACACGACGTTCGTCAGGTACACCTCAGTGTTGGGGGACCAGACGGAGTAGTCGAAGCCCATCCCGAACGAGCCGATATCCTCCGGCGGGTCATAAGCTGTAGGCATATATAGAGTATAGCACATAAGTTAAAGGGCCCCGGGGGAGCTCAAACTCAACCCCGGGGCCCATCGCCGGTGAGGCAGAAAGGAGGAAGGACCTCACCGACGGGCTACCCTGCCCACGGCACTAGTGTACCACACGCAGGAACCGGTCTCACTTCTTCGGCCAGACCCTCACAGCCTTCGCCTTGTCGACGGCGATCGACGCAGTCTTCGAAGCGATCACCTTCTTCACGTCAGCCGAGTCACGGTAAACCAGCGTCGCAGTCACAGTGACGGCGTCAGCATCCTCATCCTGACCCAGGTGCAGAATGCCCTCATTGTCGATCTTCGTCCGCTGAGAGTTCGCACCCGACACCGCGTAGTCGATACCCAACTCCAGACCATCGGTCTTGTCACCCGTCACAGCGAAGCTCACCTCAACGTTCCCACCCGGGATCGCCTTGTTAGCAGCACCCACAGGCTTACCTCCCTGAATAGCCGTGTAACCGCCCAAAGCCAGATTCGCACCAGGACGGACGCGAATGTTCTGGTCGTCATCACCCGTCCAGAACATGACCGCGGGGACAAACAGCGACGTGCTGATAACCTCCCAGTGGTGCAAGAAGTAATTCGTGCCCAAGCTGACCGGGTTCGGCTGGCTCGTGTTCTCAAGAAGGTTATCGGCGATGACGAAGAAGTCCTTCGTCGTCAAAATCGCCTGAGCCTTGTCGATCCCCATCTGCTCGGCGGGAACCGGGATGACCCGGGCGTACATGTCGACGGGGGAGAGGTTGAACGCGGCGGCCAAAGCCTCCACGTCAATGTTCGCCTTCACCTCCGGGGTGACGATCAGGATCAGATCCTCCCGCTTGGCGAACGTCTCCATACGCGCCGCGTTGTACTGGCGAGACAGGAACGTCAAGTTATCCGTCATCGCACGGACCCGCTTAATCAACTGCTTCGCATCCGACTCAGTCGCGGTCAGAGACCGAAGGTCAGGAACCTTCACATGGTAGAAACCGCCGTTCTTCTCGTACTCGGCAAACAAGGAGCAGGTCAGAAGGAACTCATCCCACTGGTCCGACGTCGTCGGAGACGCCAGAATCTGGCTCAGGTAGTTCTGCAAACCCGACTCGTCGAGGAACGCACGACGAAGCTGGTCGCGGTTCACCGTGATCTTGTAGTACTCCTGACGATTCACAGTGTGGAACTGAGAAGCAACATTCGGCTTGTGAGCCCCGAAAATATCCTTCTCCATGTAGTCGCGCTCGGAATTGTAGGTGTAGGAGGAGACCAGACCCGTCTGCACCTCCTCGATCGTGTCACCGAAATTCAGCATGCCCCGCTTGAACTCGCGCAGCGGGTTATTCCACGTGATGTCACGGGTGATGTACGTGCCGACACGGTTGATCAGCGCGTCGGTGAACTCGTTGAAATGCGGAGTGTACGACGTCAGCTGCTGAACGACGTCAGCAACAGAACCCTTCGTAGCCGCCGGAATACGCCGCTGATAATCGGAAGTGGCGTCGTTTCGGATCCGATTCAGAATCTCAATGTTATCGAAGTCGCGAATGCGACCACTGGGGAGCGTCATGGTCAGGCCTCCTTAGGCTTGGAGAAGAAGGAGGCGATGCTGCCGTCGTCCCCGTCGTCAGCATCGCTCGTGTCGTCGCCGTGCGACTCTGCGTCGCCAGCATTGTCCCCGCCCGCGCCGATGGCTTCGAGCAAGTCGTAGTTCTTACTCTTCAGACCGTCGACAGTCTTGGAAAGAGCAGAATTGGAATCTGTCAGTTCCGAAATCTTGGCGCCAGCACTGTCAGCCTTGTCCTTGACAGTGTTGTAGGCGGCACGGAGATCATCATAGATCGTCTCCGACGGCCCCTCCTCGCCAGGATTGATCAGAGACTGAAGGAGACCTTCAAAGTCCATGATACCTCCATGCAAACGTATGGGCTATGAGCGGTAGTTCCACTCATAGCCCATACTATCACAGACTGCCGAGAAGCCTCGGCGGAGCAACCAACTCACTATCGCAGGCCCGGTCTCATCCGGCGGTAGGCGCCCACGACATCACCGATCAGCTCTCCTCGGTGTCTGAGCCTTCGAACGGCCCGGGGGAGGGGTGAGACGCCTCAGCACCTTCCGCGATCTTCGCCTTCGCATACCCGAGCAGCACCTCCCTCATCAAGGCGCTCTTCTTCATGCGGACCTCCCAATGAGCCTCCTCGTAGAACTCATTGACCCACTTGGGAAGAGCCAACGAAACTGTATCCATCCTCTCGGACATCATGCCTCCTTCTTCACAGGTGCGAACGTGAAATGGGTCTCCGTCAAATACGTCCCGCCGGAGATCACCTTCGGCACCAGCTTACCATACCAACGCTGCTCGGACAGCAGATCATCCGGTGTGATCTTGTGTGCCCACAAACGGGGGAGCCCTGCGATATGCGTATCGGGAACGCCACCACTCTCCTCGCAGTACTGCTTCGCCCTGACGAAGATACCACGATCGAACGTACCCTCGATCTTCCATGCGCCGAGATGCGTGTCGTGAATCTCAAGGTTATCCGGGGGAGTGGTACCCAGAAGGTGAAGAGAATCCGTGTCGGCGTACAGGAAGCGGTCATGATTGACCGCAGCGGCCCGAATAGTCTTGTCACGAGCCCACGCCGTGATGAACACCCCGAGAGGGGTGTAAACCGGCTTGGACCCCTTCTCATCACCGACGAACTCGTACTTGACCCGATCATCCTCCAAATACGGCACCTTCTTGTCGTGAATAACCCTGGAGGCGAACTTGCCGTAAAGAGAGTTCAGCATCAGCTTCGCGATCTGCCTCTTACCCCCAGTACTATTCTCCTTCACATGCATCCACCCATCGATGTACTTGTCGAACACATGCTCGCACCTGTCGAACACCGTCACATCATGAATGGAGACGAGATCAACGTCGTACATGTCATTGATCAACTTCCAATCCACGGACGTCAACCGCATCTCAGTGACCTCCGGGACCACCTTCTGATACTCATTCGGGCAAGCCCAATGAGATCTGCGCAATTGAATGCAGGGGATGCCGTGCGGCTTCAACTTCGCCGTGAAATTGAATGTGGCGATATACAAAACGTCATCGTCCTCGGGAATCCAATCAACATTGTGAGGCGCCCCGCAGGGAAGGGGGCGGTCGTGCATGACGGAGGGGTATAGGGAATTAACGTCCAACACAATACCCTCACCCACGATCCTACCCGCCGTACGAGTATCGGCGTACGTGAACCCTCCACGATAGGCGGCACGAGCCGCAGCATCCATATCCAAGGTGAACTCGGGAAACAACTTGCGGAACTCAACCTCACCACCGATAGAAGCCTTAAACAGCTTCAAAGCATCGGCGGATGAAGTCATCGAATCGAGTCCCGTCTCGTACTGATGACGGAGAACCTCGGCAACAATACGCACGTCCTTACGGACATAACGCACTTCCTCAACGGTCGGAACGTGGCCGGGATAACGCACCTTCTTGTAATCAATCGAGCCCTTCTCCATCTCAAGGTCGTATGCTTTAGCCATGGCGGCTACGGAAAGAGGAATCTTCTTCAAAGAATCCTGGAAATCGGTGATAACACCATCAAGGGTGGTAACGGTGATCTTGTAGAACTGACCCTCCGAGGAGATGACAGTGGAGAACAAGCCCCTATCGGGGGAGTGCTGGTCGCCCTCGTAGTGACGGTACCCGTGAGTAAGAAGCCAGTAGATAATGAAATTGCCGTCGAACCTCAGGTTGTGGAAGTAGATGAGCTTCGCCGACTCGAGCGCATACTCCATGAACGAATCGATGGAATTACCCACAAGGTCCAGGTCGGAATCGTAAACCCCCACGGCAGCCCACAGCCAGACCCACGTCCTATCGGGAAGACTTCCGTCTGAAGGCTCTTCTTGCGCGGTCTCGAAGTCGGCTACTACGGTTGGCTTCGGACGGCTCTTCCGAGCTGATCTCGATTTGCGCGCCATAATTGTACAAGTCCTTTCCTGAAAGTTTGTCGCTATGATCAGCGGATTGAATATCGAACTCGTGCTTGGAGTCCCCCTCCTCCTCGAAATCCTGATTGCTCTCATAACGGAAACGCAAGGCGTTCGCGAAAGTAGAGTCAACAGTCCACATGACCTTCAGAACATCATCAGGAAGATCAAGGACCGCATACATATCAGGGTCTCCGGACCCGTCGATAAGCTTACGAATATTATCCCTAATACCCTTCATATTCCGCTCATCATAACGAGTAGTGAGCTTCTCCATATTCTTGGCTGTAGCCCTCATCACCGACTCCTCGGACTGGAAAGCCTTAGGGGATAGGGGCTTGTGCTCCTTCATATCATAAGAAGTAGGCCCATACCTCTCATGAGGACGCTTAGGATCGAAAATCTTACCGAACTGCTCCTCACCCCTCCACGGAATAACAGTTCCCTGAACGGAGGAGACGTAGTCCCGGACCTTCGCATTACTCCTATTGATGGAGTACTGATACTTCAGCATAGCCTTAGCGGAGATCGGCTTACCCGACGCAGAGCGGAAGTAGGAGACGTTAGGGGCCATGAACTCCTCCAGACGATGCGCGTAAGCCTCAACCTGGGCCTTAGTCATGCGGCCCACTGCGGGGGTACCCTTACGGGGATCCAGGGCCGTATGGGCGATCCTGGTGGCCGTCTCGGGGTTAATATGCTCGTGGATGGGCTTCAGGGCGGCGGGGGCGTACACGCCGCGCTCGATCTGGGTGATCTTACGAGAAGCGCGGGCCTCCAGGCGACGGGCGTAATCGCGCCAACCTGCAAGGTCCGTAGGCTTCTCAAGCTTAGCCATTTCATAACCTATCTGAATAAGGCCCGGGGTCGGAAAGAGCTCCGACCCCGGGCAATGGGGGAGTGTTCAGCGACGGTAGCGGCGGTTACTCTGAGGAGCGCGGTCCCCCTTCCTCATGTAGCCCAAGAACTTCGGGAACCGAATCTCCAGGGACTGACCGGAGCCTTTCTTGGATTCCCACTCACGGAGGACGAGAGTTCCGGTAATGGTTGCCTGATCGCCCTTGCCAAGCAGGTCGGTGATGTACCCGTAGGAGTCACCGAAGAAGGAAGCGCTCAGGTAGAGGGGTGATCCGTCGTCCGTCCACTCATTCGTCTTCTTGTCGAACTGACGGCGAGTAGCGGCAATACCGAGACGGACGATCAATTCGCCGGTCTTGGTCTTAGCTGTCTCGGGGTCGCGGGTCAGGTTGCCGGTAACGGTGATCTCAGCACTCAATGGAGTTGCCTTTCTGTTCAGTGCTGCCAATAGGGCAGCGGTTCTTGAAGTGCGTCCACAAGGGACGTTGCTTGCGAAAGATAGTATACCACGCTATCGAACGCGAAGCGCTGGAGGTCGACGATGCGAGCATCAATCATGTCGGTCGTCATCGTCATACGACGGACAGTGTTCGAATACAGGTCAACATGGAGTTTCTTAGTACCCAGTGACATGACAATGCGATATTCGCAACCAGCCCATGTGAGGTTGGCGAAATACTGCAGCTTGCCCCGGTGACGGGTGAAGTTCCACGTGGTGTCCTCGAACACTGGCAGTCGACTCATCGGTAGCTCCTTCCTCGTTTGCTTGTGAGACCAG
>ERZ772962.657-NODE-657-length-19277-cov-5.030642_pt1 | contig 19277 bp, 21 predicted proteins | sample MGYA00580676_ERZ772962 | MGnify/ENA primary metagenome ERZ772962 (study PRJEB29015, sample SAMEA2738049) | human oral metagenome | biome: human oral; feature: human-associated habitat; material: saliva | place: China | collected 2230 ...
ACGGCACTGCCGGTTGCGGACCTTTTCCTGGCGAGCGACTTCATCATCGCCGAAACGCTCATCTTTTCGTACTTCGACCTTATAGGCTCCGGCGCGATGTTGTCCAGGGACTTCGCGGCGCTGGATGCCGCCGTCGAGGTCCTCACGCATAGCTCTTTTAAGTCCAGCAGCGCCCTGACGGCTTCGGACCACCCGTCCTTCGACTTTAGGATACAGGTGCCGTGCCCCGCTGCCGCGTTCCGCGCGGTGGTCCCCGCGTCTATGGCGTCGTTTTTGCTGGAGCCCCTGCGCCTCTTGTCGCGCTTGGGCCGCAGGATCTCCACGACAGTGTAGCCGCGCTCACGCAGGTAAGAGCAGATCCCAGCGCCGTATAAGGCTGTACCCTCGATACCGACGAGCGCGCAGCGGCCGGCGTCGCCGATGGTGTGGGCGAACGATCAGTAGCCGGCGCCGTCGGCGGCAAACCCGCCCTCGTAGACGAGCCTGCCAAGCGCGTCCAGCACACACAGCACGTGCGCCTCCTTGTGCGTGTCGATGCCGGCGTAAACGACAGACGTGCCTTCCATGCAGCCTCCCTGTCTTCACTGGGCACTCCGCCGGTGGGCCAGACATAACACTGAAAGGGGCGCTAGAAGCAGGCTGTTCGGCCTGCTGGCAGCGCCTATGCTCCTGTGAAGTCATGGCGGGCCTTCGGGATGCCCGCGGCAGGGCGCGGCAAGTCATTTCAAGGTCAGTCCTTGCGACGACGGTTGGTGGTGTATGGGCCAGCGTCCTGTCTCAAGCTACTACGATGGGAGCATGCGCTCCCACGGTCGACTTTGCGCGAGTGTCGACGCAATCACAACCGCGATATCATTATCAGTGTTGGTGTTAGGGCCATGATGGGAATACCAGCTTTCCCGACACTACCGACGCGTCCGCAGCGGCATTTTCGAATATCTCTCAGCCATGCAGTTCAGGAGGCCTTGGGGCACCTATTGCGGGGCTGCATTGCCGCTTGACAGGGGATTCGGTTCATATGAGCATGTACGGAAAAAATCTGCATCCCCATTCCATCAGGCTATTCCGTGAAATAGGACTCCGGACATATTGATTGAAGTTGGGCTATAACCTCTTTCCAACGCCCCAAATGTTTTTCTGTCAACTGCTTAAGCCCTGAAATATCACCGCGAGAGGCAGCTTCAATCATTTTTCCGTGATCTTCTTCTACAGTCTCATTTTGGTTACCCATCGAAATCGAAAGATAACGCATACGTAAATCATGTGAGCAATGTTCAATACTCACTTCATAGGCAAGTGGATTGCGTGAGGTCTCTAAAATTATCTTATGGAAGCGCATATCCGCCTTAAGGGCCTTGAAATAATCTTTGCGGTTATATGAACGGTCCATCAAAGCGTTTACTTCATCCATCATCCTGATAATGAATGGACTGCAATACATGATAAAGTCGTCCACTGCTGCGCATTCTAGTGCAGCACGGACAAACCGCTCCTGTCGTACTCTTTCCACTGATATGGGGCTAATAACGGTACCCGATTTAGGGCGTACAATTAATAAATCTTCCTGCTTGAGTCTCACGATAGCTTCACGAGCTGGAGTTCTTGACCCACCATAAAGATCAGAGATTTTTCGAGTGCTTACTTCCTCACCTGGTTTAAGTTTAAAAGTCAAAATATCGTATTTGAACTTCTGATAAAGCTTTTCGCTGAGCTTTGAGTCATCCACTGAGAACCCCTGTCAATAAATAACATTGTTATCTTCTAACCGATTGTACGACCTCGTCAAACAAAAGACGAGCTTGACAATTATTGCATGTCCAAACTAAACAAATATCGAGCGCATAGGGATTGAAATTACACTGTGTTAATTTCTGAGCAAATGCCCCTGCTGCAATCTCCGAAAGGGAACGTATAGGAGAACGGTTCTCATAAGAGAGAAATTTCCACAGCTTTATGGTATGCGTACGCGTAAAGATTTCCTTCTCATATTGTTCCTCCACTGTATGGAACAATTCATGATACTCTATGAGTTCACGGACTTGTTTATTGCTTGGCAGCAGATGTTCAAGTTCATGCTTCTCATCTGCTGGGGCCTGCACGATTATTTTTGCACGCTCTTGCATATAGTGTTTAATCGGTTCTGCCATGATACGAATGGCTGCGGGAGGCTCAAATTCTGCGAACACGATACGATCTTGAGAGACAGGTGCTTGCACGGTTTCAATCTTAACCCTACAGGCTTTCGCAATCTTGACAGGATCTGCTGTCTTATATTTCTTGACGATGCGATCAGCATACAGCTCGCCACACGCACGGGACTGTTTTACGAGATCATCAACCTCAGAAGGATCTATCCTATCTGCTAGAAGATCTTTCGATAGGATGTAGCGTCCCCATGCGATATTATCTATGCCTTGAAGCTCTCTGATAAGTCCTGGTAGATCAAGAGAGCGGGCAAGCTCAGAAAGCGTTTGTTCCTCTGCCTTCTCAGATTTCTTGCCCATTATAGCATCAAAGAAATGATCGATCCCATCATAGAGGACTGACCGTATTTTTTTATCTGTTTGAGGATCGAATCCGAAACTTGCCACCTCAATCCCCTTCCAAACAACAGCACATGAGCCTACTCAAAACCAACCTGACGCAGGTTTGTAGCGACCACGATAATCTCTTCATCAGGATCTAGTGAAGATACTTCAAGGTTCATAAGAAGCATTAGCTGTTTGAAATCTGGGTTCGAGAAGTCCATCACACGAGGTCCTATGCACAGATAGAAATCAGGTCTGATAATAACCTCCGACTGATAGACAGCAAGCTCATCCCATAGCTTCTGTACGCACGCTTCAAAGTCTCTTGCCGTTGTCTTGAGAGCAAGTCCACGAGCACGCTGCGCCTTGATAAAGCCTTTCTTATCCAAGATACGTATAGGTCCTGCAGCCTGAGAGCTAGCTTCTTCCGTAGTTCCGAACACATAGAAGTTAGGCGTCTGCTCAAGTAGAACTGCTTTATCTGTATCAAGATGCATATCTTTTGCCGCAATCTCCTGCAGATCTTTAATACCCAGATCTGTCAGAGAATCTGCACCGGTCTTAACCTCAGTCGATCCCGTTGCAATAGCAGTAACCTTTGAAGTTTGTGAATCGATCTCAATGTGTACTTCTACTGATTCTGAAGTAGCGCCAGACTCAACTGCCTTATCAATTGCCTCTTTCTTGATCTTTCTAATATCATCCTCTTGAGGATTTGGAATAATACGTTCCACAATGTCACGCACCATTGCCAAAGCCACACCGATGGATGAAATAACTTCTGCATTCTCAGGGATCGAATATTTAACACCGCTCTTTTGAGCAAAGTATACAATCAGTGCTGCAGCACCGCCACCAACACCTACCAGAGAGATTTGATCCTTTTCAAGCTTATATTTCTCTGCAAGTTCGCTAATAACAGGAGCCAGTTTATGGTAAGAACGCTCCATAATCTGAGTCGCGATATCTTCAACGGTAGTTCCGCAGTAATCTGCGAGTGCCTTGATGGCAGCTTTTGCAGAATCAGCATTTCCGTAGGAATAGTACTTCGGTTCAACTAATCCCAAGGTATTTGCTGCACATGAATTGGTAATTGCAACACGCTTTCCATTCTTTAAATGGATCGCGACATAGTCGTCTGGATCTCCCGGCTTTGGGCTAAAGAATTCTACCTGAGGATCTTCGATCTCTTTAGGATCTGTATAGACGGAATAATCCAGTCCAGCGATATGTGCTGAACGAGGGCCGACATCGATAACACCATTTTTGTTAGCACGAACCATCGATCCGCCTGCACAACCAAGTACGCGAACATCAAGCGAAGAAATATAGGTTGGATAGTCACCGACGACAGAATAGTCAATGGCAGGACGGCCATTCTTAATAACACCAATATTGGAGGTAGTACCACCAACTTCAAAGTACACGCCGTTTGAAGCACGCAGATACATGAGCGAACCCATAACGGATGCTGCAGGCCCAGAAAGCATAGTCAATACTGGGCGTTTTTTCATCTCTGAGATTTCCATAACGCCACCGTCGCCACGCATAATCATCAACGGCACGTTGACGCCAGATTCCTTAACGGATTGTTCCGTAGAATTAGCGGTGCTAAGCATCTTTGGCAAAATAGACGCATTGATAGCAGCAGTACGTGTACGACGTGTCAATCCATAGAGCTTGGTAATATCTGATGCCATGGTCACTGGAATATTCTTCTCAGTGCACACATCATAGACAAGCTTCTCTGGCTCTGTATCGTCGACACCAAATGCCATTGTCGAAACGATGACTTGTGCACCACGGTTGATCAATTCATTAATAGCTGCTTCGACATTTTGTCGATTGAGGTTTTTCAAATTGATGAAGGCGTTCACAATCTCAATCTTTTTACCCTCTGCAAGGTCAATATCTGGAAGTGCCATCTGACGCTTTGCTAAGAAGCCCTCGAGACCACCTTTAGCCATACCGATGATACCAACTTTGGCAACATCGCCTTCGATCAAAGCATTGGTTGCTTGTGTCGTAGAATGGGCGACAAAGATAACCTCATCTGGAGAAATATTGTTCTCTTTCAAACAATTCTGAAAACTCTGAACAACACCTGCTGCTACGCCACGAGGATCATCATGCGTTGTCTTAACGGTTGATTTTCCAACAATCTCATGGGTCGCATTATCTATTGCAACAGCTTTCGTGTGAGTACCACCAACATCAATGCCCATTCTAACTGCGTGCTTCATGAACAACTCCGAGCTCTCTTATGATTTGTCAGGTCATAGTAAATGCATGGCATATGGTTTGAACGAATACAAATAGAAAATGAAATAAAACTGGAGCCAACAAATTTATACATAACTATCTGTCGGCTCCTAGGATCTTTTTAAGCTGCAAGTGAGCCAAACATGGCGAAAGCAATCATGCAAAGAATAGCTCCAGCAATCCAAGCAGTAGGTATAGACATCTTCATAAAGTCCCGAGAGTTGACCTTTGAATAACCTAAGCCCCATGCAACCCAGGACTGAGTGAGGTCCAAGTGCTGTGGAACAATCGTCGTAATTGCGAAGATGGGATACATAAATGCAACAGGGAAATCTGTCACTGAAAGAATCAAGGCTGCAATTGCAGTACCAGAGCCAACGAGGTTGGTTGGGCCACGGAAGAAGCCGAGCGGGATGATGATTGCAGCAACGAGGCAAATCAAGAACGCTGAGGTAGGAATAAGACCACCAACGACAGACTCAAAGTATGGAGCAGCATAGATTGCAGCGTTATTGAACATAGCCAAGGTGAGGAGGAAGCCGATCATCGGTGCAACATCGACAGATCCATCTGCAAATTCCTTTGCAAGACGACGGCAAACCTCGGCAAATCCACCTTTAAGGAGATTACCAGTGGTAAGCAGTGCATAGAGTGCAGAAACAATGAATGCAAGGATAACAGGGAAGGTAGTGACAGTCTCTTTACCATTTACTGTGTCGTTAGCTCTGATTAAGACGATCAGAAGCACTGGCAGGATAACGGAGATCCAAGAATACCAAGGAGCATTCTCCTTCTTGTCAGGTGCTGCAGAAGCCGCCCAAGAGTGAACAGGCTTCTTCTTGCTCATTGCGATATTAGCAACAATGATTACAACAACGAGGCTGACAAGGGACATGATAACAGCGAAGGGAAAATATGCAGCGTAGTTATAGCTGGTAAGGAAGCGAGGGTCAAGTCCACCTAAGATGCCTTGATACTGCATAAAGTTCGTGACGTTTGAGCAGATACCTGCCATGATCGAACCCATGAAAGCGAACAGTGCAACTGCGTTCGGAATACCAAGTGCAGCAAGGATCGGGAGAACAATAACAGCAATTGAGATCACAGGTCCGATGCCGGTCATAGATGTAAAGATAAGCATCGTAACAATGCAGAGCAGCGTCATTGTTACACGTGGTTTATCTCCACCGAGCTCAACCACTTTACGAATCAACGTGGCTGCAATGCCGGTATCCATAAGCACGCGACCAAAGAAGGCGCCAAAGAAGATGTTGACCAAAATGGAGGACGCGTAACCCTCAGGTCCTGTTTGGTAGATGTACTGGAATACCTTTAGCCAGCTCTGTCCTTCCATTCTTGGGTTTGGAGTGATGCTGTTACCGATAAGGGCCAGCACCATCCATAGGGTTGCCATAATGAAGAAGCCCACCATCAGGTTATGACCTTTAACGCAGTACACAACCATTCCAACAAAGGTGAGGATCAAAACGATGCCGATAATAAAATTGGACATCTACTTCCTCCTAATCCCTTCCATCCGGTATTTCCGGATACTCGAGCGTGCCATTAGACTGACTCACTCTTTAACCTTGCAAAACACAACCAACTGAACGTGTCTAACATGCCAATATATAGACTGGCATGTTAGTTAGTGTTTATATTAAGGACATTTTGAGTGAAATGTATATTTGTACGTTAAACGGTGGATATTGCTGGTGCGAACGTACGATGCAGGGTCAAATAATTCCGTCTATCGCCCAAATCATACCGATAACAAAAAAGCACCAGGATAGTCTCTCCTAGTGCTTCTTACGCAATCGATCCACGGTACGTGCTATAGCATACCTGCTAAGTCAATATTTGCTCCAGTCAGACCAACATAGGCACCTGAGCGTGCTTGTGGACTATCAGGATGCGCCATGAGCCATTTATTAATGCCACAAAGCATAGGTGCGTCTGCTTGACCAGACTCTTTTAATTTCTTCAAATCATCAGTTAAGGGCTCATTCGTGCCTTTAGGGAGTACCACGAGGACTTTAAACCCTTTGTTTGGATCGGTGTGGCAAGGAGCCAGATGCATCGAGGTGGCATAAAATTCTACTAACGTACCCGCAGGGACAAAGAACGGCTGAATACACGAGGCATCAAGCTTTCCATGGTTAATATTTGCACGCGGTGCAAGCATGAAGATGGCATCAGTAGCTGGTAAGTTGAATTCAGAAGAACGATGGTATTCGAGAGCATCAAGATGCGTATTTCTTCCTGCCACACGTCCCAGTTCACAGGGCAGACCACCAAACAGGAGCTGCTTTAACTCTGATGCTTCAGGAAGATTCTCCAAACACGCCTCACTCGCATGGTATACGCGCCCATGATCGGGCAACTCAATCATTTCATTGAGTGCTTTTACATAGGCATCGATCAAGTGTTGCGGAATGTCAGTCCAAACACGACCATACGGTACAAAGGCTGGATCGAACACTGATTTTATTTCCATTGTTTTCCAATCTGTCTATAGATAAGGATTTATTCTTGAGCTTGTTTTTCCAGAGACTCCCAGATACCGTTGATATAGGTTATTCCCAGCGCACGATCATAGAGCCCATACCCAGGGCGTCCTGTCTCTCCCCAGATCATACGGCCATGATCGGGGCGCATAAAGCCATCAAACCCATTGTCGAACAATATCTTGCACATCCGATACATATCAAGGGAGCCATATCTTGATTCATGTGCGCACTCATAGAAGTCTTTGTTTGTCGGATCATCCGGATGCATAAACTTGATATTGCGCATATGGACAAAATGGATATGCTTGCGATGAGAGAATTCATCCAAGATAGCGTACACATTGTTAGCAGGGTCTTCCGATATTGATCCACAGCACAAGGTAATTCCGTTATATGGACTGTCAACCGCAGTGCAGAGCCAGTCCAAATCATCACGATTCTTTATGATGCGTGGAAGTCCAAACAGGGAATATGGTGGATCGTCAGGATGGATTGCCATCTTAACATCGCATTCCTCGCAGGTTGGGATGATAGCCTTCAAGAAATAGACGAGGTTCTCTCTCAGCTTTTGTTCATCCACGTCACGATAAAGTTCAAAGAGGTGGCGCAGATGACTCAAACGCTCAGGCTCCCAGCCGGGAAGCATATAACCATTGGTACCATGCTCATAGCGATCGAGCAGAACATTTGGATCATCTGGAATATCATACTTTTCAAAGCAAAGCGTATGAGAACCATCAGGTAAGACATAGTCGAGGTTTGATTTAACCCAATCAAAGACTGGCATGAAGTTATAGCAGATGCACTTGATGCCATATTTAGCCAGGTTTTTGATGGTCTGGTTATAGTTTCTGATATACTTGTCACGGTCTGGAAGACCAATCTTTATATCATCATGCACATTGACTGACTCAATGACCTTCAGCATTAAACCCTTCGCTTCAACCTGATCAACGAGCGCCTTAATACGTTCCTCGCTCCAGACCTCACCAGTTGGGATATCCATCAAACAGCCTGCAACACCGGTAACCCCTGGAATCTGACGAATATCATCGAGCGTAATTTTTTCTTGATCCGTTCCGTACCAGCGAAATATCATCTTCATGTAGATGCTTCCTCTCAAGCATGAGATATATGAACCGTACCTCCGCGCAATTGTTCTCAATCACATGGAAGTATTATCCAAAATGTGCTTCTAATGTCATTGTCCTTAGATGTAGTGCTCGATAGTTTTTCTCACAGCCCCTGGACCAACAAGCTCTTCTTTGAGCATCCGCTCAATTTTTGGTCCAAGCCCAATCTCATAGAGATCGCAGCTAAAGATTGTCTTGTTAGAACAGATGGGCTCCACCGCAGCATGGATTGTCGCACTGTCCTGACATCCAAGCGTGACAGTATGCATCTGATCTTGTAGCATCGGAAGCAGTGGATCTGGGCTCGGGGTGAAATCTGAACCTTTATCGTCCTTTGCAATCAGATAACGGAGCCAGCCTGCAATAACGAGTGGGATGTAGGTCAGTTGCGTAACATCTTTACCCGCTTTGAGGTAAGCATTAAGCGTGTGACCATAGCGAATGGGGATCTTTTGAGAGGTATCAGTCGCAATGCGTTGCGGTGCATCCGGCAACGCCTTATTGGGAAGGCGTTGCGTCAGAAGCTCATCAATAAATTCTCGAGGGTTAATTACCTTAGGATCTGTCACAACTGGTAAATCCTCATTGTAACCAAGATGGTGGATCAAAGACACAAGATCTGGGTCTTCCATCTCCTGCCAAATCCGCTTATAACCCAGCAGGCACCCATAAATAGCAAGACATGTATGAAGTGGATTCAGGCAAGCTGTTACCTTCATGGTGTCCGCTTTCTCTGCTGTTTCACGATCACACATGATCACGCCAGCATCCTCAAATTTCGGACGACCATTTGGGAAGTTGTCTTCCATAACGAGATAGTGTGCTTGCTCTGTATTAGAAAAACCAGCAAAATGAGTACCAGAAGGTGAGCTCTTAAGGGAAAGATCTGACCAACCTTGAGCTTTCAGTTTCTCAAGGATGTCCTCAGATGGATTAGGGGTGATACGGTCAATCATTGACCAGGGGAAACTCACTTGAGATTCATCTGATACATAATCAACAAAGTCCTGGTCAACAAGTTTGTTCTTATGCCAACCAGTAATAATCCGTAACACCTCTGTACGGAAACGCTCCCCATTGCGAGAGAAATTGTCAGTTGATGCAAGTGCTATCGGGTATGCTCCGGCACGGAATCGCGCATACAAGAGTGAGGCGACTGTTCCCATTGTACTTGCCGGTTTCTGGGGGCCGGCAGCAATCTCTCGTTGGACAAAAGGAAGTAGTTTCCCCTCTCCATCAGTAAGGGAATATCCTTTCTCAGTGATAGTGAACGTCGCGAGCTGAAGCTTTGGGCTCTCAAACATCTGCTGTACACATTCAAAGTCTTTCGGACGTTTTAAATTAGCAAAGAGCGCATCAGCGGTGACTGCACAGACGCATTCATGGAGTGATCCGTCCGCCGCCATAACCACCTGAAGAAAATCGTTGTTATATGGTTTATAAACGTTGTCAATCGTATAATGACTAAATGTCTCTACTACAACCGGTCCGCAGCTCAATTTACCGAGATTTGCAAGTGTCTGAGCAATCTGGGAGTGAAATGCACGATACAGATTACCGCCACCAAAATGAATCCAAATGGGTTGCTCTTTACCTGCCTGTTTTACTGCCTGAACATCGAAGTGTGGAAAATCTACCTTTTTAGCCTTAAGCTCTGGCAGATGATTCTGCCAGTCCTTGAGTGTGAGCATCGGTTGCCTCTCATTTTCATAGAACAATCCTTACGGCCATAAACACTTCACGTTAACAGTTGGTACCAAAAAATTTTATGTATCCTGCAGTGGAAATCAATAAAAAGTTGCAGCGACGGTAGTATTGCTTACGGGAATGACCACAAAGTCTTATTCTCATCGTTATTGTACTATCATTCGCCCATGCCACATTGGGACCTATAGATGTGGCCCAATCAATGGTTCTTCAAAACTTCTGGTGGGTAGCATAGCCTCCCCGCATTGAGCGCGTCTTGTCCGAAAGGTAGGATTCTCACAGAGGGTGGCAACGCGATGGGCAGGTTTGGATGGGCGCACACGCGAGCATGCTGGCACAGCTCTTTAAGCGGTCCCAGGGGGCTTAGCGACGAGTGGAGGGTCTCAAACGTCTGGTTTAAGGAGCACGACGGCTTCCTCGACGAGCTCCACGTTTGGGTCGAGCACGTCTGTGGCAGGGCCGTCGAGTGCCCGGCATGCCAGCGCCACTGCGGCACCTACGACACCCGCGAGAGGACCTTATGGCACCTCGACATCTGGCAGCACGAAACGATCGTGCACTGCGCCGTGCCCAGGGCGGGCTGCCCCAAGGATGGCGTCCACACGTGCAGGATGCCCTGGGAGGTGTACCCGAACTCCCACTTCACGGCACTCTTTAAGACCAAGGTGCTGCTCTAGGCCCTCTGTGGTATGAGCGCAAGCGCGATAGCGCTACAGGTCCGTAAGTCCGACTTTACGCGTCTGGGGGATTTTGGAACAGGGCCACCTTTGAGACCAGGGGTGCTGCCGACTACTCGGGTGTCAGCTGCGTGGGGATCGACGACACGCCCCGCAGGCGCAACCAGACCTACATCAGCTCGATGGCAGACCTCGACGGCTACAAGGGTTGCCGCAGCCGCGCAGGGCAAGGACAAGGGGACGCAGGCATGCTCTGCGACCAGCTTAAGGAGCACCTCGACGGGGCAGCCATCGAGCTCACCTGCGACATGGCTTAAGGCGTATCCCCTCGGTGTCGCCTTCAAGATGCCGCAGGCCGCCCAGAGCACAGAGCGCTTCCACCTCATGTAGCTTTTCACCAAGGCCACGGACTAGCTGAGGTACGAGAAGCGCCAGGCGCTTACTGCCACCAACTACGTCTGGCTCAAGCGCGAGCAGCTCGACCCAAACACGTCACAGCTGAGGATGGCGAGGGCCTGCGCGATGAGCGAGGCTATGCGCGACAACTACAGCTGCTCCGACTGTAAGGGCGTCTGCGAGGCGCTGCGCAGGCTTCGCTCCTGGATGATGCACTCGAGTGTCTCGAGGATGAAGACTAATGGCGAGGACCCTCAGGAAGGAGTGGGACGGCATCTTCAGCTGGTGGGGCTTAAGGTCGACCAACGCGATCCTGGAGGGCCTCAACTCGCTCATCCAATCCATCAAGAGAGCTGCAAGGGGATTTAAGAACACATCCTACTTCGAGACGATGATCTTCCTCAGGCTCGGGAAACTCAACTTCACGGTCCAGACGTCACTGGCATCTGCTACCCACTAGAAATGCGGAAGACCCGGTTTTTCTGCTCAAGTTTCTTAAAACAGGCGATCAGATCCTGTGCTTCGGGGGATCAACTCCTGGGTGAGTTCGGTGGTTGCTGCGATGTGCAGAGCACTGGGGAAGGTATCGTTGGAAGACTGGGAATGGTTGACTGAGCTATGGGGGTGAAGGACCTTCTTACCCGTGATCTGGTTGCCACGGTTGGCGATGACTTCGTTCACATTTATATTGCTCTGCGTGCCAGAGCCAGTCTGCCACACCTTGAGCGGGAACCCGCCGTCATGCTGGCCGTCCAAGATCTCATCGGCGGTCTTCTCGATCAGGGTTATCTGCTTGTGCGGAAAGACACCGAGCTTGTTGTTTGCCTGGGCTGACGCTTCCTTAATCTGAATCAAGGCGCGGATGATCGCTTGGGGCATATGCTCAGTACCGATCGCAAAGTTCTGATGGGACCGTTCGGTCTGGGTTCTCTACAGGGCACCCACAGGTACCGGAACCTCTCCGAATGAATCGTGCTCTATGCACACGTTTCCTATAGTGTGTCTCCTTCGTTCGTACACGCCGTCCTTACCTTACTATGAATAGGCACCAAATAGATGTTGAAGGCTGTTTCAGAGATGTTGCAATTGCTGTGTATAAACTTACATACGGTTACAGATTTGATAGGAGGAGGTGCACCCATGATCCCAGAGGGCTATCACCCCAAAGGATGGGGTGTGGCATACTCACAGGAATCTATCGAAAGGGTTCTAGACTACATACGCGATGGTGCGCCAGCAAAGGACGAGCCGCCTGATTCGGTGTGTGTGGCTCTACCCTCTATGGTTGGATGTGCAGACAGACACCAAATCTTATGCCATATGATCACTCTGTCCATACAAGATACCCTCAACATATGGGATGGGAGACCCTTTAAGCTGTGCTTTGGCAAGAGGCACATGCTACACGCAAATATGGTATCGGTGAAACTACCATATATGGTTGAAGAAAACGATATCTGGCAGAAGAGCCGATGGATGCCGCAGATCCTGATGCTAGCGACAGTATGCGGGTGAAGCGAGAAAAGCTTGCCTTTGCGAGCTTAAAGCCTATGTATATGGGTTAGACCTTGGGGTGCAGTGCTGGAAGAGACGATGAAGGTTTTAAACGCCGAAAGTAGCAAAGAGCTCACCGGTCAGGAGAAACACAAGCTCTCCGATGCTTCCTCAACTTGATTTTTTGTACCAGAGCCCCTGCGGGAGTCCAATATCTCCTCCTTACGCTACTGCTGTGCTACATCCCACAGCAACACCCCGATAAGTACAAGGAGGTCAAAGCTGCCATACATGAAAAGATTGAGGAGTGCAATGGATCTTCAAGGTCGCTGCTACATCAAACAGAAGCTAGAAGGGTGCAAGTATCCTCTCAAAGTCTCTGACAAAAAGGTAGCAGAGCTCCATGCGGAAAAGAGGGGGCTTATGTGGGTCTTTGCCAAATGCTAATCCGTCCTTGCGCACCGCGCAACAGCGCCGCAGAGGATATCTTCGGTAGGCTCAAGCATGAATCCTTTTTACTACTGGGATTGGAGCCACACCATACGCAGCGAATTTATGGATCAGTTTAACGGCTACATCATGTAGTATTACAACGAACGACCAAAGGAATCATTCGGCTGGATGAGTCCTTTGGAATACCGCCTGTCACTGGGTCTAGCGACCTAGGTTCTCCAACTTTTTGGGCCCGCCCCCGATGCAGGGAGTTTTGTGAGGAGGATACCAGTGAAGCCGATCGTTTGCATCACCCCTTCGATCTTCGAGGGGCCGGATAAAGAACACAAGCTCATCAATATGAAGTATACGAGCATGATGAAAGCAGTGGGGATGCTTCCTATCCTGTGTGATTACGACGACGACCCCAGTGACGTGAGTGAGCTTCTGGATCGGGTTCAGGGCCTTATCCTGACCGGCGGTTTCGATATGGACCCTGGCCTCTATGGGCAGAGACCCCTTCCGAACGCGGATGCTCCTCACCCGGAGCGTGACAACGCGGAGTTTGAGCTGCTGCGGGAAGCGCTCGACCGCGATATGCCGGTCCTCGGTATTTGTCGCGGTGTCCAGGTGCTCAATGTCCTGCTCGGGGGGTCCCTCTGGCAGGATGTGAATGAGCAGGGGGCCACTGACTTCAAGCACTCCATCTACGATGAGCCTGAAAAAGACGTTCACCAGGTGACGCTTCTGGCGGATACCCCGATTGCAGAGGCGGTAGGGAAGCGGCGTCTTTTAGTTAACTCCTGCCACCATCAGGCAATCCGGGAGCTGAGTCCGGTACTCACGTCGGCAGGGTATTCCCACGATGGGCTGATTGAGGCCGTCTATATGCCGGGGAGGACGTGCGTGTGGGGTGTGCAGTGGCATCCGGAGTCGCTCTACCTCAACCATCCTGAGGAATTTGGACTGGCGAAAGGGTTTGCGCAGAACTGCCGTGCCTATGCGAGCCACCCGCACCAGCTCTTCAGCGTGGCCTAAATCTGATTTTCTAAGTCTTTCTCCCTATGGGTGCACAAACGATAAGTTTTGCGCTAACCTCAACCTTGACAATTTTTCTGTTTCCAAATGATAAACAGCGAGGATAGTCCGTCTTTGCTGCAGGGAGGTTCTCTTGAAGCGTACGAGGATCTATGAGCTCTATAAGGATAAAGAGGCGTTCTCCGAGAAGAATGTCACCTGTGCGGGATGGGTTCGCTCCATCCGTGATATGAAGAACTTTGGATTTATCGTCCTGAACGACGGATCCTGCTTTAAGGACCTGCAGTTGGTCCTCAATAAGGAGATGCTGGGGGAGGAGACCTACGAGTCGATCGTCTCCCAGAACGTCGGTGCAGCCCTCATTGTCACGGGCACTATCGCGCTTACCCCGAGGCGCCCGCAGCCCTTTGAGATGCAGGCCACTAAGGTCGTCGTCGAGGGCGCTTCTGCCCCGGACTATCCGATGCAGAAGAAGCATGCGACCCGTGAGTTTCTGCGTACCCAGCAGCATCTGCGGAGCCGGACCAACCTGTTCCGTGCAGTCTTCCGTATCCGCTCCATCGCTGCTTACGCGATCCACATGTTCTTCCAGGAGCGTGACTTCGTCTACGTGAATACCCCGATCATCACCGCCTCCGATGCGGAGGGCGCAGGCGAGATGTTCCATGTGACGACGTTTGACATGGCGAACGTGCCGAAGCTCGAAGATGGCTCCGTGGACTGGTCCAAGGATTTCTTCGGCAAGCCGACGAATCTGACCGTCTCAGGGCAGCTGCAGGCAGAGAACTTCGCGATGAGCCTTGGGGACGTTTACACTTTTGGCCCTACTTTCAGGGCTGAGGATTCCAACACTCGCCGGCATGCTGCAGAGTTCTGGATGGTGGAGCCGGAGATGGCGTTCTGCGACCTCGAAGGGGATATGGATGTCGCTGAGGCGATGCTCAAGTTCATGATCCAGACCGTCCTTGACCGGTGCCCTGATGAGCTCAACATGCTCAACCGCTTTGTGGATAAAGGCCTGCTGAACCGCCTGCGCCATGTGGCCACCTCGAAGTTTGCCCGCACCACCTACACTGAGGCCATCCAGATCCTGCAGAAAGCACAGGAGAACGGTTATCACTTCGAGTTCCCGGTCAAGTGGGGCATCGACCTACAGACCGAGCACGAACGCTACCTGTGCGAGAAGCACTTTAAGCGCCCGACCTTTGTGACGGACTACCCAAAGGAGATCAAGGCCTTCTACATGCGCGCCAATGAGGACGGCAAGACCGTTGCGGCAGTCGACTGTCTCGTGCCGGGCATCGGCGAGATCATTGGCGGTTCCCAGCGTGAGGAACGCTACGACAGGCTCAAGCAGCGCATCGAGGAGCTCGGGATGGATGAGAATCAGTACAAGTATTACCTCGATCTGCGCAAGTACGGCACGTGCTACCACGCAGGTTTCGGCCTCGGCTTCGAGCGTCTGGTCATGTATCTGACTGGCGTCGATAATATCCGTGACGTGATCCCGCACCCGCGCTTTGTCGGCAACTGCGACTTCTAATTGCTTGAGAACACAGCTATACAAAGCGGGAGGTCCAGGCGTTTGTCTGATCCTCCCGCTGCGTACGTATAGGGGAGACTATGTGCAAGGGCCTATTCATATTGGATTTTGATGATGGACAAGGAATCATTGATCCCGCTTGGAACCAGCCTGAAGACCATGTTCCTGAACGGTTACTCTATGCATTCGTGCCGGAAGAGGATATAGAGCATTTTGTAGGTGGCATCCCTCATCGTGTGCTCGGACGATTCGATACCGTTGCATTTAAGCCCCTCGTATATGAAGTCGACATAGATGGATTCAAGCTCACCCTATGTCAGGCGCCGCTCGGTGCTCCAGCAGCAACCCAGCTCTTGGATTGGCTCATTGCTCATGGAGCACACAACATTCTGGCGATCGGCACCGCCGGGGTTATCCGGGACCTCCCGGAAAATAAGCTGTTGCTTCCGGTCAAGGCGCTCCGGGATGAAGGCACATCGTTTCACTATGCCCCGGCAAATCAATTCATACGCCTTGATTCGAAGTATCTTGATCATATCAAAGGGGCTCTAGCTTCTTTAGGAATCAATTTCCAGGAGGTGACCACCTGGACAACCGATGGCTTCTTTCGGGAAACGCCTCAGAAAATAGCGGCGGCAAAGCGTCTGGGCGCGAGCACTGTTGAAATGGAATGCGCGGCTCTGGCTGCCTGCGCCAAGTATCGGCACGTGAATTTTGCCCAATTGCTCTTCAGTGCGGATTCTTTGGCTGCGGTGCAAGCGCATGATACCCGAACATGGGGGAGAGATTCGCACAGTTTATCGTTGCGCATAGGATGTGCGGTTCTAACGGCTATGCCGGAAATGTCGTAACCATAGCATGGTATTCAACGCTCGGCGCCTCCCGTGCTGAGCGTAGCGGGAGGGAGTCAGTTAATAGAGCGGCAGGTCGCCGGTCAAAGGATCAATCTGCTCGGGGCTTAGCGGTTCAAAGGCGAGACAGGTATAGGTTGACTCCCCGTGGAACTCGGTGATGCCTGCATCCCGGATGAGGGCGACGATGAAGCCCCGGTCTCGTCCCAGCTGTGCTAAGTCGAGCAGCTCCTGCTCAGAGTCCACGTAGACGCAGACCTTTGCGACGCCCGCATCAAACCAGTCAGAGAGCGGCGTCGGATCCTCACCCTCGTCGTCGAGGTAGATCCAGCTGGGGTCGCCGGCCATATCGGTCTCGACTCTGACCTCACCCAGGCGGTGCTCCCGGGCAAGGGCCATAAGTGTTGCCTCCACGCAGGCGTGGCCCGCCTGGGCCGCGATCTTGCCTTTGCGCATCCTGAGGTCACGGCGCATCACGATCATCTGTTTTGCTTTGTAGCTAGACATGGGACTTAAAACTCCTTTGTTAGGCAGCGACAGAGGCGTAGGCGTGGTCGACGGTGATCTTGCAGACTGCGTCCGGCTTGTGTTCCACGATCTTCTTCGAGATGAGGGCCTTCAGTTCCTCATCGCTCATATTCACATCGTACGGTTTTACGATATCGAATATAACATTCGTGTGGGTGGGGCCAGGTACGGTTCTGAGGTCATGCATCGAGAGGCGTGGATTGATCGTCTTGAGCGTATCGTTGATCCAGGCGCGCAGCTCGTTGACTGCAGGGTCGTTGATTACGATCGGGTCCAAATGCAGTGTCATCACAAACCCCTCGTGCTCCCGAAAGTACTGTTCGATGTTATCGAGCGTATCGTGGCCTTCCATAATATTGATGGTGGAAGGCATCTCGACGTGGGCGCTTCCAAACTGACGACCCGGGCCGTAGTCATGGATCATCAGATCGTGCATTCCGATCACATTGGGGTAGCTCGTGATGACCTTCCTGATGTGGTCGACCTCCTCCTGTGAGGGTGCGCGGCCCAGAAGCGGACTTACGGTGTCCCTAACCAGGCTGATGCCCGAGTAGAGGACAAAGATCCCGACCGCAAGACCGCAGATCCCATCGAGGCCTATATGGTAGAAGTATGAGATCACTGCAGAGAGCAGGACTGCTGCGGTGGTGATCACATCGTTGCGGGAGTCGACGCCGGTTGCTTTAAGCGGCTCACTGTTCAGTTTGGTGCCGATACGTTTGTAGAAGTACTGCATCCAGAATTTGACTGCAATCGAGGCGAGCAGCATGAAGACCAAGACCAGATTGAAGTCGGTTTCCTCCGGATTCAAAATGCGGCGCCCGGAGCTGATGATCAGTTCGATGCCGGCAGCCGCGACGATCACGGCGACGACAAGCCCTGCCAGATACTCAAAGCGGCCGTGTCCGAAGGGGTGGCCGGTATCCGCAGGCCGATCCGCGAGTTTGAAGCCGATCAGCGAGATGATGGAGCTTGTCGCATCGGAGAGGTTGTTGATTGCGTCAGCGATGATTGAGACGTAGCCGCTCGCGAGCCCGACGATGCCTTTGCCGAGTGCTAACGCAACGTTGCAGATGATTCCGACGATGCTTGCATAGTTGCCGTAGTGGGTGCGCTGCTGCGGCGTTGGATCCTGAGGAATCTCCCGTATGACCTGAGAGGGAAGAACAGAAGGCACAGGTGGCCTCCTTTCGTTACATGAAAACCGCGCCGTTGGTTCTGCAACAGCGCGGTGGCGTTCAGTGTACATAGCTTGTTTAGTTTGTACCTGTTTTTGAGATATGCAAACACTCACTGGTGAACAAGCGTGATTTCTTCACCCGGACGGATCAGGAGGCAGTTGTCAGCCAGATCCTTAAAGCGGTGCGCCAGCTTGTCACTGTAGAGGTGATCCGGATAGAGGTGGATCGGGGTCACGTTCTTGGCTCCGATCAGGTTCGCGCAGCGTGCCGCCTCGTCGATATCCATGTTGAAGATGCCGTCACCGGGCAGGAAAGCGTAGTCGATGTGCTCTTTGGGCATCTGAGTCTTCATCTCAGGCACATAGGAGGTGTCGCCTGCAAACCACAGGGTGATGCCCTCGGTGCGGATCAGATAGCCTACACACTGATCGATCGGATGGTTTTTGTTGCAGGCGACCGTAGCGCTGATCTCTAAGGGTCCAAACTGCTTGGTGAGGTAGACATCCTTGGAAGGATGGGAATCCATATTCTGCCAGAGCTGGCAGGTGTGTTTGCGGGCGGGAAGCTCGATCTGGTTGTGGTCGTAGTGCTGATGCGTTACCAGAATGAGATCCGCAGGCTCGTTGTACTGCTCTCCGGCATAGGGGTCGATGTAGGTGATGTAGTTGTTTACGGCGAGACGGAAGCTCGCGTGTCCTTGATAGAGAAGTTTTACCATGACTGTATGCTCCTTTCCGGATCGTCAGGCTGATAGACCCTTAGCTATGATCTTAGCGTTCAGTGCGCCTCAATGCTGAGTTATGAGCGCTGTTTTTCAGGGAGCTTTTTGCTCCTGGGTAAAAAGGCTCTTCGCTACTTATGGTGGGTAGCACTCCTGCATCCTTTGAGTACGTGGCATCCGGACAGCCAAGATTTTGGTGACGGATGCGATCCTAAGGTGCAATATGGATGCTTAAGGCAGGTATGCTGACAAGGCTCTCTAAGAGATCCCAGGGGG
>ERZ772962.658-NODE-658-length-19275-cov-7.098231_pt1 | contig 19275 bp, 17 predicted proteins | sample MGYA00580676_ERZ772962 | MGnify/ENA primary metagenome ERZ772962 (study PRJEB29015, sample SAMEA2738049) | human oral metagenome | biome: human oral; feature: human-associated habitat; material: saliva | place: China | collected 2230 ...
AATGCATATATTCTTGAGAGTTGTAGCAAGGGACTGCAATGGTTAATAATTTCATATGTTGTTCCTCTCGTTTCGAGTAAATTTATCTTATTTACTATACCATTTTTCGTTTAAAATGTCAGTTTGGCCCCTTTATAGAATAACATTCTTCTGGTAACGACGGTTTAAACGATAAGCCTTTAAGGTCGCTCCTACTCCCTTGAAGAAATGGCCATTTATAATTTGCAGAATTCCTTGAACCATCGGCATATCTACCGCACCATTACTCATCTTAGCAATGGCTCGAATTGGCATATTGTATAGGAAAAGAAGGTTCAAGTCGGGTTTTCCTTTCTTTTCTGCTTTTTTCAACTGATGTTCCAATACCGAACACGTCAATCTTCCTAAAAAGCCTTTAGCATAGCGTAATTTCGACACTGGATCCTCAGCAGTCAATTCTTGCCCTTTGATCCATGTATCTTGTGGAACTGGACGATTCAGTAATTGTGCAAATTCCTCATCCGTCACTTCTAACACTTCACCAGACCAGTAGCTTGGAAGTACTTCTTGTTGTTTTTCAGGGAAAGTTACCCCGTCAACAAACCAAGACGCAGTTAAACGAATATCTTCCACGTTAGCTCCTACTTGTAACAGATACTCTCCCTGTTCCACTTGCCACTCATCTTTTTCTATATCAAAGTAGCGGAAAGTTTGTTCTGTAAATGGCAGAAATACCTCTTTAGCTTCACCTGGCGCAAGCATTACTTTTGCAAATCCTTTTAATTCTTTTCTAGCTCTGAAAATACGAGAGGTTGGCAGTGAAACATATAATTGAACAATCTCACTACCTTCAACTGTTCCAATATTGGTCACTGTTACTCGTACTCCATTTTCATCCACTCGAAAATTACTATACTCAAACTCTGTATAGCTCAATCCATAACCAAAAGGATATTTTACGGATTTTTCTACAGTATCAAAATAACGATAGCCTACATAAATTCCTTCACGGTATAGCGCATACGCTCCCATTGCTGGAAATTCTCTTGAGGAAGGAATATCTTTTAATGCAAAGGGAATGGTTTCTGCTAATTTCCCACTTGGATTTACATCTCCTACCAGAGCATCCACCATCGCTTGCGCTCCAGCTTGTCCATTTAAATATCCATGGAGAATTGCTTTCACATCTGTATCCCAATTCATCTCTACAACAGACCCTGCAGCCATCAGAATAACAATATTGTCATGAACTTTTGTGAGTTTGCCAAGAAGCTCTAATTGATTCTTTGGAAGAGATAGAGTGTGTCGGTCTAATCCCTCACTTTCGCTAATTTCATCCAACCCAAGATAAAGCAATACGACGTCTGCTTGTGTAGCAACTTGAATGGCTTCCTCTATTAATGATTCATACGCTACATCTGTTCGTTGATATCCTTTAGCCACTCCAACTACTTCTAATTCTGAAGAGTTTACACATTCTGTAAAACTATTCACTTCTGTAGGATTTACAAGTGAAGAACCTGCGCCTTGATAACGAGGGTTTGTTGCAAAATCCCCAATCACTGCTACTTTTGTCCCTTTGGAAAGTGGCAAAATACGGTCTTCGTTTTTCAACAACACTAGGCTCTTGGCTGCTGCTGTTTTGGCTAGTTCATGATGTGCTGAATAATCCACTGGTTCTTTTGTAAGACTATGGTTTAACTCTAAGACAACATCGAGCAATTCGTCTACGCGTTCATTTAAATCCTCTTCACTAAGGGTTCCATTTTGAATGGCTTCAATAATTTCACGTTGCCCCACAAGCCCCATACTTGGCATTGCTAAGTTCGAGCCATTTTGTACGGCCGCGATACGATTGTTATCACCACCCCAGTCACTGACCACAAATCCATCAAATCCCCATTCTTGACGTAACATCTTTTTGAGTAGTTTAGGGTGTTCATTAGCGTAAATTCCATTCACTTTATTGTAAGAAGACATAATACTTTTTGGTTTGCCCTCTTTTACTGCGATTTCAAATCCCGTCGTATAAATTTCACGCAAAGTACGTTCATCTACAACAGAATCAGAAGCCATACGACGATTTTCCTGACTATTGACCGCAAAGTGTTTTGGACAGGCGGCAACTCCTTGAGATTGAACACCACGAATAAAACTGGCGGCTAATTTCCCAGAAAGAATTGGGTCTTCACTATAGTACTCAAAGTTACGACCACAAAGAGGATTTCTCTTAATATTTAAACCCGGTCCTAATAAAACGTGAACCTTGTTAGAAGCGGCTTCTTGACCAATGGCAGCCCCAACTGACGCGCACAATTCTTCGTCCCAGCTATTCGCTAATGTTGCAGCGGTGGGGAAACAAGTAGCTTTCACACTTTGATTTAGCCCCAGATGATCTCCAGCTCCCTCTTGTTTTCTGAGTCCATGAGGTCCATCTGATAGAAAAATGCTCGGTACTCCAGCACTTGGAAATGCGTATGTTTCCCAAGTTGTTCTTCCTGAAACAATGGCTGCTTTTTGTTCTAGGGTCATTTGATTAATAATGTCTTGATGTTTCATCATACACCTCGTTATATAGTCTTTAGGTATTTTACAAATTCATTCTAAGATTTCTTCATGTTCGTTTCTATCTTTTCTTCATAATTTGCTTTTTTGAAAGCGTAATCTGTCTTTTGGTTTCAACCTATTTTATGATAAACTAGAGAGGAACTTCAAATAACAGAAAGGACGTTTTATAAATATGAAAATTGCAATTATTGAAGATCAAGCAGTCGAACAAGAGCGTTTGAAGGCTTATATTGAACAATATTGCCGCGATGCCCAACTGAATGTATCCATCGATATTTATAACGACGGTATCCATATTGTCGAGCAATATAACTCCCAATACGACGTCCTCTATTTTGATGTTGAAATGTCGATTATGGATGGAATGACCGCAGCTCGTAAGATTCGCGAAAAGGACCCTCATGTGTTAATCGTGTTTGTCACCAATCATTCTCAAGTAGCGATTCAAGGATATTCAGTTGAAGCCATTGATTTCCTACTGAAGCCACTTAGCTTTTTCGCTTTCTCACAGCACTTTAAAAAGATTATTAAAAAATTACCTGAAGCTCCACAAGACTTTTTGTTTATTAAGAATGGGCCAACTACCATTAAAATCGTTCAACAATCCATTCGATATATCGAAAATGAAGGTCATCGAATCTTTATTCATACTGATAGTGGAACGATTGAGACAAATAATTCCATGAAAAATATGGAACAGGCCCTCAATAAACAGTTTTTCCGTTCCAACAATTGTTATATCGTCAATTTGGAATACGTTGACCGCGTTGAAGGAAGTACGGCTTATGTTGAAGGAACTCCCCTTCAAATTAGTCGACCCCGTAAAAAAGACTTCATGCAAGCATTAACCAATTATATTGGGGAGGGGTTGATTTAATGGGCACTATTTTCCCTGATATCCCTAGAATTTATACAGCTATTGCAGAATGGTTGGCTTGTATATTATATGTCAGTTTCTTACCCCCTCGATTTACGAAATGGAAACAGGCATTCTTAATTATCGTTACCGGTGGAATTCAAGTACTTCTCCAGATTCTTGCTGGCCAGTTTCCATTGATTATTTGGATTCCTGGAATGTTGATGAATATTGCATGGATGCTTATAACCGTAGCACTTCTTGCGAAAATAAATCTAAAAGAGGTTCTATTTATCGGTACGAAGGCATTTATTGTTGCAGAAATGATTGCAGCCATTGCTTGGCAATTTTATTGCTATTGGCTCCTAAATAGCAATTTTGATTCATCTGTAACCCGAAGGGGGCTCATGAGCATTCAATACGCTATTTTACTAGCCATTATTTTCTGGATTGAAAAATCCAGTCAAAAAATCCAACTTGATAAAATACTGCATCGTAAAGAAGTGATTATTTCAATTTTAACGGGACTCATTATTTTTGCCGTTGGAAATATCGGTTTCTTAATGACTGGAAGTAATACGGCGACAGGTTATGACTCCAATACAATTTTTCTTATCCGAAGTTTTGTAAACTTTAGCGGATTTCTTGTCCTTTATACACAAGAACAACATTTAACAGAACAGTATTTACGAAATGAACTAATTGCCATTCAAAATGTATTTCAAAATCAATATGAACAATATCGTGCGTTTAATGAAAACAGCGAACTCATTCATCGTAAAGTCCACGACTTGAAACACCAACTTTCCTATTTACGACAAGAATCAGATAACGAAAAACGAGAAGCCTACCTTGGCGAAATCGAAACAATGATTCATAACTTCGAAGCAAAAATCGAGACTGGGAATCCCGTTCTGGATACCGTATTAACGCGAAAAAATCAATACTGCTTGCAACATAATATTAACTTTACCTGTCTCGTACAAGGTGAAGTATTCAACTTCATGGACACGATGGATTTATGCACTCTGTTTGGGAATGCCATCGACAATGCCATTGAAGCGGTTGAAACGATTGCAGATGCCGAAAAACGGTTGATTACATTAAAAGTCTCTTCAAAAGGAAATTTTGCGATTGTTCGATTAGATAATTATTTCGAAAATCAGCTCGAATTTTATAAAGGCTCTTTTCCAACAACGACAAAAGAAGACCCCGCGAATCACGGATACGGTCTTAAGAGTATGGAATACATCGTTGAAAAATATAATGGCAGCCTGACATTCACACAAGAGGACCACTGGATTCAACTAGGTATGCTGATTCCAATACCACAAAAATAAGAACTAGAAAACAACAGTAAAAAAGACTTCTTCCATGAGGAGAAGCCTTTTTTTCTGTTCATTTTATCTATTTATTGCTTTTTGTTCTTTTCGTGCAATCCATGGAAGGACTAGTCCGAGTCCAAGAAGTGCAAATGGCATAATGATATTTGAAATCAAGACGAACCACCATTCAGATGGGTTTTGCGCATAATCCACTTGTGGCACCATTCCGAGAATACATGCAAAGGCCGTGAAGGCAAATCCCCATAGTCCCATTAAGAACCCAAGTGTCTTATTGCTAATGTATTTATATTCTGCATTTTTAAATCGATCCCAATGGCGATACAAGAACATAAAGGCTACGAATACCCATAAGAAGCACATTGGCGATACGATGGCATTCAAGTTTGTCATCCATACGACAACTGTATCGATTTCCTTAAGCCCTAGAGCCGGCATGACAATCAATGCCCCTGTCAATACTCCTGTAAGAATGTATCCATTTCTCAACGTACCGTTCTTTGTACGTGCACGAAGCCAGCGAGGAACATATTCTTCATCTGCACTACCAAGGAAGATTTGAAGCGGCGCATCAATCGATAATGCCAACGTCGCTGTTTGCCCGATAAATTGCGTTAATGCGTAAATCGTAACTAGCACATTCCCAATATTCCAGTGTTTTCCAAGTACGGCAAATGCTTGATAAGCCCCATTTCGCATCAAGTCTTGTGGAATATTGTTGCTATCAAAAATCATCCCCATTGCAAAAGAGCCAAAGACCGCACAGATTCCAACCATCACCGCCATCGCAATCATTCCTTTTGGAAATTCTTTGGCTGGATTCTTGAGTTTACGCACATACGGTGACATACACTCTGCCCCTCCGACCGAGAAGACAAGAAGCGCAATCGTTGTAAAGTATGAAAAATCAAACTTTGGAATATACGTTTCAATCTTATCCATATTCGCTGTTGCTAGTTGTAAATCCGGTTTAATGAGTGGAACCCCAACGGCTAATAGGATGAACAAAATCGACATCACAAACATGGCCGTTCCCGCAATCGTTCCTAAAAATTTCAACGCACGAATTCCCTTTGTTGAAATATAGAGAACGACTAAGAAAAAGGCTAAGCAGACTGTTACTAGTAGCGGAATTGGCAGTTCATCAATGATTCCTGAGTGTCCTTGGAATACCCATCCCAGAGCAATCAAAATCGTCTGTGGTTTTTGCGCTAAATAAGGAATCTGAACTACCCAAAACGTCCATGCGGCAAAATACGCCAGTTTCTTTGTAGATGTATGTTTAATCCAATCACTGACTCCCCCTTCACTATCTTGGAACGTCGAACCGAGTTGCCCAATCATTAATGAATATGGGATAAAGTAAATCACTAAAATAATGAGCCACGATGTAATCACAACGATCCCTTGTTGGGCGAAATTGTTCACAACGTTCCCAAGTCCCCACACAAAGTTAAATGCAATGAGGGATATCATCAGCCAACTCAGTTGCTTTTCATTTTTTTCTTCCATCTTTTAACCTCCTAAAACGAATTGCTGATTAGTCACTCACTGAATAACGGTTGACCATCAAATTACTTGCACGAAGCAATACTTTGTCCAGTAATGCTGCTGTTTTTTCTTCAATATAATCACTGATTTGTTGGTTTTCTGCCTCAAAGTCTACCACTTCTCCTTTTTCAAGACGAGCGTCGACTTGGGCAATCATGGCTTCTCCACGAGACAAAGTATTCTTTTGATAACTTTCAATATCCGCAAGGTGTTCCAAATAATGCGCATCCGCAAGTCCAGCAATCAAACGGTTCATCCAATAGAACGAATCCGTTGAGACTTTCGCTGTCGTATTGGCAAAATACTCCGGAATCGTGTCCACTTGTGTAAAGAATGGCACAGCGGTCGCAAACGGCATCGACCCATAAGAGACCCATTGAATCCCTGTTGTATCATGAGGACGATTTGGACGAATTTGTAGAATCGCCGTTTGACTCGTACGATTAATTCCTACCGTACGGAAACGACGATTGCTCTTCCCATCGCCTAAATTTCCATAAGGATCATAAGGAGTCATTTGGAAATGCGTACTCATCGATTCTTTCACATCTTCGACCGTAATTTTGCGATAAGGAACACGTGCCCAAGGGATTTCAAAGCTTGTTGGAGATTGTTCCGCTTCAGGGTTAAACATGCGTTGAATATCCCAAGCACGAGGCGTGTTATAGAGACGGTCTTTATCTCGTTGTGAACCAAATGCATAACGTGGATTGAATGATTCCCCGTCAAAATTCAAATTGAGGTGGTGACGAATCATAAAGTCTTTCAAATCAGGGTCACACATAAAGTTTCCTTTATCCTCAAAATCAAAGAAGTCACTGCCGAGTTGGTTTGGATTTACGACATACGCATCATCGGGTACGCGGCGTGCCATCCAGTGATGTCCCCCGATGGATTCTAACCACCAAATTTCATTCACATCAGAAATCGCAATCCCGTTTGACTCGTATGTTCCTGCTGTTTCAAGGAAGTATCCAAGACGTTCGACCCCTTCGCGCGCCGTTTGAATATAAGGCAACACTAGAGTGAAGATGTCTTCTTCCCCAATCCCTGTTTCCACCAGCGGATCAGCCCCTAACACACGCGGATTCGTCGAAATCGTCTCTGTCGCACTGACAGCAACATTATAGGCGTTGATCCCAGCAGCTCCCCAAATCCCTTCATTATTGATGGCGTTTGGCATGGCTGTATAGCGAACTGGATTGTCCGGTAAGTCTGTTTCAAAGCCTGAAATCACTGCTTTATAGTGACGTGGTTGGTCTTCTGGACGAACGACAATGAATTTTTTTGGAGTAAACTCTCCATTACATGAATCTTCCGTACGGGCTACAAGCGTGGAACCGTCATAGCTAGCTTTCTTTCCAACAAGAATGGTTGTACAGGAATCATGTTCTTGGTCAAATCTCATAACAATTACCTCCATTTACTTTATTTCTACACTTAAATTATAGCCCTATTCGCACTTTTTCTCAAAGGGCTCCTCTCTATTTTTTTCCTTAATTTCTTCCTAATGATAGGTAAAAAAAAGAACCTAGCGTAAACTAGATTCTTTTGGTTCTCATATTATTGTTTTCGTTTTCGATAAACCCATTCTGCGATGGTAATCGTCGCTGCAATCACCCATAAAATGAGCACTGTTGTGAGCACGTACTGAATATTAAAATAAATAGCCGCAATGCATAAAATTAGCACTACTGCAATCACATAGCGTAGATTAAAAGGCGCTACTCGTTGCACATACCACCAGACAAAATCTTCATTTTCATTTCTTGTTACTTTATAATCTTCTATTAACGCCTTAAACTTCTCAACCATCTGAATCCCTCCTACTTTTTATCCGGAATCACCCAAAATAGATAGTAAGTAATAAACACTGTCAACGCGCCAAGTCCAATTTTCACCCAAATAATCGGAGCGAAGTAAATAGAAATGGCCATTAAAATATAGATATAAATAATAATTTTCTTTTTACGACTACGCGCAATTGACTTCGTCTCACGGTAATCTGCGACATAAAGCTGGTATAACTTAGTTTTTTGAAACCATTCTTCAAAGCGCCTTGAACTCTTTGAGAAACAAAATACGGTTAACAAAAGAAAGGGAGTTGTTGGAAGTACCGGAAGGACAATTCCTAATAACCCTATCGCTAATGAAACCCAGGCTATCACAAAATAAATAATTCTCATTGGATTGTTCTATTCCTCCTTAGCTAATTGTGTCATTCTTCGTTGGATACAAACCTCGAGTACTTTAGTGAGTACAAAAAGAATTCCCGCAAAATAGAAGAAATAAACAAAATAACTCACGGAGACATTAACGGCTAGAAGAAAGGTCGCTACTAGCACAATCACCCAAAACATCTTCAGGACGAACATCCATTTTTGCTTTTTCATCCATTGTTTGTCCGTTAATGTATGATCGCCTTTATCGAGTGCAATTATGGTATCAATAAACTTTGTAAAACGTTCTTTCAAGTGTTGTCTCCTTTCCTCTTAAGTAAGCATAGTGTAGCATAGGATCATTCTTTTATCAATTAAATTTTAATCATATTTTAATCAAAATTAAAAATACAACTACGCCTCTTAGGGAATCGATTTAAACGACTCCAAAAGTGGTGTAGTTGTAGTTTATTTTAATCTCTATTTTTCATTTCTTAACTTCGTAATGAAATGCTCAATACGATCTAACGCTGTCTTCAAATCTTCAATCGAATACGCATAAGAAATACGTAGGAAGCCTTCCCCAGAGTCCCCAAAGGCTGTTCCTGGAACAACGGCTAAGCGTTCTTCCTCTACTAGACGCATTGCAAATTCTTCAGACGTTAATCCGAATTGCGAGATATTTGGGAAGATATAGAAAGCTCCAAATGGTTCAAAGCAAGGAATACCTAAGTCTTTGAAACGTTTTACCAAGTAACGGCGACGTTGGTTGTAGCTATCGCGCATTTCTGCAATATCTTCTTCAGAATTACGAAGTGCATCAATCCCCGCATATTGGCTAAGAGTTGGGGCTGACATAATCGCAAATTGGTGAATCTTATACATTTGTTCCATGATTACTGCTGGAGCTAAGGCATACCCAAGTCTCCATCCTGTCATCGCGAATGCTTTTGAAAAGCCTCCGATTAAAATCGTACGGTCACGCATGCCATCGATTTCGATAACGGATACGTGTGGTTTTCCTGTGTATGTTAATTCTCCATATAATTCGTCAGAAACAACGATAATATCGTGGCGTTTTAACACTTCACACACCGCTTCTAAATCTTCACGTCCCATAACCGCACCAGTTGGGTTATTTGGGAAGTTCATTAGGATGGCTTTTGTTTTTGGAGTAATAACAGCTTCCAAGTCCTCAGGAGTGATACGGAATTGATTTTCTTCTTTTAACGGAAGAATCACTGGCACCCCATCAGCCATCGTAACTGCTGGAACGTATGAAACGTAACCTGGGTCACAGATAATCACTTCATCCCCTGGATTCAAGAGAACACGCATTGAAATATCAACGGCTTCACTTCCTCCAACGGTAATGACACATTCATGCATTGGGTCATATTTCACTCCATGACGGCCTTCTGTAAAAATACATACTTCCTCACGAAGCTCTTTTAACCCTGCATTGGCTGTATAGAACGTACGGCCTTCTTGCAACGCTTTAATCGCTTCTTGACGAATATGCCAAGGCGTATCAAAATCAGGCTCTCCAACCCCTAGGGAAACAATATCTTTATATTCACTCGCCATATCAAAGAAACGACGAATCCCTGAAGGTTTCAAGTCCTTAATTTTATTATTTAACATATTTTCTAAATTCATGGAGTAACCACCTGACGTTTATCATCTGCTTTACCGACAAACATTGTGCCGTGATCTTTGTATTGTTTTAATACAACATGTGTTTTAGTAGATTGTACTTCTTCAATCACTGAAAGACGTGAAGATACGAAGTTTGCGATTTCACGCATTGGCGCTTTCTTCAATTGCACCATGAAATCATATCCGCCTGACATTAAGTACACTGCTTCCACTTCTGGGAAATGATAGATTTTTTCCGCAATACGGTCGAACCCTTTCCCTTTTTGAGGATTTACTTTTAATTCGATAATCGCTGAAACATTGACATTATCAGTTTTTTCCCAGTTGATTAATGTATGGTAGCCACAAATAACTTTAGCTTCCTCCATCTCTTTAATACGGCGTGTGACTTCTTCCACATCCATTTCTAATAGAGAGGCAATTTCTTCTGGAGTTAAACGACTATTTTTCTCAATTAATTTTAAAATTTGCTCGTTCACTTCTTTGAACATAGACTTTCCTCCTTTAGTTGCATTTGCAACATTTTGTACTTTCCCATTGTACCCTTTTTTTGTGAGAATTCCTAAGAATTTATTGCGACTTTATGAAATTTATAATTTTCTATAAAAAAGCTCTCTTCCTATCAGAAAGAGAGCTTCATTCATTATTCCGCTGTTTGTTCAAAGTGAGCGACTAAGTCGTTGATTACTCCACTGGATACAATTGTGTCGATTTGTTTCATCGCATGGTACACGCTGTCTGCTTTTGAAGAACCGTGAGATTTCACGACTGCTCCCTTAAGACCAAAGAGCACCGCACCCCCGAATTGTGAGTAGTCCAATGTGTTCTTTAAGCCGTAGAAGGTATTCTTCAATAAGAGCGCGCCAAGTTTTCCTTGAATTCCTTGGCCCTTGATGCCTTCTTTTAGAAGAGTCATCATCGAAAGTGCTGTTCCTTCGATGGTCTTGAGGACCGCATTTCCTGTGAATCCGTCTGTCACGACAACATCCGCTGCGCCCGTTAAGATGTCACGAGCTTCCACGTTGCCGATGAAGTTTAAGCTATCGTCTTCTTTTAAGAGTCCGTATACTTCTTTTGCAAGTTCGTTCCCTTTTCCTTCTTCAGCTCCATTATTTAATAAGCCGACTGTTGGGTTCTCGTAACCAAGAACGTATTTTGAATAATAGCTTCCAAGAATCCCGAATTGGTGAACGTTTTTCGGTTTACATTCCGCGTTCGCACCTACGTCCATCATAATAAATTGACGGTTTTCTTTTCCAAGAACAGGCAACACTGGCATTAATCCTGGACGGTCGATTCCTTTAATACGGCCAACCACTAGTAATCCTGCCGTTAGAAGAGCCCCTGTGTTTCCGCAAGAGAAGAGCGCGTCTGCTTCCCCTTCTTTCACCGCTTTAGCCGCAACGACCATTGAAGCGTCTTTCTTCGAACGAATCGCTTTAACCGGTTCGTCATCAGAGTTGATTTTTTCTGAACAGTGAATCACGCGAATATTTGGAAGTGATTCCTCCAAGCATGCATTCACTTTTGCTTCGTCTCCGTATAATTGAAACTCGACAGTTGGCATTTCCTTTGCTGCAAGGACGACCCCTTGGACGATTTCTTTTGGAGCGTTATCTCCACCCATCGCGTCAATTGCAATTCTTACCATTGTTGTTCCTCCTCTTCTAGCCACGTGGCCGTGAAGTTATCCATTGATTTCTTTCGTTGTTTGTTCGATAAATGCCTTCATGCGTTTTGTCTCGGCTTTTTCTCCTGCTGGATCTTCCGAGGCATAAAGGATGGCATCTTTACGTGCTTGTTCTAGTATATCATAATCTCGTATTAAATCGGCAATCTTAAAGTCTGGAATACCGGACTGTTTGACCCCAAATACATCCCCAGAACCACGGAGCTCCAAGTCTTTTTGACTGAGATAAAATCCGTCTGTTGACTCGCACATAATGCGCATGCGTTCTTTCCCGTTTTCGGTCTTTGGACTCGCCACTAAAATACAGCTTGAGGCATGTTGTCCACGTCCGACACGTCCCCGTAATTGGTGCAGCTGCGCTAACCCGAATCGGTCCGCATCTAAAATCACCATGACTGTAGCATTTGGCACGTCCACCCCAACTTCGATAACCGTTGTTGAAACGAGTACTTGTAGCTTATTGGCTTTAAAGTCCGCCATCACCGCTTCTTTTTCTTCAGCCGGCATTTTCCCGTGCAACAGCCCCACTTTCACGCGGTCTGAGAAATGCGCTGAAATCATGCGGTAAATCTCTTCAGCATTTTGCACATCGAGATGTTCCGACTCTTCAATCAGTGGCGAAATCATATACGCTTGTCGCCCTTCTTGAATTTGACGTTCTACGAAGTTAAAAATCTGTTCCATTTCCTGCTCGCGAACCCAAGATGTTTTAATAGGCTGACGACCACGAGGAATTTCACTCAAAATAGACGTATCCATTTCCCCAAAAGCCGTAATCGCAAGCGTACGAGGAATTGGCGTTGCCGTCATTTGAAGCACGTTCACTCCCGCTCCTTTTCCAGCGAGTGCCTGACGTTGTTGCACCCCGAAGCGATGTTGTTCGTCGATAACAACAAAGGCTAACTCTTTAAAGTTCACATCTTGTTGGAACAAGGCATGTGTCCCGATAATTAGGTTCGCCTTGCCACTCTCGATTTGCGCGAGTAACTCTTTTCGCTTCTTCTGCGAACGATTCATACTTCCTGTTAACAACACGGCCTTCAAAGATGTCCCTTGAATCAATTTTTCAATCGTCAGCATATGTTGTTCCGCCAGGATTTCTGTAGGAACCATGAGCGCTGCTTGCTTGCCTGTTAGAGCCGTTGCGACCATGGCAATCGTCGCCACAATCGTCTTCCCGCTCCCTACATCCCCTTGCAAGAGACGATTCATCTCATAAGGCGCACGCAAGTCAAAGCAAATCTCATTCACGACTTTCTTTTGCCCATCTGTCAGTTCAAACGGCAACGTCTGAATAAAGGCCTTCAACGCGGCATTATCATACAGCACCGCTTGCCCTTTGGTTTGCTGGTGACGTTTCTGACGCATCCATTGCAAGCGCAGTTGATATAAGAAGAGCTCCTGGTAGACGAGCTGATATTGCGCACTCTGTCTTTCCAGTTCATCTTTTGGAAAATGCATTGCCCGTACAGCATCTCTATGCCCCATTAAGTGGTGCGACTCCGTCAAAGATTTGGGCAATACTTCTGGAATTTTATCTTCAAAACGATCCATCGCCGACCGAACGAGTTTGAGAATCGTCGCCTGCTTCAACGATTTATTCGTGCGATAAACCGCCTCGACTTGGTCTCCTTCTTCGTCCTCCACGTTTCGGTTCGATAAGATTTTCATGCCCATCAAGGTAGAACGCTTCGCATCCCATTTCCCGTAGATGGCAATCTCTTCGCCCTGAACGACTTTCTCTTTTAAATACGGCTGATTAAAGAACGCAACTTGGATGACTTGTGAATCAATCGCCATGCGAAACGCCAAACGGTTCTTCTTGAAGCCGTAATAGCTCACAACCGGTTGCGTCGCCACAAGCCCTTTTAGCGTGACTTTCTCTTGGTCCATGATTGTGTTTACATCACGAATTTGAATATCTTCATAACGAAACGGAAAATGCGTTAACAAATCATAGACTGTCTCAATGCCAAGTTCGGCTAATGGCTCTAATCGTTTTGGTCCAACGCCTGGTATGACTTGCACACTTTGAAAGACTTCATTCATCCAATCACATCCTTTCTACTTTAATAAGTGTAATTCATGTTCTCTTTAATCGTCAAGAGGAAGGAAAGTTCCAACAGTCGTGAAGATTCTCTTTAGGATTTATTCATCGGTATCACAAATCCGGCACCTCCCTGAGTCTTCGTCTCAGGGTTACCAAGCTTCAAAGCGAGGCTAAGGAATAAATTCCTAACCCTCGCTAATTCACATTGGTTGCTTACTCGGTACTGTGATTCCGATGAAATCCTAAAGAATCTTCACTCCTTCAACTTTCCTTCCTCTCTCCTTGAAACTGACAACGCAGGGAGTTTTTGTCTGCATTCCACATAGTGTAGCGTTTGTCTTTTCCACATTGGAACCTTACCGCACTAGAAATCCTGAGGAGCACCAACTCTGTGCGCTATTTCCCTTTTTGAGGCGAGTGAAGACTCAGAAGCACGCGAAAACAAGAAAACACTCTCTGTCAAAGCGAAATACCCTAATGTGAGCACAAAACCAACCAGATACACTTACTTATTAGATTAGAATGCATTCTTGAGGATTACGGAGAATCATGCGGATTCCATAATAACTGTAATGGGGAATCGCATTAAAACGAATAAGAGGGCGTAAGGAATTTATTCCCTACGCCCTCTTTGAGGCTTTAAAGGTGAGAGACTTCGGCTCGAACCGGTGCCCCATTATAGTTTTTATGGATAAATCCGCAAGGATTCAAAGTAATCCGAAAGGATTTTTGCACTCAATATTATTCCACAGATAATAAGTAAGTGTATACTGGTTGGTTTCCTTCATGGACTTCAACCTCTACATCAGGGTATTTCGCTTCTACAGCTTCAGTGATTTCTTCCACTTCGCTTGCTTCTGCGTCTTCACCATAGATGATTGTTAGGATCTCTGAATCGTCAGAAATCATCTTCTCAATTGTCGCAAGAGTTGCTTCCTTACGGTCCGCAATACTTACTAAAATCTTGCCATCTACAATCCCCATGAAGTCGTCTTTCTTAATTTCAACACCATCAATGTTTGTATCGCGAACAGCGTTAGTGATTTGACCACTTGATACAAGCGCCATTTGTTCGCTCATTGCAGCTTTGTTCTCTTCTAAGCTTGCTTCTGGATTGAAGGCTAATAATGAAGCTAACCCTTCTGAAATCGTACGAGTTGCAACAACGGCAACTGCAGCATCTTCTGATACTTCAGCCGCTTGGTTTGCAGCCATTTGAATATTTTTGTTGTTTGGTAATACGATCACTTTTTCAGCATGCGCTTCTTTGACCGCTTGAAGAATATCTTCTGTACTTGGGTTCATTGTTTGACCACCATTGATGATTGTCGTTACACCCATGCTCTTGAATAATTCTTGAACACCTTCACCTGCAGCAACTGCTACGATTCCGTATTCCGCTTTTTGTTTTTGCGCTGCTTCTTTAACTTTTGCAGTGTAGTCTGTTTTTAACACTTCTTCGTGTTGCAAGCGCATGTTGTCCACTTTCACTTTCATTAATGAACCGAAGCGTTGTCCGTAGTTCATCACTTCACCTGGACGTTCTGTATGCACGTGTACTTTGATGATTTCATCGTCAGCTACTACTAATAGAGAATCTCCAAGTTCGTTTAAATAGTTACGGAAAGTATCGTAGTCGAACGTATCTACAACAGTTTCTCCTTCACCGATTTTCACCATGATTTCAGTACAGTAACCGAATTTGATGTCGCCTGTTGATACGTGTTCGTAGTCAACGCCTGCTTCGTGGTGAGCCACTGAAGTTAAATCAATTTTATTGCTTTGTAATGATTGAACAGGAATCGCTTCTCCTGTTAAAGCTTCGAAGAATCCATTGTAAATGAACACAAGACCTTGACCGCCTGAATCCACTACGCCCACTTCTTTTAATACTGGTAATAAATCTGGAGTTTTCGCTAATGATTTTTCAGCACCACGTAAAACAGATCCCATTACTTCGATGATGTCGTTTGAAGTTTCTAATTTACGAACACCACGTTTTGCTGATTCACGAGCAACTGTAAGGATTGTTCCTTCAACAGGTTTCATAACGGCTTTATACGCTGTTTCCACACCGTTTGTAAAAGCTTGTGCTAATTCTTCACCTGTGATTTCTTCTTTCCCAATAACCGCTTTAGAGAATCCACGGAATAATTGAGATAAAATAACTCCTGAGTTCCCACGAGCACCCATTAATAATCCTTTTGCTAAATCTTGTGCTAAATCACCTACAGTTGTTGCTGTAGAGTTCGCAACACGTTCCGCACCAGATTTGAATGAGAGCATCATGTTTGTCCCTGTGTCTCCATCTGGTACTGGGAATACGTTTAATGAGTTTACGAATTCTGCATTTTCAGATAAACGCATTTCACCGATTTCCACCATTGCGCGGAAATCTTGAGCCGTAATAGTTTTCATAGTTGCCATATTTTTCTTACTTCCTCCTGACTAGAATCAACAAGCATTACGCTTCGATGATTTTAACTCCTTGAACATAGACATTCACTGTTTTTGCAGAGAATCCTAACATTGTTTCTAAGTTATATTTCACTTGTTCTTGTACGTTTCTACAAATCGCAGAAATCTTTGTACCGTATCCAACAATAATGTAGACATCCACTGCAACACCATCATCTTCTTGACGAATGACTACTCCACGAGCGAAGTTTTCTTTTTTCAAGATATCATTAAAGTTGTCGCGAATTTGATTGCGGCTAGCCATACCAACAACACCATAGTTATCTGTAGCGGCACCGCCAACAACTGTAGCAATCACTTCATTGCTAAGTTCGATTTGTCCATTTTCTGTTTGAATTTTTACTGTCATACAAATACCTCCCTTAAATATATAAAGGTTTCTGTCTAATTTTTAGACAGATTGACACATTATTTCTATACTATAATATCATATTCCAAGCTGATTACCTAGCCTTTTACCAATTTTTAACGCTCTTAGAAACTCATTGACCAGCATGCTTGCATTCTAAGTTCAACTATGCTAAATTATTTAGGTATATGATTTAGTTCAAAATTATATCAGCTGATAATGAATTAAATGAAGGAGGAGAATGAAAATGGCTAAAGTATGTTATTTCACTGGACGTCGTTCTGAAACAGGTAACACTCGTTCTCACGCTATGAACGCTAACCGCCGTACTTGGAAACCAAACTTACAAAAAGTTCGTGTTTTAATCGACGGCAAACCTAAAAAAGTATGGGTTTCAACTCGTGCATTAAAATCAGGTAAAGTAGAACGTGTTTAATACAGAGCACTATTAAAAAGAGCTTAGGCGATATCCCTAAGCTCTTTTTGTTTTTCTAAAAAATAAGCCGACGGCTTAAAACAATAGTTTATGAATACTGATCGCATTCCAAGCTGCTTGACGTTTTGGATAGCGGACATCATTGTAATGGTACCGGCAGGAGCCTAAAGTCTCCTTGCCTACCAAGCTTCAAACCAAGGCTAAGCGACAAGTCGCTAATCCTTGGTAATTCACATTGGTTACTTCTCCATTACAATGACCGCTATCCTCCTCAAGCAGCTTTTCATGCTTTACGATTGAACCGCGATTGTTTTAAGCCTCACCTTTAAAAAAAGAGCTTGGGAATCGCCTCAGTTTTTATCTGCTTTAAACAGGTCTACTTTACCTGAGATTAATGCCAGGAAACCAAGGGACCATGGGTGGTGCTTTTCATGAGGTTAGTGGAATGTGCTTTTTGAGTTTTATTTCAAAAAAATGGAGTTTGTGAAAAGGCTATAAGGTAGCGCTTTGAAGGCTTCTCAATAAAATGAAATTTATTTACATCATTTGTAAATTCTGAAGTTTGTTGGATTTACAACTTCTAACAAAGCCTTAGCTGTAAGAAATATAGAGTGCCTCTCTTTGAAAACAATGGCGAACAAAAAAATTCCAAAATTCACTTATAAGTGAATTTTGGAATTTCAAAACTCTTTGTGAAAAATACAAGCTGCCTCTTGTTTTAGATATTTTTAAAACAAGTAGTTGGAACGCTCATGACTATCCTAAAAATCTCAGTTTCTTAATTAACTTCCTTTTACACGTTTTATAGTGTTTAAGGTTGTAGTGACTAATTCATCAATAGGCATTGTTTGACTATCTGTTTTTAACCATTCATCAAAAACATTGTAGAGACCACCGATAATAAATCTACTATCATAATTGATTTGTCTTTGCGTACTGTTTGTGATATGCCAAGGTGCCTTTATGCTAGTATAAACATCAGGAAGCTTATCATACCACCTTTGTAAAACAAGTGCTTGCAATCTTGCATCTTGCAAAATTTTTAATGGTTCAGTGTACTGACTCCAGTACTGAAAAAATAAGTTTACAAGATCCTCAAAATCATCCAATTTTTCTGTTTGAAGTTCAATAATATATCTCTGGATTAAGCGGTCGATATAGTTCGTGAGGACTTCCTCTTTTGAATGGTAATAACGATAAAACGTTCGTCTAGCAACCTGAGCATGTTCGCTGAGTTCTGCGATGCTAATGTTTTGCAAAGACTTTCTAGTTGCTAACAAATCAAACAAGGCTTCTTCCAACCATTGTCGCGTTTGATATTCCATGATACTTTTCCTTTCCTGGCACACTTTTGGTCAAACTGTGCCAATTTCACTTAACATCTTGTTTTTGAAATCGTATCTCCTTACACTAAAACTATCGCGCGTGATAGATAATTAAAATTTATCATTAACATTATACAATTGTTAGTTGTTACTAAGGAGGTAAACAATATGAGCATTCTTTTTAACGTTTGGATGCTACCTATTTTATTTATTTTACACGATTTTGAAGAAATGATTGTTATGCCCTTATGGAAAATACGCCATCATCAAAAGTTAGCAACTTTTAAGAAACAGTTCTTTGGTTCCGTTACGCAAGGTTCCGCCTTTGCAGTAGGTGTGTTGGAGGAATTTATCATCCTAGTGTTTATTTCTGGTTTTTGCCAATTGACTCACAACAGCCTACTCTACTTATCTTTTGTAGTAGCGTATACATCTCATTTCATAATCCATTATATCATGTGCCTGCAATTTAGAGGCTATGTTCCTGGAGTCGTCACAGTAACACTAGAGCTGCCAATGGTTTTAATGATTATTTTCCACTATTGGCCTTCTGACGTTTCTTTGTTATCAGTCGTTGTCTATCTTTTATTGGCCATGGTAATAGCTTTTTCGAATCTTAAAATCATGCATCTCATCATGCCAAAAATCCAAACACATTTAGAAAAATACGCAAAACAAATTTGAATAAGTGGTTGAACTATCTTCGCATAACTCAACTTCATACTTAAAGCACCCCAAAAGTTAGATTTTTTATCTAACCTTTGGGGTGCAATTTATTTGTGCGATGTTTTGTTTTATCTCCAATGATCTCGGGTTTGGGCGACTAGGATAA
>ERZ772962.665-NODE-665-length-19128-cov-10.713784_pt1 | contig 19128 bp, 16 predicted proteins | sample MGYA00580676_ERZ772962 | MGnify/ENA primary metagenome ERZ772962 (study PRJEB29015, sample SAMEA2738049) | human oral metagenome | biome: human oral; feature: human-associated habitat; material: saliva | place: China | collected 2230 ...
TCATTGCCTTCTACTATGGTATTTGGACAGCCTGAGCTTTTAGGGATTAAAAAGACGGATAATGGCCAGGAATTTGTTGTTAAGGCAGACTTAATCTCTCTAAATAATAAAGTGCTTAGCGTTGGGTCTGGAGTAGAAGCTAATGCTGTATCAAAAGAGTTTGCATCTGGTGCATCAGTAGTGGCACCTGCTGAACAAAATGCATCGAATGGGGGAAGATAAAATGGCGAGTAAAGATTTGAATTTGAAGAATCTACATGAACTAAATGACCCATTAAAATATGGATTAGCTTGTTTATTAATTATCATAATATTAGGGTTAGGATATTTGTTCTTTTTTAAGGAACAGTTGGCTGAACTGGATGTTGCTAAAGAAAAAGAGGTTAGTTTAAAAGAAACTTTTCGACAGAAAAGTATACAAGCTGCTAATTTGAATAACTTAAAATTAGAGTTGGAGGCACTTCGAGCTTCATTTGATCAATTATTAAAACAACTTCCAACAGATAAAGAAATACCAAATTTAATTCAAGAGCTGAATCAAGCAGCTTCTAAGAATGGTTTGCAATTAAGTGGATTGTCTCCACTGGAGCCAATAAATGACGGTGCAATTCAGCGTCTTCCATATAATCTTTCAATTAGTGGTCAATATGACCAAGTAGCTAAATTTGCACGAGATATAGGAGAGTTGTCGCGAATAATTACCTTAAGTCAGTTAAATATAAAGAAAGATGATAAAACTGGTTTGATCACTCTCGAGGCTATCGCAAATACATATAAAGCTCGTCCTGCTGCAGATCTAGAAGCAGAGCGGAAGCGGAATGAGGCTGCTTCTGCCTCTGCTGCTCAGTAAGATTAATGGGGAATTGAAATGATAAAAAAACTTTGTTTGTTGTCAAGTATATTACTGTTGTCGGCGTGTGATGCGGAGCCAGGTGATCTTCGCGAATGGGTTGATGCAACAAAAAAAGAGGCTGAGGGAAAGTTTACTCCTGTGGATATTCCTCAAGGAGCACCTCAGTTGACTTATACTCCTCCTATGCAACCAACATTAGATGCGTTTAATAGTAAAAGGTTGAGTACTAATCAAAATGGCGTTAATGCTCCAGATTTGAATAGACCAAAAGAGGTGTTAGAGGCTTTTGGATTAGACAGCATTAAATATGTTGGCTCATTTAATCAAAAAGGTAAAATATCAGCCTTTGTTGAGGTAGATGGCCATGTTTACACTGTAGGGAAAGGTAATTATATTGGTCAAAACTATGGGCGAATCACAAATATAAGGGCTGATGCAATAGATATAACAGAATTAGTTGAGGATGCTTATGGTAATTGGACTTTTCGCCAAACTGAATTAATATTAAATGGTTCAGAATAGGTAAAAAATTAGGATTTAAGGGGTTAATATTATGAAAAAATTAGTAGCTGTTAAAATTTTTCCAATTTTAGGAATGACATTGGCCGTACAATCTGTCTTTGCAGGCAATATTACTGATATTAATGTTTCTACATTGCCAAATAATCAGAAGATTGTTAAAGTTAAATTTGATAAAGACACAGTTTTACCATCAAATTCGATGGTAAATGAACCTTCTTCTCGCGTTGCTTTAGATTTTCCATCTACTGGAGTGACATTGCCACAATCTACATTTGAGTATGCAGATTCATTATTAAGCCAGGTTACAGCAGTAAAAAATGGAAATAATGCTCGTGTATTGTTGGGTCTAAACAGATTAGGACAGTATAAAGCAGAGGTTAAAGGTAAAGAAGTTTGGATTTATATTAATGAGGCGGTGTCTTCGAGTCATACGACACCCAGTACTCAAATTGTAAATAGTAAAATTGCAAGTTCTGAAGTTGCTGCAGTTACGGTTGATTTTAGAAAGTCAGGAAGATCAAATGGTATTGTTGAGATCATGACTAGAAAATATCAGGGCAAACCTGATATTAAACAGAATAGTGGTGGTTTAACAATTACATTAAAAAATTATCCTCTCCCTGTTCAAGCTCAACGTAATTTGGATGTGACGGATTTTAGTACGCCTGTTCGAAATGTTGTTCTAAAGAGAATTGGTAATGATACTCAGGTGATTATCAAAAATCAAGGCGCATGGGATCACAACATTAAAACAATGAATGATCGCCTTGTTGTTGAAATAACTCAGAAATCATCAGTTGAAGGTTCAGGTCTACCTTCTAATCAAAATAAATCATTTAAGGGTAATAAAGTTTCCTTAGATTTTCAAGATGTTGATGTTCGTACAGTGTTGCAAATTCTGGCTAAAGAGTCAGGTATGAATATTGTAGCTAGCGATAGTGTTACAGGAAAAATGACATTGACTCTTAAAGATGTTCCTTGGGATCAAGCGTTAGATTTAGTAATGCAAGCTCGCAATTTGGATATGCGAAAAACAGGTAATGTAATTAATGTTGCACCTAGAGATGAATTGTTAGCTAAAGATAAAGCAATTTTGACTCAACAGAGGGAAATTGATGAGCTAGGTCCTTTGTATTCTAGAACCTTCCAATTAAAATATAAAAATGTAGAGGAATTCCGTAAGATACTGAAATTAGATGATTCTTCTAGTGGTGGTAATGGAAGTAAAACAATTTTGAGTAGTCGGGGTAGTGCATTAATTGATCCTGCTACAAATACTTTAGTTATTACTGATAATACTTTCATACTGCAAAAATTTGAAAAAATAATTGCAGAATTAGATGTTCCTGCACGACAAGTGATGGTTGAGGCTAGAATCGTGGAGGCGGAAGACGGCTTCTCACGTCAATTGGGTGTTAAATTTGGATATGCAGGTTCAAATGGTAAAAATAGTTGGGGTAGCAACTGGACCAATGCTGCTGCTAACCGTAATAATTATGTAAATGGCCAAAGAACACTGGCTAATTGGGCTAGAGATCCGTCTAAGAATGAGATTCCGGCATTGCCAGCATGGACTGTTGACCCTAATGTAAATTTACCTACAGCTGCTGCTACGTCAAGTATTGCTTTGGTTCATGCGTTATCTTCTGGTGCCCTGGGGTTAGAGCTGTCTGCACAACAGGCGCAGAATAAGTTGAAAATAGTTTCAACTCCTCGTGTTTTAACGCAGGATCGCAAAGAAGCGATAATTGAATCGGGTACAGAAGTTCCATATCAAGAAGCCTCTTCAAGTGGTGCTACATCTACGTCATTTAAGAAAGCAGTATTGGGTATGACTGTAACGCCTAATATTACTCCTGATGGCCAGATAATTATGGATATTAAGATCAATAAAGATTCGGTAAATTCGGATTGTAGGGCTACCGAACCTTGTATAAATACTCAGCGTTTAAATACCAATGTTATGGTAGAAGATGGTGGAACGCTAATTTTAGGTGGTATTTATGAAGAGGAAAACTCAGAAAGTGTAAGTAAAGTTCCATTATTAGGCGATATTCCGGTTGTTGGAAACTTGTTCAAGTCGAGAACTAGATCTGATAAGAAAACTGAACTCTTGATTTTCATTACTCCCCGTATTGTTGATAATATTGGTAGCAATTTGAGATATTGATCTGTTACTAATAAATTCTGAATAGCCTAAAGCCTGTATAACAGGCTTTAGGCTATTTTTTGAACTTGGGCTAATATGTAGAAAATGGTACGGGTATCTATTAGTGTTACAAGAGGATATTAAATTAGGATTTGTTCTAGATGAACCGGGATATCCACCTTTGAATTAAGATTATCCTTATGTAAAAAAGCCATTTAAGTTACTATGAATAGAACAGATTCATTGGTTTGTTTGACACTCTTAATAAATTTTCCTGTGGATTGTATGTGGGCATCTTGCTTGGCTGTATGACAGTTTGTGTGTCAAATTTCTTCTGTGAGATGTCATAGATTATTCTACTTATACTACTGAATTTGCCTATTCGGATGACAGCATGAAATAGCATGGCAATGCTGGCCATTTGTTTTACCTGTTGTATGCAAAACAATGCTGGTTAAAGGTTTGCTCCTATTGCGCAACCTACAATTAAAGGTAAGGCGGAATGGATTATCTGTACTCTGATAAAAGGGTGGTATGGCAATTTTCTTCTCAAGGATTTGGAGCGCAGTGGTAAAAGAGAATTGTGTTGGTTTGTGAATTTCTATAACATGGTTAAGCCGCATTAAGGATTTGAAAGAAGATTCATTTTTGCAATCTGAGTGGCTTTGCTCTCAATATGTTGTGTAAATCAATTTGGGACTCCTTATATTTAAGACCGTCTGAAAAACTCTTTAATTTTTTCAGACGGTCTTTCGTATTATTTTAAACAAGTCATGCTTACTTATGGCTTGAGTAGGTTAAAATAGCAAATTACCTGTGGCGCTTGGAATGTTTTTTCAGACGGCCTTACCTGATAAGGAGGGGCCGTCTGAAAAGTGTTTGAAAATACGAGAATAAAAATATGACGGAAATCTTACTTTTCACTTTTATTTATATGGCTTTTGCCGTAGCTGCCGTTTTGGTTTCGCAAAAATTGGGCCTGGGTTCGGTATTGGGTTATTTGGCAGCCGGGATTTTAATCGGGCCTGTATTGGGGCTGGTGGGGAAAGAAGCACAATCCATACAGCACGTTGCAGAATTCGGTGTGGTAATGATGCTGTTTTTGGTCGGTTTGGAATTAGCACCGCAGATGCTGTGGCGTTTGCGGCATAAACTATTGGGTTTAGGTGGGCTGCAAGTCGGATTGACTTTGGCTGCCATTGCCGGCTTGGCCATGTTGCTGGGGCAAACTTGGCAGACAGGTGTGGCCGTCGGCTGTATCTTGGCATTGTCGTCCACGGCCATTGTGCTGCAGACATTTAGTGAGAAGAATTTGCTGCCGACTCCGGGCGGGCAGGCTGGTTTTGCCGTATTGCTGTTTCAGGATGTTGCAGCTATTCCTATGTTGGCGTTACTGCCCTTGTTGGGTACGGCTGTCGTCAAATCGGATCATAGTGATGTGCAAACCAATCTTTTGGCCGACCAGCCGGGCTGGGTAATCGCTTTGGTCAGCGTGGCGGCAATTGCTGTCATTGTCATCGGTGTGCGCTATCTTGTTCCAATTACTTTCCGCTTTATCAGCAAGAGCCGCCTGAGGGAGATGTTTACATTATTTACTTTGGCTGTGGTGGTCGGAATTGCAACTTTGATGTCGTTGATCGGTTTGTCTCCTGCATTAGGTGCTTTTATTGCAGGTGTGGCATTGGCAAACAGCTCATACCGACATGAAATGGAAAGTCATTTGGAGCCGTTCAAAGGCTTGTTGCTTGGCTTGTTTTTTATTACGGTTGGTGCGGGCATGAATTTCGGCTTGTTAGGCCGGGAGTTTTTACTGATTCTGGGTTTAACTGTTGCCACTATGGTGGTAAAGATATTCGTGTTGCTTATATTGGGCAAACTGTTCCGATTGCCTTCTACAGCAGGTAAATTGTTTGCTTTGAGTTTGGCTCAGGCTGGAGAGTTTGGCTTTGTGCTTCTGTCTATTTCCCAGCAGAATCGTGTATTGCAGCAAGCGCTGGCTGACCGTATTTCCCTTGTGGTCGCATTATCCATGCTGCTGACGCCGGCATTGTTCATCTTGTACGATAAGGTGATTGCCCCGCGCGGTATAGCCAAAGAAAACGAGAGCCGTCCGCACGACGAAATACATGAGGAAAATCCGATTATTTTGTTGGGGCACGGGCGATTTGGACGGCAAATCAACAGTATGCTGACAGGATGCGGCTTTCATACCACAGTTATCGATTTTCATGCCGAAACCGTGGAAGGTTTGAGCAAATATGGCTGTAAAATTTACTACGGCGATGCGACCAGCCCGGAATTATTGAACTCCATCGGCTTGGGTAAGGCTAAATTATTGATTGTTGCCATCGGGGATGATGACCAATCAACAGAAGTGGTGAAGTTCGTTCGCCGGCATTATCCTACGCTGACCATTATTGCCAGGGCGCATGGGCAACAACATGCTTACAACCTGCATCATGCAGGAGCGGATTTTATCGTCAGGGAAACTTTTGACGGTGCGATTCGCAGCGGACGGATTGCTTTGGAAAGTTTGGGCGTACCATTGGCGCAGGCCAAGGATTTGAGTGAGTTTTACGCGGCTCGAGACCGATATCACTTATTTGCCTTGTCGGAACTGTATGACCCAGAAGTGCCGCCGTTTGCCAATGAAGCATTGATGGAAAAATCCAAGCAACTTGATGAAGAAACTGCAAAAATGATGCAAACGCTGTTACGCGGAGGAACCGTGGATTGGCAGAACGAGGCTGCAGATTGGGCGTATAGTAAAAAGAATTAAACTGTATGCCAGCCATAAAATAAAAAAGGCCGTCTGAAAATCTTCAGACGGCCTTTTTTTTCAGAGAAATCAGTTACCTGATTTAATTTTTTGCCATAAATCGACGGTTTGTTTTTTCGCTTCATTGCTCATTTGAGGCATCACAAAGCCATCGGCCATATCCTGATCGTTCGGGAAAATCGAACGGACTTCAACCAGCTTCGGATCCATCAGTTTTTTGGCAGGCAAACTTGCAGGAGCAAAGGTAACGAAATTACCGTTTCGGGCGGCGATTTCGGGTTGCAGGGTGTAATTGATGTATTTGTGTGCATTAACCACGTTTTTGGCATCGGCAGGAATCAGCCAAGATTCAATCCAGAAACCCATGCCTTTCGGTGTCAAAACTTCGATGCCGACTTTGCTGCCAACTTCTTCCGAACGTTTCTTCGCCATATTCAGGTCGCCACCGTTACCGACGGCCAAGCAGACGTCGCCTCGCGCCAGTTCGTCAATCAATGACGGGCTGAAACGTTTGATGTCTGGGCGCACTTTTTTTAATACTTCCGCAGCGGCTTCAATATCGGCGGGATTTTTACCTGCCGGATCCTTGCCCAGATAGTTCAGGAGGATGGGGAAAACTTCACTCGGCGTATCCCACATGGCTATGCCGCAGCCTTTCAGTTTGGACGTGTATTCGGGTTTGAACAGCAAATCCCAGCTGTTTTCAGGTAACTGGCCGCCCAAAGCCTCTTTACCTTTGGCTGTAATGGCTACGGTATTAACACCAGAAAAATAGGGGACGGCATATTCGTTGCCGGGGTCGGCAGTTGCCAACATCTCCAGCAATTTGGGATTGATGTCTTTGTAATTCGGGATTAGGTCTTTATTGATTTTTTGATAGGCACCGGCCTGAATTTGGCGCGGAAGGAAGGCGATGCCGGGAACCACCAAGTCGTAGCCCGATTTCCCTGTCAGCACTTTGGCTTCCAGCGTTTCGTTGTTTTCGTATAAGTCGTAAACCAGTTTCAAGTTGTTGGCTTGCTTGAATTCGTCTACGGTGTCTTCATCCACATAATTCGACCAGTTGTAGATATTCAGCGCGTCGGTAGCGCCGCTATTGGCAGCAGTTGCAGGCGTTTGACCGTTGTTTTGTGAATCGGCGGCCTGTTCGGATTTTCCGCCGCAGGCGGCAAGAGCCAGTGCAATCATTGCAGTCAATAAAGTTTTTTTCATGATGGCTATCATTCCTTGGTGTTGATAAAAAAGCTTCCTGCCGTTTATTTCAGTATGCACTGATTCGGTTCGGCAGGATGAGGGAATTGTAATGTTATTTTTACAAAAAATCAAAATATTAAACATAACTTCTTGTGAGTGGTTTGCCGGTTTTGCGTCCAACTGTACACAAAGGAGGCCGTCTGAAAAAGCCTTTACGATAAAAACCTTGCATCTGGGCAGTTTAGTTATTAAAATGCCGTGTTTACGAAATTCAATTCATTCAGGAGATATCCGATATGGCCAATAGCGCACAAGCCCGCAAGCGTGCACGTCAGGCAGTGAAAAATCGCGCGCATAACGCCAGTTTGCGTACTGCGTTTCGCACTGCTGTAAAAAAAGTTTTGAAAGCTGTTGAAGCAGGCGATAAAGCTGCAGCACAATCTGTATTCCGCGACGCGGTAAAAGTGTTGGACCGCATTGCAGACAAAGGCGTATTCCACAAAAATAAAGCAGCACGACACAAAAGCCGTCTGTCTGCCAAAATCAAAGCAATGGCATAACAGCCTTTGCCGACCATCGCCCCCGAGACGGCCGCCTTGCGGTTGGCGGGGGTTGTTTTTTATGGTGGCGTAATTGGGGGGCGGCACCGGACAATTCTGCATAAAAACAGAGTGGATGAATGTATAAATACCGTTTTTTGCTTTTTGCTGTTGCAGCCGCGTTGCCGGCAGCCGCAGTTGCCAACGATGCTGCATTGCAATGTACGCTATTGCAAGACAATGCCTTAAGGTTGGCCTGTTACGATAAGGTTTTTGCCGCACAATTGCCGCCGGAGCAGCCGCTTTCAGAGCATGAGACTGACGGCAAACCTCAGCTCGACGTTGTGCAAAGCGTTCGTCAGAGTATAGGGAATAAAGAGGCGACGTTGGTGTTTGATACGCCGGAAGGGCAGGCGGAGCCGTCTCAAGAATTGGCCGATGCGGCAGCCGCCTATACGCCTTTGAGTCAGATGTATGATTTGGATGCCAACGATCCGCACGGTATTTTAACCGTACGGGAACACAACCCGATGTACCTCATGCCCGTATGGTACAACAGCAGCCCGAATTATGCGCCGTCTTCGCCAACGCGGGGCGCGGCTTTTCAAGAACGGTTTTCGGATCAAAAACGGATAGAAACCAAAATGCAGGTTTCTTTCAAGAGCAAAATTGCCGAAGATTTGTTTAAAAGCCGTGCCGACTTATGGTTTGGCTATACCCAGAAATCCGATTGGCAGATTTATAACCAAGGCCGCCGTTCCGCGCCGTTCCGCAATACGGATTACGAGCCTGAAATCTTCATTACCCAGCCTGTGAAGTCGCGGCTGCCATGGGGCGGCAGGCTCCGTATGTTGGGTGTGGGTTTTGCCCACCAGTCAAACGGGCAAAGCAGGCCGGAGTCGCGCTCTTGGAATAAAGTTTACGCAATGGCCGGTATGGAGTGGGGCAAGCTGACGGTTATCTCGCGCGTTTGGATGAGGCTTTTCGACAGCGGCGGCGAAGATAACGATAATCCCGATTTAACCAAATATTTGGGTTATGGCGACGTCAAACTGCAATACCGCCTGAACGACAAACATAATTTTTCGACCACTTTGCGCTACAACCCGAAAAGCGGCTATGGCGCAGCGGAGGCGGCCTACACTTTCCCCATCAAGGGCAAACTTCAGGGAGTGGTGCGCGGCTTTCACGGTTACGGCGAGAGCCTGATTGACTATAACCACAAACAAAGCGGCATCGGTTTCGGTTTGATGTTCAACGGTTGGGACGGTTTTTAAAACTTTCAGACGGCCTCTTTCAAAGATACCTGGAGGCCGTCTGAAAAATTCGTTTCTTTCAAAACGGCGGCGTATAATGCGCAGCCTACTCCACATAGAACAAAGGCATGGCAGACAAAAAACAAGAAGGCAGTATTGGTAAAGCGCTGAAAAAATACCTGATTACCGGCGTTCTGGTATGGACGCCGATTGCCGTTACCGTGTGGGTAATCGGTTATATTATTTCCGCGACCGATCAGTTGGCGGCATTGATTCCGGCGCAATGGCAGCCGGAACGCTACCTCGGCTTCCATCTGCCGGGAACCGGATTCCTTGTGGCCGTAGTCGTCTTATTGATTACCGGCGTGTTTGCCGCCAATATGCTGGGACGCAAGATTCTGGAGGGGTGGGATTTGCTTTTGGGGCGTATCCCGGTGGTGAAATCCATCTATTCCAGCGTAAAAAAAGTATCCGAGTCCTTATTTTCCGACAACAGCCGCTCGTTTAAAACGCCGGTTTTGGTTCCTTTTCCGCAGCCGGATATTTGGACGATCGGATTCGTATCCGGTGCTTTAGCCGAAAGCGTTGCCTCCGCTCTGCCAGCACAGGAAGGCTATATTCCCGTTTATGTACCGACCACGCCCAATCCGACCGGCGGCTATTACATCATGGTGAAAAAGAGCGACGTGCGCGAACTCGACATGAGCGTGGACGACGCATTGAAATATGTGATTTCGCTGGGCATGGTGATACCCGATGAAGTGCCGGCAAAAGCTTTTGCCGAATGCAGGCCGTCTGAAAACGGCGATACGGAACAAAACAATTAAGGTGTCTTTTCAGACGGCCTTTTCTTTCTTTTTAAATTGAACAATCATAAAAAGGTGATTTTATGCGTACCAACTATTGCGGCCTGATCAGCGAGCAATACTTAGACCAAACTGTAACCGTCAAAGGCTGGGTACACCGCCGACGCGACCACGGCGGTGTGATTTTTATCGACCTGCGCGACCGCGAAGGCATCGTTCAAGTCGTTATCGACCCTGACACTCCGGAAGCATTTGCCGCTGCCGACTCTTCCCGCAACGAATACGTTTTGAGCATTACCGGCCGCGTACGCAATCGTCCTGAAGGTACAACCAACGACAAAATGATTTCCGGCAAAATCGAAATCCTTGCCAAAGAAATCGAAGTGTTGAACGCTGCCGCTACGCCGCCCTTCCAAATCGATGACGAAAACATCAGCGAAAACGTGCGTCTGACCAACCGAGTTATCGACTTGCGCCGTCCGGTGATGCAGCGCAACCTGCGCCTGCGTTATCAAGTCGCTATGGGCGTGCGCCGTTATTTGGACGCGCAAGGCTTCATCGACATCGAAACCCCGATGCTGACCCGCTCTACTCCAGAAGGCGCGCGCGACTATCTCGTGCCGAGCCGCGTTCATCCGGGCGAGTTTTTCGCGCTGCCGCAATCGCCGCAATTGTTCAAACAACTGTTGATGGTGGCGGGTTTCGACCGTTACTACCAAATCACCAAGTGCTTCCGCGACGAAGACTTGCGCGCCGACCGCCAGCCTGAATTCACCCAAATCGACTTGGAAACCTCGTTCTTGAACGAGGATGAAATCATGGACATCACCGAAGGCATGGCAAAACAAGTCTTCCAAGACGCGCTGGGCGTGGACTTGGGCGATTTCCCGCGTATGCCTTACGCCGAAGCCATGTTCTACTACGGCTCTGACAAACCCGATATGCGCATCAGTCTGAAATTCACCGAGCTGACCGACCTGATGAAAACGGAAGAATTCAAAGTCTTCCGTGGCGCAGCCGACATGAAAGGCGGCCGCGTAGTCGCTCTGCGCGTACCGAACGGCGCGAAATTCAGCCGCAAAGAAATCGACGAATACACCAAATTTGTCGGCATCTACGGCGCGAAAGGTCTGGCATACATCAAAGTAAACGATGTGAGCAACCTCTCCAACGGCGAAGACAGCGGCCTGCAATCTCCAATCGTGAAATTCCTGTCTGAAAACGCCCTGAAAGAAATCATTGCCCGTACCGGAGCACAAAACGGCGACATCATCTTCTTCGGCGCGGACAAAACCAAAGTCGTGAACGAAGCCATCGGCGCGTTGCGTATCAAAGTCGGTTTGGAACACGGCAAAGACAACGGCTACTTCGTGGACGAATGGAAACCTTTGTGGGTTGTCGATTTTCCGATGTTCGAATACGACGAAGACGCCGACCGCTACGTTGCCGTACACCATCCGTTTACCGCGCCTAAAGAAGGTCACGAAGACCTGATGGTTTCCAACCCGGCAAACTGCCTGGCACGCGCCTACGATATGGTGTTGAACGGCTGGGAAATCGGCGGCGGTTCTATCCGTATCCACCGCGCCGACGTACAGGAAAAAGTGTTCGCCGCGCTGAAAATCAGCCCTGAAGAGCAGCAGGAAAAATTCGGCTTCCTCTTGGATAACTTGAAATTCGGCGCGCCTCCGCACGGTGGTTTGGCATTCGGCCTCGACCGTCTGGTAACACTGATGACCGGCGCCGAATCTATCCGCGACGTGATTGCCTTCCCGAAAACCCAACGCGCCCAATGTCTGCTGACCAACGCGCCGAATTCCGTGGACGACAAACAACTGCGCGAATTGAGCTTGCGCCTGCGTCAAAAAGCGACCGAAAATAAAGAAGCGTAATTTTTAAAAGCAGGTGGGCAACACCTAATGATTGAAAGGTCGTCTGAAACCTAATTACACGGGTTTCAGACGACCTTTTTCATTGTTGGTAGCAAAGTATTGCGGAAAAGAGCTTTTTAATTCGGATTTGCTGCATGGTTCATGCTTTGGGGAGTTTTATCTGTTTGATTTGTATGTATTCGAAAGCCGTTGCTGATTTTTGTAAGCAGGGAAAAAAGGGGAGTGCATCGTGGTAAAAGAGGTTGTCTGATATTGAATCTAGGATTGTTATTATTCTTATGATTATGCGCTATTTGCAGGAAGGACTTATATAAATAGGACGTTTTGCATCATGTAATATTTATTACAGTTAATATTTTTTAACAAATCCAATGTTAAGGTTGTTTATTTTTTTGTTATTTTGATTTTTAATACTTGTATAACTTCGTAAAATATAAGAAAATTTCTCCATATCGCGTTTGTTTTTGAGTTTTTATGTTATTTGTTTAGCGGAGACCGTTAAGTAATAAATCCAAAGGGATGAAGTTGGAATGTAATATTATGAAAAATAATTTTAGAGGTGAATAATGTTGTTATTTACAATACTTGCGGTGTTGGTTCTTGGGATAATGTGCTTCTTGATGATTATCATGAGGATGCATATTAAACGCTTTGCCTATAACGTTACGCAGGATTATCGCTATGACTGTTTGCCCCAGCATTTTGTAGCGCGATTGGAGGGTGGAGTTATAAAACTACCTCAAGAAGTGGATATTAATGATACGGTCTTGGCTGCGGTCAGTGTTGAAACTTCTTTGTTAGGCAAATGGTTGTTGCCCTATATTAAGATTGAAACCCGCAAAGGTATTTGGAAACATTACATCGAATTTGGCGGTAGAGGCGTGAGATATTTGAACTTCAGCGATATGTTTGATGCTGAAAGTCGGGAAATTTCCTTGAGGGGCAGAAGGGTCTTGTTGAAAAATCAGGAAGTCAGACTGACTGTTTATCCGCGTATGTCTTTGGATGATAAAAAAATCCTAGTGCTTGCGCCGCACGCTGACGATGCGGAGTTGGCAGCTTACGGCCTGTATGAAAAATATGCTGCAAATGCGATGGTGGTAACGGTAACGGCAAGCGAAGCGGGGCGTTTCCATTATGAAAACCTTTTCTGCAAACAATGCCCAACGGAAACTAAGGAGCAATATTTGGAAAAGGGGCGGATGCGGGTCTGGAACAGTCTGACCGTTCCGCTTTTGGCAGGGGTATCGTCTGAAAACATTTTGCAGCTCGGTTTTTTTGATACAACGCTGAAAACTTTATACAACCACCCTGAACGTGAAATTCCTTCTGCGAAGCTGGAAACGGCAGATGTGGGTATTTTCCGGAGAGCCAATAAGTCTGTTATATCAGAGGGTTTGCACGGTGGTTCGAATTGGCATGATTTGGTGGACAATATGGCTTACGTCATCGAATCATTCCGTCCTGATGTTATCGTTACGCCTTCGCCGAATATTGATGTCCATACCGATCATCAATGTACTACCATCGCCGCTGTCGAGGCATTGAGAAAGTTGAATTACACCAACGGTTCGCTGTTTTTGTATACGGTTCACTATTTGACCGATGATTATCCTTTGGGGAATGTCGGTGCTGCGTTGAGTCTGCCGCCGTTTTTTAGCGAAGAAGACAGTAGCGATATATTGTATTTCCATTCAATTTATTCCCATCCCGTTGATAAAAAAACGCAAAACCATAAATTGTTGGCATTGGATGCGATGAACGATATTCGTCCGAATGCACGCAATTACATGGATTGGAAATATGTATTACGCAAGGGTTTGAGCCTGCTGTATCACGATATTACTTCTATCCATGTGGATCTGGTTAACCGATTTGTCCGCAGCAATGAATTTTTTTATGTTGTTCCTGTCAGCGATGTCCACAATCAGGAGACTTACCAGAAAATTATTTCTCGAGGCGGGAAGAATCATCTGCATTGATTGAATCCGAAATGTTTTCAGACGACCTTTAAATATACAAAGGTCGTCTGAAAATTTATAATGGCTTGAGATTTCATATATTGCAGCCGTTATGCCGACTTATTTTATTGCCGATTTACACCTGAGTGAATCCCGTCCTGAGTTGACTGAGCTGTTTTTGCGTTTCATGCGCGAAAAAGCACCGTCTGCGAGGGCGGTTTATATTTTGGGCGACCTATTTGATTTTTGGATAGGGGACGACGAACATTCCGAATTGACGGATACCGTTTCCCGTGCCGTCCGTAACGTTGCAGAGGGCGGGGTGGAATGTTTTTTTGTTCACGGAAACCGTGATTTCCTGATAGGTGGGAAGTTCGCAAGGCAAGCGGGCATGGTACTGCTGCCGGAATATTCTGTCGTCGATTTATACGGTACGCCGGCTTTGATTTGCCACGGTGATACTTTGTGTACCGATGATGTGCGTTATCAGAAATTCAGGAAAACAGTTCATCAAAAATGGTTGCAACGGTTGTTTCTCATGTTGCCCCTCAAGCTGCGTTTAAATATTGCGCGTAAAATCCGCCATACCAGTAAGCACGACAAACAATATAAAGCTGCTGAAATTATGGATGTCAATCCCAAGTTTACCTCTGATACCATCCAAAATTACGGCGTCAGCTTGCTGATTCACGGACATACGCACCGCGAACATATCCACGAAGAGAACGCATATACGCGTATTGTGCTGGGAGATTGGCGTAGCGACTATGCTTCTATATTGGAAGTTGATGAGTACGGATACAGGTTTGTTGAGTTATAGATGTTTGATTTGCAAATGTTGAAAATATAAAAGGTCGTCTGAAAGTTTTCAGACGACCTTTTTAATGACGGAAAATCAAGGTCGGATTATTTCTGGCCGGATTTAAACTGCCATCCGCTCTTTGCATGTCAGTTTTGCGTCTATCCAATCGTTTCCTCCGGGTAAGACTATTTGGGAAACCAGCGCATCCAAGTCGTGAAGGTAGGCTGAGGCTTTGGGGCTGTTGATGATTACGACGACAATCATCGGCTTGTCGCCCAGCCAGTAGCCTGCCAGTGCCCGCACGTTTTTGAGCGTGCCGGTTTTCAGACGCAGTCGGCTGCCGGGTTGCTTTAGGCGTTTTTTCAATGTTCCGTCCTGTCCGGCAATCGGCAGCGTGTCGATAAATTCTTGTTTAAACGGGCTGAAATAGGCTTTTTCCAGCATTTGCCCCATCATGTGCGCGGTAACGCGCTCGCTTCTCGATAAGCCCGAACCGTTTTCCAAAACCAAGTTTTCCGTATCTACCCCTGCAGTCGCCAATTCCAGGGAAACCGCTTCCGCTGCTTTTCTGCGTGCGGTTTCGCTGTCGCCGTTGCCGCCAAGTTTTAAGAATACGGACCGTGCAATCAGGTTGTTGGAATGTTTATTCATATCGGTCAGTATGTCTGACAACGGTTTGGAGCGCGAAACTGCCAGCGTTCTTGCGTTACTCGGTGCAGGAGCGGTTTTGAGGTCGTCTGAAATCGTACCGCCGAGTGCGCGCCATTGATTTACAAAGCTTTTGTGTGCAAATTCTACGGAGGAGAGCATATTGATATGCATTTCTTTGCCTAAACAACTCTCCGGAACCTTACCGCGGATATGTAGCTTCCCATCGGAATAGTTGGCACGCATATGATTTTGCAATGCGCCGCATTTCAAAGCGTTTGACAGTACGGTTTTGTTTTCAATAGGAATATCGGGTAAGGGTGGCGAGGTCTCGACGGTAATGCCGCCTGCACCATCTGACTCCGGTCTGAGCCAGACAACCTTGTAAGCCAGCATATTCGGATCGGGGGCGGTCATAAACGGTGAACCTGCGTCGGATTCGAAATCCGGCGGGTTGCCGACGGTACCCCAGAGATGGCGGTCGAGTACTAGGCTACCTTTAATATGCCTGATACCTTTGTTTTGCAGTTGTTGCAGGGCATCCTTCAGTCCGTCTTGGTCAAACACAGGATCGCCACTGCCTACCCAATAAATATCGCCTTCCAACGAATTGCCTTCAATATGTCCGTTGGTTTTAAATTCCGTTTTCCAGCGGTAATCCTTACCCAAAGCTTCAAAGGCGGAAAATGCTGTTAGCAGCTTCATTGTCGATGCCGGGTTGACTGAAGCATCTGCTCTGTGTGATTCGATAACTTTGCCGCTGTCCAATTCTTGAGCGTAAACGGCGATTTCGTCCGGCGGGATATTGCCGAGATTCAAGGCGTAGGCAGAGAACGGCATTAAACACAAATACCATGCCGCTACCGTTTTTTTCCAATTCATATTGTTGAGACTTCTGAAAATACATAAAGCATAATTATAAGACAAAGTATCATGATGGTAAAAAATAAATCAGATGCATCAATGTCTTGAATATACCTATTTTGGATTCATTACCTTCTAAAACAAAAGCTATCTAATGCATCAGCCGGTATTTTTTGAATTTATATAAATAAACAGAATCTTTACCTATTTTAAAAGATAAGTTAGATAAATGGAGGTGTAAGGATAGTTGTATTGAATATTGCATAAAACGGTAAATAGGTCTCTAAAATACGATATTTTTCAATTTCAAATATATATATCGGGTATTTTTTGGGATATAATATTAAAAATTAAAATCTATTAAAAATATATGGTTAAGTTGGTATCAAATAAAATAAATAAGGGATATGTCTTTTTTATCGGTAGTGTCAATTATTTATTGATTTCTTCAGTGATTATTTAAAAAAGTTGTGTTATATTGCGGAGGAATCGTTGAATTATTTTGAGATAGTAGAATCTGGAGGGGAATTATGAAAGATATAGCTAATTTCATCCGCGACGACATCAAATCCATGTCCGCCTACCGAATTGCCGACTTGCCCGAAGGCTTCATCAAGCTGGATGCAATGGAAAGCCCGTATCATCCGTTTGCCGGTTTTCCCGAGCTGTCAAACGAATGGCTGCGGCTGATTGCCCAAGCGCAGATTCATCTTTACCCCAATCCCGCCGCCAGCGGGCTGCAGGAAACTTTAAGAAAAGCCTTCAACATTCCTGAATCTGCCGCCATCGCTTTAGGAAACGGCTCGGACGAGTTAATCCAATTCATGACCCTGCTCGTTGCCCAATCTGGCGCAACCATGCTCGCGGTTGAACCGAGTTTTGTAATGTATCGGCACAATGCCGAGCTGTACGGCATGAATTACGTCGGCGTGCCGCTCAATGAAGATTTCACGCTTGATTTGCCCGCCGTTTTATCCGCCATTGAAAAACATCAGCCCGCGTTGATTTTCATCGCCTATCCGAACAATCCGACAGGCGTATGTTTCCGCCGCGAAGAAGTCGAAGCCATTATCCGCGCGGCGCAGGGTATCGTGGTTGTTGATGAAGCATACGGTGCATTCAGCCGCGACAGTTTTTTGCCGCAGGCAGGCAGCGTTGAAAATCTGGTCGTGATGCGCACCATCAGCAAAATCGGTTTCGCCGGACTGCGCATCGGCTATGCGACAGGAAGCCCCGCCGTAATGGGCGAACTGGCAAAAATCCTGCCGCCCTACAATATGAACCAATTAAGCTTGGCGACCGCCAAATTCGCCCTGCAACACCACGACGCGATTCAGACGACCATAGATATTTTAAAAGCCGAGCGTGAACGCGTTTTCAGCGAATTGTCCACCATAGGTCGTCTGAAAACCTTCCCCAGCGAAGCGAATTTCATTACCGTGCGCGTTCCCGATGCAGACGCATTGTTTAACACGCTTAAAGAAAACCGCATCCTGATTAAGAAACTCCACGGCACGCATCCGCTTTTGGAGCAATGCGTCCGCATTACCATCGGCAGTCCCGAGCAAAACGATGCCGTACTGGATATTATCCGCAAGCTTTATGCCTGATTTTTTAAAACCTCACAGAGAGTAAAATTATGACCATCACTCAACTCCACCTTGCCAATTTCCTGCAGCTTGTCGAAGAAGCAGGCTCGCTGACCAAACTTGCCCGCAAATGCGGTTACGACAACGCGGCATCCCTGTCACAACTGAAACGCCGCCTTGAAGAGCAGGCAGAAGACGAAAAAGCGCGCGGCATCCGCCCCAGCCTTGCCGCCAAACTCGAAGCCGGCATGCACAAACGCAAAGGCTGGTTAAACCGCGACCACAGCAAAGACAAAGAAAAAGCCGCAGCCGCCGAAGCCGCCCGCCAAGAGCGTGCCGCCCAAGCTGCCGCAGCCGCCGCACCGGCATTCCATATGCCCGCAGAAGGCCGCGCAGTCAGCATCACCCGCAACACCAGCGAAACCCAAATCACCCTCAGCCTCAACCTCGACGGCACCGGACAATACCGCCTCGACACCGGCGTCCCTTTCCTTGAGCATATGCTTGCCCAAGTCGCCCGCCACGGCATGATCGACCTTGACATCACCTGTAAAGGCGATTTGCACATCGACGACCACCACACCGTAGAAGACATCGGTATCGTACTCGGTCAAGCCCTGAAACAAGCCTTGGGCAACAAAGCCGGTATCCGCCGCTACGGCCATGCCTACGTTCCGCTCGACGAAGCCTTGAGCCGCGTTGTCATCGACCTCTCCGGCCGCCCCGGACTCGTCTACAACATCGACTTCACCCGCGCCCTCATCGGACGCTTTGACGTTGACTTGTTTGAAGAATTCTTCCACGGCGTCGTCAACCACAGCATGATGACCCTGCACATTGACAACCTCAGCGGCCGCAACGCCCACCACCAAGCCGAAACCGTATTTAAAGCCTTCGGCCGCGCCCTGCGCATGGCAGCAGAATGCGACCCGCGCATGGCAGGACAAACCCCGTCCACCAAAGGCACTTTGAGCGACGAATCCGTTGCCGTTGAAGTTGCCGTTGAAAAAGAAGAAGCGCAAAGCGAAGAGTAATCCGCTTTAAAAAAGGTCGTCTGAAAACCGGGAAACAGGTTTTCAGACGACCTTTGATATTATAAGGACGCTTAATTATTGGTGTCTTTTGCTGTTTTATGTTTCGAATAGTACGAGATTGCGGAAGGTATGGGAAATATACTGAATCTTCGATACCGCTTCGGTCGTCAACCATCATTCCTGCTTGTATAGTGGATTAACTTTAAATCAGGACAAGGCGACGAAGCCGCAGACAGTACA
>ERZ772962.672-NODE-672-length-19040-cov-3.631815_pt1 | contig 19040 bp, 13 predicted proteins | sample MGYA00580676_ERZ772962 | MGnify/ENA primary metagenome ERZ772962 (study PRJEB29015, sample SAMEA2738049) | human oral metagenome | biome: human oral; feature: human-associated habitat; material: saliva | place: China | collected 2230 ...
GCCCTGCGGAACGCATGGCCGTCTCGACGTTCGCCTCGGACACTCCGTAGTTGTTTGCCGCGGTCGTCACATCGGCGCTGAAGTCCTCGTAGCACGTCTGGGCGGAACTGCGCCGCTCCTCGATGGCGCTGGCCGCTGACGTGATCGAGCCGGCGGATGAGGATCCGGGCATCGCCGAGGGGGCGTCGGCCATGTCGGTCGTCACGTTCACCCCGCTGATCTCCGTTGCCACGTTGCTCACATCCGTCGACAGGGCCTCCAAGTCACCTGTCACAATGTTCAGGTCGCTCACCATTGACCTCCCACTCCTGATACGTCGTTGTTGGTTGGCCCAGCCAACGCTAGCTCGCACGGAGGTCAGCCCAACCCGCTGCGCGTGTCGCCGTAAACCGCGGTGAACCGCCCTTGACAAGCCAGGATCCCGGACACGGAGCATCAACCGCTTCCCGGGAACGTGTCCGCCCGGGGTCGCGCAGACGCGTCGGCAGAAAACAGCATGGAACTCCGGAAGACCGCGATGATCTGTCCTCATGATTCCGTCGCACCAGGAGATGGAGATGGCGACGGGGCGCTCACCGTATACGGCGCAGCAGGCGTACCCGACGGACGAATGAAAGAAATGGTGTCCAATGCCCCAATCAACTCAGCAGGAATCACAGAGGTATTCGCGAAACCAGCAACCGAAATCAGCCACACCCCGTCCTCACGCCACAGAAACCACCGCTGAATGGGATAGGTGTTCTCCTCACCAAAAGTCGCCGTCGCAGCATACCCCCACGCCTTGACACCAGCAATCAGCCTCGGCTCCAACGGGATCCCCCGCCCAACCAGATTCTCCTGAGCAGTACCATGCTCCACCCCCTCATCCCGCCTATACTTCACGTCAACATCAGGACCATGCATCCCAACAATCTTGGGAGAAAAATTACCGATACTAATCCCTGCTCTACCACGCGGTTCACGATCACTGACAAGCATGAAATTCGCTGTCCCGGGAATCTCCCCGGGCGACAAAACATCCCACCCATCAGGCACCGCAATGGTCACAATATCCGGAGTATTACGCTCCTCCCACGACACAGAAGGACTCGGAGACACGCCATCCGAAGAAACACCACAACCCGACAAACCAAGAACCACAACAACAGCGGCAGCTACACACCGCCTGAGATCAAACACAATTCACCCCAAATCCGATCACCACCAACCTCACCATAGCCACAAGACCACCACCCAACAAACGAATCCCACCAAGAGTCAACAATTTATATCAGAACTCAATGCCGGAGAGCACCTGAAACTCGGCGGGACATCAACCCAAGTAACGGTATCAAGAGCCGCAATCAGCTCCGGAGCAATCACCGAAGCATCCGGCGCAGAACGCAACTCAAAATTCCATCGACCATCATCACGCAACACACGCCACCATTGACACGCATGAGACACCCCTTTGTCCGTCTTACGGGTGAAAGAAGCACCCGCAGCCAACTCCCCACCCAAATACCGCGAACCAAGAAACTCAACATCCGGATACCGTCTAGCGCCCTCCCGAACAACCCATTCATTCATATAAGCCACAACATCAGCTTCTTCATCATCCGGATCAAAGACTGTGACAGCGATGCCCTCTTCCTCATCTCCTGGATGAGCGAACCGAATAACACGCGCTATAGGACCAACAACCCTCTCCGGAGGGTAATAAAGCTGCCACCCCTCTGGAGGCTCAATAACCACAGTGGAACGCCGCCTCTTCACAGAAGCCGTAGCAGAAGCAGTCGGATCAGACACAGGCCCCGCAGATGAACACCCACCAACACCACCAGACACAAACGGAATAGCAACCAGCCCCAACAGGACTTCCCTACGTCTCACGATCACCGCTCCCCTTTTTGTTTCTTGGCGGCCTCTACCAGTTCGTTTGCGTTCTGCCGATTGGACTTGGCCGTTTCAAGCGCCTCAGAGCCCTCATCGAGAATGAGGCCGTAATCCGTCTGCCTCCTGACCCACGTCTCATATCTGTCGCGAGTCTCTCTGTCCATCTCCGCATAAGAGAGGATACGCCCATCCTTGACGAATGGCTCCAAATCGTAATTTGGTGTCGAAAAATCGATGGGTGCGCCGGCAGTGGTGTTCTCGAACTGACAGGTTTCCCAGCCGTCGCTCCTTGAAGCAAGGGTTTTGTAGAGGCCTCCATAGATAACTTTGCCGGCTTCTCCGTGTTCTTTGGCGGCTTCAAGCGATGCGCCAATTTCATTGTCCGTCGAAAATGCCTTGTCGAGCACCGCGGGGGCAATCTGTCCAGTCCCCTGCCCTATGGCGTATTTAGTGAATTTGGCTCCCTCGTTGACGAAATCCGCGAAGGGGACGGCATTGAGGACTGCCCCAATACCGTCCTTCCAGCGCTGATTCTGAAGATCCATTGCCTTGGCCATGGCGGTGCCGGCATCCGCCTTCGCAACATACAAGGAATCAGTAATGTCACCCCAGCTCTTCACAACTTGTTTCAGAGCCTCAACTCGGTCTCTATGATCTCCGGTTCTATTCGCCACATCCAAGTCGTGCATGTAGTTTTCATGTGCAGCGATGCGCAATGTTTGGAGGGCTGGTAGGCGACCATTTTCGTACTTGTCGTCAAACGGGTTCTTTGGGTCTCCGGCATCGATGAGTTTCGGATTGTCGAAAGCAAGATCCTGAAAGATACCTCCTCGCGCCTTGAACCTATTGGCATCCAGAGAGGTGAATTTGGCCACTGCGTGACCACCAGTTTGCTCAATCGCGCCGGTTTCAGCTACGCCACTTCCCTGATCCTTGATGGCGTCCGACACGCCCCCCATATGCGGCGCAATGATGGTACCGGCATATGAACGCAAAGCGGAATTACTGCGCCCAAAAGCATTCTCTCCATTGAGATCATCTGCCCATTTATCCAAACCATCCTGATAGCCCGCCATAAAATTGCTGGCAATCTTGGCGCGATTTAAATCATCTTGTTTCAATGCGAGAAAAGCATCGCGGGCCTTGATGTACTCAGGGTCACCCTTGCCCCCAGCATATGCCTTGGGATCGGGAGCATTCATGTCGGCGTCCATGTCCTTGATGCTCGCTTGGGAAAGCATCCTGCCGAAAGCTTCGCCTCCATCTTGAAAACCACCGTACCCGATCGAGGACAGCCCAAAGACCCGCCCTCCTGTGAGATACCGCGTCATGTTGATCTTCCCATCCTTGGAATCCACCACGCCGTCGTTGTTCGCATCGACCAGACCAGGGTCAATATCAGATGCCAAGAATCCCCTCACGCCGTTCATGCGTGCCTTGTCGGCAGTTCTCAGAACAGAATTAACCGACTCTGAATCCAACCCTTCGGGCTTGTCCATCAAAGTGGAAATCGCTTGCACCGGATCACACATGGTCTTGTCATGACCAAACATCCTCGCAATATTATTGTAATCATGGGGCCCTTTCTCCCCATCCCAAGCCACCAGATCCTGCGCCACCGAGCGACCCCCCTGAGGAGCGTCAAAGAATGCCGACCCGAGGGCCAATCCCGGATTGGCCCTGCCCGCTTCTCCTATGATCTGCGACAGCGTTGAATACCCCGAAACCTCCCCATCTCTCCCATACTCCGTGAGCTCCAACAAATTATATTTCTCTCTCCCGGCCTGCTTCAGCTGCTCCGCGAAGTTTCGCGTGTGATCCGACAGACTTCTATTATCCCCAGTCAGCAAACCGGCCTTGGCGCTCTCAAACGCGGTCTGATCATGCACAGTCGCCTCGCTCAAATTCATTCCCCCGGTCGCAAGCACCATTGCAGCACCAACCTGCCTCATAACCTCATACCCAACATCTTTGCGTTCAATCGGAAGGAGGCAAACTCGATTGGCAAACTCAAGCATTTGTCTCGGAGTCAGCTGCTCGGCCAATGCATTGGCCATGAAGGGATTCGACAGCATGGATCCGTACTTGTCATGGAACTCCTGAAGCCCTTCCGGGGTCAAACCGGTATCTTTCATTTTCTTGGCGATCTGCGGCGCCAGCTCTTGCGCCTGCTCCCACTCGGCCTGGCCGTCCACCACGGGAATATCATTGAACAACGCCGAGCCAACCTGATTGCGCGACCCCTGCTTCCCCGGCTCTACAAAGGAATCCAGAGCTGCAGTGAACTTCCCGGCGACATCCCCGGCCACCGCGTCAAGAGCCGTCATGGCCGCCTTGTACTCGGCGAGGATGTTGGCCTGGTCCTCGTCGCGAAGCTCCAAGAGGGTCCTTTTCTCATCCGCTATCTCCTCAGCGGAAACCTGCCGGCCAGCATCCGTCTCCTGCCGGACGCGCTCCGCAAGGTCCTGAAGATTTCCTTGGTAATTCCTCTCTGCCTGGTCATAGCGCTCCCACAGCTCGGGCACGGTCTTCGAAATGGCCACGTCGACCGCATCCGCCCACTGCCCCAATGCCGCGGCCGGCGACACGAATACCCCAGCGAAACCATGCGTATGCTTACCGAGCCTCCGGATCGACTCCATATAGGCGTCCTTCGCCTCCCCCACCCACTCCGGTACCCTGTACGCCGGACACGAATACACCTGTGTGCTCTGAATCATCCCCCGCGCATACCGATAACCCTCCGCAAGCCTGGAAACAGCATCCCGGACATCAGGCGGCAGCGGCATCACATCCTTGCCCCGGACGGTCATCAGTGATCGCCTCCGCTCATCCTCGATGCGATCCTCTGGAACTTCTCATCATTGAATTTCTCCGTCTCGTCATAATTCGAGATCACCTGCTCCTGCCCCGACCCCAGAACGCCACAGGCATCCGAGTACTCCGCTGCCGCCCATCTCGTCACCTGATTAAAATTCAAAGCTTTCGACGCCAAGGCCTGGACTCCCTCGTTGGGACCGGCGGGCAGAGGGTAAGCAATTCCGGTACTCGGTAATTTGTCAATATACGCACCAACCTGCCCGAAATTGTCCGCATCCTCCCAATCCTTCTTCGCATTGATGCCCACAGCCGCACGATTGAACTCAATATCACCCATCAGCACTGACCTCCTGCCACCATTGGCTCACCCCGCAACTCTATCCAACCCGGCACCCCTCCGGTAGGGGAACCGAGAAAACTCTCCGAGCCCGCACGGGTTGACGCAGCCAGCCGTTCAGCGCTGATCTGCCCACACCAGCTGCGCTCGGAAGTAGCCGTCGTCGCGTGAGATCACCTGGGCGCGGCCCGGCAACGACTTCACCGGTTTCACACGACCGATGATGCTGCCCTCCTCCGGGCTGCCGGACAGCAGGATGCCGGTGGCCCCCAGGTCGCGCATGGATTGCAGGACCGGCTCGTACAGCGCCCGGGACGCGCCACCCATCCGGCGCGCCACCAGAATGTGCAACCCGAGGTCCTGGGCCTGGGCCATCAGCGGTTGCAGCACCGTGAGCGGGTTGTTTCCCTGGATCGCCACCAGGTCGTAGTCGTCCACCAGAACCCACGCCTCCGCTCCCGTCCACCAGGAGCGGTTGCGCAGCTGATCCGAGGTCACCGAATCGCTGGGCATGCGTGCCCTCAGGAATTCGGCGAGGTGCCCCAAGACCCCCTCGGTTTCTTCCGGGTTCGTCATGTAGGCCGCCAGGTATTCCGCCGGCACCTGGTCCAGCAGCGACCGCCGGTAGTCCACGACGAAGATCTGCGCCTGCTGCGAGGAGAAGTTGCGCATGATCTCCTGGACGAACGACCGCAGGAACGTGGTCTTGCCCGATTTCGCGTCGCCGAGCAGGAACAAATGGCTGTCCTGGCGGGGATGGAACATGAAGGGCCCGAGCCGGGATTCCTCCACCCCCAGCACCAGGCCCTCCGCCGCCCCGGGGTGCTGCAGCATCTTCTCCGCCGTGACGTGGATGGGCAGCAGGCGCAGCTTCGGCCCCGGCGCCGGGGCCGCCTGGGCGATGCGCTCAAGGGACGTCCCCACGCCCTTGCCCAGGGACGACGGATCCTGTTCGCCATCGATGCGTGGCAGGCACACGAGAACGTGGTGATGCCCGATCTCCTGTCCGCGTCCCGGCCGTTCCGGAGGCACGGCCTTCGCCACCTTGCGATCGAGCCTGGTGTCCATCACGTCACCCAGTTTCAGTTCCAGCCGTGACCCGATCGCGTCCGCCACCTGCTGGCGGATGTCCGCCCAGCGGTTGGTGCTCAACAACACGTGAACACCGAACGAAAGGGCCCGGGTCATGATCGCCAGGATCCTCGTGTCCACGTCGTTGAGGTCCGTTTTCATCACGGCCCAGCCGTCGACCACCAGGAACACGTCGCCGTAGCCGTCGTCGAAACGCCCCTCGGCCCGTCCCTGCCGGTAAGTGTCCATGGAGTCGATCCGCTTCCCGCGGAAATACTTCTCGCGGTCGTCGATGATGCCCTCGATCTCCGAGAGCATGCGGTTCACCACGTCCGGCCGGTCCCGGGTCGCCACACCCGCCACGTGAGCCGCCCCGTTGAAAGCGGTGAAACCGCCACCACCCAGATCGATGACGTAGAACTGCACCTCCTGAGGAGTGTGCACCAGGCTCAACGCCATCACCACCGACCGGAGGGTCGTCGACTTTCCCGTCAGGGGACCACCGATGACGGCGAAATGCCCGTTGGCTCCCGAGAAGTCGAACTCCAGCACGTCGCGGCGCTGCTCCAGGGGAAGGTCGACGGTGCCCAGCGGAATGCGCAACGGGCCGCGGGCACGCCACGAGGGCGAGATCAGGCCCAGCTCGGGATCGGCCACGAGATCCCCGAAAAGCTGGTCCAGCGTGTCCGGCACGTCCAGCGGCGGCAACCACACCTGATGGGCCGGGATTCCCCTGCCCCGCATCCGGGCGACGGCGATGTCCATCTGGGTCATGTCATCCCACTTCGCGTCCTCGGGTCTGGTGCCTACGACCTCTGGTTCCTGCTCCGCGTCGGTTTTCTCCAGGACCACGGTCCCGGTGGTGAAAGGCAGGATCCTGATGGGCGCATCACGCATCCTCTCCCGGAGTTCCTGGTCGTCCGGGCGCGCGGGCGGAGGGGCGGCCACGTAGGACGACCGGAAACGGATCATCTCGTCCGTTCCCGGTTTCAGGTATCCCACCCCCGGGTAGCCCGGAAGTCCGTAGGCGTCCGGCACACCCAGCACGTCCCGGGACTCGCCCGCGGAGAAGGTTCGCAACCCGATCCGGTAGGACAGGTGCGAGTCCAGGCCCTTCATGCGCCCGGATTCCAGGCGCTGCGAGGACAGCAGCAGATGGATCGACATCGAACGTCCCAGCCGGCCGATGGCGACGAACAGGTCGGCGAACTCCGGTTTCGCACTCAGCAGCTCCGAGAACTCGTCGAGGATGATGAACAGCGCCGGCATGGGTGGATGGTCGTGTTTGCCGGCCAACCGGTCCGCCTCGTAGTCGGTGACGTTGGCGTAGTTGCCGGCCTGCCGCAGGATCTCCTGACGCCGCACCATCTCGCCGCGCAGCGCCTCCTGCATGCGGTCCACCAGGGACAGTTCCGACTCCAGGTTCGAGATCATGGCCGAGACGTGGGGCAGATCCGCCATGCCCGCGAAGGTGGCGCCACCCTTGAAGTCGACCAGGACGAAGTTCAGCTGCTCCGGCGGATGCGTCATCGCCATCGCCAGCACCAAGGTGCGCAGCACCTCCGACTTGCCCGAACCGGTGGCTCCGATCAGCAGGCCGTGCGGCCCCATCCCCTGCTGGGCGGATTCCTTGATGTCCAGGACCACCGGAACCCCTTCGGGGGTGACGGCGAACGGCACCCGCAGCCGGTCGCGGCCCTCCCGTCGCCTCCACTGCCGGTCCGGGTCGAAGTCACGGACATCGCCGGTGCCCAGCAGCTCCATCAGGTTCTGGGAGCGTTTCGGGTCCGGTTTCCCCATCGGCGCCTCGGTTTCGGGACGTCCTTCCACCATCCAGGGGGCCATGCGTCGCGCGATGGCCTCGGCCTGGGGGATGCCCATCGCGTCCGGGGTGGCCAGGATCGGTTCCTGGTCCAGCAGCAGCAGTTCCATGCGTCCGCGGTCGCCGGGCCGCGCCCCGGGATGCAGGATCATGCGCAGGGTCGCGCGAGAGGTCATCGGACCCCACGACGTCATGGTCCGCACCACGGTGACCCCCTCCAGCCCGCCGATCCCTCCCAGGGAGGTGTTAATCGGCAGGCTCACCCCGTCCAGGATCAAGAACAGGTGCGGCCAGTCGGTGGTTTCCGAACGCGCTCGGAACACGCCACGTCCGGTGATCTCCTCCCCGAGCAGCTGCACCAGTTCCTCGGGATCCGTCGTCACCATGCGGGCCGGCCCCAGGGCGTCGCTGAGCTGCGTGGACCGGGCGTGGGGAAGCCACTTCACCCATTCCCACTCGTCGCGGTTCTTCTCGGAGCAGAAAACCGCGACGCGCATCGCCTGCGGCGAACTCAGGGTGGTGACGTGCATCGTCATGGCACGCACCTGGGCTTGCGTCGCCTCCGCGGGCCCGGCCACGTCGATGTGGCTGAAGTCACCCAGCATGACCCCCAGCGGCAGTTCCTCGACCATCGAGTGGGCATCGATGAAACGCCGCATGGCGGAGAGGCAGACCACGTCGGGTTTGGCCAGTGGCGGCAGCTCCGGTTCCACCAGCTGCATCGCCAGCTCCTGGGACGAGGAACCCAACCGCACGTGCGTGACCATCTCGTTGTCGGTGTTGCGTTCCCACAGGCGCGTCCCCTCGTGGGCGATCAGAACCAGGGAATCCGGGGAGGGCAGCTGCCAGCCGACGTAGTTGCGCTGCCTGCGGGTCACGGTGCGAACCGTCTTGCGGGTTTCCCCCAGATAGGCCAGGTATTCCCGGCGCAGGGTGTCGAGTTTCTGGCTGTGCCCCACCACCTGCCGGTAGATGTTGAACCCCACCATCACGAGCATCGCGAACACCATGGCGCCGGCCATGAGCAGCATCCGGGTGTTCTGCCCCTGCGAGAACGCCATGAACACCATGACGCCCACCGAACCCATCATCGGGACGACGGTCATCAAGGCGGTCCCCATGCTGGCGGCCTCGGGTTTGTTGGGAGGAGCCTGGACCTCGATCTGCCCGGAGGGAAGCTCGGGAGCCGTGGCCCCCTCGTCCTGTATGGGTTGAACCATGCCTTGGTATTCCCCGTCTCGAGTTGTCGCAACGTTATGGATCTGGTCGCATTCTCATGGTCTGGATGCCACCCAAGCCCGTTTCATACTATCGTCAGGAGGGTGAACCGCGCCCCCCGTTCGTTCTCTCTTGGGAAATGGAGGATTCCATGGCCACGCAGCTGGCGTCGACCACGATCCTTCACGGCGCCTCGAAACAGGACATCGCGGTTCCGGTCGGCACGACGGTGGCGCGGGTGATGTCCATGCTGCGGATCGACGCCGACCCCGAGACGCTGTGTCTGACCCACCCCGACGGCACCCCCGTCGACCTGGACCTGGCCCTCGGCAGCGACCTGACCTCCGGAACCGTCCTGACGCTCACCGGTCCCGCCGAGAGCGAGCGGGTGGCGCAACAGGTGGCGGTCCGGGCCTCCTCCCCGTGGTTTCGTCCCACGCGCGTGCTGTCCTTGTTCCTGGCCCTGGTCACGGGCATCGAGACGGCATGCCTGGCAGGTCCCGTCCTCGGCTGGTGGCCCGTCTCCGACGTGCTGAGGGGATCGGCCGCCGTCGCCTGCACCGTCGCGCTCGGATGGTCGCTCAAGTGGCGGCGGATGCGTTGCACCGCCCCCGGTCTCCTGGTCGCCACCGCCCTGATCGGGGTCTGCGGGACCGCGCTGCTCCCCACCGATGTCGGATCCCTGCCCCGGCTGGCCCTGGCGGCCACCGCATGGACCGCGCTGGTCGCGGCGCTGGTGGTGTGGTTGGTCGACAACAGGTCCGCCCTCAGTTCCACCATGGCCGCCTTGTGGGGGCTGGCCGGTGTCCTGACGTGTTTGTTCGCGGTGACCGACGCTCCCGTCACCGCGATCTCGGCCCTGGTGCTGGCGGTCGCGACCATGACGGTGACCGTCATCCCCACCTTCGCGTTCCGCATCCCCGAGACCCAGCTGCTGGACCTTCCCACCGTCACCACCTCCGCGCCAACGGTCCGCACCCCGGAGGTCGCGGCCCCTGCCCCCATCACCGCGAACCGGGTTCTCCGTTCGATCCGTGAGGGCAACGCCCGGGGGCAGCTGCTGCTCATCGCGTGCTGCGGAACGGCCGGGATCTGCGCTTTCCCCGCCGCGGGGCTCATGAGGTCCGATCAGCCAGCGACCGGGATAGCGGGTGGGGTCATGATGCTCAGCGCCTTCCTGGCCCTGGCGCTGGCGCCCCGCGTTCGCCGCGACCGCCCGGGCCGCATCCTGCCGCGCATCGCCGCTCTGGCGATCGTCGCCGCGACGCTGTCCGTCTTCGGCCTCTCCCAGCCGCTGGGGTCGCAGGTGATGGCGCTGCTGATGATCGTCGCGGCCGCGTCGCTCAGCATCATCACCACGTCTTTTGCCAAGGGCACCGAATCTGCGCTGCTCGGGCGCGCCGGGGACATCACGCAGACGCTTTCCCTGATCCTTCTTCCCCCTGCGGCCGCCTATGCAGCAGGCCTGTTCGACCTGGTACGGCAGATCGCATCATGACCCAGCTCGACCTGACCGCTCTCCCCCCGCCCCGGGCCGAAACCATGTTCCCCGATGCGGGCCCCGAACCTGTGGAGGCCGAACAGCGCGACGACCTCCCGGTCCCTGCCGGCGGGTTGACCCGCACGCTGTCCTACCTGACGGATCTGGCCTGCGTCGTGGCGGTGGCCGGCCCGCTCTGGCGGCTCCTGTACTCCCCGGTGCTGACGGGCATCGCAATCGTGGAGCTGGTCGCCGTCCTCACCTTGCTGCGCGCCCGCACCGGACGCACCCCGGGCGCGTTGCTCTCCGGAACGGTCGCCGTCGCCGACGGCAGCGATCACGCCCCGGGCCTGAAACGGCAGTTGGTGCGTACCGCGCTGATGATCCTGTTGCACGTGACCGTTGTGGGTCCGCTGGTCGTCAGTTTCCTCAGCCGCGACGGCAGGGATCTGGTTGACCGGGTCGCCGGAACCGCGGTGCTCGATCTGCGGTCCGAGAAATCCCGCCCCGGTTCCGGGGACGGGGATGAAGAAACCGAGGAACCGCTTCCCCGGGGGCAGGAGAACTCGAGTTTCCCGGTGCCAGGCGCCCCGGTATCGCCCTCTTCGCCCGCCCCCGCGGCCAGTCCCCTGACGCCACGCAGGGCCGCTTCCCGGGAACCGGCCTTGGCGGCACCTTCCGGGAACACAGAGTCCAACTCCCTGACGCCACGCAGGGCCGCGCCGCTGCCTCCCACGCCGCCGAAACCCTCCCCTCCCTCCGCCGGCCCGAGCGGGCTCCCGGGTGCGGTGCAGGTATGGCTGGTCGTGGATTCCGGCCAGCGCGAGAAGGTGGATTCCGTTCTGGTCGTGGGGCGGGAACCCACGGGCACCAACGGGGAACGCCGATTGGTCATACCGGATCCCACAAACTCGATCTCGCGGACCCATCTGAGACTCGGCCCGGCCAGCGGTGGGGTGTGGGTGGAGGATGCCGCATCCACGAACGGAACCGTCGTCCGTAACGCCGCCGGTGCCGTCGCCCATCTGGTGCGCGGCAGACGCACCCTGCTCCCTCCGGGGACGACGATCATCATGGGGGAACGCACCATGATGATCATGAGCGGTTCGCCGCGATGAGAGATCGCCTCAGTTACAGGGAACGGGGCGGGAATCCAAGGATTCCCGCCCCGTTTTCACACTTGGTCAACTGCCAAATCCAACCTCAGGCCTTGGGTATTTCCACGTTGTCCATGATTCTTCTGTTCTGAACCTCGGCTCCGTGGTAACCGAGTTTTGCGTTGAACACCTCGATGTTGAACTGCTGAAGGGCCGAGCGCATCTCCAGCTCCTTTTGGTTCCACTCCCTTCTGCGTACGGCGTAGGCTTCCCTGTCTTCGCCGTCCCAGCTGCTCTCCATGAGGTCGAGCTTTCCGGTCAGCGTGTCCATGCTCGCCTCGATACCCCGGTGGTGTTTGTTGATATCTTCACTGAGAAGATCAATGGCGGAGTAGTTGACCATCATGTCTTTTTCAATGCTCATTTTGATTCACGCCTTTCTTTGTCGAAAAACACGTTCGCAGTTCAGACTGCGCCGCCGCCGGTCATTCGCTTCTCGAGGTTCAGGAAGGCCGCAGAATGAGTCACTTCGGCCTGCCCCGAGTTGGCCTCGGACCCCTTGAGTGCGTCGCTGAACCCCAGCAGCGAATTGTTGAGCGCCGTTGCCTTCTCGATCCAGAGCATGGCGGCCGCATACATGGCGTCCGACCCCTGACCCTGCCAGCCGGCCCGGGCCGCTTCCTTGCTCGCGTCGACACCTTTGATGTGCCCCGACACCTCGTTGTAAGCCTCCAGCGTGGCATCGGAGCCGGCCTTGAGCCCGCCTTGAACGATGCGTACGGTACCTGCCATGGTTCGTCCTCCGGTGTGGTGGATGTGTGCGATGCACGCGACCTGCTGCACCGCGGGTAACTGTTCTCAACCCTAACGCACACCACAGTTCACGAACGAGGGATTTCGAAAGAAACCGTGGAGCAGCATTCATCAATATTTCAATTTACTTTCGAGTAGTGGAGACCTCCCGAAGGAAGTAGCCTTGGCGGAGGAACCCGTTCCAGCGCCAGCACGACAAAGGAACCCCATGCCGTCCTCCGAAAGCTCCCCCGTCGGTGCCCTCCTGCCGATCTCGCTGAGCATGGCGGGGGACACCACTGACATATCGGTTCCACCCAACATCGCGCTGGCCGAGCTGATGCCGGCGATCATCAAGGCCCTGCGCCCCTTGGATCCGGGAACCGCCACCCGGGGTTTCACCATTCGAACCTCGGACGGTCGCGTCCTGAACCAGTCGGAGTCCCTCCCCGACCAGAGAATCCGTCCCGGGGCGGTTCTCACCGTGGAACCGAGCGGCACCAACGTCAAGGACCAGCGCTACGACGACCTGGTCGAGGCCGTGGGAACCGCGGTGGCCGAGAACTCCGTCCCCTGGGAGAAGACCAGTTCCGTCCAGCTTTCGGCCCACGCCTCGGCAGCCCTGGTGCTGCTGGCCGCCCTGCTCCTGGTGACGGGGTCACGGGAACCTGTCCTGACCGCGACGGTGGGCGCCTGCGGGGCGATCCTCACCACCCTGGCCGCCGCGGTCGTGGCGCGCATGCCCAATCGCCCCGGTGCGCTGTCCCTGGGGCACACCACCCCGGTCCTGATCTCCTGCGCCGCCTTCGCGGTCACCCCGGGGCACTGGTTCTCGCTGCCGTTGGCGGCAGCCGGCATCGGTCTGCTCGCCGGTTCGGCGACTCTCCTGGTCCTTCCCTCCGACCTGCGGGTCTCCATGACCGCCCCCATGACCGCGGGTGTGTCGTTCATTCTCGTGGGCGGACTGGTCGGGATGATGGACATCCCTCCCGACAGGGCGGCCGCCACCACCCTCGCCCTGTTGGTGGTGATCACGCTCAGCGCACCCTGGGTGGCCATGGCGCAGCTGCCCACGACCATCGGCACCAGCCGGGAGAACGAGAGAATCGACCCTGTGCGGGTGTACTCCCGCGTCGGGAACGCCCGCGTGCTGGTGATATCGCTGAAGGCGGGCTGCTCGGCGGCCATGATGGTCCTGGCCCCGCTGATGGCGACCTCCCCCACGGCGATCACGATGCTGGCCTGTGTCGGGCTGGCCCTGATGCTGGCCACCCGGTCGCTGCGTTCCTCGGTCGAGGTGGTCATAGGCGTGCTCACCGGCATGTTCCTGACAGTCGTCGCCGCGGTGGCCACCACGACGGTCATTCCCGACGCCCTGCCCTGGACCCTCGGCGCGATCATCCTGGCCGCGGTGCTGCTCCTGGCGGCCAACGTGGTCTCGCAGAAGCTGCGTCCCTGGTTGACCCGGTTGGCGGATGTCGCCGGGGTCCTCGTGCTGCTGGGGATCCTGCCGCTGGCGGCACTGGTCTGGGGGGTCGTCTGATGCCGTCCAACAAGGAGATCCTCGAAGCCCAGCGCTACAACCGCCGCCGCTTGATCACGGCGTTCTCCTCCGGGATACCCGGAGGCCGCGAACTGGAGTCCAAATCACCGTTCATTCCCTTGATCGTGGGCGTGGTCGTCGTAGCGATCATGCTGGGGGTCGGGGCCATCATCAGCCAGTTCTCCCCGACCCTGCCGAACGGCTGGCAGGACTCGACCCTGATCGTGGTGAAGGGAACCGGTTCCCGGTACTACACGATCAAGGGCACCTTGCGCCCGGTCACCAACGTCACCTCGGCGCGCCTGCTGTCGGAGTCGGGCAAGTACCAGGTCAGCGAGGTGTCCTCCTCGACCATCGACGGGATCAGCCGCGGCACCCAGATCGGCATCACCGGCGTTCCCGACGACGTTCCCCCCGCCGGTCAGCTCCACTCGGATCTCTGGTTCTCCTGCGCGATTCCCGGCAAGACCCACACCTGGGTGGCGCACCTGCCCGAGCCCCGAACCCGGCGTGGCAGCGTCCTGGTCAAGAACCAGGACGATTTCTTCCTGATCGCCGACGGCCTGCGCCACAAGATCCCGCGGGAGCAGAGAAACAAGGTGCTCCTGGCGCTGGGGATGGAATCGACGACACCGGCCGAGGTCGATGCCGCCTGGCTGTCCCTGTTCAAGCTGGGTTCGGACCTGCAGCCCTTGGAGGTACCGAACGCGGGCCAGCCCGTGGAGGGCATGCCGGAGCGTCTGGGAACGGTCACCATCGGGACCGTCATCCAGGTCGACGATCACGGCTCGCAGCGGCGTTACGTCGTCACCGGTTCCGGCAAGGTGGCGACGTTGTCAGAGACCGCGGACAAACTCCACCAGACCGAGGCTCCCCTGACCGTCTCGTTCTCCGACATGTCCTCCGTCGAGGTGGATCCGGCGGGCATCGCCCCGGCCGACTGGCCGCGCCGCATCGAGGACACCGTTCCGGGCGGTTCCCTGCCCTGCGCCCAGTTGTCGCAGTCCTCGGACGGATCGTCGGTGGCGGCGCTGTACTCGATGACCCGGGAGGCCCTCGTCGAAGCACTCCCGGCGCCGTCAGGAACCGAGGCGAACGCGGAGGAGAAGCTGCGTTCCGTCCCGACCCCCACCACCGTCCTGGGCGGGTCGGGAGCCCTGGTCCGGGCCACGTCGGGGGGCACCCTCGGCATGGTCATGCTGGTCTCCGACCTCGGTACCCTGCACGGATTGGGTGCCCAGCCCGCCGAATCCTTGGCGCGCCTGGGATACACGGACAACGACGTCCACGTGATCCCGGCGGAGTGGACGGCGCTGATACCGGAGGGAACCGCGCTCGAACCCGAGAGCGCCTGGGCCACGGTGGGGCAGCAATGATCCGGCTGCGAATCCTGGGCGGGAAACTCGCCGCCGTCTGCGGAGCAGTGGCCCTCCTGGTCCCGTCGCTGCCCGCGCAGGCCCTGACCAGCGACGGGCAGAGCAGGATAAACACGGTGGCCGAGGACAAGAGCACCCCCTGCCAGATCGGGACAACCGCCATGGTGGCGCAGGCCCCGAACGTGATCTCCCTCCTCGGGATCAAGAAAGCGTGGCAGCTCTCCCGGGGCAGCAAGGTGAAGGTGGCGATCGTCGATTCCGGGGTGGTCGCATCAAACGTCCATCTCACGGAGAACGTGCTGCCGGGCATCGACCTGGTGGACAGCGGCGACGGACGTACGGATGCCGCGGGACACGGAACCGCCATCGCCGGGCAGATAGCGGCCCACGAGGTGGAGGGTTCCGGCCTGGTGGGCCTGGCGCCGGAGGCCGAGATCCTGCCGGTCCGGGTCTACGTCAGCGAACAGCACGACGCCACCTCGGCCGGAAAGGGACCCGACGGGGCCCGCACCGCCAAGGGCATCGTCTGGGCCGCCGACCAAGGGGCGAAGGTGATAGTCGTGGCCCAGTCCTCCCCCACGGATCTGCCCGAGTTGAAGGCCGCGGTGGAGCACGCCGCTGCTTCGGGGGCGCTGGTGGTGGCCTCAGCGGGCAACGTCCCTCAGGATCAGCAGAACAGGACCGAGGATCCCAAGGCGCCGCGCTACCCGGCGGCCTATCCCCAGGCGTTGTCGGTCACGGCCGTGGACGCCAACGGGGCCCCGTCGGATTCAGTGCTCCACGGCGAACACGTCGAGGTGGCGGCCCCCGGGTCGCAGGTGCTGAGCACCTTCTTCGGCGACGGCGACTGCATGTTCGCCGGGAACCAGCCGACGACCTCCTACGCCACCGGATACGTGGCGGGAATCGCGGCGCTGGTGGTGGCCAAGTACCCGGATGAAACCCCGGCCGATTGGAAGCACCGGATCCTGGCGACGGCCCTGCGCCCGTCGCGTTCTCATCGCGACAAACTGATCGGCTGGGGGATCGTCGCCCCCTACGATGCCCTGAGTTTCGTCAACGACGGTTCCCTGGAAGGCCCGGAGAATCCCCGCTTCCCGGCCCCCACGAAACAGGAAACCCCGCTCATGACGCCCCCAGAACCGAAACCGGACCCGCGCCCGGCACGCACCGCGGCCCTGGGGGTCATGGCGGGGATCAGTTGCCTGGCGGCATTGGCGATCCTGATCGCCTCCCGGTTGCGGGGTCCGTCGCAAAAGAAGTCACGGAAGTGATCGCCCTTCCCGGGCTCGACGAGAATCCGGCTGGCGGGTCGTCCTCACGATTCCGTCGGGCTGGGTGAGGGTTCCGGGGATGATACTCGCGCCCTCGAAACCCCGGATCTCAATCCGCCACAGCCTGTCTTCACGCCAAATGAACCAGATCTGGAAGGGAAAGAGTTTGTCCTCCTGACCAACAATTTTCCCCATGCCGGAATACCCCCACGCCTCCGAACCACCAATCGCACGGGAACCTAGGAACACCGTATGGAACATAGCCCCTTCTCCACGGCATCGGTCATGGATCTCTCAGCCCTGGCCTTCCTGTCCAGGAGAACCCACCCCTTCGGGACCTCCAAGGTCACCGCATCCTGTATTTCACGCTCCACCAAGAAACACTGGGAGACGGACTCCCGCCCACGGCACCAAGAGCGTCCCCGCAGCCGCCCGACTGAACTCGATCCTGCTCCCCGTCCACAAAAAGTTCCTGCCCCGGCGACCTGACTCGCCGGGGCAGGGGCTGGAAAGTTCGCCGGACCGTTCACCACTGCTCACGGCCCAGCACCGGCGGTTTCACGTGGGGCGGTTCACTCCTCGCGCTGGAAGCTCATCGTCGCGGCGTACGCACCGGACTCCGAGGGCCACCGGGTGGTGATGGCCTTGGCGCGGGTGTAGAAGTGCACACCCTCGGGGCCGTGAATGTGGGTGTCGCCCAGCAGCGATTCCTTCCAGCCGCCGAACGAGTAGTAGGCCACCGGGGTGGGGATGGGCACGTTGACGCCCACCATGCCGGCCTCGACGTCCAGCTGGAAACGCCGGGCGTAGCCGCCGTCGTTGGTGAAGATCGCCGCGCCGTTGCCGAACTCGCTGGCGTTGACGATCTCGATGGCCTCCGCGTAGTTCTCGGCGTCGACGATGCACAGCACCGGACCGAAGATCTCCTCCTTGTAGGCGGGGGCGTCGAGCGGGACGTGGGTGAGGACGGTGGGGCCGAGCCAGAAGCCGCCCTCGTAGCCCTCGACCTTCAGGCCGCGACCGTCGAGCGCCACCTTCGCGCCGCGCTTCTCGGCGTCGTCGATGAGACCGACGATGCGGTCGCGGGCCTTGGCGGTGATGACCGGACCCATCTGGACGCCCTCGTCGAGGCCGAAACCGACCTTGATCTTCGCGCCATTGGCGGCGACCAGTTCGGCGAGCTTGTCGGCAACACCACCGACGGCCACCACGACGGGCAGCGCCATGCAGCGTTCACCTGCCGCACCGAAGGCGGCGGCGGAGATGTGCTGGGCGGCGAATTCGAGGTCCGCGTCGGGCAGGACGATGGCGTGGTTGTTGGCGCCGCCGAGGGCCTGGACGCGCTTGCCGTGGGCGACACCGGTGTCCTGGATGACGTGCGCCACCGGGGTGGAGCCGACGAAGGAGATGGCGTCGATCCCGGGATGGGTGAGGATGTTGGAGACCAGGTTGCGGTCACCGGCGAGGACGTTGAACACGCCGTCGGGCAGGCCGGCCTCCTTGTAGAGGCGGGCGATGATCAGCGACGCGGTGGGCGTCGGGGAAGCGGGCTTCAGGATGAAGGCGTTGCCGGCAGCCACGGCGATGGGGTGCATCCACATCGGCACCATGACGGGGAAGTTGAAGGGGCAGATGCCCGCGACCACGCCGACGGGCTGGCGGATGGTGTGGATGTCGACGCCGGTGGAGATGTCGTAGGAGTATTCGCCCTTCAGTGCGACGTTGATGCCGCAGGCGAAGTCGAGGGTTTCGCGGCCACGCTGGATCTCGCCGATGGCGTCGGAGTAGTCCTTGCCGTGCTCCTCGACGATCGCCTTGGCCAGCTCGTCCTGGTGGGCCAGCACCAGTTCGCGCATCTTGAACATGATGGCGGTGCGCTTGGCGAGGGAAACCTTGGCCCACTTCTTCTGGGCCGCCTTGGCGCTGGCGACGGCGTGGTCGAGGTCGGCCGGGCTGGCGGATATCAGTTCACCGACGACCTTGCCGGTGGCGGGGTTCTCGACGGGGATCGTGTGGGAAGGCTGGCCCTCGTAGGGGGCGCCGTCGATCCAGTGGGTGATTGTGGTCATGTACCTCTCCCTGGTTTCTGGGACGTTCAGGCTGGTCCGGCGGATTGCTTCGTCCCCCACCGGCAGCAGTGCCGACTGCACCGCGTTCGGGTCCGTCCAGTCCGCTGGCCCGACGACCGGAGCCGCCGGGAGCTTTGTATACACAATAACCCTCCGAGGCGGGATGCGCCACCCTGTAGCAGTCGGGATCGCCCGGGAAAGTCGGGTCCCGGCGAACCATCACCGCGGGTCGTGGAACTTTGTACTAACAACCGACGGGACGTTTC
>ERZ772962.673-NODE-673-length-18986-cov-13.901115_pt1 | contig 18986 bp, 13 predicted proteins | sample MGYA00580676_ERZ772962 | MGnify/ENA primary metagenome ERZ772962 (study PRJEB29015, sample SAMEA2738049) | human oral metagenome | biome: human oral; feature: human-associated habitat; material: saliva | place: China | collected 2230 ...
TTACCCCCGCCGCCCTGGAGTGGCTGGGCTTGGCAGGGTACGATCCGGCCTTCGGTGCCCGCCCGCTGCGCCGCCTGGTACAGCGCGAGATCGGCGACCGTCTGGCGAAGGGCATCCTCTCGGGTGCCATTCACGATGGCGACACCGTAGAGGTGGATGTGAACCCGGATGTTGCAATGGACGGTCTGTCAGTGACCTCCAAGCGGTAACGGGTAACACAACTGGCACAGATAATGCGCGCCGTACCGGGAAGTATCCCGGTACGGCGCGCATTCTTGCTAATAGATGAAGGTGTTATGCCTGCTTGCGGCGGCGTGCCACCAGTACGACGGTGGTACCCGCTACAAGGGTGAACAGGCCAACCCCGGCAATGGTTAGCGCACCCGAAGCGCCGGTGCTTGCCAGCCTGCCGCGAGCGGTTGAGGCCGCCGAGTAGCTGCCCGTGCTGCCGGTTGAGGCGACAGTCCCGGAGGAAGAGACACGCGATGCGGAGCCACCCGATACCCTGGACTCGCACGCCACCCCGTCTTTGTCACGGTCAAGGTGGCCGCTGTAGTGTTCGCTGCCTGCCTTAATATTGTTCAGGCCGCGGGCGCGGGCTTCGGTGCAGTTATCGAGCTCATCATTGGTGGAGGTGTCAACGGCTGCTGCCTGCTCACCCCCGGTGGTGCTGGCGGTGCCGGAACCGGAAGTGCCGGTTGCTTTAGTCTCGCACCCCACCCCGTCCTTATCGCGGTCAAGGTGCTCACCGTAGTGCTGGCTGTTCGCATCAATATTGCTGAGCCCGCGCGCCGATGCTTCGGTGCAGTTCTTGGGGATTTCCCCAGCTACGGCCGAGCCCTGAACGGCGGCGGCCAGGTGCTCCGCGTTTGCGGATGCGTTCGGCACATTATGTTCAGCAGAGGAAGAGTCCTGCGCCGAATTATCTGCTGCCTGCTCGCTCTGGCTGGGGGCAGCGGAAGGCTGCACCGGAGGCTGCGGCTTGCCCGTCACCGCTGCGGAGGCGCTTGAGGCAGCGGGTGTCTCGGTGGCGCTCTGTGCGGCAGGGGACGAGGGGCTGGGGGCCGCTTCGGTTGGTGCGGGCGCAGCAGAAGCAGCAGCTGTATCGGTGGGGGATGCGCTCGGTGCTGCTGCCGCCTGGATTGTCACGGTCGCGGCGTCGCCGCCGCGGCGGGGATCCTGCTTATTGAGCGACCCGGTAAGCACCGTGAGGGTCACGGTCTGCCCGGGTTTGAACCCTTCCTGCCAGGGGATGGTGCCCGCCACGTTGCCGTTTGCGTCGGCCTCAACACGCAGGTAGGGCTGTCCGCTTACGCCACCGCCATCAATTTTGAGGGCGAGTACCGAGGGTGAGCCGTCTTTGGCTTTAAACCCGGTGCCGGTGAAGCTTAGACCCTGCCCCACGGTCCAGGAGCTGGGGAAGGTGATGGTTGCCCCGTCGTCGTAGGTGTGGCTCGCGTTTGCTGCGGGTGCCACGGCGGCGGTGTTGGTTGCGGGTGCCGCGAATGCGGCGGGGACGGCGGTCGCGCCTACGAGGCTGAGGCTGAGCGTGGCGACGGCGCCAATAGTTGCGAATTTGTGATGAGTTGTCATACCTAAAATTCTATAGGCACCGCGTAGGGTAAAATGCCCGAAAAGACGCTTCGGGACTGTGGTGTACAACAGTATGGATACCCTATCTTTAAGCTGTTAGTTGAGGTTTACCCCCAGAAATTCTTTCCGTGCGCGGGTGAGCAGTGCGCGGTCCCAGCCGCCGCACGGTCACTTTCGGTGCGGATACCCGCAGTGTGCACGGTCATGGCGGGGCGCATCCTACAATGGGTGCAGTACATTCTTGAACGACGGCACACTGGGACGCAATGGATAAATGGACTGACACGACCGGATTCGATAATCACGAGATTGCCGCCGTGCACCGTGCCGCGATCCGTTCTATCCAGCGTGTTGTTGCCGAGACCGCCCAGCCGCACCAGCCTGAGGTTGCCCTCGAAGGGGTGGCTGGTATGCTTCGTGCAGGCCGGGTGCTTGTGCTCACCGGGGCGGGGGTCAGTACCGAATCCGGTATCCCTGATTACCGTGGCCCCGCCGGTTCCCTGCGTGAGCACCGCCCCATGACCTACCAGGAATTCCGGTATGATGACGCTGCCCGCCAGCGCTACTGGGCGCGTTCCTATGTGGGGTGGCGGCGCATGAAGGAGGCCAAACCTAACCGTGCCCACTATGCGCTGGTTGAGCTTGAGCAGCACGGCGCTGTTTCTGGGGTGATCACCCAGAACGTTGATGGGCTTCATGCCCAGGCGGGGAGCAGAAACATACTGGCTCTGCACGGTGATCTCTCAACGATCATATGCCTCACCTGCGGGCACCGTGAGGGGCGGGCGAGCCTGGATATTCGTTTGGATGCCGCAAACCCCGGCTATTTGGCGCGTCTTGCGGGTACTGATTTGCGGGTTAACCCTGACGGCGATGTTGAGTTGGATAACGATTTCATCCGTGATTTTGTGATGATCGGGTGCATTGCGTGCGGCTCCCAGCGCCTTAAACCGGATGTGGTGTACTTCGGTGAATCTGTGCCCGCCGAGCGGAAGGAGCGGCTGCGGCACATGCTGGCTGATTCGACTGCTCTGCTGGTGGTTGGCTCGTCGGTGGCGGTGATGAGCAGTTATAAGATTGTGTTGGATACGCTCAGGGCCAATAAGCCGGTTGCCGTGTTGAACGGTGGGCCGGGCCGGGCGGATGCGCGCGCCACCTATCTGTGGCGCACCAATGTGGGGGATGCGCTGGGCCAGCTGCTTGACCGGTTGCAGCTGTGAGCGCCGTGGCCCAAGGCGCCGCCACGCACACAGGAGAAGAATAATAAAGAAATACGCAAGGTACGCCAAGCACCGGGTTAGAGTATTTCCCCTGATGGGGGCGTAAATCAGCACAAAATAGTGCGTGTCCTATCGTCGCTATTTGACCCACACCATAATCGTAGGCCATGTAATATTATTGCTTCGCCGATAGAATATAAGGCATGACAATTCGCACCAAGATTGCCACTTTCGGTATCATAGCCGCGCTTGCGGGCGGCATGGTAGGCACATCCGCTCCTATTGCCTCGGCCGCGCCGGTGGCTGCTCCCACCGCCACCAGTTATTTCAGAGCTGGAGCAACCGTTAATTTCCCCACCACCTGGACGGCGGGGCAACCGCTAACTGTTACCGGGCAGGGGTTTAGAACCAGAAGCGGTCGGTCGGTGACTGTTGTGTTGCGTGGCGATGAGGGCGAGGTTTACCACGAGGTGCGTCCGGATGCTAATGGAAAATTCACTACTTCTATCCCGTGGTCGAATAGTTTACAGGCTGGGCAGAGCATTGAGTTTGAGACTTTCGCGTTGACCCGGGGCGGTTTCTACGAGGGCAGCGAGGTTGATGTGCGGGTTGTGGCCGCCCCGGCGCGGCAGAACCCTGCCCCGCAGCCGAAGACCACCACCGGTGCAGCCCAGAAACCGGCGGAGAAAGATAATTCTGGTGAGAATAAGAACGGCGGGGGCTCTGACGGCGGCAGCACTTCTGGGGATAAGAATAATAAGGACGGTAACGGCGGCTCTGGTGACAATAAGAACCAGGGCGGCAGCGGCGGCGACAATAACTCCGGCGGCAATAATAATAATGCTGGCGGTGCCCAAAGCGGCGGCGGCAGCGACCCATCAGCCTCGGTACAGGGCGGGCAGCAGGATAGTAACGGGGCCTCTGGCAGCGCTATAGATTCCTCCGAACCGGATGGTCCTTCCGATAAGGTTTCGGCCAGTGCCAGTGAGTCCAGCCCCAGTGCGTCAGCCTCAGCCTCTGCCAGCGGGAATAAGCGTTTTCATAACTGTAAAGAAGTGAAGGACGCCGGGCTGGCCCCTATTCATAAGGACCACCCGGATTTTCAGGAGGGTTTTGACGCTGACCATGACGGTGTGGGGTGCGATAAGCCCGCAGACTTCGGCAACGAGCCTGTGACGATTACCACGGGTGCTGCGGCTGGGGATTCTTCTGCTTCTACGGAGGCCTCGGGTGAGCAGGGTTCTTCCGGGCAGGGGTTTAGCCCGGCAGATCTTGCGGACCCCGGTAAAAACGGGGTTTTGCTGGCTGCCGGTTATGTGCTGATTGTGGGCGGAATTGGTGGAGCAATATTCCTGGCCGTGCGCAAAATGCGTAAAGAGTGATGCCGCTCTCGCGTATAACCCGCTGTGGGTGAATTATTCTCTACATATTCAAGAACGTACCTATAAGAATGCAAGAGTGTATTGCGGATCAATTTAGAGCACTTATGTGATGAGCCGCCCGCCACAGAGGCCATGTCTTATACCGGTAATATGTTCCTCAAAACCCGCCAGCTCAGGGATATAGCGCGACTAATTTAAGAGTGGGTCTTACGTCTAAGGAAGGTTAACCATATTGACGAACACCATAGTCTTCTGCGTGCAATAACTGCATTTAATACTGTGCGTACAGATAAAATTAAGTCATGAGTATTCGCACTAAATTTACTACATTCAGCATCGTTGCCGCACTGGGGTGTGGCATGGTTGGTGCAACTGTTCCCGCTGCTTTTGCAGCACCTGGTTCGGTTCCAGCCGCAGCCGCTCACGTTTACGAAGATGGGGCGAGCCTGCAGTTTCCGGGCACCTGGACCGTAGGTCAACCCCTGCACTTTACAGGTACCGGTTTCAAAGCAACTGATGGTTCCCCTTCTATTTTGGCGGTTAAAATCAACGGCGGCCCCGTCAGCGGCGCCCGCTACCTAGAGGTTAAAGCGGATGCGGACGGCAATATTTCCGGATCTATCCCTTGGCAAGAGAACCTTAAAGCCGGGGAAAGCGTCGAAATTAATGTGCTCACCGGCTCGTTGAATAAGAAAGACCGGCAGCGCGGCGGCGTGGCGGCTACGGTGACCGTAGTGGACAATTCGGCTGCCCCGTCTGATTCGTCCGTACCGAAGGACACCCCTTCTGAGACACCTGCACCTTCTGAGAAACCCAGCAGCGTGCCTTCGGAGTCTCCTTCAGCTCCTGCTCCCAGCGCGAGCTCACCCGCTGCTGCCCCATCTGAATCACCCTCTGAATCACCGGCTGAATCGCCCTCGGCAACCCCGAGCGAGACCGCCCCCTCGCAGCAGCCTTCGGCAGCCTCCAGCGAAACCTCATCGGCTTCTGCTGAGGCGTCGGTGAACGCTGGTGCAGATGCAGAAGCATCACCAACCCCGCGTTTTAGGAACTGCAAGGACGTGCAGGACGCCGGTCTAGCCCCCATCCACAAGGGCCACCCGGACTTCCAGGAGAAGTTTGACGCCGACCATGATGGAGTTGGCTGTGAGAAGGACGCTGACTATGAGAACAGCGCCTCCCGCGTGGATTCTAATGGCGGGGTAGCCGCTAGCGACAGCAATAATAATAGTGGCGGCAGTATCTCTGGGCGGCTGGCAAGTACGGGTGCGGCCGGTGTTGTTACCATCGCGGGCTTGGGCCTGGCTGCTGTGGGTGCTGGTGTTGCCGCAATCCTGGTGATGCGCCGCCGCAAGCAGAACTCCTAAGTTTTGATTCCCTAAATGTTGGTTGGCGCGTGTGGTCTAATGTGCGCTGCCGTGGAGTATTCCAGCCGACAATAACAGTGCAGGTCTCTTGCATACCGCAGTATGGCGGGGCAGAGGCCTGCACTTCTGGGTGGGTAGGGGGGCGATGAAGGCTTGCAGAAGCTCTTCGGCCAAGAGGTGCAGGGTGCTCTGAAATACAAAGGTACGGCGCATTATGTGTGGGTATAGTGCTCATAGGGGAAATACGCCACGCCGAGCGTAAAATTTCTTGACGATGTGCTGAACGTATCATAAACCTGCAATAAAATAACAATGTATGAATAGATAAACACTATACCCTTAGTATTATAGGAGATATGTGCATTTTTATGTTTTATACCTTTTATAGTGTGTAGTCAAGATGTAGCCTTTTAGAGTGTCTTGATTGAAATACTGAGGATCTGAAGGTTGATAGTGCAGGGTGAATTCAGTCAAAAAGTGAATTATTACACGGGGGAGTTTTAATAATACGGTAATACTATCCACACGGTACACATCATTTTCGATAGACTGGTGATATGACATTCCGTAAAAAAATCGCTACTTCCGGCGCTGTGCTCGCTCTCGGGTGCAGTCTGCTAAGCAGCTCGGTTTTGGCACCGGCCGCTTATGCAGCGCCAGAACCATCTGCAACGCCTATTGTTAAGGAATACACCGACGGCGCCACCCTTACCTTCCCCGCAACCTGGACTGAGGGTGAACCCCTAGAATTTTCAGGCGTTAACTTCTTTGCAACCGACGGCACCCCCTCAGTACTTGCTGTGCGTCTCAACGGTGGGCCTGTGGGCTCATCGGACTACTTGCAGTTCGAAGCTGACGCTGACGGTAAAGTGAGCGGCTCTATTCCCTGGCAGGATCGTTATACTGCCGGTTCGACCGCTACCATTAACGTGCTCACTGGGTCTTTGAACCCCAACGATAATAAGCGCGGGGGCATAGCTGCTTCTGTGACCGTGGTAGACAAAAACGGCGGCACTGGCAATGCCAAACCCTCGGAGTCAGCCTCAGCCGATGCGAACAAGTCTGAAAGCCCCAAGGCAGATCCTTCTAAAGGCGCTAAGACAGAGACTCCCGCTAAAGAAGAAAGCAGCCCCGCAGCTAAGGAAGAAGAAACTCACACCGCTGCTAGCAGCGCCACCACAGAGGCGGATGAAAAGCCGCTAAGCCCGATCAGCAGCAGCGCCAGCCCCACCGCAGTGACCAGCGCATCTTCGAATAACTCGGGCGGGAATATGATGCCGTGGCTTGGCTACGGGCTGATCGGCGGCGGTGTGGTACTCGCTGCGCTCATCATTTTCTTCAATATTCGGCGTAAATCATAAAATATCGCTCGGTCGGTACTTTATACTGCCGCATTGTGTAAATATTCACTTAAATCCCCCTTTGCGCGGAATGCAAAGGGGGATTTTGGATTTGTGGGTATATCCCCACAGAAAAGCATAAAATGGGTCACAGTGTAAACAATTTCGTTCGCAAGAGGCGTTATGTGGGTGTGATTTTTATGCACATAAATGTCAAGGCCACTCTATCTGTAAAGGCTGATTTTAAGCCATAGAACGTAAAGACGCGTTAAAGCCTAAGCCTTAGATTGATAAAATGAGGGGAAAGGTAACAGATATATTCCACTGAGAGTTACCGCTCAAAAACCCACATGAAACATGTGGGAACACAGCACATGAACCACCAACAGAAAGAGACGATACAGGATTAAGACCAGCGTCGTTGGAAAGACATACCTGCGATCTAAGTAGGACACAGCTACGACACAGGATTAAGCGCGAATCTATAAATATCCGAATCACTACACTACAGACGGAGAATCCTATGCACCTAGTGAGTATGGTAATCGCGGACCTTATAGCAATTGCCGCTCTGTGCACCATCTACCTCATCCGCCACAGCCGCCGTGAGCTAGTGGTCTCATACACCATCATTAACTTCGGCGTTTTTGTGGTCACAGAAGCACTCTCATTCGCCTCCGGCACGAGTGCAGGAATGGGGCTTGGGCTATTCGGTGTGCTATCCATCATCCGCCTGCGTTCCACGCCACTGGCACAACGCGAAGTCGCCTACTACTTTGTCTCATTGGCATTGGGCCTCATAGCAGGTGTCAGGCTGGATCCCGAATATATGGCATACGCCCTCATGGCGATGCTCGTTATTATCATGGCCATCGTCGATCTGCCCTTCTTCGACAATAAGCAGAAGACCCAGATCATTACCGTCGATCGTGCCATTAGCGACCCTGAAGAACTCAAAGCATACTTGAACCAGAAGCTCTCCTACGAAGTGCTCAGCGTGAAAGTATCGGAGCTCGACATGGTCAACGACACTACCAGGGCAGAGGTTAGCTACAACCCTGAACCACCGGCAGAAGATACCACCGCAGGACAGGGAAACACCCCCGACTATGCGGTAACTGCCGCAGCGCAGAACACCCCAGCACAGCAGGGTGTAGGCGCCCAGGGCCACAATAACCAAGCCCAAGGGTATGCCTCCTCGCAGCAAAGCTACGGCCACCACCTGCATGGGGCGTCCCGCAATATCTAAAGGATTCGCGCATATCCTGCTACTTTCGTAGCTCTAACCGACAATACCGACCCGGCACGGCTTCCGCACAGTCACCGGGCGGTGCCCGAAAGGAAAACAGCATCATGGAAATTATTCCCAGCTACTGGCAGAATATTACCCTGAACGATCTTAATAACAAAGCTGCCATGCAGACCCGCATGGACCGTAAATACATCGTAGACGCAGACTACGCGGCATCGGTACTGGCAGAGCTGCCCGCCGAAGCATCCGTACTCGAAATTGAGGGGCAGCGCGAATTTGCCTACGACTCCGTCTACTTCGATACCCCCAACCTAGTCAGCTACTACGCGGCTGCCACCGACCGCCCCGACCGGTTCAAGGTGCGTACCCGCAGCTACCTCGACACCAACACATGCTTCCTGGAGGTCAAGACCGAAGGCGAACGTGCCATGACCGTGAAGGAGCGCATTCCTTACTCCATTGATGACCGTGACAAGCTCACTGAAGAGGGCCGACAGTACGTCAACGAGGCAGCACTCTACGGGGTTCTTGACACCCCGGCCATTGAGTTCGAACCGGTTATTAGCACCGGGTATCGACGCACCACCATTTACCTGCCCGCCTCGGAGCAGAACCCGGTGGATTCCCGCCTGACCATTGACCGTAACCTCACCTGGACGCCCCTGTCGGATCATGCGCTCTATGCGGGGGTAACCCGGGAAAACTACCACGGCCATAAGGTGGGGGTTGAGTACACGATTCCCGGCACCGTCATTATTGAAACGAAATCCGGCACGGCCCCCTCAGTTGCAGACAAGCACCTGTGGCGTGCGGGCATCCGGCCCGTCAAGATCTCCAAGTTCGGTACCGGTCTGGCGGCACTCAACCCGCAGCTGCCCTCCAATAAGTGGCACCGCATTATTGAGCGGTGGATGAACCTGGTGCCAGCTAAAGTTGCCGTCTAAGCAACCCGCGTCACCGTATAGAAGGGAGAATAACCAACCACAACCGACACTGAACTAAAACCAGCGCAAGAACGAACACATTAAATTGCTGGTACGAGACGGTACCTGCCGCGCAGAACGTGATAAGGCCCAATGCCTCACACAATAGCGCAGCAGGTGCCGTACCCTTTTTAATCTCACAGTGAATGCTATGCCGCAGGGTTCAGGCGTCACCCATTTAGTATTTTTAAACCCACCTAATGGTAGGGTAGAGTGCGTGGCTTACCGCCACCTAACTCATGGCGCGTATTCGACGGAGCCCCCTCACCCAGGGGCTTCTAGGGTGCAGCGCGCAGACAACATGCAAATAACCGCCAATAACACCAACCACCGGTAAGGGTACATGGGGAGCCAAGGGTTACCCGTTACCGTTATGACACGCGTATACAGACACCGATATACGCAGGCAGGAAGAAGACGCATAGTGAAGAAATCCCCTTTAAACGTGGCAGCCTCTCTACCCCTTATTGTGGGTTTGGGACTGGCCGGATGCTCAGGTAGTAATAATGAATCTAGTGCCGCTCCGAAAGACTCCCTAGGCCTGACCAATGCCGCACCCGCTCAACAGGCAAAAGCCCCCTCGGGCAAATATAGTTCGAATACGAAAACCGGCGAAAAAATTAATGCTGAAACCCACCACACCCACGGTAGTCTCACCTGGGATACTGGATCTGAAATCCGCCTTGACCTTGCGAATGAACCTTCCGCTGACGGGGTGAGCGTTGAGGATGGTGCCCTAGTCATTACCAAAGCCGGGAACTATCATCTAAGCGGCGACTACACCGGGCAGGTACGCATTAATACCGCCGAGCCTGAGACAGTGCGGCTCATCTTAGATAATGTGAGTATTACTAACTCCACGGGGCCTGCTATTACCGCCAGCGGAGGCGGCACGACAATCGTATATACGATGGCTGGCACCACCAATACTGTCAGTGATGGGGAGCAGTACACAGTAACTGGTAAGAAAAAACCAGACGCAGCGATCTACTCCACCGCGAACCTGACCCTCGCTGGGGAAGGCACGTTGACGGTGAACGGGAACCATGAAGAAGGAGTGCATACCACTGGCGGGCTGGTAATCTCCAACGGAACCCTGAATGTGAACTCCGTAAAAACCGGGATTAAAGGCAAAAACTATGTGGACATTCTGGGCGGTGAGGTATCCGTCAACTCCCAGAAAGATGCTATTAAAGCCACCAACTCCAAAGAGGAAGGGTACGGGTGGGCTCGTATTACCGGCGGCACCGTGACGGTTACTGCAGGCGATGACGGACTTAAAGCCATCCGCACCGTTGAAATAGCCGACGGCACACTCAATATTGAAAAGGCCCGAGAAGGTGTGGAGGGTCAGTACATTAATATTTTCGGTGGTGCGGTATCCGTAAACAGCATAGACGACGGTATTAACGCCTCTCTCAAAGACCCCCTGCCTGACGGGCAGGAAGCCGAGGATGACCCCACACCCGACGGTCAGCCCCAGCAGGAACCCAGCGGCAGCGTGGGAGGGGCACGGGATACCACCGAGGTTATTGACGCCGCCATTAATATCAGCGGCGGGCAGGTCACGGTGAATGTTGAGGGTGATGGTATCGACTCGAATGGCTCTCAGACCTATACCGGCGGCACTGTCACCATTAATGGCCCCTCAACCTACCTGAATAACTCGGTGGATGCCAATGGCGAGCTGCTGCTGAACGGGGTGAATATTGCGGCGGCCGGCAGCGGTGCAGAGATGTTTAAGGTTCCCTCGGAGAAGTCAACGAACGGGTATCTGCGAGTGGTTGATCTGGACGTGTTTACCCCCGGGCGCACAGTGCAGGTGACGGATACCAAGACCGGCGCGGTGGTGGCGAACTATACGGTGGTTACCTCCGGCGTGCAGCTGTTCTTTCTCTCGAACCCGTCCCTCGTAAAGGGCAATAACTATACGGTATATACGGTGTCTGGGCCAGTGCAGGAGGGCAGTACGACTCTCGCTCCGGGAGCGGTTGAAGTGGGCACGTACGCCGCAGAATAGCCCAACAATACCTATAAACCCGTTGCGGCAAGGCGGAATAATGGGGCGTGGAGCTGCTGTCTTTCGGCTCGTAGCGGTACGGGGGTAAAGGTACACAGTAGAAAGACACGCGATGCTCAAACTGGTGCATTGCGTGTCTTTTTATGCTCAATTTCATGCTGACTCACATGATTTGCTGCAGCAGGCGGAGGCAGCCTCTAAGACATTGCGCAGAAAAAGCCCGAGCACAGCTGAGGCTTAGCTAACTGCCGAAATATAGGAGGTATGAAGAACTCAATGCTCAAAACCGTAACCTCCGTCACTCTGATCGCCGTGCTGGGGCTCACCGGATGCTCCACCGCCAGCGGCACCACCCTCACCTCCGGTACCTCTACCGTGCACAGCGCAGTCTCAGGAACCACCGCCGGAACGTCCACCTCCAATACGGCCGCTGGGCAGACGCTGGATGCCCAAACCCACTACACCAATGAGGACCTCACCTGGGACTCCTCAGGCGAGAAAACTATTGACCTGGCGAGCCCCACCGCCACCGATGGGGTCAGTGTCGAGAACGGCACCATCACCATTACCTCCGGCGGCACCTACCGGATCACCGGTGAGTACAGCGGCCAGGTGAAGATCGAAGCAGCCAAGGCCGACACGGTGCGGCTGGTGCTCGATAACGCGAAGATTACCAACTCAACCGGGGCGGCCATTAACGTGGTGAGCGCCGCCGAAGCAATTATCTACACTGCCGCGGGTACCACGAACACCGTCGCTGATGAGGCTAACTACACTGCCACCGGTGACAACGACCCGGATGCTGCCATCTACTCCACCGCGAACCTGACCCTCACCGGGGAGGGCAGCCTGTCTGTGAAGGGCTCCTATGAGGAGGGCATCCACACTACTGGCGGGCTGGTTATTGCCAGCGGCACCCTTGAGGTCAACGCCGCGAACACCGGTATTAAGGGCAAGGACTATGTGGACATTACCGGTGGTATCGTCAATGTTACTGCCGCACAAGACGGCATTAAATCCACCAACACCGATGACGAAAGCATGGGCTTCACCCGGCTGAGCGCCGGGTCGGTGACTGTCTCGGCTGGGGACGACGGGCTCAAGGCCCCGCGCACCCTCGAAATTTCCGGCGGCACCCTGAACATCGAGAAATCCAATGAAGGCATCGAGGCGCAGTACATTAATATTCTTGACGGTGATGTGACCGTCAATAGCTCGGATGATGGCATTAACGCCTCCCTCAAAGACAGCTCCTCTGACACCTCATCCGATACCACCAGTGGGACGGCTGCCGCCGGGCAGCAAACCCAGCAGAACCAGAACGGTCAGGTGCGGCAGGCCCCGGCGGGCGGGGGAGCCGCACCCGGCGGCAGCCAGGGCAGCACTGGGCAAAACCAGAATATGCCCCAGCCTCCCACTGACGGTGCTATGCCCGGCGGTGGCGGCGGCACCTTCGAGGTGGTAGATGCGGCCATTAATATAAGCGGCGGCACCGTGACGGTCAATGCCGAGGGTGACGGGATTGACTCGAACGGTACCGCAACGTTCAGCGGCGGCACCGTCACTGTAAACGGCCCTGTCGCTGGCGGCAATAACGCCCTTGATTCCAATGGTGATTTGCTGCTGAATGGGGGATCCGTCACCACTGGCAGCACCGCCGACATGTTCGAAGCCCCCTCATCAGCATCGACCAGCGGGTACCTGAAAATTACTGATTCGTCGGCCCTCACCCAGGGCAGCACCGTTCAGGTCACCGATTCCTCAGGCACTGTGGTCGCGAACTATAAGATCACCACGTCAGGGGTGCAGCTGGTGCTCGTCTCGAATAAGAATATTGTCAAGGGGCAAAGCTACACCGTCTCTGTGACCTCCGGCGATGTGGATATTGACTCCACCGATGTGGCGAATGGCGCAACCGAGCTGGGCAGCTTCACCGCAGCCTAACCCAGCGGCCTGTTGTACCGGATGCGACTTCCCGCCCTCTCCTAACACGTCGGTAGGAGGGGACGGGGTATTCCACACTCTCGGGGTGCTAAAGCTGCCGATAACCCGTGCAAAATAAAAAGGGTGTTCGGTAAGCTTCAAACCCGCAATAGGCGGTGTTTGCCCCCGGTTTTTCTGAGATTTCTAGCAGAATATGTGTCTGTCAGGAAGACAATAAGGGGTCAAACAAGGTACCCTAGAAGGCAGGAAAGACTGTACAAGCGATCCGTCGGTTGCGCGCGCCATGCGGGCGGCAGTCACGGACAGGATGAAAGAGGGGGTCACGCCATGGGGCGCGGCCGTCAGAAGGCTAAAGCAACACGGCAGGCTCGGGAGATGAAGTACTTCAGCCCCGAAACCGATTACAGCGCACTTGAGCGTGAGCTCAGTAGCGCTAAGAAGAGTAAAACCTCCGACTCGTCCCAACATCGTTACGATGATGAGGATGACTACTCGGCGTACGCAGAGAAATATGCAAACTACGACGACGAGGCATAGCTGAGGTGCATCGCTAAAAGTATAAGGCGCGGCACTGGCTCTCATGTCGCCTGCTATGCAACCGGTTCGGGCATCCCCTGGGGGATGCCCGAACCGGTTTTGTGTGCCTTCATCTTGGGTAACGGGGCAGGTGGTGCTGGCCCGGTGTGGTGTACTGGTGCTTCCCAGATGCGTTCTGCATATAGCAGGAAAAGGTGAGCAGCGGGTAGGTGAGAGATCAGAAAATAATAAGAAAATATGAGCTATGATGCATAGCTAAAATAAAGGTTCTTCATGCCCCATGCATGGGATGGTATTTCAACCTATAAATATGAAGAACGAACAGAATATCACCGGCTCAAACACTCTCACCGAAGACACCCCCGCCCCGGCGGATAATACCCCCGGCGGCACCAAAACCGCAAAGAAAATGACCCGCCGCGTCCTCATCGGCGGCGGCATCGGCACCCTCGCCGTCGCGGGGGTCGGGGCTGGCTGGGCCTACAACCGGTACCTCGCCGAACACACCCAAATCGAAGACACCCTCGCCTACGAGGCAGCGCAGCAAAGTAAAAACAACCCATCTGGGGCCGCAGATCCCACCGAGCTCACCGGGGTGAGTATCACCGACGGCGGGCTCACCGCGCAGGAAGGCTCTATCACCCTCAAAAGCTACACCGAAGGCAGCGGCAATAACGCCGTCGTCTCGTTCACCGCCGAGGTAAAACTCAATAATGCCACGCTGCTGCGCTCCGCCTTCGCCAATAACAAATTCGGCCAGAACATTATCGACACCCCCTCCAATATTGCTGCGCAGCACAACGGTATCTGGGCCATAAACGGGGACTACTACGGGTTCCGTGACACCGGCATCGTTATCCGCAACGGCGTCACCTACCGCGATTCGCCCGCCCGTGAAGGGCTCGCCTTCTACCGGGACGGCAGCGTCAAACTCTACGACGAAACCAGCACCAACGCACAGGCGCTCATTGACTCCGGCGTGCTGAACACCCTCTCCTTCGGGCCTGCGCTCGTCAAAAACTCCGAGGTTATGAGCGGCATCGACCAGGTTGAGGTCGATACCAACTTCGGTAACCACTCCATCCAAGGCAACCAGCCACGCACCGGCGTGGGTGTGCTGGGAAACAACCACTTGCTGTTCATGGTCGTAGACGGCCGCTCCGACGGGTACTCGCGTGGGGTTACCATGCCCGAATTCGCCCAAATGTTCAAAGAACACGGATGCGAAACCGCCTACAACCTTGACGGCGGCGGCTCCTCAGTCATGGTTTTCAACGGGAAACTCGTCAATAAACCCCTAGGGGGCAGCAAAGAACGCGGCACCAGCGATATTCTCTACATTGCCGGGAGTGCCGCATGATAGTACTCATTCCCGCCTACAAACCCGACAACTCACTCATACGGCTAACACACCAGCTCACCGCCCACAGCGAGAGCATCCAGGTGCTCGTGATTGACGACGGATCCGGCAGCGAATACGCGCCGATCTTCACCGAACTCACGCTCACCGGGGCAACCGTTATCACCCACCCCGTCAACCTGGGCAAAGGCGCAGCCATACGCACCGGCCTGAACTGGGCACGCATCTATCAGCCCCGGCAGGTAGTCGTCACCGCCGACGCGGACGGTCAACACCTGGTGCGGGATATCCTGCGGGTTGGCGCACACACAGCAACCCACGCTGACAGCGGCAAACACTCACTCGTGCTGGGGGTACGTACCCTCCCCGATAACACGGCCCAGGGGAGCGGCACAGTACCCGCGCGCTCAAAAGTGGGCAACGCTCTCACCATCGGGTTTTTCACCCTCGCCACCGGCGCCCGGCTAGCAGACACCCAAACCGGGCTGCGCGGCTTCACCCCGCAGATGATCGAATGGGCGCTGAACATACCGGGGGACAAGTACGAGTACGAATTCACCATGTTGCTGCGGGCCACCCGTGCGGGCGTCAACCTGGTGCAGGTGCCCATTGTGAAAGTGTATGAGCCCGGCAACCCCACCAGTCATTTCCGGCCCGTGCGTGACTCGGCGCTTATATACGCGCCGCTCATTGGGTTCCTCGCCTCCTCGTTCGCGGGGTTCCTGATTGATGCGGCGGCACTTTTCACACTTGTCGCACTCGGTACGCCCCTGCTGGTGGCCGTCATTGCCGCACGCATTATCTCGGCGCTGGCGAACTTCAGCGTGAACCGGCTAATGATGCGTGACGGGGCGGCCCGGCCCTCACCCGGGAACTCGCTGATGCGGTACGCAACGCTGGCGGTGGGCATCCTCGCGGCAAACGCGGCCCTGCTGGAGGCGCTCATGACCCTTGGTGTGCACCTGGCGGTTGCCAAGGTACTCACCGAGGCGGTGCTGATTCCCGTGAGCTTCGCGGTGCAGCGCCGCTGGGTGTTCCTGCCCGCCCGCACGCCCCAGCGTGAAGACCACACCGCGCTCGAGCTGCAGCTGAGCAAGCTCAGCGGTGCATCCGTCGAAGAAGAATATACGGGCAGGCGCTACTAGATTTTCAGGTGCACAGCGTGCGCAGGGTACCCGAACATTGCTACTCATCCACTCTACTCGCGGGTGGCCCCGGCAGGCTGGCACGAAACCCACCAGCTCAGGAGGTGATGCGTATACGGTGAACAGCACCGGGAGCGATACGCTCACTGGAGAACTTCATAGGGTATACAAACACATGCACGCGGTGTTCCCACGGCCCCGGAAGGGGGAGTGGGAACACCGCGTGCTCTGCTGCGCCCGCTACACAACGGGCAGTAAATAATTATGCGTACTGGCCGAAGAGGCGCACCGCGCCGCCATTGACCCCTTTAGCGCCCTGCACATAGTCGGGGCTGTCGGTATCGGGCTCGGTGGCGGCCACCACATCGCCCATGACCCAGGCGGGAACACCCCGGTCGTTAAGGCGGCGTGCGGCGGCCTCGGCAACTGACGGGTCAACAATAGCGACCATACCCACACCCAGGTTCAGGGTGCGTTCCAGATCGGGCAGCGGCACGTTGCCGAGCGAACCGATCAGCGAGAAAATCGCCGGAATCTGCCAGCTGGAGCGGTCCACGCGGGCCTCCAAGCCCTGCGGCAGCACACGCGCCAGGTTCGCTGCTAAACCGCCGCCGGTCACGTGTGAGAACCCGCGAATACCGGTGCCGGTCTGCCCGTCGGGGCCATTGACGGGGAATGCCTGCGCCAGATCCAAACAGTCCGCAGTGTACACGCGGGTGGGTTCCAGCAGTTCCTCACCCAGGGTGCGCCCCAACTCGTCTACCTGACGTTCCAGGCCCCACCCCGCAACATTAATAACTTTACGAACCAGTGAATAACCATTTGAGTGGATGCCGGAAGAAGCCATACCAATGAGCACATCGCCCTCACGTACCCGCTCAGGGCCCAGCAGCTCGTCAGCCTCAACCACGCCCGTGGCGGCACCGGCAACATCGTACTCATTCGCGGCCAGCAAACCCGGATGCTCAGCCGTCTCGCCACCCACCAGGGCCGTACCCGCCACAGAACACGCCCCCGCAATACCGCGCACAATATCGGCAATACGCTCAGGAACCACCTTGCCCGTGGCAATATAGTCGGTCATAAACAGCGGCTTCGCGCCGCACACCACAATATCGTCCACGACCATACCCACCAGGTCGTAGCCAATCGTGTCATGCACATCAAGCGCCTGCGCAATAGCAACCTTCGTGCCCACCCCGTCCGTGGAGGTCGCCAAGTACGGGCGGCGGTACTTCACCAGCTGCGAGGCATCATACAGGCCTGCGAACCCGCCCACGCCACCTACCACGGCGGAGGAGTGGGTGGCGCGAATCGCGTCTTTCATGAGCTCAACGGCGCGGTCGCCCGCCTCAACATCAACGCCCGCACTGGCGTAGGTGACGGCGGCGGTATTCTCAGTCATTCGGGTTAGTCCTTATCGGTAGCAGTTTTCGTGGCGGATGCCGGAACAAGATCATCGTCGGTCAGCAGGGCCTCAAGCTCCGCATCGGGCCCCGGGTTGCACATCCCACCGGCTGGTGCGTCCTGACCCGGTGCGGGCTCACCCCCGCCCGCAGGTGCCGCTGGCAGCGGGCTGCTCTCAAACTTGTGCTCCAGCGAATCAGTGCCTGCGCGGGTCTCAATCGACACGGCCTCAGCGTGCTCGGGCTTAGTGGGGACGGGGCGCTCAACCGTCACCTCAGCAGCCATACCAGACAGCGGCCCGCCCTTACTCTCTGAGGCGTCGAACAGGGACTTGCCGCGCCGTTCCTCGGCGGGAAGCTCAATCGGGTAGTTGCCGGTGAAGCACGCCGTGCACATGTTCCTCGTGGGCTGCTCGGTGGCGGCCATCATGCCATCCTGCGAAATAAAACCAAGCGAATCCGCCCCCAGGGACGCAGCAATCTCGTTGACCGAAAGCCCGTTCGCAATCAGCTCTGCGCGGGAGGCGAAATCAATACCGTAGAAGCAAGGCCATTTCACCGGCGGGGACGAGATACGCACATGCACCTCTTTCGCGCCCGCCTCACGCAGCATCCGCACCAGGGCCCGCTGGGTGTTGCCGCGCACAATCGAATCATCAATCACGATCAGGCGTTTGCCCGCCACCACAGACTTGAGCGGGTTCAGCTTGAGCCGAATACCCAGCTGGCGGATAGTCTGCGATGGCTGGATGAAGGTGCGCCCCACATAGGCGTTCTTCACCAGGCCATTGCCGAAGGGGATGCCGGACTGCTCCGCGTAACCAATCGCGGCGGGCACACCGGACTCGGGGGTGGGCATCACCAGGTCAGCCTCGACCGGGTGCTCACGCGCCAGCTGCCGCCCCATCTCCACACGGGACTCATACACTGAACGCCCCGAAATGGTCGTATCAGGCCGGGCCAGGTACACAAACTCAAACACGCACCCGGCGGGCTGGGCGGGCGCAAACCGCTGCGACCGCAGCCCATCCTCATCAATAATGATAAGCTCGCCCGGCTCTACCTCACGCACGAAAGAAGCACCCACAATATCGAGCGCCGCCGTCTCGGAGGCAACCACCCAGCCCCGCTCCAAACGCCCCAGCACCAGCGGCCGCACACCCTGCGGGTCACGGGCCGCGTACAGGGTGGTTTCGTCCATGAAAGTGAGGCAGAACGCCCCGCGCAGGGTGGGCAGCAGATCAAGCACCGCCTCCTCCAGTGAGGCAAAATCGTGCTCAGCTAAGAGCGCGGTCACCAGGGCGGTATCGGTGGTGTTGCCCTGCGCCAGCTCGCCAAACGCCGGAGGTTTACCGCCGTTCTTCGCCAGCAGACGGTCGTAGAGGTCAGCCGAGTTCGTGAGGTTGCCGTTGTGTGCTAGGCAGAGCGTGCCGTGCG
>ERZ772962.681-NODE-681-length-18878-cov-8.576847_pt1 | contig 18878 bp, 12 predicted proteins | sample MGYA00580676_ERZ772962 | MGnify/ENA primary metagenome ERZ772962 (study PRJEB29015, sample SAMEA2738049) | human oral metagenome | biome: human oral; feature: human-associated habitat; material: saliva | place: China | collected 2230 ...
CGGCTGCAGCACCGGAGGGCGCGGCCGTGGGAGCGAAGAGGGCTAAACTGAGGAGGGGGAGGGCGATCATGGTGGAAAAACGAGGAGTGAAGACGGGGGCGCACGGCGACTTTGGCAGTCATGCGCCCTAAACTGCTACAAATATAGGGAATTTTCGTGAGCACGAGGCGCACGGTTGTACAAAAAAGCGCTCTCCCCGGCGCGGTGCGTGGGGAGAGCGTAAAGAGAGGTGAGGCGATGCGTGTGCAAAGCCCAATCAGCGCATTTGTTTCTTGCCGCCCGTGATGATGAGGCCGTGGGGAGCGGCGGTCGACACGCGGCGACCCGTCAGATCGTAGGCCGGTGCCGTGGCGGAGGGGGCAAGTGTGGGCGCATTGACCGCCGTGGGATCGACCACATTGAGGAGAATATCCGTGATCGAGCCGCGGTTCTTCAAAATCTCGTTGCCCGCAGCCGTGCTGCCCGCAGGATCGAGGTTGTCCCAGTCGATTTTCAGGCGAAGGCGGTAGGTACCGTAGGTCGTGGGCAGGGCAAAGGCCGGAATTGTCATACCCGGGTTGTTGTTGCCCTGCGCGGTGAGTCCGTTTTCGCCCTTGGCCTGTCCCTTATAGTAGGTGAAGGCCACCACTTCGGGCGAGTTGGGGCTCGAAGCGTCGAACTTGCCGTCGTTGTTCAGGTCGATATACACGTAAGCGTGCATCCAATTGCCTTTCCACTCGGGCGCAATCGTCACCGCCGAGCCGGCTCCCACCTTGACGGGGGTGGCGGTGAGGTCGGTGTAGGCCTTCGGGTGCTCGCCGAGCGAGAGAACGATGGGCGTTTGTTGGGAGGGGTCGGTGAGCGTCACCTTGCGTACGGTGCGCTCGCCGCTTTGCGTTGCGTCGGCATCGAACGAAATCGCGTAAGGCGGAGTGCTCACCTTCACACGCACCGTGGCGGTGTGTCCGCCCTCGGCCGTTACGGTCACGGTGGTCTCACCGTCTTTCACACCGCGCACCACGCCGTTGTCAACCGTGGCGATCGAGGGGTCGGCCACCGTCCATTGCACGGCGGTGTGGGTGGCATTGACGGGCGCAACGTCCCAAACGAGGGCTTTCTCGCGACCCGGCGCCACATTCACCTCGGGTCCCGTGAGCGTGATGCCCGTCACGGCCACCGCGGGCACGGAACTTTCGCGACCGTTGAAGACATAGACGCTCGAAGCCGGGAACGACAGCGTGAGCGGCGTGTCGATGTCGATGGGCGTGTCCTCGTTAAAGCCCGTGAGCGCGTCTTGTCGGCCGAAAGCCTTCGTGAGGATGAGGCTACCGTGCACATAGTCGGGGATTTCGAGGGCCTGGCGCAGCGTGGTGCGGAAGGTAGCAGCCGAAGCCGAGGGGTTGCGGAGCGCGAGGGTGGCCTTTTGGCCGTTCCACGACGCCCAACCGTACACTTCGGCGCGCGATCCCGTCCAGGGGTTACCGCCCACCCAGTGCGCATCGGGCAGTACGTCGGCATTGTTCTTTTGCCAGCGAATGGCCTCCGCCAGATCGCCCCACAGGCGGCCGCCGCGGATCGAATTGGTCAGGGCGTAGTCGTTGTAGAGCTCCACCATGCCCGAACCGCAGGCGAAGGCGCAGCGCAATTCGCGCACGATGCCGTCGTAGTCCATGTTTTTCGACACCTGTCCGTGCGTGGAGAGGATGAAACCGTGGGTCATCAGCGTGTTGATGGGACACAGCGGCGAGTTCTTCACGAAGTTTTTGTGCACCAGCGCGTCGCGATAGGTGATCCACTGCTCGCGGTCGCTGCCTTGGTTGCCCGCTTGGCCGTAGTCGCCCTCTTGCCGCCACACGGCGTCGGTGTATTGGAACCAGAAGGGCGAAGCCCACGTGCCGACGGTGGTGTTGAAGAAGATGTCGGGCTTGATGGTTTCGCGCACCATGCGTTCGGCGCGGATGATGCCCTCGGCATTCTCCTCGCCCACCGTACCCGCGTCGGGACCCACGGCCGAGAATTGCGCACTGATGCCGTCGAACTTGAAGAAGCGGAAATCATAGCCGCGATTGTTGCACAGGTCGGTGATGGCGCGCGTGAAGGTTTCGTAATACTTGGGGTTGGAGAGCTGCATGCCGCCCTTGCCGTTCCAAAAGGCACGACGATAGTTGCCGCTCTGCCCATAGCCGCCCACCGGGCCCAGCCATGCGCCGATGCCCGAGCCCATTTCGCGTGCCAAGGCGTCGGCTTTGCGGAAGCCGTCGGGGAAGTTGGGCGAGAACGTCCAGTCGCCGTAGTGATCCCAGCCGTCGTCCCACACAAAGGAGTTGACCGCCGTGTGATAGGGCTCGAAAAGATTCTTTTTCCACTGGCGCACCACCTCTTCGCACTGCCAATCGTGCATGTTGCTCGTATAGTTCGGGTCGTTGTTGCGGTCGATGTTGAGTTCGTACCAAGAGATGTAGGCCGGCATGGCGCGCCAGGGCACGGCGCGCTCACGTTCGCTGTAGGCGAGGAAGGAGCGGCGCGCTTGGCCGGGGGCTACGAGACCCACCACGGCGCCCACTTTCCAATCGTCGCCGGCGTGGAGCGTGGTGTTGCGGCTCCACGTGCCGCGCAACTGCGTGGTGGCTTGCGAAGCCAGGTGGAGCGTGTCGCTCTGTGTGAGGGCGAGGCGGATGTTGCCCGACGAGGTGATGGCTTCGTCCTTGTCTTGCGCGTAGTACACGAGCGAGAAGTCGCCGCCGTAGGGCACATTGAACCGATAGACGTTGCCTTCGGCCGCATTGCCCGTGTAGCCCTTGTGATAGTCGGAGGCCACCACGTTGCCCGTGGCGTCCACGAGTTCCAGACCGCAGAGATTCAGGCGCGTGTTGCCCGTGCGGTAGTTGAACTGCACGGCCAGCGTGCCGGTCGACGTGAGGCGGAGCGACCGACGAATGGACTTCACGTGCGGCGCATAGTAACCCACCTCGTTGATGCGCGAGGGCACGCGCTCGGGCTGCGTCCATTCGCCTGCTGTCCAGGCATCGGTGAGCACCTCGTCGGCCCCCATTTGCCCGGCACTCAGGGCGCGCACGCCGCGAGCGGGCGAGGGAGCGGCCGGTGTGGCGTGGCTGTCGAGACGAGGGGCGCTGCCGGGAGCGAGATCGCGCACGATGACGGGGCGACCCACGCGGCCGGAGAACGTGATCTCGCCGCGAGAGTCAATGGTTTCGGGCGCGGTGTCCACGAAATAGCGCAGGCGGTAGACGCCCACTGCGGGCACGTTGAGCGTGTAGACGTTGCGGCTGTGGGCGTTGCCCATGGTGCCGTAGTGATAGTCCGAGGCCACCACGTTGCCGTCGAGGTCGACGGCGTCGACGCCCACGAGGTTGAGTTTGTGGGGGCCGCCTTTGTAGGTGAAGGTGAGGGTTTGCGTGCCGGCCTGCTTGAAGGTGACGTAACCCTGTGCCACGGCCACCTTGTCGGCCGCATAGCCCAGAGCCGTGACGCCGGCCGGCACCGTGCCGGCGGGGGCGATGGCGAAGTCGTCGGTCGTCCACGCGTCGTGGGTGAAGGGGCGTTCGTCGCTTTCGCCCGCGCCCACGGTGTTGAGCCCCATGGGCGTTTCGAGACCGGCGAAGATCTTGTCGCTCAGCAGCACGGCACCGCGGGTGTTGCCCACCTTGCGCGGCGCACTGCCCGCGGCGTGCACGTCCACCTCATAGAGCATGGGCACGACGGCAAAGAGTTTCGTGTCGCTCGAGGCCGTGAGTTTCATTTCCGTGCGCAGGTAGTGACTGCCGTCGCGCAGCACGGCACGCCAAAGCACGGTGAGGTGGCCGTGCTTGAAAGTGGCTTCGAGGGCACGGCCGGGGAGTTTCTCCGCCCCCTTCGTGGCCGAGGGATTGGCCGCGTAGTTGATCTCGCGCACGCCCTCCAATTGCATTTCCGAGGCGCGCACCACCGTCTGCCCGTTGCCGGTGCGGATTTCAAAGAGTTCGGTGCCGGCGTTCAAGTTGAGCTGCGGGCAACCGCCGAAGCGGAGGGTGCCGTCCGATTCGACGAAGGTGGCGGTGAGCAGGTCGTTGCTCAGCACGTAGTGGTTGGCGGTGTGTGACAGTCGCGCCGTGCCGGCTTGTTGTTCCTGCGGGAAAATGACTTGCTGGGCCAGGGTGGCGGCCGGGGTACTCAGGCCGAGCGCCAGAAAGGCGGCACTGAGCAAACGGGTGGCGGAATGAAGCATCATAGGCTGGGGAGGAATGTGGGGGAGCACTCCGGCGGGCAAACGAAAACGGGGACGAAGCGCCGAGATTTTGCCATGCGGAGTTGATAAAACAGGTTTTCGATGCAAATATAGCGTGTTTTCCCCGCATAGAAAGCAAGCAAAAATAAAAAAAAAGTGAACGCGTGCGCATTTCTGCGCACTTTCTCCGCGGCGATGTGAAATTTTTCCCCTGCGCCGCGGCCGAGGGGGTGAACCCGTCGGCGAGGGGAGCGAGCAAAACGCAGGAGCGTTTTTTGGAAAGGTGGGTTTTTCTCGGAAAAGTGGAGGGGAAAAGCGAAAAACCGCGAGCTTTTCGCATGGACTGGGCCGAAGGGTGCACGGACTTGGCGCTGCGGCGCGACGAATGGCGGCCGACGAGCTGACGGGCGTCTACGAAGGCCGCGCACTCTGGGCGCTGACGGACGAAGGGGCGCGCTGAGCGATCGGCTATCCCTATATATAATGTGTCCTGCCGCGCGAAGGCGTTTCCCTCTGCGCATCATCCAACGAAAAGCCCCCACCGGCGACCAAACGGTCAGCGGTGGGGGCTTTGTTGTGTGGGGGTGCGTCGGCACGGAGGGCGCGGGCTTCAGCGTTTGCCGCCGTGCTTACCGCCTTTTTTCTTGGGGGTGTGGGCGGCGGCCGGTGCTTTTTCGGCTTTCGGTGCGGGCGTTTCGGCCGGTGCAGCGGGGGCTTCGGGTGCGGGGGCGGGCGTTTCGGCGGCCGCTGCGGCAGTCGGAGCGCCTTCTTCGCGAGCCTGTGCCTCCTTCTCCAGGCGGCCGATCAGGTTCTTGAGCTTGTCGATCTCTTTGTCCTTGACTTCGAGTTCGTCGCCCTGGTTCTTGATGGTGGTGAGCAGGGCATTGAGCTCGTCATTGTCGATTTCGAGCGGATAGAGCTCGTTGACGCGCGTGATGAAGTCGCCCAAGATGTTCATGTAGTTGGTGAAGGCGTCGTAGGGCGAGGAGTAGATGCCGCGGTAGCCGCCGTAGCTGTTGGCTTTGGTGGAGATGAAACGCAGGTTGTTGGAGGCTTGGAGGTAGTCCCAGTCTTGGCGCAGGCGCTTGTCGCCGCCGATGCGCACGCGATCGGCCACGGAATAGAGCTTGTCGAGCGCCTCTTGCTGCATCACGTTGCCCAACCAGGGCGAGAGGTCGCGCTCCTCGTCGACCCACGTGGTGGGGTATTCCACCGGAAGCGGGCCCACGCTCTCGAGTTGCTCGCAGAGTTCGGAGGGAGTGGCGAAGGTGATGCCCTGATCGCGCAGCTGTTCGGGCAGCGCCTTGAGGAACTCGAGGATGTTGCTCTCCAGGGGTTGGAACATGCCCAGGGCGCAGAGCTCCATGAAGAGGCACACCACGGGTTGGTCGGCGGGTTGTTCGGCGATCCAGCGGGCGTAGGTTTCGGCGTAGAGGGGATATTCGTTCCACGAGCGGTCGTTGAATCGATAACTGATGTCTTCCGACAGTCCGGGGTCGCGGAGCAGGAGTTTGAGGCGCGGGTCGAGGGCGCAGTGGTAGAGGTAGTGCGGGCTCTTCCAGCCGAGGGTTTGTTTCGCGCCCTCGGCCAACATGCCTTTGAAGCCCATTTCGGCCACCAGGGCGCCGATTTCGTCAGAATACATCAGGCAGGAGTTGCGCAGCACGCGGGGTTCGACGCCGAAGAGGCTCTTGATCTTGCGCGAGAGGCGGCGCACTTCGTCCTTGAAGCACTCGGGCGATTTGATCGAAGAGAAGCCGTGGGAGTAAGGCTCGGCGAGAAATTCGACGCAGCCCGTGCGATTGAGCTGATCGAGGAGTTCAAGCACCTCGGGCGAGTACTGTTCGAGGAGCTCAATGGCCGTGCCCGAGAGCGAGAAGGCGCATTTGAAGTAGCCGCCGTAGCGTTCGGCCATTTCGATCAGGGCGTGGAGCGCGGGAATGTAGCTGCGTTCGGCCGTTTCGGTGATGGAGCGCTCGTTTTCGTAGTCATCGTAGTAGTAATGGTCGGTGCCGATGTCGAAGAAGCGGTAGCGCTTGAGGTGGATATTCTGGTGTATTTCGAAATAGAGGCAGATGGATTTCATAAGGAAGCCGGGTGTTTGGGTGGGGGTTGGAGGCAGTTGGAGAGCGGGTGGGGGCACCGGCGGCGCGGTGGGGGCGGTGCGTCACGGCGGGGGCCGATCAGCGGCCGAGCAGGCGGTCGTAGCAGGCGCGGATGCGCAGGCCCACTTTTTCCCACGTGATGGCGTCGACCTCTTTGAGGCCTTCCACGCGCAGGTATTCGTGCAGACTGTCGTTGACGCAGAGCGAATACATGGCATCGGCCATGGCTTCGATGTCCCAATAGTCGGTTTTGATGCACTTGTCGAGGATTTCGGCGCAACCACTTTGGTAGGAGATGATGGAAGGCACGCCGCACTGCATGGCTTCGAGGGGCGAGATGCCGAAGGGTTCGGACACCGAGGGCATGACATAGACGTCGGAGTCGCGGAACACCTCGTAGACTTCGCGCCCTTTCATGAAGCCGGGGAAGTGGAAGCGGTCGGCGATGCCGCGCCGCGCCGCGAGTTCGATCATGGCCTCCATCATATCGCCCGAACCGGCGAAGCAGAAGCGGATGTTGCGGGTGCGTTTGAGCACGAGGGCGGCGGCTTCGACGAAATACTCGGGGCCTTTCTGCATGGTGATGCGGCCGAGGAAGGTGACCACCTTCTCCTTTCGCTCGGAAGCGGGGCGACGTTGCGCCACGATCTGGCGGATGTCGTCGGGAAGGGGGTAGACGGCGTTGTGCATCGCCACCACTTTCGCCGGATCTTGCCCGTAGTGGTCGATGACCGTGCGGCGGGTGAGTTCCGAAACGCACATGATGCAGTCGGCATGGTCCATGCCGTCGCGCTCAATGGCGTAGACTGTGGGGTTGACATTGCCGCGCGAGCGGTCGAAATCCGTGGCGTGGACGTGCACCACGAGGGGCTTTCCGCTCACTTGCTTGGCGTGGATGCCCGCGGGATAGGTGAGCCAGTCGTGCGCATGGATGATGTCATACTCCTGCTGCCGAGCGATGACGCCCGCCACGATGGAGTAGTTGTTGATCTCTTCCTGCAAATTGTCGGGATAGCGGCCCGAAAACTCGATGCAACCCAGGTCGTCGGTGAGCCGATAGGAGAAATCGGCGTAGATGTGGTCGCGCAGGGCGAAATATTGTTCGGGCGTCATGCGATCGCCGAGGCGTTGGCGCACATAGTCGTAGTCCACGTCGCGCCACACGATGGGAGTTTCGCTCAGCCCGATGATGTTCATGAAACTTTTGTCCTCGTCGCCCCAGGGTTTGGGGATGCAGAAGGTGATGTCCATGTCGGGTTGTGCGGCCAAGCCGGCGGTCATGCCGTAGGACGCGGTGCCGAGCCCGCCGAGGATGTGGGGCGGGAATTCCCAGCCAAACATGAGTACTTTCATGGGAGTGTAGGAGATAGGGGAGTGGGGAGGTGGGTTGGATCAGTCGCGTTCGGCGGCTTCTTCTTCGAGGCGGTGCTTCTCGAGCTGGCGGAAGGCGCGCAGGATGCTGCTCACGTTCATGGCAAACGAGATGGCGCCGCGGCCCGAGAAGGGCGGGTTGCCGTCGAAGAGTTCGGGAATCGTGCCGATGCAGTGGTAGAAGAGTTCTTCTTCGAAGCCGATGAGCTGCCGCTCGATGTAGTTCACGCCGCTCATGCGGTAGACGCGCAGGTAGGCCTCGAGGTAGAAGCCCGTGAGCCACGGCCACGCGGTGCCTTGGTGGTAGGCGCGGTCGCGCTCTTCCTGACGACCCACATAATAGGGCGTGTAGCCTTGGCTTTTGGGCGAGAGGGAGCGGATGCCCTTGGGCGTTTTGAGTTCGCGGGTGCAGATGTCGAGCACGGCTTTGCGCTCCCGCAGCGTGAGGGGCGAGAAGTCGAGGGCGATGGCCAGCAGTTGGTTGGGCCGAACGCTCCAATCGGCGTTGCCCCCGTCGACGTAGTCGAAGAGATAGCCGCAGTGGTTGACAAAGGTGGCGCGGAAGCTCTCCTCAAACTGCCGGCACTCGGCCTCGATGCGTTCGGCGGTGATGAGGCGTTCGGGGCGGCCGTCGTCGACCAGCAGCTGTTGGTAGAACTTTTTGGCGTTGTAATACAGGGCGTTGAACTCAACGATGTAGCCCGAGCGGGGCACGATGGGTCGACCCCACGCGGTGGAGTTCATCCATGTCACGGCGCGGTCGCGACCGTTGGCATAGACCAGGCCGTTGGTGTGGCCAAAGAGGTTGGGGTGGCGGCCTTCGAAGATGAACGACATGATGCGGTCGATGAGGGCGCCGTAGCGTTCGCGACAACGCTCACGACCCACGTATTTGGCGTACTGTTGCAGGCACCACATGGCCCAGAGCAGCGTGTCGGGCTGTTCGGTTTCGTAGATTTGCACGCTCACCGGGCGCCCGCCCATGAAGTCGTCGAGCGCAAGGGCGGCGGTGTCCATGTATTTTTCGAACTGTTCGGTCTCGCCGATGGCCAGCGTCAGGCCGGGCATGGCGATGAAGGTGTCGCGCGCCCGGGGTTTGAACCATGGGTAGCCCGCGATGATGTAGTCCAGGCCGCCGAGTTGCTGGCGGAACTGGTGGGCGGCATTCACCAGCGTGTGGTAGAACGAGTCGCGCGGGTCGTGGGCCTCGATTTCGTCGGCGATCAGCGGTTTGAGCGTCGCGGGGTCGCGGGCGTCGAGCGAGGCGGTGAACACAATGCTCTCGCCTCGCGCGATGGGCATCTCGAAATAGCCCGGCACGAAGAGGTCTTCCGGCTCGTCGTAGCCGCGTTCGCGCTCTTTGGGGTAGTCCAGCCCCCGATACCAGTCGGGCGTGTGGTGGTAGACCGCGGCCGGGCTGTCGAGCTGCATCACCAGGTCGGGATAGCCCTCATAGAGCCGGAACGACACGCCCTGTTCGACGGCGTGGGCCTCGGTGCGCGCCGTGCCGTTCTCGTGCGTCCATTGGCGCACGGAGCGGAAGGCCAGGAAGGGGCGCAGCCGCAGTGTGGTGGGCGAGTGGGCCTCGAGCAGCGTGTAGCGAATGAACAGGCGGTCGCGCTCGTTGCGGAAGATGATCTCCTTTTTCAGCACCACACCGCCGATGCGATAGATCCACGTGGGCACTTTGTCCCACTCGAAGCTCTGGATGTATTTGTGGCCGCGGGGACTGAAGTTGTCGCCCACGTATTTGTGCAGACCGAGGTTGAACTCCGCGCCGTGTTGCACCACGGTTTCGTCGAGCGAGGAGAGCAGCACGTGGTTTTCGTCGTCGAGAGCGGGCACGGGCACCACAAAGAGCCCGTGGTATTTGCGGATGTTGCACCCCGTGAGTGTGGACGAGCAGTAGGCGCCCGACTTGTTGGTGAGCAGGAATTCCTTCATGAGGGATTCTTGCAGGTTGGTCATTTGCGTTTTGTCGAAACGAAGGAAGGACATAAGCGTGCGGTTGGGGCGAAGATGGGTGAATGGGGGCGGCGTGCGGGCCGGCATTCCGTCGGGCGGACGCGGCGAGGAGCCGAGAAGGCGGCGGTGCGTTGTGAACTCTTCACGGCCGGCCGAGTCGAAAAAGGACGACTGCGGGCGATATTGGCGAGTTTTGCAAAGCCGACTTTTTATTTACGCTCCAAAGATAGTGCTTTTGCACGATATGCAAAAGACATTACTTAAAAAAATGGGGAAGAAGATGAAAAAACTCCCCGAGTTTCTGTCGAAACTCAGGGAGCCGGAGAAAGTGGAGACGATGGGGCGCACCGCCCGACGGCGGCAAGGTGTGTTTTTCGGGCGGTTGGGAGTGCCCGAGCGCAGCGGCGCGGGCGCTGCCGGGTCGGGGCGGTGCGCTGTGGGGGGGTTTTTCGGAGAGGGCGGCGGCAGGGCGGTGCGCAGGGCCCGCAGTGAGGGGCGATGCGGCGCGGGAGCCGGCGCAGAAAGCCGCCGCGGGGTGTGTTTTTCAGTGGGGGGCGGCGCGGGCGCTGCCGGGTCGGGGCGGTGCGGGCGGCCGAGGGGAGCGGCGGCGAGGTCAACGCGGTTGGGACGGCTGTGCGGGCATTAGTCGAAGCCCCAGTAGGTTTCGAGAAAGCCCTCGAAGGGATCGGGCGCAGGAACAGCGATGTCGACGCCTGCGGTGGGGCGGGGGGTGAGCACGTCGGCGGCGGAGCGGGTGGGGTCGGCCGGAGGGAGAGCGGAGGTGGGGAGCATAGGGCAGAGCGGGGGGATAGAGGGGGAGGAGAAACGGAGGAGCGGGGCGGCGGCATCGGCACGCGGTGCCGCCGGCGGGGGGGGTGGAGGGCGCTGTGGCCGCGTGGACGGGGCGGGGGCGGGCTCAGAGGAGCAACAGCACGAGCACCACGGGCAGGGTGTGGAGGTTGAAGGTCTTGCCGTTGCCCAGCCTGATGGGAATCACCGTGGCGCGATAGAAGCGGAGGGCGCGGGCTTTGAGATCGGGCGGGAGCAGCGGGCCCGGGGTGCCGTTGCCGGCGGGCGTGTTGGGCTGCCGGTAGATGGGAGAGGGGGCATTGACGGTGGGCGGCGGCGTGGGGGTCGACGTGGGGTGCGGGTGCTCGTCGGACGAGAAGAGGCGCTGACCGAAACGGCGCCAGAGGTAGAGGCCGAGGCCGACGACGAGGGCGAGTTTGAGGAGGTGGAACACGAGCACGAAGGTTTCGCCGAGCAGGTTGTTGAGTTGTTGGAAGAGGTAGAGCATGGTGTTTGGAATGATGATGGGGGTGAAACGTGGGGGAATTGGGGTATTTGCGGTTTTGCTGTTGGGGCTCGTCGCCTTGCCTTGCGGGTTGCGTTGTGCGGCTTCGGCGGTCGGGCGTTGCCTTGTGGGCGTCGGCGGCGTTGCCCGGTGGTTGGGCCTTGGTGGCCGCCCTGTGGGGTTGTTTTGATGGTGCAAAGGTCAGATTTTGTTCGAAAGAAAATAGATTTTTCGGAATCTTGCACGACGAAAAAGCGGCGGACTGCGGTGGGGTGTTGCAAGCTTGTGGACGCGAGCCGAGGGCCTCTGCAAGTTTGCAGCCCGGTGCCCTGCGACCCTGCCCCGACGGGGGTGCAAGCCTTGGGGCAGGCCGGCGCTCCGTTCCCCGCTGCCACTCGCTCACACGCACCGAGCCCGACCACGTGCGGAGACGGGTCGGGCTCGGAGGAGTCGGGCTCGGAGGGGGAGCGGGACTGTGCGCTGTGGCGGCGTCAGTGTAGGTAGCGAGCGGGCGAGAGAACGGGCGCAAACGCCCCGCGGAGGGTGCGCCCGTCGGCCAGCGTGGCGAGCAAAAGGATACTTTCGTCGGCTGCGTGCGGCGGGACGTGGCAGGTGATGCGGATGTAGGGTTCGACCCACCGCAGTTGGTAGGCGTCCATCTCGTCGAAGCGTCGCGTGTAGCGGGCGTAGAAAGTGGTGTAGCCCGATTTGAAATAGGGTTCGAACGAGGTGTAAGTGAGGGTGCAGCGGTCGGAGATGTCGGTGTGCGAGCCGTCGGCACGATAGAGGAGGGCGCGCAGCGAGGTGACGTTCATCAGCAGCGTTTGCGCGCGGAGGGGATGTGCGCGCGGCTTACCGTCTTCGCCGCGCAGGAGGGCTTGCTCGACGTAGGCCAGCGAGTCGGCCGACGAAGTGCCGCGACCGGGCAGGGCGAGGCGCCGACCTCCGGTGTAGCGGCTCGTGACATCGAAGGTGAGAACCACCTCGGTGCCGAGCGCATTCCGCTGGAAAGTGTAGACCAACGTGTCGGGTTCGAGGTAGGTGTCGACGCTGTAAGCGGTGGGAACCACGGTGGGATCGTCGGGAAGGTAGGGCAGGGGATAGGGATTGCCGGGATAGTGCGGTCGGGGGAGGGCGGTGTCTTGCCGACATGGGGGCGCCGGTTCGTCTTTTTGGCAGGCGGTCGCGAGGAGCGCGGTGAGCAGTGCGAGGAGGAGGGGGGTGACGAGGTTTCTCATGCGGGGTGGGAGTTGAAAAGTGGGGAGAGTGATGTGCCAAAGTTAGGCTTTTATGCCGAAAATCGGGGGAGGAGGATGTTAAATCTGTGATTTTAACACGAAAAACGCCCCGCATCCGATGGGCGTGGGGCGAAATCGGGTGCGGGGCGGGCGAAGGGAGCGAGCCGATGCGGACGGAGAAGGCGAACAAGGAGGGGAGCGGACAGGGCGGGGGCGTTTTCCGAAGGGAGATGCGCGTTCGCGGCGGAGAAGGGGCGGAGGCGAGAGAACAGGGGGGCAGGGGGAGCGGGAAGGGGCGCGGTGTGCTCACCGGAATAAGAAGAGGAATGCGAGGATGAGGAGGGCGGGGATGCTTTCGATGCGGAGGTCGCTGTGGCCGATGCGGACGTGGATGATGCTGGCGCGGTAGAGGCGGATGAGCTTGGCCACGAACTGTTCGGGCGAGGGGATGCGGAGGGGGCTGGGCTGCGTTTGGGAGGTGTAGTGGGCGGCCTGCTGCGTGTTGTAGGCCGTGGGTGCGTTGAGGGGGCGCGGCGAATTGAGAGAGCGCGGGGCATTGGCTGCGGGCTGCGCCGGGTGGGTGTATTGTGCGGCCTGCTGCGTGTTGTCAGCGGCGGGCGCGTTGGTGGTTTGCGGCGTGTTGGCGGCGGGCTGCGCCGTGTGGATGTAGTGGGCGGCCTGCTGTGTGTTGTAAACGGTGGGCGAGTTGAGCGGACGCGGGGCGGAGGAGTGGGTGTTGCGCCCGCCGAACAAGTGCCTGCGAAGGAAGGGATAGAGGCCGATGGCGATGTAAACGAACAGGGCGAGGCGCACGATGAAGAACAGGCGGTCGAACGCTTCGGGGTGCTGGTCGATGAGGCTTTGGATGAGGGAAGACATAGCGGTAGAGGGGGATGAGGAGGGATGAATGGTTTTGTTTTGACACGGCAAAGGTAGGGTTTTGCGCTCAGCGGGCAGCGGCGGCCGAAACGTTGCACGACGAGGAACTGAAAGCGGGGGCGGCGGCATTGCAAGGTTGGGATTCCGCACGAGGCGGTGCGCAAAAAGCCCGATTCGCAGGGGGGCGAATCGGGCTTTTCGGGGGGAACGATGTCGAGCGGCGGGACGAACGGGACGCGGCGCGGGGTGTGTTTTTCGGGTGAGGGAGGAAAGGCCGAGGCGATCGGCGGTTGGTGCGCGGCGCAGGGTGGATCAGTTGAGCTGTGCGAGGTAGGGGATGAGCAGCAGGGCGGGGAGGGTGTGGAGGTGGAGAGTGCGGTGGTGACCGAGGGGGAGGATGACCACGGTGGTGCGATAGAAGGCGGTGAGGGCGGAGAGGGCGGTGTGGAACATAGCGGGGAAGGGGATTAACGAGGTGGGGAATGGGGAGCGAGGGGCGTGTGTTTCGGGGATTTATCGGCGCTTTGGAACGTAGGTGCGGTTGCCGTTGCGGTTAATATAGTATTGTCCTCCGCGCGAACCTTGATAGATGGTTTGTCCGCTGCCGTAGTTGTAGGCACCGACCGAGTAGTCTTGGGCGCGATAGCCCGTGGAACCGGTGAAGGGATTGGAGTTGCCGAAGGTGGAGTAGTTGTCCCAGTTGGTATCGTTGGCGTTCGTGCGGTAATGTCCGCGCACTACCGTGCCGTCTCGGCGCGTGTAGCTGTTTTGGTAGCGGTAGGAAGGGTTGGTGTTGCCGCTGTTGAGCGTGGAGCTGAAGGGATTGAGGGTGGTGGAGTTGCTGCCGAAGGTCGTGAGGTCGGTGACTTGCGTCTGGTTGTTGGAGCCGGTGAACCAAGTGTTGCTTTGTGCTTGTGCAGCGAGGGGGGCGGCGAGGGCGATGGCAGCGGTGAGGAAGAGTTTCATAGTTGTGTTTTTTGTATGAATGGGTTGATATAAAAGGATTTTGCTTTATGAAGTGGGCGGAGATTCCGCCGTGGGAAAGCGTATAATCGAATGTTTGTTTTCACCTTGCCCTGTGCAGGCGAAGGGTGGTTTCGTTTTGACAATGCAAAGGTAGGGCTTTGTCGTCGGCGGGGGCCGATGTCCGAAACGTTGCACGGTGAGTCGCCGAAAGTGGGGGCGCGGGCGTTGCAAGGTTTGGGGCGCAGGGAGAAGGGACGGGCGGTGCGGAGCGAAACGCGGTGGCATTCGGCGGGACGGCGCGCGGCGAGGCGGCGCGAAGGGGCACAAAAAAGGCCCGACCGCGAGGGGCGGGTCGGGCCGGAGGGGGCTTGGGCGCGAAGGTCACTTGACTTTGCGCAGGAGTTCGGCGGCGTTGGCATCGCCCTTGGCGGCGGCCTGCGAGAGGTAGCGGCGCGCGAGGGTGCGGTGGCCGAGGAGTTGGTGCGCCAGGCCGAGGAGCTTGAGCGCATCGGGGGTGTCGGGCGCCAGGTGCGAGAGTTCTTCGGCGGCGGCCAGGGCTTCGTCGCCGGCCGAGAGGTGAACGCACAGCAGGGCCTTGAGGGTGAGGGCTTCGAGGCGGAGTTCGCGCGTGTCGGCGCGGGCTGCCGCCGTGGTGTAGTCGTCGACGGCGCGACGGTAGAGACGGGCGCGCTCGGCCAGGGCGGCACGGCGCAGGAAGAAGGGGGCACGCAGTTCGGCGGCGGGCACGAGACGCTCATAGTCCACGAGGTCGAGCGTGGCGCGCCGTGCATTGCCCATGCGCTCGGCATAGACGGCGCGCCAGGCCAGGGGCGCGGCGGCATCGGCCGTGAGGGGTTGGGGCGAACGGGCCACGGCGCTGTCGAGCAGGGCCACCACGGCGCTGTCGCTCCCGCCGCTGCGCGCCAGGGCTTGGGCGGCGAAGAAGTAGGAACGGAGCGAGGCCTCGGCACTGCGATTGACGCGCTCGAAGGCGCGCAGGGCTTCGGCGTCGCGGTGGGCGCCGTAGAGCAGGATGCCGCGCAGGAGCCAGACGGAGGGGCGGGGCGAGAGACTGTCGGCGCGGTCGAGGGCGCGAAGGGCGACGGGGAGCGACCACGCGGCGGGGAGACGGAGGGAGTCGGCACCGTTGCGGGCGTCGAAGATGAGGGCGGCACGCGTTTCGCAGGCTTGGCTGCGCTCGGCGGAGGATTCACTTTGTTGTTCGGCGCGGGTGAGGAGCGAATCGCTGCGGCGGTAGTCGGCGCGGGCGGCGTAGAAACGGGCGGCGTCGCGGAGCACGTCGGCGCGGCCGGGGTGGGCGCTGAGGAAGTCGGTGAGGGCGGTGGCCACGCAGGCACTGTCGCGGCGGGAGCGCAGGAGCATGTAGAGGTAGGTGTAGGCTTCGCCTTCGTCGGCGGGCAGGAGGGTGGGCAGGCGCAGGGCAGCGAGGTCGCTGCTCAGGGCCGAGACGGCGGTGATGCGCAGGGAGTCGACGGCCGAGGCGGAGATGGCGCAGAGACCGGGGGCGGGGGTGTCGGGGCGCGCGGGGGCGTAGTTGAACTGCGCGATGGCGGCCACCGGCGCGGGGGAGCCTTCGGGGGCGAGGAGGGGCAAACCGGCGAAGGCGCGCCCGTTGTCGGCCGTGAGGGTGTAGTAGCGGTGCGAGCGGAGGGCTTCGGCGGTGAGCACGGTGGTGGGGATGAGCGTGCCGCGCGGGGCGGGGGTGGGGCTCACGAGGGTGAGGGCGACGCCGGCGGGGTAGCCTTGGGCGGTGAGGGGGAGGAACTCGTCGGCACGCCGCGGAAGATCGGTGGTGGCGCGCAGGAGGTCGAGCGTTTCGTCGGCACCGGCGATGCGCAGCACGCGGCCTTGGCGTCGGCGGCTGTCGGTGATGAGGGCGCGGGTGGCACCGCGGAAGGGGGCGTAGGGGGCCACGAGGGTGCCGACGGCGTCGATGAAGAAGCCTTCGGCGTGGGCGAGCGTGTCGCCCGAGGGACCGAAGGTGACGATGTGGGCCAGCGCGCGAACGGCGTCGGACGACGAGGCGGCGCGACCGAGGAGGGGACTGAAAACGAGGAGGAGGAGAGGGAGGAGGATGCGGGTCATGGGCTACTATATATAGGATCGCGCGCGCGAGGCGGGCGGGTGGTCGGTGCTCGGCGGGCGATGGGCCGAGACGGTGGGGAAGGGCGGCCGGCGGCTTGGGGACATTCGGCGGCCACGCGGGGGGCACGCGCCGAGTGTGGGGCACATTCCGCCACGGCGCGGGGTGCGCGGCGGCGAAGGTGGCTCAGGAGGATTGGGCGGCGCTGAGGAGTTCGCGGGCGTTGGCGCGGGCGGCGTCGGTGACGTCGGTGCCCGAGAGCATGGCCGCGAGTTCGTCGACGCGGGCGTCGGGGTCGAGGCGGGTGAGCGAGGAGAGCGTTTGGCCGTCGCGCTGCTGTTTGGCCACCCGCAGGTGGTCGGTGGCGAGCGACGCGATTTGGGGCAGGTGGGTGATGCAGAGTACTTGCACACTGCGGCTCATGCGGCGCATGAGTTGTCCCATGCGGCCGGCCATGGTGCCGCTCACCCCGGTGTCGATCTCGTCGAAAACGACGGTGGGCAGGTTGCGGCGCCCGGCCACAAGGGTTTTGAGGGCGAGCATGAGGCGGGCTATTTCACCGCCCGAGGCGGTTTCGGCCAGGTCGCGGGGGGGCATGCCGGGATTGGCCGAGAAGAGGAAGGCCACGGTGTCGGTGCCGCCGGCGTCGGGGGCGGTGCGGGGACGGAAATCGAAGCTGATTTGCGTGTCGGGCATGCCGAGTTGGACGAGGTCGGCGCGGAGGGTGTCGGCGATTTCGCGGGCGGCTTCGCGGCGGCTGGCGGTGAGGGCGGCGCCGGCGGCCAGGGTGTCGGCCAGGGTGCGCTCGAGGTCATGGTGGGCTTGGGCGAGATGCTCCTCGGCGTGGTCGATGGCGTCGAGACGCGCGCGGAATTCGTCGGCCACACGGTGGAGCTCGGCCACGCTTTCGACGTTGTGTTTGCGCTCCAGAGCGTAGAGTTTGGAGAGCCGACGGTTGACGCGCTCGAGCCCCACGGGGTCGACCTCGACACTGTCGGCCAGGCGCTCGACGTCGCTGAGGATGTCGTCGATTTCGATGCGGGCGCTTTCGAGTCGATCGGCCAGGGTGTCGGCTTCCGGACGGTGGCGGGCGGCGTCGCGCAGGTCGCTTTCGGCCTGCCGTAGGAGGCTCACGACGTCGAACTCGTCGTTGCTCAGGCGCCCGGCGGCGTGGGCCAGCGACTGCTGGATGTCTTCGGCGTGGGTGAGGGCTTGGCTGTCGGCTTCGAGCTGCGCTTGTTCGTCGACGAGGAAGGCCGAACCGTCGATCTGCTCGAGTTGGAAACTGAGGTAGTCGCGGTCTTGCCCGTCGCGCCCGGTTTGGTCTTCGAGTTCGCGCAGGCGGCGGGCGGCGCTGCGGTGGGCGGCGAGCGCGGCGGCGTAGGTGTGGCGCAGGGGGGCGTTGTCGGCCACGAGATCGAGGGTGTCGAGGAGATAATTCTCGTGGGCGAGGAGCAAGTTTTGGTGCTGCGAGTGGATGTCGATGAGGTGTTCGGCGAGTTGGCGGAGCACGGCGAGGGTGGCGGGGGTGTCGTTGACGAAGGCGCGGCTTTTGCCGGCGGCGGAGACCTCGCGGCGGATGATCAGGGTGGAGTCGTCGGCTTCGATCTGGGCGGCTTCGAGCAGGGGCCCGACGGCCAGGCCGGCGGTGTCGAAGGTGCCTTCGACGATGCACTTGCTATCGGTGTGCCGCAGCACTTTGGCGTCGGCACGGTGGCCTTGAAGCAGACCCAGGGCGCCGAGGATGATGCTCTTACCGGCACCGGTTTCGCCGGTGATGACGGTGAAACCCGCGCCGAGGTCGAGGTCGAGGCGGTCGATGAGGGCGTAGTTGCTGATGTGAAGGTGGGTGAGCACGGCGATGGGGTTGGGGCGGTGGAACGAGTGGGGGCGGGCGGCGCGCACGGCGGGGCGGTGCGCTATTTGCCGTCGCGGATGCGGTTCCAGGCGGGATTTTTCGAAGGGTTGATGCGCGAAAGGAGGTCGACGATGAAGTCGCGATCTTGCGCGGTGGTGTGTCCGGCGAAGAGACCCACGAGTTCGTCGGCCTTGCACTCGGTGAAGAGTTGCGGCAGCACGCTCAGCCGCTTGGTGTCGTGGGCTTCGGCCAGGAGGTGCAGGGCTTCGACGATGGCCACGCGGGCACGTTCGGGGTTTTCGGCCATGTGGTCGAGCCCGGTGCGGTGGTAGGTGTAGAGCATGCGCCGGAAGGGTTGCATGGCCGGGTCGAGCCAGTCGGTGATGAGGGCGGCGCGGTTGTGCGTGTCGTCGAACGGGCGCCAACCTTTGGCCGAGAGGGTGAGCGAGCGGGCGTTGTTCACCAGGTCGCGGGCGTGGCCCAGCACGTCGCTCCCGCCGAGTGGCGACATCGTGTCGAGATCGACGCCGATGACGAAGTAGGCGTAGTAGGCCAGCAGGGCGGTGAGGTCGTTGTCGACGGTGGCGGGGTGGAACTCGAGCTTGTCGAACTCGGCGAAGCGGAAGTTGGCCGAGGCGTCGCGGGCGATGAACACGGGGCTGGTGTAGGCGGCGTCGAACACGGGGCGCGAGGAGCTGACGGTGAGGGTGGTTTCGAAGGTTTGTGCCGAGGGGTCGTACTTGCGCACGTTGAAATAGAAGGTGCAGCGGATGCGTTCGCGACGGGCAAAGCGCAGATCGGTGAAACGCTGTTCGTTGAGGAAGTCGGTGACGGCGCGGCGCAGGGCTTCGAAGGTGGCTTCGTTGCCGGTGCCCTGCACGTGGCGCGTGTCGA
>ERZ772962.682-NODE-682-length-18872-cov-11.154754_pt1 | contig 18872 bp, 10 predicted proteins | sample MGYA00580676_ERZ772962 | MGnify/ENA primary metagenome ERZ772962 (study PRJEB29015, sample SAMEA2738049) | human oral metagenome | biome: human oral; feature: human-associated habitat; material: saliva | place: China | collected 2230 ...
GTATCGAGTTATCTGAGACCACCCCACCACCCCTGCGGGTTAACCCCGTTCAAAACCATACTTGAACTGGGGAGATAGCGCTTTGATGGGGACGCGTCAACGTAGATACCCCACCATAACACGCTTATCCAGCGACAATCGTGAAACACGCTCGCATGTCGCAACATAAACAACTAAACAACAAAGCACTTCTCTCTCGCGCCCCCTCACTGACCAACTGTGGACGCAAACCGTGAAATGTACCAACGTTGCCACGGAGTTTCCACTGCTCGCGGATGGTAGTTTTCTCGAATAAAGGCCACTGCGCTGGCTGAATCTATTCCATCAAGCACCGCAATGCATGCGAGCGCGGTTCCTGTTCGCCCAATTCCTCCGCCACATGTGATATCCACACGGGAATACCGCGCCTTTTTAAGCGCGGTTTCTAAAATACAACGAGTTCTTGTGCCGTTAACTGGAATCCAAAAATCAGGCCACCTAATCCAATGAGTCTCGGCTATGGGTAAAGTACGTGGAGAAAACCCTGCGAGCATCACAATATGATCGGGTAATTCCGCACCTTCCCGGTAATAGCTACGAGGCCGACCTCTTATTCGTGCGCCGGAAGGGAACACAACAACGCCGGGTTCTTGTTCACTCCACTGCGTCGTTGCATTCACGTGTCCATTACATCATCACTCGCCAAAAGCGCTAAGCCTCCCGCGCCCATTCCGCCACGACCTTTCGGTCTGGCTTTCCCACGGCGGTGAGTGGCACACGGTCCATGATGAGCAATCGGTCGGGTTGTTTGAAGTCGGCCATGCCCGCATCGTGGACGGCTGCGCGTAGTAGCTCCAGGTCAATCTGGCTTCCGGGTTGCGCAACGATCCCCGCCACCACGGCTTCGCCAAGGTACTCGTCGGGAGCACCGACCACCACAACGTTCGCTACACCTGGTACCTGCGATAACACTTCTTCCAGTTCCACGCAGTCCACATTTTCCCCGGCTTTGATCACTACGTCTTTGATGCGGCCCATCACCACCACGGAGCCGTCGTCGTGGATGTGCACGTTGTCGCCGCTGCGGTACCAGCCGTCGTCAGTAAAGGATGCTTCGTTGGCGGCGGGTGCCCGGTAGTAGCCAAGGATGGTGTAGGGGCCGCTGGTTTCCAGGCCACCATCAGCGCCAATGCGGAGCTTGTCGAGCGGACTCATGGGATAGCCCTGGGTGGTGCGCACCCGGTCGCGGTCCGGATCTCCTGGAGTGGTGAAGCACAATAGTCCTTCGGCCATACCGAATACTTGCTGGAGGGTGTTGTTAAATGCCTCATCCACAATAACCGCTTGTTCCGGGCTAAACCGCGCGCCGCCAACCTGCACAAGGCGCAGTGAGCTGAGGTCTTGGGTTTCCCATTCGGTGGCTTCCGCCCACAGCAATGCAAGGGACGGAACGGCGGAGACAATGGTGACGCGGTGTTGTTCGATGAGGTCAAAGATCATGTCGGGGCTGGGAATCGGCGCACAGACAACGGTACCGCCTGCGGCCAGCACCCCAAACAGCCCAGGGCTTGCCAGCGGGAAATTGTGTGCCAACGGCAGCGCAGCAAGGTAGACGTCGTCTCCCGTAATGGTGCAGGCAGCGGCTGCGCAGGCGATGTCGTAGCGGTAGTCCTGGTGGGTCCGGGCAATCAGTTTGGGCAACCCCGTGGTTCCGCCAGACACGAGCAATACGGCAGGGTTGTCTGGCACAAACCCGGGATGCCACCCGGCCGCGTCCGCACCAGCATCTCCCCCATCAGTCCCTTCTGCAACCGGCAGCCCCCCAACATGCACAACAGAAACATCGCACGAAGCAGCCACCTCGTCTAGCAAAGCCTTATCGGTGCCCACAAGTTCGGCCGCCCCGCTGAGCTGCGCCAAGTGCGACAGTTCCGCAAAGCGATGACCTGGCAGCGTGAGCACCGGCACGCACCCGGCAAGCAGGGTTCCCAGCAGCGCTTCGGCAAACGCTAGACCATTTTCAAGGTGCAGCAGCACACGGTCACCCGGCTGGCGTCCCCGGGCTAGTAGCCCCCGCGCAACGCCTTCCGCCTGGGCGCGTAACTGTGCATAGGTGAGGGTGCGCGCGCCGTCGATAATCGCGGCCTTGTTCGGGGACTGTTCTAGCTGGTCCCATACCAGCTGGTCCAGGGGCTGTCCGGCATCGAGTGAGGGGTCGTCGTTAAGGAACGGCAGCATGGGTGAGCCGACGAATCCTGTGCGGAGGTTGTTGTCGGTGCTTGACATCGGAGCAGGTGAGGTAGTTTCCTTGTGCATAAAGGTAAGTCTAACCTAATATAATTAGATATGACCTTGCCTACCACTAGTTTGTCTTCAGATAGCTTGCCATCACATCAAGACATTCGCCAAACCAATGGCACAGACACCCTTGATGTCATTGGCATTGGTTTCGGACCGTCGAACATCGCATTCGCAGCGGCATTGGCCGACGAGAACGAAGCACACCCAGACAAAGCACAGCTCACAGCCCTATTCTTGGAGTCCTCCCCCACCACCGTGTGGCACCCGGGCATGCTGCTTCCCGACGCCGTGATGCAGATCGCTTTCCCCAAGGACTTAGCCACACTGCGCAATCCCCGCAGCCGCTTCACTTTTTTCAACTATTTGTTTGAAAACAATCGGCTCACGGACTTCATTAATCTGCAAACGTTCTTCCCCTCCCGCCAGGAAATCGCAGATTACATCCAGTGGGCGGCCCGCAACGTCCCCGTTGACGTGCAGTACGGCACCAGCGTAACCAGCATCGATACCGATGGAGACATCGCCGTGGTCAACACGGTCGACGCAGACGGCAACACCCAGCACTATCGTGCCCGCGCCGTTCTCCTAGGCACGGGACTGAATCCATCACTCCCCGACGGCCTCACCGAGAATGATCGAGTGTCCCACAGCGTGCACATTCTGCCGTTCCTTGAACAATTCAGGGAACACAACACCACCACTCCGAACAAAAAACTCGCCGTGTTGGGCGGCGGACAAAGCGCAGCGGAAATAGCAAAGTACCTGCACGCTACGTTCCCCGATTCGGAAGTCCACCTGATTCACACCCGATATGGGCTTACCCCCAGCGACGATTCCCCCTTTGCCAACCGAGTGTTTGACCCCGACGCCGTGGACAAGTGGCACGCCGCCCCCGTCGAAGAACGCGAGCGTCTGCGCGCCGTCCATGCTGGGACAAACTACACTGCGGTGGATCCAGATCTGCTGAATGAACTCTTCCGCTTGACCTACAAAGAGCGCCTTGATGGAAAGAAACGCCTTTTCATTCACGACACCACATACGTAACATCGATTGCAGAAACTCCTGATGGCGTGCAGCTTCAGTTGGAAAACTCCATGGACAGCACCACGGAAACCCTCAATGCAGACATGCTCATCTGCGGAACAGGTTTTAATGAATCCGATCCTCGGGAATTTTTTGTAGACTTATCACACATACCCGTGGATGAAAATGGGCGCGTCATCGTGGAACGAGACTACCGGTTAGCTACTGGTGATACCCCCGCTCCAGCTATTTACCTGTGTGGTGGTGTAGAACATAGTCATGGTTTCAGTTCATCACTATTGTCCCTGGTATCCATCAGGGCAGGTGAAGTTCTTGAATCGGTGAAAAGCTACCTCGCCACCACATCTACCCGCGTGACCTAACGCCACACACATGCGGGCGGCAGTTAAGGGCAGTGGCACCGACACGACACTACCCAGGAGGAGGAAGCTCGCTATGGGGAAAGGCTTTCAGGGAGCCATGCTCCGCGCCATGCGCGTTGAGGAGCACATCGCAACCGTCATCGAGTCCGAATGGCTCACGCAGCACGTTGTACACATTACGTTTCATTCCGACACGTTACTGAACAGCGACGGGGAGCTTCCCGCCTCGTGGGTGCGCGTATGGTTCCCTGACCATGAGGGCCAGGGAAAACTTCATCAGCGCTGCTACACCCTCCTCCACGCCGACCCCACCACCGGAGTCTTTTCCATCGCGTTTCTTATTCACACCCCCAGCGGCCCGGCATCCTCGTGGGCTGTGCGCGCCCGTGCGGGGGATGAACTCACCATGCAGCGATTCGGTGGAGACGGTTTTACTCCCGACGACCAACCGCCGCGCGGCTACCTGTTTGTCGGCGACGCAGCATCATGGCCCGCAATCAACGCCATCATCGGCACACTGCCCACCAGCGGCACGCCCATCCAGATTTTGATGGAACAATTCCGCGATGACGATACCCAGCTGCCCTTCCCTGACCACCCCGACATCACCGTCCGCTGGATACCCACGCGTCACGACGCCCGCGCGCTTGTTGACGCCCTCGAAGGCCACGACATTCACGGGTGGCGCTGTTGGGTCGCCGCCGAAAGCACGGCAACCCGGCTGGTCAAATCGCATCTGGAACTGAATTTTGGCCACAATCGCGCAACCCTGCATTCCCAGGCGTACTGGATTGAAGGCCGCGCTATGGGCAAGCAGGTTGATGTTGAACCTGACACCACAGCTGACAACTCAGGCGCAGATACTGCGGATGCAGCAGCAACGGAGCAGACTACGGCACCGGTCGCGGCGTCGACAAGCGATACGGCGACCAGCGATAAAGCTGCCGTTTCGGTGCTGCGTCCGGCGCGGGTGGCGTTGATTATCAGTGGGCTGGCACAGGCGCTGCTGTCCATCACCTACATTGTGCCGTTTATTCTGTTTTCTGAGCTCGCGCAGCGCCTGGTGCGGGGTGCGAACCAGGACGAGCTGATTCAGGTGGGGCTTGTGGGGGTCGGTATCCTGGGCTTCAATACGTTGGGGACGGCGGTGTTGCTGTTCGCGCAGCATGTGTACGACGCCAACTATTCGGCGGCGCTACGCAAGCGCCTGCTGCACAAATTGTCACGCCTGCCCTTGGGCTGGTTTAAGGACCGCCGGTCCGCAGAAGTGAAGACGTTGGTGCAGGACAATGTGTCTTCGTTGCATTATTTGATTACTCACGCGGTGCCGGACATGGTGGGTGCGGTAGTGACCCCGCTCGCCATTCTGATTTACCTGTTCACGGTGGATTGGCGGTTGGCGCTGGTGCTACTGCTTCCCATCGTGCTCTACATTGTGGTCACGGTGCGCCAGGCCAGTGCTGATAAGCAAAAAATTGCCCGGATTCTGCGCTGGAACGCCACCATCAGCGGCGATACGGAACGGTTCGTGTCCGGGCAGGCCGTGAGCCGAGTGTTTGGCGACGATTCCACAGTAAACCTGCCCCGTGAACTGCAAGAAATGGGCGATTACCTAATCACCTGGCAGCGCAGCACTTTGGACTCCAAACTGAACTCCACACAAATGACCAAGCCGATGAGCATCATGGCGTTGTTGCTGCTGGTAGGGACCGGTCTTGTGGTGAGTGGCATCATGCCTGCGGAGAACATCATTCCGTTTTTGATCTTGGGAACGTCCTTTGGTGATCGCCTGCTGGCCGTCTCCTATTCCGCCAACGGCATTCGCGAAGGTCTCAACGCGAAAAAGAGCCTGGAGCTGCTGCTCACCACACCGGAACTCAGCGAATCCAGCGATGGCTCGCAGCGCGATGCTGCCTCGGATGCGGGAGACGCTGCCGACACAACTGAGGCTGCGAGCGCACCCACCTGCGGAAACATCACGGTGAAGAACGTCTCGTTCTCCTATTCGGCGGGCACGCGGGCGCTGAATAAGATCGACCTTGATATTCCCGCTGGGACCACAACGGCGCTGGTGGGGCCGTCCGGGTCCGGGAAGTCCACCTTTGCAAGCCTGCTGGCGCGCCTGTGGGACCCCGAGGATGGTGCCATCGTTCTCGACGGCGTGAACCTGCGCGACATCCCAGAAGATACGCTGCACCGCAAAGTGGCTGTGGTGTTGCAGGACGTGCAGCTGATCAAGGGAACCCTGTTTGACAACATTGCGCTGGGTCACCCGGAGGCAACACGCGAAGACGTTCGGGCCGCAGCCCAAGCCGCCTACATTGACGACTTCATCATGTCCCTTCCCCACGGCTACGACACGCCCGTGGACCGCAAGAGCCTATCGGGTGGCCAGCGCCAGCGCGTCGCCATCGCCCGGGCATTGTTGGGTGACCCGGATGTTGTAGTGCTGGATGAGGCAACCGCCGCCGCCGACCCCGATTCCGAATGGGCTGTGCGCAAGGGCCTCGATGCCCTTCTGGAGGGCCGCACCAAGATCATTGTTGCGCACCGCCTGCACACCATCGCCCACGCCGACCGCATTGTTGTGCTCCAGCACGGCGACATCGCTGAGCAGGGCACGCACAATGAACTGGTCACCACCAACGGGTTGTACAGCAGCCTTGCCTCCAGCATGCACAGAAAGTAGGCCCATGCTTTTCGACGCCCCCTCCAACCTCGCCGCCATCACCGGCCCCGAAGCCACACGCGACCGCATCTCATTTTTCACCCTGAGTGTCGTGTCCACGGCGGTGCAGGCCGGGGCCATCATGACGCTGATTCCGCTGTTCGAGGGACTTTTCTCAGACAATCCCGCCTCCGCAATCCGCTGGGTGGGCATGTTGGTTGGGCTGGTGGCGCTGGGGTGGGGCATTGACCACATCAGCCACCGCATTGGTTTTTCCTTGGGGTGCCGCATTCTCAAAACCGTTGAAACTTCCGGGGTGGCGTCGATCCGTGGGATGGACATCTCGCAGCTGCACTCCGAATCCGCGTCAAAACTTTCAAAACTACTGTCCACCGCTGGTGCCGAATCCCTCTCTGCGCTTGCGCACCTGATGTTCCCCCTCATCCAAGGGGTCCTGATTACCCCGCTGCTCAGCATCTTTCTGCTCACCATATCGTGGAAGCTGGCCATGGTGGCCTTCGTGACCGGCGTTCTTCTGACCTTGGCACTGGTGGGGTCTCAGCGCCTGATCGCCCGCTCCGAGGCGGCCTACGACGACGCCACCCGCGAACTCAACGACGCCACACTGGAATTCGCCTGGGCACAACCAACGCTCCGCACCGCCGGGGTGAGCCGTTCCGCCCTTGACGACGTCCTCCGCGGGTCACGACAGCGCGGCCTGCGGCTCCTCCTCTGGCAAATCCCGGGTGAGACGCTGTTCAGCATCGCCTCACAGCTCGGCCTTCTCGCATTCGCACTGGTCACCGGCATGCTGTACCTCAATTCCGACATCTCCGGCGCCACTGCCGCAGCCCTCATCATCGTGTTGCTGCGCATCATCGAAGCCTCCGGTGCCCTGTCGCTCCTGGCCACACCCATGAGCTCCATGGAACGCACCTTCAAGGACATCCGAGCGCTTGTCGACGTCGCCGACACCAGCGACTCCATTCCACCCACTGGAACGTCCTCTGACGCGGTGGACGTGCAGGTCAGCGACGTGACCTACCACTACCCCGACACCACTGTGGGCATCAATTCCATCAACCTTGCCCTGCCTGCGGGAAGCATCACCGTTGTTGTTGGGGAGTCCGGCTCTGGAAAATCCACTCTCCTGGACGTTCTCGCGGGGCTTCGGCAACACAACACTGGCAGCATTGCCTTTAACGGCACTGTCTTGGACGCACCCAATCGCCTGGCACATACCTCTGTGATGTTCCAAGCGACAGAGCTCCGTCAGGGCACACTCCGCGACAACGTCACCGCAGCCGATGCCAACGCTGATTTAGACAGCATTGCCGATCAGGTGCAGCTTGTTGACATTCTTGACAAGCTGCCACACGGCTGGGATTCCACCGTCGGCGAAGGCGGGAGCACGTTGTCCGGCGGCGAGCGTCAACGTGTTGGACTCGCTCGGGCACTGGCCAAAAACACCGGCTTGTTGCTGGTCGATGAGGCAACATCCGCCCTCGATGCCACCAACGAACAAGCAATTGTTGAGGCCCTGGGCAGGCTGCGGGGTCACCGCACCATGGTGATTGTGACGCACCGCCCCGCTTTGGTTTCTATCGCCGACACTGTTGTGGTGCTCAAAGACGGTGCCATTGCCGAAAACGGCACCGTCAGCGAACTCATTGACAAAGGCGGGTTGTTCACCCACCTGTGGCACCGCTGGCAAGACGTTGAGCAGTGGACTGTTTAAGAATTCGTGCGAGTAAAAAACTCATGCACGAGTTCGTTGAACTCGTTGGGGCGTTCCAGATAACCAAAATGCCCGGCGCGAGGTAACTCGGCATACTCCGCCCCAGGAATGAGCTGGGCGACATCGCGCACTTGCTCGGGGAAAATCACGCGGTCATCCGCGTATGCCAACGTCAGCACAGGCACCGCGATCTGCGGGTAGTGCTGCGACTGATCGCTGCCGCAGTCCGCCGCGATTTGTTGGGCAAGCCCCACTGTTGATCCTTGCCCCGCGAAGGTGAGCAAGGCGAGCCAGTCGGCAGACGCGGCGTCGTCAAGCAGGGTGCTGGGGGATAAATTGAGCGTTGCGGTGGTCGCGGCGAGGTAGTCGGGGGCAACGGTAGACAGAGCATCCGTGACCGCCACGAGTTCTTTCGACTGTGCAATCTGCAGGGGCGTGAGGCGCGCGTGGGCGGCCGCAGCAACGACGCCCCGCACCAGGTCAGGCCGCTGGCGCGCAGCCTCCAGAACGATGCGGGACCCCAGGGACGTGCCCACGAGGAACGCCGGTTCGCCGAGGTGCTGGTCAATGATGGTCAGGACGTCTTGGACCAGGTCGTTGAAATGAAACTGCTGGTTGGGGTCGATGTTGCCGCCGCTGCCGCGGTTATCAAACGTGGCTACCCGCCACCCCCGAGCCACCAGCCCTGGGACTTGGTGGGCATCCCATACCCGGCCAGAGGCGTTCCGGCCCATCACCATGACGATAGGCGTGCCCTCACCTGTGATGTTCAGGCCAAGATCTGCGGCCATTATTATTCGCCACGCGCTTCTGCCACGGCTTTCCTCGCTGACAGCGGCAGAATGTCAGTCCAGTTTTCGTTCACATAGTCCAGGCATTCTGCGCGGCTTGCCTCCCCAAACACCACATCCCAACCGTCGGGGACGGCCGCGAATGTGGGCCACAGTGAATGCTGTTCCTCTTTGTTTCGAAGAACGTAGAAGCGTCCATTGTCATCATCAAAGGGATTGGTTGGTTGGCTCATATGTTCGCTCCTTGTTATTGTGCCGTGTCATTATTCATTCGCGTTCACTACTTGTGTTCGCATCAGGCGATGAGCTGCCGCCGTGGATATGCGATCGGCGTGGCCCGAGGCGTTGCACGCGCAGTGGCCGCCTAGCCGCACCGCAACATTAATGTTTATTCATCACGTGTCGGCCGCGTCTCCAGGATACCCACAAAGCAAGGCTCACCTAAACTATATAGTGAGAAGAAATGACTATTGGCATGTCAGAGGCGATAAATCGAAGGCATGTGGAGACACTAGTTCTTTGTTGAGGAAACAGCCATCTGAACCGTGCAAGTTTGTTCAACAAACTGAGGTAAGGATACCCTTGACGGCCTTTTTTTAGTATGCAACAATCGTCCACAATATTTGGCACAGCATAATGGCTGACGCAGCTTAAGGGCTATGGCCAAATAACAGAAGTAATTTTCATAACACGCACGCGCGTCAGGAGGAAGGTCATGACACTGGCCGAAGCCAGAACCCAAGAAGACCCCCCCACCGAACCCACCGACGAAGCTACGGCACCTGTAGAACCCGTAGAAGCAGAAGAAGAATATGAAGAATATGAACCGGAAGTGACGGACACGCGGATGGGTAAAGGATTCGGCGTGATCGCCGCTGCAGCGTTGATCGTTGCACTAGCCTCAGCAGTGACTGCTGGGGCAACAGTATTTTATATTTTAGAATCCACCACCCGGAGCGAAGAACGCACTGCGCAGCTTGTCGCAGCCCTGAAGGAACCGCAATCATATGCCCTTCAGGGCTCTGCGGGAGCAACAAACCAGTCGGGTGCAGTTCAAGGTGCCCAGCCGGGTCAGCCCGGTGCCGCCGCAGCCCAGCCGGGTCAGCCTGGCGCGCAGGCTCAAGCGGGCGGAGCTCAGCCGGGTGCCGCCAGCGCTGGTGGTGCCACACAGGGACAGCAGGGTGCGCAACCCCAAGCTCAGCCGGGTGCGGCCAGTGCTGGCGGCGCTGCACAAGGACAGGCAGCCCCCGCAGCACCGCAAGCCGCTGCCCCGGCACAGCAAGCTGCACCCCAGCAGGCGGCTCCGGCAGCCCCCGCAGCGCCGGCCCCAGCAGCTTCAGCCCCGATGCCTTCCGCCGACCTACTGCTGCAAACCACCATGGCCGCAGCCCAGCCTGGTGTTCCTGGCGCAGAGTTAGCTAAGCGCACGGTCGACGGTCCCGTCACCGCAGGCACCCTAGAGCAGGTTGCTGCTGTGCGGTCCAGGATGGCCCCTCCCCCCGGCATGGAAGCCATGGGTGACATTGTGAAGTTTGATGTCCGCGACGTCGTAGTCACGGGCGACACCGCCACCGCGACCATGACTATCATCTGGCCAGCTGGTTGGGGCGAATGGACCTACCCCAATTCCGGTTTCCAGTACGTGGATGGCGAATGGAAGCTGCAAAAATCCACAGTCTGTAACCTCGCTTCAGCAGCGTGGGTCAACTGTTACTAATCATTACGTCTTATAGCAGGAGATTCTCAACACCATGACGCACCCCACCACTGGTCATTCTCGCATGCCCGTATTAGCCATGGGTTCACCCGCAGGGCTATCACATCGCCCCTTGTACCGAACCGCCCTGATGATGCTGGCGTTTGTCGCCAGCATCATGCTGGTTGCTGGACTGTCGGCTTGTTCCTCGTCCGGCAGTGGCGCATCAGGAGAAACGATCACAGTGAGCCACGTCTACGGCGAGTCTCAGCTTCCCACCAAACCCAAGAAGGTGGTGACGCTGGTTCCGGGCTACACGGATGCCATGCTGGCGTTGGGTGAGTCTCCTGCCGCGATTGCTGGTTACGCTGGTTTCCCCAAGTCGGTCATGCCGTGGGAGGAAGGCAAGCTGCAGGTTGAGCCTGAGGGCAGTACCCATGTGCTGAAGCTGATGAATCCCAGCGACGTCCCGCTGGAACAGATTGCGCAGCAGGAACCCGACCTGATTCTCGCCGGTGCTTTGGCTTCCAACGAGGAAATTTATAAGAAGCTGCAGGATGTTGCCCCCACTCTCCCGGCGCTGGCTGACGGTAAGCTAGATTCCTGGCAGGACCAAACCAAGATTGTTGGCAAGCTGTTCAAGAAGGAAAGTGAGGCAGACAATATTGTTGCCTCAACAGAACAGACACTGTCGGCTGTGAGCCAGGAATTCCCGGCCGCCGCAGGAAAGACGTTTGCGGTTGCGTTCTTTGGTGGCGCGGATAATATCCAGGTCGTGACGGACCCGAACGATATTACGGTGCAGATGCTCACGAAAATGGGTTTGAAGCTTCCAGACTCCCTCATCGGCCTGGGTGGCGGCGAAGGTGGCGTTCAGGGTAGGCTGTCCTTAGAAACAATTGATAAGATGAATTCAGATATCATCATCATGGGTTCGACAGGGGACCTGTCTGCAATGGAGTCATCTCCCCTGTGGCCAGGTCTCACGGCGGTACGGGAAAACCATGTTCTCAAACTGGATCCTGCGGCGGTCACGTCGTTCCGCGTGCCGACAGTCCTTTCGGTTCCGTGGAGTATCGAACAGATCAAACCCACACTTGCCACCTTTTGACTGATCGGATGGAGACATGGGAATTAGCAATCGTCCAGCTGTTGATACATCACAACCCCCAATCACAGCGGACGATGTGATAGAAGAGCTACAGAACCTTCTCCCCAACACCTCCATCCGCCCAGACTCTGATCTTTTTTCCGTCGGCTTTGACTCCCTGCGCATCATGCGGTTCGCAGGGTTGTGCAGAAAAGCCGGCTTTGACATTTCTTTCGCGGATTTCCTGGAAAAGCCAGAACCCGCAGCCTGGGCTGAGCTGCTAAACAGCCACACACCCAGCACCCAAGACCCAAGCGTAACGACGCCCAGTACCGCCCCCGAACCTGCAACGCCCGCTGACACCAGCGGCGCCAGCGACACCAGCGACGATGCCTCCCCCTTCCGGTTGGCTCCCTTGCAACACGCCTATTGGGCGGGCGGCTACGACACCGACAAGCTGGGCGGGGTGTCGGCGCACCTCTACGTGGAACTAGACGGCCCCGACCATGAACCGGATACCCTGCAGGCAGCACTGGATACTGTGGTCGCACGGCACGACATGCTCAGGGTGAAAATCCTGAACGACGGCACGCAGAAAGTGCAGGCACAGCCTGACACCCCGATATTTAGTTCGCTGGATCTACGCGACACCAACGATGCCACCGTCGCCGCGACACTGGAGGATATTCGCTCAGAGATGAGCGGCCAGCGTGCGGCAGCTGACCTGGGCCGGATGATTGATGTTCGCCTCACCCGCCTCCCCGGTGGGCGTGCACGCCTGCACGTGGATTTTGACATGCTGGCTGGCGACGCCATGAGCTACCGCATCGTCCTGGATGACCTCGCCGCCGTGCTCACTGGCGAAGAGCTTGCCCCCATTAGCAGCAGTTTCCGCGAGTATCTTGATGCCCCGGAGGTCACGTCCCCGAAGAACCGAGAACGAGATCAACAGTGGTGGGCGGAGCAATTGGCAACTCTGCCGGATCCTCCTAAACTCCCCACCTATACCGGTGTGCCCGCACATTCAGTGCGCCCGCAGCGTCGGCATTTGTTCCTGGATGAGCGGCAGCGCGCCGCGCTTGAGCACCATGCGCAGGATAACGGTGTGACTCCCGCGGCCTGCCTGGCCACTGCTTTTGCAGAGGCCATTGGTTCTTTCACCACCGAATCGCGTTTCCTGTTGAACGTGCCGCTGTTCCACCGGCAGCAGATCCTCCCCGATATTGACCGTGTGGTCGGAGATTTCAGTTCCTCAGTGCTGGTGACCGTGGATGTCTCCCAGGAGCAGACGGTGCTGGATCGTATCCGTGCCGTCTCGGAAAGTATGCACGGCAGCATGCGGCATTCGGACTGGTCGGCGCTTGATATTTTGCGCGATATGAGCCGTAGTCGCGGCAGTCAGGTGATCGCCCCGATTGTGTACACCTCGGCGGTGGGTTTGGGGGAATTGTTCTCTGCTCGGGTGCGCTCGGTGTTTGGCGATCCAGTGTGGATCCTCTCGGAAGGCCCGCAGGTTCTCCTTGATGCGCAGGTCACGGAACTGGATGGTGGTTTCCTGGCCAACTGGGATGTCCGCGAAGGAATGTTCCTTCCGGGAGTGGTGGACGCCATGTTTGAGGCGTACCGCGCCAATGTTGATCTGCTGGTGCAGGACGCGGAATGGGCATCAGCACCGTTCCCCAGTGCCGTTCCGGAAGAGCAGAATCAGGCTCGGCGCGATACGGAAACCACAGCGCCGCTCCCTGAGGACGCCCTGCTACACCGACGTTTCTTCGACCTTGCTGACACACATCCTGACCGACCGGCCGTGTTGTGGGGTGAGCACGGTGTGCGTACCTACGCTGAGCTGCGGGATGATGCGTTGCGCGTCGCGACGTCGTTACGCAAACACGGCGTAGCACCTGGGGATATTGTGGGTGTTCGCATCGCTAAAGGCCCACACCAACTCACCGCGCTGCTGGGCGTGTTGGCGGCGGGTGCGGCGTGGGTGCCGCTGGGTGCGGACCAACCCGCCACGCGCCGGAGCCGCATCCTTGAGCGCGCCGACGCTACTGTGGTGCTGCACGATACGAACGCGCTGTCCGACCCGGATGAGGGGGTCACCGGTGTTCTGCTTGACGACGCCCTGACTACCGACCTCCCCGAGGATGCTGCGGCGCAGGCGACCACCCAATCCCCCGACGATGTGGTGTATGTGCTGTTCACGTCCGGTTCCACCGGGGAGCCCAAGGGTGTAGAGCTGACGCATCGTGCCGTCATGAACACCATCAACGCTGTGAACGAGATTGTCGGCCTTACTGCCGACGACCGCACGTTGGGCCTGTCCTCCCTGGAATTCGATTTGTCTGTGCATGACATGTTCGGTCCGTTGAACGTCGGCGGAGCCGTGGTGACACTCACCGAGCAGGAACGCCGCGACGCGGAAGCATGGATTGGTTTAATGACGCGGCACCATGTGACCCAGCTGTATTGCGTCCCACCGCTGCTTGACATGTTGTTGTCTTCAACATCAACAACCCAGCTTGACAAGCTGCGCTGGTGTCTCCTCGGCGGGGACTGGGTCACTCTCGACCTGCCCGGACGCCTAAGGGAACGCGCACCACACTGCCGCTTCGCCGGACTCGGTGGCGCCACCGAAACCGCCATCCACTCGACCTTCTTCGAGGTTACGGACCCAGAAGCCATCGATCCGATATGGGGATCGGTGCCCTTTGGCAGCCCACTGCCCAACATGCGTGCCCGCATCGTTGATGATGCAGGACGCATCAGACCTGACTTCGCGCCCGGTGAATACCTGGTGTCTGGACCTGGCATTGCCCGTGGTTACCGCCACGATGCCGAAATGACGGACCGTAAATTCCCCACCATTGATGGGGCACGCTGGTACCGCACCAACGATCTTGCGCGCTACCTTCCCGGCGGGTGCATTGAATTCCTGGGCCGACGAGACGACCAGGTGAAAATCCGGGGCTACCGCATCGAAATTGGCGAGGTTGAGGCGGCGCTCCGCCAGGCCCCGGGTGTGCACAGCTGCGTGGCTGTGGTGTCGCGCCCCGCTGGTGGTCCGCGGGATGGTTCCGCCCATTTGGGTGCCGTCATCGCCGCTGGCAGCAACCCTGCGCCGAAGCTGGAAGAGCAGGTACGTGCGTTCCTCGGCGAGACGCTACCGCCCTACATGATTCCCGACCTCATGGTGATCGTAGAGGCCATTCCGGTGAACAAGAACGGCAAGTCAGACCGGGAGTACTGCGCCCAGCTCATCGACACCGCCCGGCGCGACACGGTGCAGCAGTCTGCGTCGGAGCCACCCACCCCTGGCACGTTGGAGCACCTGGTGGCGGGCGTGTTTGCCGAGGTCATTGGCGTTCCCGAGTCTGTCATTGGCCTGGATGATGATTTCATTCAGGTGGGCGGGGATTCGGTTCTGACCACCAAGGCCGCCTCTGTGCTGCGTGATGTGCTGGACGATCCGAGCCTCCCGGCGGTGTTGTTGTTCGAGTCAAGGACGCCGCGGAGTGTCGCGGCGTCGTTACGCGAGGTAGAGGCCGAGCCGGGGTTGTTTGACCGGACTGCGGCGATTGTGTATGAGCTCGACAACGAAGGTCTGTGAATGTCTGCTGAGGATAATGCGAATATTGTGCGTTTGTGGGCGGCAGAGACGCATGTGCTGCCGCCGGTGGAGCGGGGGACGTCGACACGCGTGGTGACCCCACCGTTGTTTGTGGCCGCTGACCAGCGGGATGCTGCGGCGCTGTCTTTCCAGTGGTCAGTGCCGCAGGTCGGTCTGCCCACGGTGGATGAGGTAAGCCTGGTGGACCCTGCTGACGAGTCGGGTCGGCAGGTGCCGGTGTCTGATCCGGCGGAATTGTTGGCGTTATTGCAGCGTGTCGCGGCATTCAGGGCTGGCCGAGACACCCCTGATGACCCGGATCTGGAGGCCGTTGGGCACGCTCATGAGGCGCTTGTTGATGTGTTGAGCACCACTAACAACGCTTCCGACGATGCTCCCGCAGCGAGCACCCCTGCTGAGCCCGCCGATGGTTCGGTGGAGGGCCACACGCCGGGCGCGTGGCTGGAGGCCGATTCCTTCTTTTTCCCCACATTGCGGGGCCGGGACACGCTGAATCATAGCGGTCCAACGGGTACAACGTGGCTGGCCGCAGCTGGTTTCGGTGGCCCGAAGGATGCCATGCCGGAGCTGTCCCTGGATGGGCTTGATCTTCCAGGGAAGATGGCGGGTGCTGTGGAGTTTGAGGGCTGTGAGCTTCGTGAAGCCCACGGCCCAGCCGATGCGGAGCGCATCGCGGGGTGGATGCAGTCAGAGTTGCTGTACACGTTCCGGCAGCCGTGGTCCGTGGAACGCTGGGAGGAGGAGCTGGACCTGCTGAACAGCCAGCCGTTCACCCAGCCCTATATTTTGAACGCGGAAGGTGCCCCCATTGGTTACATTGAGGTGTACCGCCCCGCGCACATGAGCATCGGGGCGTCGCGACCCACCGACCCGCGTACGGTGGGCATTCACATCGGTGTTGCCGATACCTCGCGGGTGGGCAAAGGCATGGGCCGTGACCTCGTGACACTATTTGGGGTGGCGGCGCTGCTGGGGGATAAAACGCTGTTTTCCCACGCGCTGGGGGAACCAAACCTTTTGAACAATGCCGCACGGGGAGCGGCGAAACACACCATGGGTGGCGAGGTCGCACAGTTGACGTTTCCGCATAAATGCGCCGCGTTGCTGAGCTCGGCACCAACAGTTTTATCAGCAGTTATATCAGCGAGGGCACAATATGAGTGATGCAGTATCGGATCGGTCGGATCGTCGTCGGGAGCTGCTGCGGGCGCGGCTCCGCGCGGAAGGGTTTAAACAGGAGTCGGCGGATCAGGCTGCCAATACTCAGGTGGGTGATTCCGGCACTGTCACCGACCAGCGCATTTTAGGCAGGCTCATTGCAAACGCCGGGGCGGCAGGCATGCTGACTTGGGCGTTTCCCATTCCTGAGGATGCCGCAACTCAGGCTCGGATACGCGACGCCATCATTGCTGTGGCGCAGCACCGGCCGGATCTCAGGACTACGGTCTCTGCCGACGACACCGGCGGGCTGCAGCGCACTGTCCTTACCGCAGACACCGTGGTCACCCCCTCCTCCGATTCCGCGGAACCCACGGAGGTGGATGCGCTTGCCGCCACCCCCATCGATCCCACGTCCGAACCCCCACTTCGCGCACGTTTCCTGCACACTCCCGACGGCACGATGCTGGTTGTGAGCACCCATCACGTTGCCGCTGATGAGCACACGTGGGTGCTGCTACTGCGCGACATCAATGCCGAGATTGCCTCCCCGGGTGCGCTGTCCGCCCAACCCACGCCCCCGCGTAGCGACGCCACGACGGCCCAGGTAGCCTCGGCGACCGAACGTCGACTCGCCGCCGTGCGCGCCGCAACCCACGACGCCGACGGTGAAACAACGTCACAGCCCGACCCCTTCGCCGCTGAGCGCACCACCACCGCCGACAACACTGCTGACAGGATTACCCTGCCGGTACCCCAGGACTGGGTTCAGGCTGTTCAGGACCGTGCCAAGGCAGACAACACCACCGTCCTATCGGTGCTTATCGACGCCGCGGCACACGTCATCGCCCGGCGCGCCGGCGCTGCACACGATGCCACGGTGGTGGTGGGAACCCCGACGGATGTGCGCGACGCCCTGGGTGCAGACGCCGCCGAATCGGATGGCGACCGCGTATCCGTGGTGCCGTGTCCGATTCCGGTAGGGTCGCCCCTCTCTGATGTTGCTGCTGCCGCGCGGGCCGCCAGCGCGGATCGTTGCGCTGGCCTGGACGATGTGATTCGGGCTGCGGGATTACCGCACATTCCGGGCAGGTCGCCGCTTGTGGACGTGGTGGTTACGCATCGTGCGGGAACCCGCGACCTTGTTATTGACGGCGAGCCGTCAGTGGGCGTGTTTGTGCATTCCGGTGCAGCACCGTTTGATGCGGTGCTGTCCTTGGAGGAATCTGAACAGGGTGCCCAACTGACGCTGGAATTCCGACACGCGGCCCTGCGCCCGACAACAGCACAGCGTGTGCTTGAGGAATGGCGGGATGCGGCTGTTCACCCAGCTCAGGGCACGGAAGTACCAGACCTGCCTGAGGTAGCAACCACTGCACAGGATGTAGTGCGCGCCGTGGCATCGCATGCAGCAGCCACTCCCGATGCTGTGGCCGTGGAGGATGGGACCACCACCCTCACGTACGCCCAACTCAACGCGTCGGCGGCCACCCTTGCCAAGCACATCACCGCACAGGGGGCACAGCCCGGTGATGTGGTGGCGTTGCGGCTATCGCGCGGCGTCGGTATTCCTGTCGCCCTGCTTGCGGCGCTGCGGGCGGGAACGCCTTTTGTGGCGATTGACCCGAACCACCCGGCGGAGCGTTCCCGCATGATCCTGGACGCGGCCAATCCCGCGCTGATCATTGACGATTCCGATGTGGCCACAGCCCTCACCAACCCTGTCGATGCACCCCAAGCACCTGACTGGTCGCAGGCGCATCCCGCCTACCTGGTATTCACCTCCGGGACCACAGGCACCCCGAAGGGCATTGTGATTCCTCGTTCCGGCCTGGATGCTGTGCTGGGATCCATGCAGGACACTCTCCAGCTCACGGCGGATGACACCTACCTGGCTGCCTCCACACTCGGCTTTGACATCTCCATTGTGGAAAACCTGCTTCCCCTCCTCGCTGGGGCAACGGTGCACGTGGCACCCGCCGATTTCTCCATTGACATTGACGCAGCCTGCGCGCTGCTGCACCGAGTACGTCCCACCGTCATGGAGGCCACCCCGTCGCTGTGGGCGGAAATCGTGCACCAGGATCCGCAGGCGGTGCGGGGAATCCGCGCCTGCGCTGGTGGGGAGGCACTTCCCCACACCCTGGTGACCACGCTGCGTGCCGCCGGTGCGGACGTGTTCAACCTGTACGGACCCAGTGAAGCCGCCATCGTGGCCACATCGCACCACGTCACCGGCAATGGCACACCGCCTTTGGGCACTACTCTGCCCAGCGTCGGCGGAGACGTTCTCGGGGCGGCCCTCACTGCCACTCCTGATGGCGCACTCGGCGAACTGTATCTCTCTGGACCACACCTAGGCTATGGGTATCTTGGCGACCCAGCGCTGACCGCACTCACCTTCGTGGCCGCG
>ERZ772962.687-NODE-687-length-18769-cov-3.264989_pt1 | contig 18769 bp, 17 predicted proteins | sample MGYA00580676_ERZ772962 | MGnify/ENA primary metagenome ERZ772962 (study PRJEB29015, sample SAMEA2738049) | human oral metagenome | biome: human oral; feature: human-associated habitat; material: saliva | place: China | collected 2230 ...
TGACCAGTCCATGTTCGTGGGAAAGCAGATCGAGCTCCAGGTCAACCCCAACGACCCCGGGGATGTGGCCGTTCCGGGGGCGAACCTCGTGATGCTCCTCATAACGGGAAGCATAGGGATCGTCTTCGTCGCGGTGGGGGGCTCGCTGCTCTTTGTCGCGCTCAGGAGGAAGAGGGGCTGAGGTCGCCCAGCCTTCGAGCCGCCGAGCCGTTTGGCCGCCGAACCGACCGCTCGAGTGTCTGTTCGTCGCCTTTGGACGTAGGCTCGATTACAATATTCGCGTACGTCAGGACGTGGTCGACAAGGGCCCTCTCCGGGGGAGATTGAGCCCATGGTACGGCTTGCCAAAGGGTATGTTCCCGAGAGCTGGGTTTGGAGAAGGGTAGAAAGGACAGCCATGTTTCCATTCGAGTTGGTGATCCCCATCGCGGTTGCGGTGGGCGTCGTGCTTCTCTTCCTGGTAAACGGCTTTGTGTCTGCATCTCCTGCAGAGATTAAAGTCGTTTCAGGTCCATGGGGGCAGCGCATTATCCATGGTAAGACCGGCTTTAAAGTGCCGTTGATCGAGCGCGTTGACTCCATGACCGCCGCCATGATCCCGGTCGACGTGAAGACGTCCGACTATGTGCCTACCAACGACTTCATCAACGTGCAGGCGGATGCCGCTGTCAAGGTCCGCATCGCGACGGAGACCTCGGAGCTTTTGCAGGCCGCGACCCGCAACTTCCTGTATAAGAACATCGATGAGATCTCCGACGAAGTCCGCGATACGCTCGAGGGACACCTGCGCGCCATCATCGGCCAGATGCGGCTCAAGGACATCGTCACCGACCGCGACACGTTCGCACAGCGTGTGCAGGACAACGCCCATCAGGACCTCGCCGAGATGGGCCTCGAGATCGTCGCCTTCAACATCCAGGGCTTTGCCGACAAGGACGGCACGATCGACAACCTCGGCGTCGCCAACGTGGCCACGATCCGCAAGGATGCCGAGATTGCGCAGGCCCGCTCGAACCAGGAGATCTCCGAGGCGCAGGCCGCGGCGGACAAGGCATCCAATGAGGCTCGCGTGAATGCCGATCTTGATATTGCTCAAAAGCAGACTGATCTTGCCATGCGCAAGGCAGCGCTGAAGGTTGAAGCTGATACGGAAAACGCAAAAGCGGATGCTGCGTATGAGATTCAAAAGCAGATTCAGCAGAAGGATATTGAGCGCGAGACTGCTGCTGCAAACATTGTGAAGCAGGAGCAAGAAGCCGTCGTTAAGCAGAAGGAAGTTGAGGTTACCAAGAATACCCTCGATTCTCAGGTACGTGCGAAGGCAGACGCTGAACGCTATGCAGCCGAGCAGGCTGCCCAGGCCGACTTGTTCCGCCGCCAGAAAGAGGCTGAGGCTCAGGCATACGAACGTACGCAGGCCGCCAATGCAACACGCGAAGCCATGCTTGCTGAAGCTGAAGGTATTCGTGCTAAGGGCGACGCCGAGGCTGCTGCAACAGCGGCAAGGCTGACCGCCGAGGCGGAGGGTCTTGAGAAGAAGGCCGAGGCAATGGCGAAGATGAACCAAGCTGCCGTGCTTGAAATGTACTTCAACGCACTGCCTGATGTTGCCCGCGCCGTTGCTGAGCCGCTTGCCAACGTTGACTCTATCACCATGTACGGCGAAGGCAATGCCGCAAAGCTAACCGAAGACATTACCAAGTCTATGACGCAGGTCAATGCGGGTCTTGGCGATTCGATGGGTCTTGACTTGAAGCAGCTTTTTGGTGCCTTAGTGGGGGCAAAGGCTATCGCACCGACCCTTTCCGATGCAGTTGCTAAGGGCGTGAAAGCGGGTACGGAGAAGACCGAGAAGAATCCTTCCTCTGAACAGGGAGCTTCCGACAAAGATCCCAACGAGAAAAACTCTGGGACTCGTGAGAAGTAATACGAGCTGCAGAAGCGGTTTTAAAGTGACATCGTAAAGAGCGTCGAAGCGAGGCTGGAACAAGGATTTCAGCCTCGCTTTTTTGGGAGCTTGAGTACATCGCACTTGAGATAAAAGAGTGGGAAGCCTTTAGTCCTTCTTAAAAAGCTTATTGAAGAGACTAAGGATTTCAAGTGTGCGCTTATTTGTTGCCTCGGTGTCGCGCTGCCAATTACCTTCTTCACCGGTGAGAACATCGCCTTGCGAGGTTCCCTCAGGCAGCTCAGAGAGGGGAACATCCAAGAACTTCTCGCCGCCGTTGATTTCAAGAACGGCGATGTTGTTGTCTTCTATCCGGTCAACGATTGCGGTCATAAAACACCTCTACTTTACTTTTGGAGGAGCGACGGGCGTGCCCTCTTTCTGAACATACATATTAATAGTTGAACCGTCGGTAATGGCCGTGACGGTACCATTCACTCCCGTTCCGTATACCTGTGTATGTGAGGCAGACAATGCTCTCAGGACGCTTTCGTGCGGGTGCCCGTAGTCGTTGCCGATGGCATATGACATGACGGCATAGTCGGGTGAGAGTTTGGCGGCAAGCTTCTTTGTGGTGCCGGTGCGTGATCCATGATGCGATACCTTTAACACGTCAATGTGACCTTCGACAGCCTGATTGATTAAAGCTGCAGGAGCGTCGCCCGTGAATAGGAAGGTCTTCTCGCCAACGGTCAGTTTAATGATGATTGAATAGTCGTTGGTGTTGTCGAAATGAGCGGACGAAGGCGGCCACAGAATATCGATGGAGTATTGGTCGGTTTTTGCGATGGTTGTGCCGGAGACGGCCCGTGTGATGGTGAGACCCTTTTTGTCAATGGCACTCAAAAAGTTCCTGAACGTCTCGGTGTTGTTTGTGGCGTTTGGCGCCCAGATGGATTTGATATCAGCGTCGGCGATAAGTTCTGCCATCCCGCCGATATGGTCGGCATCGGGATGAGTGGCAACAAGATAGTCAACTTGGGGGCGGCCATCAGCCTTGAGCTGAGCTTCTATTGTTTTCGCTGAACCACGAGGTCCCGCATCGATGACCATGGTCTTACCGTCAGGAAGTTCAACGATGGTGGAATCTCCCTGTCCAATATCAAGGAATCGGACTGTGGTTTTGGTAGGGTCGGCAGCTATGGTTGTAGCCGCGGCTGCCGACGTGCTTTGTTTACTGGCGCTGTCTTTGCGGTTTGAAGCGCATTCCTGTATCAGTGATGCAATGGCAACAACAAAAACCAATGTCAGTGTCACAAGCGCGCGTATTTGAGCTTTGGTAAGGTGTGTCTGCCGAGAAGTTCGGTGGGTGTTTGTCATAACTTGCCCTGACGTTTTACTTTGAGAGAATCCGGTGTGATTCTTCGGTTATCAATACTTAAAGTTATCACTTTAGGCTTTCTTCAAGTCTCCGATATATAGTGTTTTGCCAAGGGGGGCTAACACTTTTAAAACAGTGCTTAGATTTGGAGTTGTATTTCCGTTTTCCATCCGCGCAATGACCGGCTGTCTTACGCCACTCAGTTCTTCAAGCTCTCTTTGGGAAATTCCCTGTTCTTTTCGAGCTTTAATTAATTCTCCAATAAGCGCTACCCTGAGATCGCTTTCGGCGATTTCCTCTTTGGTGAACAGTTCCTTTCGGACATCAGCCCAATTGCACCCAATAGAATTAGTGTTGCTTATATTGATATTACTCATATAGTCCACTTCTTTTCTTAAAATCGGACAGCTCTCGCTTTGCTTGTTCTATTTCTCTTACAGGCGTTTTCTGCGATTGCTTCATAAATTGATGAAGCAGTACATATCTTCCGCCGATAACTCCGGCAAATAGTATTCGGTCTCTAATGGGTCTCAATTCCCATATTTCACCATCAAGATGTTTGACATAGTTTTCAGTCAACTGTTCTGTTCCGTATACGCTTAACGCCTGTATATAATCGCTGACTTTGTTTAACTTAATACGACTATCCTTGCTTTTGCTTCGACTCAGCTCTTGTAAGTAGTCAAGAACCGGCTGTCTGCCTTTGTTGTCTCGGTAGAAAAGTATTTCATGCAAGAAAACCAACCTCCTTTGTTGAGTATAATACGTAAAAGTTATCAGTATTTCAATACATAAAAGTTATCACTTTAAGTATTGTAGGTCATATGCTTCAAGCTAATTCTCCAAAGAAACCATTTGGCGTACACTTAAGGTGGTTATTTGAAAGGAGATTCTCATGAATGAAGCGTACGAGTCACTGCTCACACGTCGGAGCTGGAGAAAGTTTGTCAGCAAGCCGGTGCCTGAGGATCTTATCGCCAGTATCGTAATAGCAGGAGAATATGCGGCCAGTGCCAGGGGTCTGCAGAGCCCCCTTATAATCAAAATTTCAAATCCTCAACTTCGCGAGAAGTTCGTTCGAGCGAATGCGGCCATCATGGGGTGTCCTGAGGGCTTTGATCCGTTTTATGGCGCTCCGGTTGTGCTTGTGGTACTTGTGCCGGCCGACAATCCCAACGGTGTGTACGACGGCTCACTTACCATGGGCAATTTGATGCAAGCAGCGCATGACTTGGGACTTGGCTCAATTTGGATTCATCGTGCTCGCGAAGAGTTTGAGATGGAAGAGTTCAAGCAGTTCCTCATTGACGTTGGTGTGGAGGGTAGCTGGGTTGGCGTTGGCCATTGTGCTATCGGTTGGCCTGACGGTCCCGAGCCTAAAGCGGCTTTGCGAAAGCCCGGTCGCTATATCGATGCGGATAAGGTCTTGGGATTGGAATAGTTCGGCGTTCGGCTGCGTGCGAGAGATCCGGCAGCCTAGTTACCTGTGGCAAAAAGACCCTCTAATCGCCTATAGACATTTGCAGATAGTAGACGTTTTCACGGAGATGCGAAGCGACTTCCCGGTCAATGATGCCCTCGTATTGAAGGCGGGCTATCTGATCGAGTTCCACACGCAACGCGTTCTCGTCAACATCGTTGGCGTATGTGCGCGCATCGGCAATCTGCTGGCGAAAATGCGGGGATATCTCATGCGTATCAAGGTTGTAGGGCAAAGAGTATGACCGTTGCATATCCGTTCCGGCTCCTTCCTGACCAATGTTGACGCGGCTCCAGATGGAATCCACGGCTGACTGATGATCTACCAGCAAGTTAGCGGCAATAGCCGCGCGATCTGGATCAGATTCATCCCTACAAATCTCCTCAAGGCGATCGATTTCCGTATATTCAAGCTCGATGGCATAGAGACACGCCTGAAAGTATGCGCGGTCGTTATCTTCAAGCTGACGAATCTCGCTGTTGTTACGCAAACGTTTCAGCGCATACTTTGCTTCGTTGATAAAAATCTTTATACGATTGTTGGTCTTTGCGTTCATGCCGATATCCGCAAGTGAGTTTATATAACTCACCGAGCGTCTGATGGAACGCAGATTTTCAAGAATGGTGCTCCAAGGTGTTGTGTCGTGATGTTTTAGGTGGCGGAGGCGCAACTCTTCAAGGCGGCTTTGCTGCAGCTCGTTGTTCTCACGAATCATCTGCATCGTGGCACGTGCTGCTTCGGGTGTGCTGATACGTTCAAAAAACAAGCGACTGGTATAACGACTTATGGTCAACCGTAGTGCAGGGAGGTACTTCTCGCTTATGCGCCCGTCGCTCATCATGGAGCGAAGTTCGGATGTCGTGGCCTCAAGAACTGCAATTTCTCCTTTACACAAACGTTCGTCAAGGCTGTCGTCAACTGTTTTTGGAGCCAAACGAGGGAGAAGTGCATCGGCCAGTAACAGCGACGCAAGGATAGTACCTGCAGTTATGGTGATGATAAGCTCACGTTGTGGGAAGGGAGCACCGGAGTCAATGACGTAGGGGAGGGTGAGCGCAATGGAGAGCGTAACCGCTCCTTTTGCGCCCGCGATGGTGGTTACCAGTACGTTGGTGAGAAGCGACGTGCGAGTTCCCGCAGGAGCTTTGGCATCGGCTTTAGTGCCGGTTTCAACGTCGGATCCACAGAACTGCAGGCCATGCTGGCCGTGGCGAATCTCAAGTACCAACAGCCACAAAAAGCGCACGCCTTCCAGAATGAGCGTCATGGTCGCAATAATGCCCAGGATCTGAAAGATACTGAGGCCTCCGTTGAACCCCGGCGTGACGGCACGGGGCAGTTGCATGCCGAGAAGCACGAAGACGGTGCCATTGATAAGAAATGAGATGATACGCCAGAAGTTATCGGAAACGAGTTTTTGTCGAGCGGCCGTCGTGCTGATAAAAGTATTGCGACGCGTTGTCTGAGCCATAACAAGTCCGCCTGCAACGACGGCGAGGATGCCTGAAACGTGGAAAAGTTCGGCAAAGAGATAGATGAGAAAAGGCGAGATGACCTCATAAAGAACATGTGCGGTGGTGTCGTCAAATCCCATGCGGCCAAGGATTGCCATAAGAAGCGAGAAGAGCGTTCCTGCCACAAGACCAATGATGATGCCACCGATAAAGAGGATGGCAAAGGATTGCGTGGCAGCGAGTGCAGAAAATGCACCGGTTACTGCAGCGGCAACGGAAAACTGAAAGGCTACGACACCGGAAGCGTCATTGATAAGCGATTCGCCAGAAAGAAGGGTTCGTTGACGGTTGGAAAGATGTACCGACGAGCGAAGTGCGGTAACGGTGGCGGCATCGGTAGGGCCGAGCGCTGCGGCAAAGGCAAATGTTGCCGCTAAGGGGATGCTGGGCACTAGCAGATGAAGGGTAAAGCCGACGCTGAGTACAATGGCAATAACCAGGCCGATTGCAAGCGAAAGAATCGAGCCGCGATTCTTCCAAAGAGCGGCGGGATTGGCTTCTCTGGTTTCATTAAAGAGAAGCGGTGCAATAAACAGCACTAAAAAGAGCTCAGAATCAATGCGCATTTCTTGAACGCCGGGAAGTATCAGTGCAACGATGAGCCCGATGATAACCTGCAGCACCGGAATGGAGATGCGAGAAAATTCGTCAAGCACCGACGAGGCAACGACACAGGTCAAAATGATGAGAACGAATTCAAAGACTTCCAAGAGAACTCCTTGGGTTCGACGGGTTTTTCGGCGTGTTTCTTCTCGTATTGTACCCGCAAGGGACTGTAGGGTTCCTCGCGTATAGATAGAGTTAGAACGACCAATCTGTTTGGGTGGTCTAAAGCAGCCGCTAGGCAACTCCTACAAAACTGTCGAACAACCCTGTTTCCCTCTTAAAATCACCACTAAACATGCAGATTTCAAAATCTCCATCAAAAGCGCTGTTTACTGGTGATTTGATTCACTACTAAATGCTCAAATTAACGAAAAACCACAAGTAAACATCGTTCTTATCGACTGTAGTTACCAGTAAACAACGAGTTTGAAGTAATCACGAGAAGAACTTCGTTTACTGGTGAAATTGCGTTTTACAGAGTTGAGCCTATATGGTGATTTTCATGCTCATGTTCATGCTTGATTTCCGCATGGTTATGCGATTCGCCTTCGTGGACATCTTCTTCTGCGGGTTCGGCAGCGTCTTTGTCAAAGGGACGGTGCAGTAGATTCTCCCACCATTCATCCAAGATATCAGTATAGGAAGGTTGATTTCCTCAGCAAAGGCGATGGCCTTGTCCCGGGTCCAGGCGTAGTCGCGGGCGGGGGCAATGATTTCCAGCTCAGGAGCCAGACTGCGGAACCCGACTTCGAAGCGAACCTGATCGTTACCCTTGCCGGTGCAGCCGTGGGAGACGTGAGTGCCGCCGAACTCCTGGGCGGCCTGCACCAAATGCTTCACAATGAGCGGCCGGGAAATGGCGGAGACCAGCGGGTATTGCTTCATGTACATGCCGTTGGCCCGAATAGTGGGCAGGCAGTAATTATTGGCGAATTCGTCTTTGGCGTCAATGACGACGGCTTCGACGGCACCACAATCGAGGGCGCGTTGGCGCACGGATTCCATGTCCTCGCCGCCCTGACCCAGGTCGAGGGAAACAGCAACGACTTCACCACCGGTCATTTTCGCCAGGTATGGGATAGCAACGGAGGTGTCGAGGCCACCGGAATATGCGAGGACTACACGGTTGGTCATAATGTAATTTTTCTCCTTATCGAACGTTGAGTAAGTCGACGAGTTCCTTGCCCGTCAATGGGTCGCGGGCCAGGACAAACACGGTATCGTCACCGGCGATAGTGCCCACCACTTCATCCATGCTGACCCTATCAATAAAGCTAGCAAGGAAGGCCGCGGCCCCGGGCGGGGGGCGCAGCACCGCAATGTTCCCGGAATGGTCGCTGGATACCAACAAGTCATCCAGCATTTTTCGTAGTTTTTCCCGGGTGCCAACGGTGGTGGGGGCAAGGGTTTCTTCGGTGTTACCGACGGCATAGAATGCGCGGCCGCTGTCCGGCCGAATTTTTTTGGCCCCGAGTTCATCAAGGTCACGAGACAGGGTCCCTTGGGTGATTTCAACGCCTTTGTTTTTGAGCAGTTCCGAGAGCTGCATTTGGCTGGAAACTAGATTCTGTTCGAGCAGTTCCAAGATCAATGCTTGGCGGACCGTTCTAGTGATTGGTCCAGGGCTCACGGGACTCATGGGCGCTCCTTCGATTATTTATTTGGTTTAGGCTGATTCCACAGTAGCCACGTCATCAAAGCCTTTTGGGCGTGGAGCCGGTTTTCGGCTTCGTCGAAAACTACGGATTGTGGGCCGTCAATCACCGAGGCAGTGACTTCACTACCACGATATGCCGGTAAACAATGCATAAAGATGGCGTTTTTATTAGCTTTACTCATTATTTCATCGTTTACCTGGTAGGGCAAGAATGGGGTACGCCGATCCAGACCATCATTTTCCATGCCCATGGATACCCAGGTATCCGTGATGACCACGTCGGCGCCGACCACCTCGTTAATGTCACTAGTGACGGTAATGGTGGCACCGGTTTCCGCGGCCCGAGTGCGGGCGCGTTCCACAAAATAGGGTTCCGGTTGGAAATCGGCGGGAGCGATAATACTGATGTCCAGGCCCGCGGTAGCGAAGCCCAACATGTAGGAATTGGCCATATTATTGCGACCATCGCCCAGATAGACCGCCTTATGTCCCCGAAGCCCGCTAGGCCCCTGTTTGGGGCATAAATTTTCGATAATGGTTTGCAGGTCGGCAAGCACCTGACAGGGGTGGAAACTATCGCACAGCGCGTTAATGATAGGCACTTGCGAGGTTTCGGCCATGTCCCACAGGTTCTGGTGGGCGAAGGTGCGCCACACAATCAGCGATACCATGCGCGACAGGAGCGCCCCGGTGTCCTGGTAGGTTTCGCCTTTGCCCATTTGGGTTTTGCCGGATTCGACCACGATGGCGTTGCCGCCGAGTTCGGCGATGCCCGTCGCAAAGCTAAATCGGGTGCGTGTAGAGGTTTTATCAAAGAGCACCGCCACGGATTGCGGCCCTTTCAGCGGCTGTGAGGCAAATCGCGCATGCTTGAGCTCCGCGGCCATGGTAAGCACTTCGGCTTGTTCGGCGGGGGTGAGGTGGTCGTCGGCGAGGAAATGTCGCACATTAGTAGTCATCGTGGGAAACTCCTTTAAGAAGGTCAGCGAAGCGTGCTACCGCTTGGGTGATCTGGTCATCACTAATAATAAGCGGTGGTGTGAGTCGCACTACATGAGGTTGCGGGGCATTAATGAGGATTCCGTACTTCGGCGCCTCGGTCACGGCTTGCTTTGCGACGGGCTCCCGCAGCACCACCCCAAGCATCAAGCCCCGACCCCGCACCGACTCAACCTGGGGTAATTTGAGCAGTTCTTGACGCAACAGCTCCCCTTTGCGCGTGACTTCCGCCAGGAATTGCTTATCGACGACGTCCAGGACCACCCGGGCGGCGGCACAAGTCACCGGATTTCCACCAAAGGTACAGCCGTGGTCCCCAGGTTGGAGGAGCTTGGCGGCCTTGCCCGCTGCGATGCACGCCCCCATGGGGAGGCCACCACCGAGCCCCTTGGCCATGGTGACCACGTCGGGGTGAACATTGTCGTGTTGGAAGGCAAAGAAATCACCGGTGCGACCAACCCCAGTTTGCACCTCGTCGCAGATCATGAGGATGCCATGTTCGTCACACAGCTGGCGCACCTGGGCGAGGAACCCATCAGGTGCAGGCACCACGCCGGTTTCGCCCTGAATGGGCTCCAGGAAGATAGCGGCCACGTCGTCGTCAAGCGGTGGGAAGCTCTCAATGTCGCCGTAGGTGTAGTATTCGACGCCCGCGGGCATGGGCTCGAATTTTTTCCGCTTGTCGGGCTGGCCGGTGAGTGCCAGCGCCCCCATGGTACGGCCGTGGAACCCGTGCTCGGCGGCAAGGATTCGACTCCGGCCCGTGGCGCGGGCAATTTTGAACGCCGCCTCGTTGGCCTCGGTGCCGGAATTACAGAAAAACACCTGGGCATCCGGGTCGCCAAACCGGTCGATAAGGCCAGCCGCCACATCAATGACCGGCTGGGACGCGTACAGGTTGGAAACATGCCCCAGGGTGGCAATCTGTTCGGATACCGCCTGCACCACCGCCGGATGACCGTGCCCCAAAGCGTTCACCGCAATACCCGCCAACAAGTCAATGTGGGTTCGCCCCTCGGAGTCGGTGACCTCGGCACCGGCGCCGCTGACCAGGGTGATGGCCGGGGTGCCATAGGTGTTCATTATTACGTCAGGCCAGGTTGACATTATTCGTCTCCTTCATTGCGATAAATCGTGGGGCTGGCGGGGTCGGCCACCACATCGTCCGGCACCACCATGGTGCCGATACCGCCGGCGGTAAGCAGCTCTAGCAGCACGGAATGACCCACCCGACCATCAATCACGTGGGCCGCCCGAACCCCATGTTCCACCGCCCGCAGACAGGACTCCATCTTTGGAATCATTCCGGTGTCGAGCTGCGGCAATAATTCCGCCAGCTCACTCACGGAGGTTTGGGAAATGAGCGAAGTCTTGTCCGGCCAATTGGCGTACAACCCCTCGACGTCGGTGAGGATCAGCAGCCGCTCGGCACCCAAGGCAACCGCCAGGGCCCCAGCAGCGGTATCCGCGTTCACGTTATACACCTCACCATCGTCGAAACCGGGGGCGATAGTAGAGACCACGGGAATGCGGCCGGCATCAATGATGTCCATGAGGCTACTCGCGTCCACATTCACGATCTCCCCCACCAGGCCGATGTCGGTGAGCTTCCCATCGACCTCCACCAGGCGTTTTTCCGCCTGAAACAGGCCGGCGTCCTCCCCTGAGGTGCCCACCGCGTAGGGGCCATGATTATTAATGAGCCCCACCAGGTCGCGACCAACCTGGCCGAATAGCACCATGCGGACAACTTCCATGACCTCCGGCGTGGTGACCCGGAAACCGCCCTTGAATTCCCCTTCGAGGCCCAGTCGGTCCAGCATGGCGGTGATTTGGGGTCCGCCGCCGTGCACCACCACGGGTTTCACGCCGACGGTGCGCAGGAACGCCATGTCTGCGGCAAAGGCGGCCTTGAGCTCATTGTCGATCATGGCATTGCCGCCGTACTTCACTACCACGATCTTATTGTTGAGATGCTGGAGCCAAGGCAACGCCTCCACCAGAACTTGTGCACGTTTTTGAGGGGTCATATACCTCATTATGATCGCTTCTTTCCTAGGTAGAATAGGCGGAATTGAATTCGACGTAGCCTAATGACAGATCAGTAGTTCGAATCGTGGCTTGACCGGGGCCACCGGTGCCTAGGTCCACTACCACATCAATATCCACACCGGTCAGGTCCACGTCCCGCGCCCCCGGAGCTCCGCACGAGTCAATGCACACGGCTTGATTATTGAAATACACCGAGATTTTTTCCGGATCCATATCAGCATCGGCCATGCCCACCGCGGCAAGGGTGCGACCCCAGTTGGGATCCGAACCGAACATGGCGCACTGAAACAGATTATCCCGCGCGATCGTCCGGGCAGCATTCAGCGCCATGTCATCGGTGGTGGTGCCGGTAACGGTGACGGCGACCCGCTTGGTCACGCCCTCGGCATCCGCCTGCATCTGCCGGGCCAAATCCGCGCAGGCCTCCCGAACCGCCTCGTCTAATTCCTGCTGGGTTGGGGTGATCCCCGACGCCCCCGACGCCAGCAACAACACGGTGTCGTTTGTAGAGGTAGACCCGTCAATGTCCAGGCGGTCAAAGGTGACCGCGGTGGCCTGCCGCAGCGCGGCATCCGCCATTTCCGGGGTGATCGACGCATCGGTGGTGAGGCACACCAGCATTGTGGCGAGCGACGGGGCCATCATCCCCACCCCCTTCCCCATACCAGCCAACGACCAGCCGCCGGCGTGCGTCACCAGGGTGGTTTTCCGCACCGTATCCGTGGTCATGATGGCTTCCGCCGCCGCATCAGCATGATCCCCCAGGCCGGCAACCAGCGGGTCGACCGCATTGAGCATCAGATCCAGGGGCAGCGGCTCCCCGATGAGCCCGGTGGAGCAGGCGGCCACATCCGCCGCCTCGCAACCAATGGCATCCGCCACCCGCTGCACCACGGCGGCAGCATCCGCATCCCCCTGCGCCCCGTTGCAGGCATTGGCGTTGCCGGAATTATAAACCACCGCCACAAGCCGGCCATCAGCCACAGCCTTCCGGGTCAGCTTCACCGGTGAGGCCACCACCCGGTTCCGGGTAAACACGCCGGCCGCAACAAACTCCGGCCCGGTATTGACCACCAACGCCATGTCCGGCTTCCCCGACGGTTTAATGCCCGCGGTCACCGCCGCGGCAACGAAACCTGGAATCATGGTGCCACCCCGTTCACGGTCAAACCGGCAGCCTCATCCAACCCCAGCGCAATATTCATGCATTGCACCGCGGCACCAGCTGTACCCTTGACCAGGTTGTCGATAGCGCTCACCACCACCAGGCGGCCGGCAGCCTCGTCGACCTCCACCTGGAGCTGGCACATGTTCGCCCCCACCACGCTCTTGGTTTGCGGCTGCTGATCCCCCGGCAACACCGATACAAATTGTTCTTCTGCATAAAATTCCGCATAGGTGGCGTAGGCCTGTTCCCCGGTCACCCCGGCAACCAACGGCGCCGTGGCCGTGGTCAAGATTCCCCGCGACAGCGGTGCCAACACCGGAGTAAAACTCACCGTCACCGGCGCCGTCGAATACGCGCCCAGGTTTTGGCGAATCTCCGGGTTATGGCGGTGTTTACCAGCGGTGTTATAGGCCCGCAGGTTACCCATCACCTCCGAACCCAATAGGCTCACGCTGGCTTTCTTCCCCGCACCCGAGGTGCCCGTGATGGACACAAATTGCAGATCCGGGTGCACTAAATCATGCACCACCGCCGGCAACATGGCTAAGGTGGCACCAGTGGGGAAACAACCGGGCACTGCAATCCGGTTCGCCCCCCGCAGTTTACTGCGCTGACCAGGAAGTTCCGGCAGCCCATAAGGCCAGCTGCCGGCGTGTTCCCCGCCATAAAATTTTTCCCAATCATGGGAATCCGTTAACCGGAAATCGGCGGCACAGTCAATCACCAGCACATCATCACCCAAATTTCGGGCGATTTCGGCGGAATGCCCATGCGGCAACCCCAAGAAAACCACATCATGGCCGGCTAAAATATCCGTGGTGGTGGGCTCAATCATGCGGTCTGCCAAACTCACCAAATGCGGCATGAGCTCGGCCACGGACTGGCCCGCGGTGGTGGCGCCGGTCAGCGCGCCGATCTCCACGTCTGGGTGCGCGGAAATCAGGCGGAGAATTTCGCTGCCAGCATAGCCGGAGGCTCCGGCGACGGCTACGTTAATTGTCATGCACCCAGCATAGCAATTATTCGGAAACTTGCAATTTATGCACGCATGTAGGCTCCGAACCGTTCCGCCGCCAACTCCGCGGCAGCCAACCGGCCCACCGAGCACTCCTCATCCGTTAAGGTCCGATCCGGAGCCCGGAACACCAGGGCAAAGGCCAACGATTTCACGTCGGCCCCCAACCCTGCCGAGCGGTACACGTCGAAAAGCTCAACGGTTTCCAATAAGTCGCCGCCACCAGCAATAATGGCCTGCCGCACCGTCTCGGCCGGCACATCCTCCGGCACCACCAACGCCAAATCCTGCTTCACCGCCGGAAACGCCGACAGCACCGGCGCCGGCAACACCTGCGTGAGCGGCAACGCCGACACATTGAGCTCCATGGCGCACGTGCGCTTCGGCAGACCCAACCGCTCCACAACCTGCGGATGCAGCTCACCGGCATGCCCCACCACGACACCATCCACCAGCAATGCGGCACATCGGCCCGGATGCCACGGCAAATACTCCGCATTCTCCACCGTCAACGACACCCCGGCGGCCCGCGCCACCAGCTTCGCCGACTCGATCGCATCCGCATACGAATACTCCCGGCCCTCACCCCATGGGCCTGAAAACTCAATCAAACCAGTGCCCACGGTCGCCACATGCAACGGCTGGTACGGCAACGTTGCTAACAACCCAGCAATCTCCGCATCCGACGGCCGCTGCGCCACCGACAGCATCGGCGACATGCCCGCACCCTGCACCACCGACACCTGCTGCTGGCCAAACAACGACAAATTCGTCATGCCCCGCGCCACATTCCGCGCCACAGCCTCCAGCATGGACGGCAATAACGTTGTGCCCACAATGGCGTAATCCGCATCCAACGGGTTGCGCACCGCCACCGCGTTACGACGCTCATCCGTGGCCGCCAACCCCCACGTATCAAACGTGTCCTGCCGAATAAACGGGGTCGGCAAAATCTCCACATAACCGCCATAAGCCAACGCATGCCCAATGGCACGCCGCCGCTTCTGGGCCGGAGTCAACCCCTTACCCGCCGACACGGTTGGCACAATCGCGGGAATATCCGCCAACCCCTCCAGGCGCAGCACCTCCTCCACCAGGTCCGCGTCCTCGGTCAAATCCGGGCGCCACGTCGGCGGAACCACATCCAGCATGCCGTCATGCTCCGTGACCTTGCACCCCACCTCACGCAGCCGACCGACCACCGTCTCCGGGGCATAATCCACCCCAGCAATCTGGCCCGGACGCGACACCGCCATCCGAATCGTAGGCATCACCGGCACCTCCCCCACCACGGTGCGGCCCGTGGAAATGGTGCCACCCGCAATATCCTGCAACAACGCGCAGGCCATATCCAAGGCGACCTCCACCAATGCTGGATCCACGCCCCGCTCAAACCGCCGCGACGCCTCCGAACTCAACTTATGACGCCGCGACGACCGGGCCGTCACAATAGGATCCCACGTAGCAGCCTCAAAATATACTTCCGTGGTATCAGCAGAAATCTCCGACGACACGCCCCCCATCACAGCCGCCAACGACTGGATGCCGGCATCATCGCAAATCACCACATCTTCAGGATCTAGCTTGCGCACAACATGGTCCAGGGTTTCCAGCTGCTCACCTTGCCGGGCCAACCGCACCACCAAATCACCGCTGATCTTCTCGGCATCAAACGCATGCATCGGCTGACCCAACGCCAACATCACATAATTCGTCACATCCGTCGCCGGATTCACCGGCTGCTGGCCGGAAAGCAACAACTCCCGCTGCAACCACCACGGCGTCGTGGCCTTAGGATCAATGCCACTTACCCAACGCAACCCAAACCGCTTCGCCTTGGTCTCCGGCCGCAAATCCACGTCGATAAGCTTCGATGTTGGCCGCGGCACCTGCGGAAACTCCGCCAACGCCGGATCCTGGTAGACCGCCGACAGCCCAAACCCGGACGCCAATTCCCGAGACAACCCCCGGGCCGACAACGCATAGCCGCGATCCGGGGTGATATTCACGTCAAAAACCGTGTCATCCAGGCCAAGCACCTCCCGGGCATCCGCACCCGGCTCCCCTGAATCCAGCGTGAGAATACCCGACGACCTGGTGGCTAGCCCCAACTCCGCCGCGGAACAAATCATGCCCTCCGACACGCGACCATACGTCTGCCGCGCCGAAATCTCGAAACTACCCGGCAGCACCGTCCCTGGCAACGCCACCACCACAATGTCACCCACCGAAAAATTCTGGGCGCCACAAATAATATTCTGTACCTGATCCGGCCCCACCAACACCTGGCAGTAGCGGATCGGCTTCTTAAACTCCGTCAACTCCTCAATGGCTGCCACCCGGCCCAGCACCAGCGGGCCGGTGGTTTCCGGAATCGACTCGTACCCCTCGGTCTCAAATCCCACCTGCACATACATTGCGTCCAACTCCGCCGGAGTCACACCGGCGAAATCCGGAAGCAAACTCTGAACCCAACTCTGAGTAATAAGCATTATCCCAATATCTCCTTTATGCCTGGATTCCGAAAGGTGCAGTGAAACGAATATCGCCCTCCACCATGTCCCGCATGTCATTCAGCCCATTGCGGAATTGCAGCGTCCGATCCACCCCAATACCAAACGCAAACCCGGTATAGACCGCCGGATCAATGCCCGCAGCACGCAGCACATTCGGGTTCACCATGCCGCAACCACCCCATTCGATCCAGCCAGCCCCACCTTTCTTCTGCGGGAACCACACATCCACCTCGGCAGACGGCTCCGTGAACGGGAAATAATTAGCGCGCATCCGGGTACGAGTCTCCGCACCAAACAACGCTTTTGCTAAATGGTCAAGCGTGCCCCGCAAATGCGCCATCGTCAACCCCTCAGCCACCGCTAGGCCCTCCACCTGGTGAAACACCGGCGTGTGCGTGGCATCCAACTCGTCGGTGCGGAATACCCGACCCGGGGCAACCACATAAATCGGCAGATCCTGCGACAGCATAGTGCGCATCTGCACCGGCGACGTATGCGTCCGCAACACCTGCCGCGACCCCTCGTGAGAAACATGGAACGTGTCCTGCAAGGTGCGCGCCGGGTGATCCGGCACAAAATTCAAGGAATCGAAATTGAAATACTCCGCCTCCACCTCTGGACCATCAGCCGCCTCATAGCCCATGGAAACAAAAATATCCGTGATCGTCTCCAACAACGTCGTGATCGGGTGCAGCGCCCCCACCTGCCGTCGGGTGGTAGGCACGGTAACATCCACCCGCTCAGCAATCAAAACCTCGGCGTTCCGCTTCTCCTCCAGGGCGGTCTTAGCGGTGGCGTACGCCTTCTCCGCCTCGCCCCGCGCCTGATTGACAAGCCGTCCGGCATCCTTCCGCTCATTCTTCGGCAATGACCCCAACGCGCGTCGTGCCTGTGAAATAGGCGCATCATCACCCAAATGCTCCCTGCGGGCGACAGCCAATTCTTCGAGGTTAGTCGCAGCAGCAAAGGCTTGCCGCGCGGCCTCCACAGCTTCAGTCAGCTCGGACACGGATTCTCCTTGGTAAATCGATAAAAATGTAACTCATCCATAATAGCGACTAGTTTGCAAACCACCAAGATCACGAATGGGGGTGAATTTGATTAAAATCACATTTCTTCTTTCTTCAGGTTTTACTAGGGTATAAAGCATGGAAACGCTTTACGACGCCTACTGCACCGCACAACGCAGCGGTGCCGCGCTTGTTGCGCATGTGCGTCGTCAAGGCCTGAAAAAGCACCAAATCGCCCGGGATTTCCGCATCACCCAAAAAGAAGCAGACCTTTATATCTGGTTGGGCCACCAATTCACTGCCAAACTCCTCATGCTCGCTGCCGAGAAACAGCTATCCGTCAGCCAGCTCCAGGTGGTGGCCAAAGCCGCGAATAAGGCCAGCGCTAACCTCGTCGACAAGCAAGCGCTGCGGCAAGAATTCATTAACCACGCCGCCACCTGCACCGTCGACGAACTGCACCTCTACGTCAACACTCGGGTGCTCGAAGTCAACAGTGGGCGCGCACCGCGGAAAGCCGCAACCGGCATATCTAAACAAGCCGACGCCGACGGCATGGGCCACATCCACGCCACCATGCCCTACCACGAAGCCAAAAAAGTCAGCGCCATCCTCGACACAGATGCTAAAAAACTCCGGCGGCTCAACCCCAACCTCGGCTACGCGGAAGCCCTCACCCACGCGCTCATCAACCGGGTCACCACCCCCAGCGCCGACAACAGCCCTACCAACACCCCCTGCTTCCTCTTCCCGCTCCAAGCGGACGCCACCTACTTCGCGGACGGCACCGTCGCCTTCACCAACGGCTCCACCCGCCCCCTCAAAGAACTAGTCGACGAACAACTCAGCGACTACGGCTACGTCATCGTCACCGCACTAGACGAAAACGGTGTCCCCACCGTCGCCACCTCCTACCTGTGCCGGCGCCGCAACCCCGACGCCAACGGCCGGGACAAACAACGAAGCTTCAGCCCCTGGCAAAAATTCATCAGCACCGCCGAATACCTGTGTTGCATGCACCCCGATTGCAGCTATCCGGCAATCTCCAGTCAGGGCCACCACCTCAAAGCCTGGACCAATGGCGGGCCCACCACCATCACTAACTGTGTGCCCCTCTGCGGCCCCCACAACGCCCAAAACGACGACAACCCCGCCAAACACTGGCACAACGGCCACGCCATCAAAGACCCCGCCACCGGGCGAGTCGGCTGGCAATTCACCCGAGGCGGGCCCATCTACCACAATAAAAACCCGCTCATCCGCAAAGGAATGCGGGAATGGGCACTCGCCCACTACGGATTCATTTCGATGACTCCCATAAACAAATAGACGCCGCGGTAGCCAAATTCAACGACTCCGCCGAACCCTTAATGGGAATCGCTACCCGGTGATCGGCCAACTCCATAAGCTCCGGCCCCAACCCATGCGCCTCATTGCCAAACAACCAGGCAGTAGGACGGGCCAGGAGCTCATTAGCCGTGCC
>ERZ772962.688-NODE-688-length-18731-cov-3.689923_pt1 | contig 18731 bp, 16 predicted proteins | sample MGYA00580676_ERZ772962 | MGnify/ENA primary metagenome ERZ772962 (study PRJEB29015, sample SAMEA2738049) | human oral metagenome | biome: human oral; feature: human-associated habitat; material: saliva | place: China | collected 2230 ...
TTACCGGGGTGGAGTCGTCCGGGAGGGCGGCCGCGATCGCCCCAGCCAAGGATGTGGAGCCGGATTTCAGTTCGGCGAAGGTGAGCTCCTAGTCACGCCAGCGATGGACGACGCTGCTTCCCGATGTCGCCGCATGAGCGGATACGGCTGCGATGATGTCCAAGATGCCTCTCCCTGGGATTGTGGGGCCTCGAGAAAGTATAAAGGTCCCAACGGATGGGGCTGGTTGAGCCAGTGCTTGACCGCCGGGGGTTTCGGTTCAGCTGCGGAAGATGGCCGCGATGGTGCCGAGGATGATCTTGATGTCGCCGGTGAAGCTGCGGTTGCGCACGTAGTCGCAGTACATGGCGACCTTTCTCGGCAGGATCACCTGCGTGTAGTGCTTCTCGGGGTCCTCGGCGGCCGCCAACTCGTCCTGCTCGTTGCGGTACGCGATGGCCGCGGGATCCGTGATGCCGGGACGCACCGAGAGGATTTCCGCGCGGGCCTCCTCGCCCCACAGCTCGACGTACCGGGGCACCTCGGGGCGAGGCCCCACCAGGGACATGTTGCCCAGGGCCACGTCGATCAGCTGCGGCAGTTCGTCGAGTTTCGTCTTGCGCAGCACCTTCCCGAGGGGGGTGATGCGGTTGTCGTCGGCGCTGGTCACCTGGGAACCGGAGTTCGCCACCCGCATGGTGCGGAACTTGTGGATCCGGAAGAGACGCCCCCCGCGGCCCACCCGTTCCTGGCGGAAAAAGACGGGGCCGCGGTCGCCGAGCCACACGAACAGGCTGACCAGCACCAGGATCGGGGCCAGCACCACCAGGCCGATCACGGAACAAGCCAGGTCGAAGAGACGTTTGAGAACCATGGCTCAGCCCAGGATGGAACGGACGGCCCCGATGACCTGCTCGACGTCGTCGTCGGTCATGGCGGAGAAGATCGGCAGGCTGACGGCCCGGGCGAACTCGGCGGTGGCGACGGGGAAGTCCTCCGGGGCGTGGTGGTAGGTGTCGCGCCAGTAGGGCTGGAGGTGGAGGGGGATGAAGTGCACTGAGGTACCCACCTCGTGTTCCGCCATCAACTCGATGAAGCGGTCGCGGGAGACTGGCGCGTCGGGGTTCAGTCGCATCACGTACAGGTGCCAGGCGTGGCTGGAATCCTCGGGTGCGTGCGCCGGGAGTGTGACCGGCAGGTCCGCGAAGGACGCGTCGAAGCGGCTGGCGATTGCCGCGCGGCGGTCGGCCATTTCGCTGGCTCGTGTCAGCTGCACACGTCCCATCGCCGCCGCGGTGTCGGTGAGGTTGTACTTGTAGCCCGGTGCGACGATGTCGTAGTGCCAGCTCGGTTTGGTGGAGGAGTAGCGGTCGAAGACGTCGCGGTTGATGCCGTGGAGCCGCATGGTGCGCATCCGGGCGGCCAGGTCGGCGTCGGGGGTGACGACCATGCCGCCCTCGCCGGTGGTCATGGTCTTGGTGGCGTAGAAGCTGTAGACCGTCGCTTCGTGGCCGTGGGTGCCAACCAGTTTTCCCTCGTTCAGGGTCGGGAACGAGTGGGCGGCGTCCTCGACGACCTTCAGGCCGTGGCGTTCCGCGAACCCCGTGAGGGCCCCGTCGGGCACTGCGAGCCCGGAGAAGTGCACCGGGGCGATGGCGATGGTGCGGTCGGTGACCTTGCGTTCCGCATCCTCCAGGTCGATGCACAGGGTTCCGGGATCGACGTCGACCAGGACCGGGTCGCCCCCGAGGTAGCGCACCGCCTCGGCGGTGGAGGTGAACGTCCACGTGGGAACCAGCACCTCGGTTCCGGGACGCACCCCGATGGCCTCGAAGGCCAGGTGCAGGCCCGCGGTGGCCGAGTTGATCGCCACCCCGTGGGCGTCGGCGCCCAAGAACTCGACGAACTCCTTCTCGAAGGCGGCCGCGTTCGGACCGGTCGTCAACCATCCGGAACGCATGGTCTCGACGACGGCCTCGATTTCGGCCTCGGTGATGTCTGGGCGCGCGAACGGAAGGAAAGCCATGGATGGGAGCCTACACGCGCGCCCCGGTTACGCCTGCCCATGTCCGTCGACGACGGCACGGGGTAGCCTGAACCGGTGATTTCCGACAGTCGAGGGGACAGGGCATGACGTTCACCCCGGTGCAGCTCAACTCCCCGGCGAAAACATCGAGTGCCCGCAAGGGCATCTTCTCCATCATCACGGTCGGTCTGCAGGGCGGAACCCGCACGATCTCCAACTGGTTGATCGCCCGGGTTGCGGGGCCGGCCATCTACGGGGCGGTCGCCAACGCCTTCTCCTTGGCCTCACTGCTCCACACGTCCTGGCCGTCCAGTGCCCAGCAGGCCGCGTCGAAGTTCATCGCCCGGGCCCGCGGCAAGCAGGACGACGCGGAGGTCCACGCGGTCGCGAACCACATCTCGACTCGGGTGCTGCAGGTCACATGCCCGTTGGCCGTGGTAGCCCCGGTGCTGTGGATGACGCTTTACGGCGGGACCTGGTGGGAGGGGCTGTGCGTCAGCGCGATGCTGATCACGCTGTGCACGTCCACCTATGCCCGCGGGGTGCACTTCGGGGCCGGGCAGGTGGCGCGCGGCACCAGGGTGGACATCGTCTCCAGCGTCATCGGGATAGCGGGGACGGGTCTTCTGCTGGTGCTCGGGGTGCACAACCTCCTGCTGACCGTGCCTCTCAGCCTCGCGCTGGGGGCCTACTCGCTGCTGTGCTGGCCATGGACCGCTCATGGGCGTCCAGGGCGGGGGCTGCGCAGCGAGATCGACAAGTTCGTGACCTTCTCCGCCATCGGTTCCATCGCCAGCTCGGGCATGCTGTACCTGTCCCAGATGATCACTGGGTGGTTCGGGGACGCCGCCTCGGGCGTCTACGCCGCCGCGGCCCAGCTCGTCACCCCGATGGCCATGATCACCGGCGCCCTCACCGCGGTGCTCTACCCGGCTCTCGCCGCGGCGCACGGCGCGGGGGACAGTGAGAAGCTGCGTTCCCACACCGACCTGACCACCCGCGGTTTCGTGGCGTTGCTAATTCCGGTCTTCGGGGCCCTGGCCATTGCTTCCCGGCCCCTGATCCACCTGATCTACGAGCTGGGGCGTGGGAAGGAGGGCTACATGGAGGCCGCCGTCCTGATGCCGGTGTTCTGCGTCGCCCTGCTGCTGAACAACGTTGCCACCCCGTCGGTCAGCGCAGTCACCAGCGGCGCGCACAGGAACGTGCGCTACTCGATGCTGCTGTCCCAGGCCGGGTTGCTGACCGCGATCGTCGTGTGGGTGACGACGGTGCCTTTCCTCGGGCTCTTCGGGATCGCTCTGGGCTACGGCGCGGGCGCCACCCTGACCGCCCTGTCCCTGATGGGGGTCGCGTGGCGGCAGACCGGTCAGCGGTGGAACGGGCTCGCGTTCTTCCTGCTCGGAAGCGCCGCCCTGATCGGACTGGCGTCCTGGGCCATCCAGAGCCTGTCACCCTCCTACTGGATCGACCTGGTGTCCGCCGTGATCTTCGGGATCGTCTGGCTGGGCCTGTCGGTGCGGCCGATACGACGGGTCATCTCCGCCCTCAGGTCCTGAAGGGTGTTCCTAGGAGTCAGGGCAGGACCAGGCCAGCGACCTTCACGCCGGTTGCCTCGACCAGGTTGAGGACCTGGGCGACGTCCCGGCGGGAGCTGGTGCCCCGCCGCACCACCAGCAGGGTGGTGTCGGCGAGTTTCGCGCCCAGGACGCCGGCGCTCGATGCGGTCAGGGGACCGGTGTTCACGAGTACCCAGTCGTGCGTGGCGCCGAGTTCCCTCAATGCCTGGGCGTATCCGGTGCGGGTGAGGAACTCGCCGGGGTTCGGGACCGGCCCGCCGGCCCCGACGACGTCGATCCCGTCGGCAGGGGAGACGACATCGGCCAGGGTGGCGCGCTGGCCTACCACGTCGGCCAGCCCCTGGGTGTTCCCGAGGGGACGGGAGGCCAGGTCCAGGTCGACCAGGGCCACGCTGGCTCCGCTTCTCGCGGTTGCGGAGGCCAGTTCCCGGGCCAGGTCGGTGGCCTCGGAGTCGATCCCGCTGACGGCGATGACGTTCTCGCCCGGACCCGCGGACAGATAGGGCAGGCCCTGGCTGAGTAGCTGAGCCATGTCGTTCAGTCCGGAAGCGGTGAGCACCGCGTCGTCGGTGAGTTCCCGCAGGTCCTCGGGGCTGCGGATCTTGTCATCGAGGAAGGTCCGCAGGAACAGGTAGAGGAAAGCGACCAGCAGGCCGACGGCAACGCCGACCATTGCCCGGGTGAGTGTCCCCATGGTGGAGGCGGCACTCGGCTCGGTGGTCACCTCGATGGAACCGACAGTCAGCTTCACGCCCGCGTAGGAGGGCAGCGCGTTGTCATCGACGGCCGCCCGGAACTCGTTGCCGATGGCGTTCATGACGGTGGTGACGCGCTCCTCCGGGCCGCTCAGCGACGCGGTGAACACCAGCGACTGGTTGGGGGTGCGGACGTCGAGGGCCTTCTTCAGCTGCTCGGCGGTCATGGCCGGATCCACGGTCTTGCCCGCGGGGGTAAGCACCCGCGGTGAGGTCAGCAGTGCGGGAGCTGATGCGGCGAGCTGGTCGATGGCGGGTTTCTCGCCCGTCGGGGAGGTGCCCTGCTCCGTGACGTGCATCGTGATGGTGAGCGATGTGGTGTGCTCGGGCTTGTTGGTGAACTGAACCACCATCGCACCGAGGACGGCGGCCAGGATTCCTGCCAGCAACGCACCCAACCAGTAGCGGGACACTAGCCTGAGATACGATCGCACTGACATCAAGAAGGGCCTTTCCACGTGTGATGATTCCAACAGCTTAGCGGCAACTCTGCGTAGACTGAGCCTGCCCAGTTACTAGGAGGAAGAGTATGCCGGTGCAGCCCAGCGTAGTGTGGATCACGTCCGGGTTCCCGTATGGCGGTGGGGAACAGTTCATCGAAACGGAGGTGCCCCACTGGGCGGAGTTCAAGGGCAGGGTCATTTTTCTGCCCGAGAACCACATGGGCCGCGGCAAGCGGCCCACGCCACCCGAGGTGGAGGTTGACACTGGGTTGATGTCCGACTGGCATCGTCGTTCCGCTCAGCTGAAGAACTCCTTCAAGGCCTTGTTCTCCCCGGTCCTCTGGCGTGAACTGAGGTATCTGTTCGGCACGAAACGGGTCAGTTTCTACAAGCTCAAACATGCCTTCCTGTCCGTGGTGCGGGTGCAGATGGAACTCCAGCACCTGCGGCGGATCGCGGCCGGGCTTCGTCGCCCGATCGACGTGGTCTACACCTACTGGTTCTCTGTGGGCACCTGCGCCGCGGTTCTCGCGCAACGGGAGGGGATCGTCAGGAAAATCGTGTCGCGGGCGCACAACAGCGAGTACTACGAGGACGCCAGGCCGGAGGGGTACACGGCCCTGATGCGCCAGTTCGCACCCGAGATCCACACCCTCGCTGTCATCTCGCAGGACGCCGCCGAGTACGCGTCGCGCTACGGTCTCGGCCCTGGGCAGGTGAGGGTGTGCCGGCTCGGGGTCCTGGACGGCCCGATGTGTGTCCCCGCGGATCCCGGAACCCTGGAGTTGATGTCGGTCAGCACCCTGAGCAGGTTCAAGCAGCTCCACATCATGATCGACGCCGTCCGTCTCGTCGCCGAGGCGCTGCCGGAGGTCAAGGTCGTCTGGCGGCACGCGGGCGACGGGCCGCTGCGTGAGGAACTCCACGCCTTGGTAGCCGCGAAACTGAACGGTGTTCCCAACCTGACCCACGAGATGCTGGGGCACATCAACAACCCCGACTTGCTGAAGCTGTACGCGGACAGTTCCGTAGACCTGTTCCTGAACACCAGTTCCAAGGAGGGCGTGCCGGTCTCGATCATGGAGGCGATGGTGCGCGGGGTGCCCGCGATCGCCCCCGACGTCGGTGCGATCCGTGAGGTCGTGCTGCCGGAGTTGCTGCTCCCGGCCGATCTCACCCCGAGGGACATGGCCGACCGGGTGCTGGCATATCACGAATGCGCCAAGGATCCCGCGTTTCGCCAGCAGGTGCGGGAACACGCGCTGGCCTCCTACAACGCGGACGCGAACTATCCGGCTTTCGTCCGCTACATCGGCGAGATGGCGGGGCAGGACGGGTGAGAATGACGAGAGCAACGACCGCCGGGCAGCGCAGGAGCCTCCAAGGATTTACCTCGGTGCTTCTGTTCCTGATGCCGGTGGTGGCTTCCCTGGGTTCGGTTGTCTCGATCGGCGGTTTCGCCGCGGCCCGGCCTCTGGCCGCCGTCCTGGTGGTGGTGACCTTCCTGGTCACCCCGCGCTGGAACCGCGTGTCGATCTGGATCGTGGTTCTGATCGTCTGCTGGCTGGTCTGGGGGTTGGTGATGCCCCACGGCACGGACGCCTTCAAACGCCTGCTCTCGATAGCGCTGAGCTTGGCGAGTGTCCTGGCCTTCGTCCTGTACCCGTGGACCCGGGAGAGGCTGCGGCTGCTCGGGCGGGCTTGGTTGTTCGCGTGGTTCGTGGCGGTGATACCGGCGATCTACGAGATCGTCAGCGGCAAACACCTGCCCAACTATCTGTCGAGTTCGCCCGGCTGGGTGCGGGAGTCCTCCGACGACATCGCCTCCTATTTCGTCAACCCCAATCCCTTCGCTTATTTCCTGTGCGCCGCCATGGCCGTGTTCGTCATGGCCTCGCGGCTGGAGAAACGCTGGGTGCGCAACGTGATGCTCGTCTGCTGTGCCCTCAGCCCGGTCATCATCTACCCGACCAACAGCCGGCTGGTGCTGGCGGTCTCGCTGGTGATGCTGGTGTGGATGGTGGCCACCCGCGAAGCCGTGCGCCCTTGGCTCAGGAAGCTGACGGCCGTGTCGGTGATGCTGGCCGTGGTGGCCGTCGTGGTGCTCATTAGTTCCCCGGCGATCATGAGCCGCATCCTCGATTCGTTCGAGGGGTCGGGATCCGACCGGTTGAAGCTCTACATGAACGCCATCTGGATGTTCCTGTCGACCTTCGGGCTCGGCATCGGGCCGGGCATGTTCGAGAACACGATGCGGCGCAACCGGGTGCCCTACATCACACACGAGGCCGTCAATCCGCACAGCGGCGTCTTCGAGATCCTCAGCCAGTACGGTTTCCTCATCGCAGCACTGGTCGGGGCGGCTCTCATCGCCGTGGCGTGGCGTGGCATGCGCGGCATCGGCAGGATCGACGAGGCACCCGAGTACCGGATGATCCGGCAGGGAGTCGTGATCACCGCCATCATGATTCCGGTCCTTTCTTTCGGCGACAGCACCTTCCTGGACTCCCCCATCGCCTGGATCCAGGTGGCCACGTTGCTCGGTTTCTACTGCGCCTACCGGCAGATCGCCCGTCCCGTTCCGAAGTGGGCGAGGGACGGTGACCCGGAGGTGCCTGAAAGATTCCGGGTGGTTCGGCGGACCCTGGCCGCGGATCGTCGTGACGACGAGCCGGTGGCGGTGCCGGCCGGATGACGGGCGAGCCCACCCGGTTCTCCCGGTGGGGGAACCGGATCTCGTGGTTGCTCGTGCCCTTGGCTGCGGTGATGCAGTTCGTGTGGCTGAGACGACCCGTGAGCATCGCGGGTGTGACGATGACGCTGGAGTTGCCGCTGTTCGGATTTCTGGCGTTGATCGCCGCTCCTTGGGCGGTGGCGCGGATCCGGGTGATGAATCGGTGGGTTCAGGTGTTGGCGGGAGTCTTCACCGTCCTGATCGTTTATGCCATGGTGGGTATCGCGTGGCGTGCCGGTCCCGTAGTTGAAACCTCCCACTTGACTGTGGTTCCCGGCTCCTATCTGTTGGTGCCGCTGCTGACGGCGCTGCTCGCGATGGCGGCCGGTCTCGGACTCGCGATGGCCGCGGACCGGCGGCACCTTCCCGTCGTGCTGACTTGGGCGGCGGGGGCGTTGGTGGTCGCAGGATTCGTGGCCTGGCCGCGTCAGGTACCGGTGCATCGTTCCCTGCGCCTCGCGACGGCGCTGGGAGGATCGGCCTCGATCCACCTGGTGTTCTTGCTGGCGGCGGCCGTCGGGCTGGGCTGGTACCTGCGGTCCCGCGGGACGGTGCGGTCAGTGGAGGGAGCGGCCGGACCTGCCTGGCCGGGACTGGTGCTGGTTGTCCTCGGGGCCACGGGTGTGCTGGCGACGGGGTCGCGTGGCGGCCTGCTGGCCCTGGTCGCCTGGGTGGTGCTGCTTGCCGTGCAGCTGTTGTTCGGCCGGAACGTGCGGCAGCGGAGGCTGTGGCCTTGGCTCGTGACGGCCGGGGCCGGCATCGGTGTTGCCGTTGTGGTGGCTGTCCTGTTCCCCTCCCTCGGGCGGCTGTTCTCCCTCGGTGATCCGCTGCGGGAACAGAACTTGTTCTCCGCGCTGACCTGGTGGACGCGGGACTGGCAGACGATCGTCGCCGGTGCCGGGTCCGGGCAGGTGTGGCCCTGGTTCGCCATCGACAGCGGCCTGGTGCCCGCACCCGGCGAACGGATGGTGCCCACTCCTGCCGGCCAGGTGCTGCTCAGCCCGCACTCGACGCTGCTCGCGGTCGTCGTCGAACTGGGCCTGGTGGGCGCGCTGCTGGCGGGGGTGATGGTCTTCGCCCTCTGCAAGCTCGCCCTGCGGGGGCGCGAGGACGCCTTCGCCGCGCCGCTGGCGCTGGCGCTGCTGGTAACCCTGGTGGCCTTCCTCTTCGACACCTACCTGTTCAAGGAGTTCGGCAACGCCTTCTGGTGGTGGCTGGCCGCGGGAGCCGTCGCCGTTTGTTGCTCGCCCGTGGAACGGCAGGCGCTCAGCAACAGCACCACCAGCCCCAGGTGAGCGCCCATCAGCGGCTGGCTCAACCAGGTCGAGTGGGCCGTCGACAGCGGCAGCACGGTCACGGTCAGGGCGATCGCGGCCGATCCCAGGGCGCGCGTGAGCGTGTCGCCGCCGCGCATCCAGCGGCAGGCACACACCACCATCGCCACCAGGGCCGCGGCGAACACCGCGAAGGTGACCACCCCGTACTCGCACAGCACCTCGGTCAGGCCGGAGTGGGCGTTGTTGAGCCCGTAGAACTGGTGCGGGTTCTCCGGCAGCAGAGCCCAGTGTTCGAACCCGCCCGGCCCGGTCCCCAGGTAGCCGGTGTGCGGCAGGATCCACAGCGCCGAGTTGAGAAGCAGCAGACGCACCCAGATGGAGGAGCCGGGGGCGGTGGCTTGATCCAGGTGCAGGTATTCGAGTGCTTGGCTTCCTGGCGGCATCCCGAGTGCCATGGAACCGGCCAGCAGCGCCAGGAGGATGACGGTGACCAGGCGGGTGCGCCGGTTGCACAGCAACCACACCACTACGCCGATCAGGAAGGCGATCTGGGCGAGCCGTCCGCTGGTGCGCAGCAGCAGCACGATCTGCCAGGCTGCGAAGGGAATCAGGAGCCAGCGTGTCCAGCCGGGCGCCAGACGCCACGCCAGGGGAACCAGCAGCAGGCCGACGGTGATGTGATATGCGTACAGGTTGGGGTTGTCGTAGGTGGCGGCGATCAGGTTGTAGGTCCAGTCCAGGGGCTTCCAGTAGACGGCCGGGGTGTTGCCGGGAAGGTACTGATCGGTGAGGATCTCCCAGGTGCCCACCACACCCGTCACCGCAAGTGAGGCCAGCCAGCCCCACACCGCGGCGCGAACCATGCCACGATCAGAACCGAGAATGCTGAACGCCAGGCAGACCAGCACCGCGAACCCGAGGACCGCTCCGTGACTGAGCTGCACACCTTGTGGGAAACGCAGTGCCCCGAGCGCCCCGAAGGTGAGGAACACCGCGGAGACCACCACGATCCCCACCAGTACCGGATCCTTGGAGGGGCGGCGCAGGAACTGCCAAGCGGCGCCCATTGCCAAACCAAGGATGACCAGGCGGGAGGGCATCAACAGCCCGCTGGGAAGGTAGATCGATACCGCCACCAGGGAGGGCAGCACGAAGATCCCGATGCGGATCAGCCACTGTTCGAGCCGCTTGTTCAGCACATGGATTCCTTCCTCGCTCAATGCCGGCCCGTGGCCCGGGACGATGCGACGGATCGTCTCGTGCGCTGCTGGGCGGTTACTGGTTCATGGAGTCCCATGACGTCCTTGATGTCCCGTGGACCGGCGCGGGCGAGTCTACTTCCACTCCTCCAGGAATTTCATGCCGTTGTCCCCCAGCTGCTGGGGCGAGAGCGCCTTGGTCGTGCCCATTACCAGAAGGCGGTCATACTTCTTGTCGGTGATGCACGTCATCACCGTCGTCTTCTTGTTGTTCTTGAGGGAGATTTCCTGGGGGCCGCAGGTGAAATCGCCGACCTCGGCCGGATCCTTCAGTTTGCTGCGCACACTCTCGAACTTGTTGGGGGAGTCCGTGAAAACCATGATCTGAGTGCTGTCCGAGGAGTCGTAGAAACTGACTTCCTGGCTGGTTTTGCTGTAATTGAAGTCGCCGAACTTCTTGGGAAATTCCGGGGCGGTGGCGGGCCCAGTTGTCTTCGGGGCGGAACTCGTGGCAGTGGGGGTTGAGCTCGTGGCCGTGGGGGGTGATGTGGGGGACGCGGTGGAATTGGAATTTTTGGTGATCAACCACCAGGCGCCCAGGCCCAGGGCGACCACGAGAACACAGATGAGCACCACCAGCACCATCCGGCTCTCCCCTCCGCCGGGTGGCTGCGGGGGCTGCGTGTACCCGGGCGTCCCGTAGGGCTGGGAGTAGCCCTGCTGCTGGGGGGGTAGATAACCCTGCGGCTGTTGGGAATAGCCCTGCTGGGGCTGACCTTGTTGGGGGTAACCCTGCTGGGGGTAGTTCTGTTGGGGTTGGCCTCCCCAGGGCGGCTGCGCGCCGGGCTGGTTCATGTTGGGGTAGGGATAGTTGGTCATGTACAGCTCCTCGCGAACCATGGTAGGAGAACCGGCGGGTCAGATGGGCGGGCGGGCTCGATAAATGCCGGTCCTACGCCGCTGCAACCGCACGCAGCATCCCCGGCCTCTGGGGTGGGTCACGGAAACCACGTCCAGCCCCGGCGTGACGGATCTGGCGATCTGACGCCCCGTCTTCCTGACTGGCGCCCAACCCTCGGATTTTGTTGACGCAGTCTCCTACTTCCAGGCCTCGAGGAATTTCTGTCCTTCTGCCCCCAATTCTTGGGCGGAGGCGCTCTCGTTGGAACCGAGCTCAAGAACTCCACCGTACTTTTTGGTTATGCACATCATGAAGTACTTCTTCTTTTTCGTTTCCTTGTCCTCGTAGAAGCTCCGGCCGCAGGTGAGCTGTCCGATCTCGGTCAGGTCTTCCATTTTTTTGCGTTCCACGTCGAAAAGGATTTCGAGCGCCAAGAATTGAGCTACAATCCGGTCGCCCGAAGAATTTTCATAAACGTTGCTTCTGTCAATGTTTTTAACGAAATTGTAGTCGCCGAACTGTTTGGGCAACTCCGGTGCAGTGGTGGGCGACGGGGTTGGTGTCGAGCTGGATCTTCTGGGCGTAGGGCTGGGGGAGGTGGTCGTCTTGCTGGGCTGCGTGTCTGTTGGGCTGGGGGAGGTGGTGGTTGGTGTGGGTGTGCTGGGGTCGGCTGGTTTGGTGTTGTTGGCGATGACCCACCAGGCCCCGAGACCCAAGGCGATCACCAGGATGCCGATGATCACGATGAGCAGGATGCGGTTTGTTCCTCCGCGGCCTCCGCCGGGTGGTTGTGGTGGCTGTCCGTAGCCGGGGGCGTAGGGCTGTTGGTAGCCGGGTTGGGTATAGGGCTGCTGATGGCCCGGTTGTCCATATCCCTGAGGTTGTTGGGGGGATGGCTGTGGTGGTTGCCCGGGTCCTTGGGGTTGCTGGGGGGACGGTTGTGGTGGTTGTCCATATCCCTGAGGTTGCTGGGGGTACGGCTGGGACGGCTGCTGTGGATATCCCTGCTGGGGCTGTGGCCCCTGGTTCGGTTTGGCCTCCCAGGGCGACTGCCCGCCGGGCTGATTCATATTGTTCGCTGAAGGGTGATCGTTCATGTGTGGCCTCCTAGCGGACATAGTATGAGAGCCAGGAGTTCACGCGGAGGAGCGATCCATCGACTCGGCCCTCAACGCGAGGCTGGGCTTTGCCGGGCGGACGGACGTAGTTTTGGGTGATGCCGACCACCTCACGCCGCTGGAACCACAACATCCACTACCACGGCGCGATCCTCAGGGAGATATCCAAAGGAGCCCGGACCGCCCTCGACGTCGGCTGCGGCAATGGGCTGCTGATCCGGGAGTTGTAACGGGTCGTACCTGAGGTTGTGGGAATCGACGCCGATGAGCGGGTTCTGGACCAGGCGCGTCGGGACTGCGTAGACGTCGATTGGGTGCTCGGAGATTTCCTGACCCATGATTTCGGCCGTCGTTTCGACGTGGTGGCTTCGGTGGCCGTGCTGCACCACATCCCCGACCTCCGGGCGGGCCTGAGGCGGTTGGCCGCGCTGACCGCCCCGGGCGGGGTCCTGGCGATCGTCGGTTTGGCACGGGCGACGAGACTCAGGGACCGACTGATCCACGTCCCGGGTCTGTTCCAGCACTGGTGGTTCTCGGCGCGGTACGGCTTCTGGGAGCACGCGGCCCCGACGGTGTGGCCACCGCCCCACGACTACACCACAATCCGGCGGGTGGCCGCCGAACTCCTGCCCGGGATGGTGTGGCGGCGCCTCCCGTTGTGGCGCTACTCCCTGATCTGGCACCGCCCCGTCATGATGTGAGATCAATACCGAAACCGGTGAACTCTGCCTTTCCCCGTTCCGTCAGACGGACCGCTCGAGTGGTTCCGACGCGGGTGATCCAGCCGCGCTCCAGGAACAGCCCGCACAGCCGCGTCCCGAGAGGCCCGGCCAGGTGTAGGCGGCGTTCGGTCGCATCCATGCAGGAGTTCGCCGCCAGGGAATCCAGCCCGGTTTCCCACGAGTCGAGGAGATCGCGGCCGGCCTCCGTGGGCCGCCAGGCGGCGTCGATCAGGTCCTGTCCGCGCAGCTGGTCGGCGAGCCGGACCCCGAGTCGTCCCGCGAGGTGCCGGTAGCAGGTGCGGCCCTCCCGGAACCGGGCCTCGTCGGAGGACGCCCGCAGGCTCCGGGGCGTGGGCAGGAGGGTGCCGGAGAGGACCCCGAGGCCTTCGATGACCCGCGCCACGTGTTCACCGGCGAGGGTGACGTAGCGGTGACGGCCCTGGCGTTTCTCGGTGGCGATGCCCCGGGCGACGAGAACGTCGACGTGTTCGCTGGCGGTGGAGCGGGCCAGGCCCGTGTACTGGGCGAGTTCGCCGACGGTCCAGGCCCGGTTCGTCATCAGCGCGGTGCACATCGCGGCGCGCGACGGATCCCCCAACGCGGCGGCAACCAGGGAGATCTCCGGCATTCTCTCGGGAAACGAACGATCGGGCACCCCTCCATTCTTGCCGCCCCGGGTTCGGTGCGCGCCGAATCATCCGGGCGTGACCATGGTTGCCGAACTCTGATGACCGGGACTGAACGAGGAGGCCTGGATGGTGCGCGGCAACAGGCGGGCGGCGACGGCCGCCGCGGTGCTGCTCGGTTTCTTCGTCGTCATGCTCGACGTCACCGTCGTCAATGTGGCCCTCGGTGGCATCGGCGCCGACCTGCGGATCGGGATCGGGACGCTGCAATGGGTCGTCGACGCCTACACGCTCGTGCTCGCGGCCCTGCTGCTCGCCGCCGGGGCCGCCTGCGACCGCATCGGCGCCCGGAGGGTCTACCTGATCGGCCTGCTGGGGTTCGGGGTCCTGTCCTTCGCCTGCGCGATGGCGCCGACCGGCGGGGCGCTGGTGGCGGCCCGGGCCGTGCAGGGAGTGGGAGCGGCGGCCGTCGTTCCCGGGTCGCTGACGCTACTGGGTGCCATCCACTCCGACCCTGCCGCGCGGGCACGGGCGATCGGCCTGTGGGGCGGAGCCGGGGGAGTGGCCGCCGCCGTCGGGCCGATCCTCGGCGGGATGCTGGTGACCGCGGTCGGGTGGCGGTCGGTGTTCTGGATCAATCTTCCGGTGATCGCCGTGGCCGTCCTGCTCACCATCAGAGCGGTCGACGGGACGCGCGGGATCGCGCCCCGGGGTCTGGACCTGTTCGGCCCGGGACTCTCGGCGCTCGGGCTCGCCGCGGGAACCTGGGCGGTGATCTCGGCGGGCGAACACGGCTGGGGAGTCCCGCAGCTCGCGGCGGCGGCCGTCGCCGCTGGGTTGTTGATCGGTTTCGTCGCCGTGGAACGTCGCGTTCCCGAACCGATGCTGCCCCCCGGCCTGTTCGCCGGGCGGGGTTTCACGGTGGCCGTGACGGTCGGGTTCTGCCTGAACGTGAGTTTCTTCGGCCAGCTCTTCGTGCTGTCCCTGTTCTTCCAGCGAACCCTGGGTCTCGACGCCTGGGACGCGGGTCTCGCGCTCGCCCCACAGGCCTGCAGCGCGGTTGTCGCCGCCCCGCTCGGGGGCAGGGCGGCCGCCCGGTTCGGGGCTTTTCCGGCGATGTTGACGGGGCTGGTCCTCGGGGCCGCGGGGTTCGCCGGAACCGCGTTCATCGGCCCCGGCACGGCGGCCCTGGTCGTCTCCGGCGTCACCTTCGCCGCGGGGTTCGGAATGGCCTTCGCGATGCCCGCCGCGACCGCCGCAGCGGTCTCGGCCGTCCCGGACGAACTCGCGGGAACGGCCGGAGGGGTCGTGAACGCGGCGCGGCAGACCGGCAGCGTCGTCGGCGTCGCCGTCCTGGGTGGCGTGGTCGCGGCCGATGCCTCCCCGTCCGGTTTCCGCGTCGCGCTGCTGCTGGCAGCCGGGATCTTCATCGCGGCCGCGGCCCTGGTGGCCGCGGCCGCGCGTGACCCGGCCTGACCCCGCCGGGTGGGGTTCCTCAGGTGATGCTGGCCGCGTAGATCTCCGCTATGGAGGCTGCGAGCGTGGAGTCGAACTCCTCCTTGGTCTGGTCGTCGCGCAGGCCCGCGAGCAGGGCGCGGGAGAAGCTGGCGATGAGACCGGGGTTGCGTGCCAGGTGCTCGTCGGCCTCCTCGCGGCTGTAGCCGCCGGACAGCGCCACCACCCGCGCCACCCGCGGGTGGGCGATGAGACCGGAGTACAGGCCGTCGACGGTGGGGATGGTCAGTTTCAGCATGACCTCGCGGCCCTCGGGCAGGGCGTCGATGTGCCCGGTGAGGTCCTTGAGGAGCAGCTGCTCGGCCTCGGCTTTGTCCGGGGCGTGGATGTCCACCTCGGGCTCGATGATCGGCACCAGGCCCGCGTCGAGGATCCGCTGCGCGACCTCGAACTGCTGGTCGACGATGGTTCGTACCCCCTCGGGGTCGGCGCGGAGGATCACCGAACGCATCTTGGTGCCGAAAATGTTGGCCTGCACGGCCCGCGCTAGCAGCTCGTCGAGGCCGGGCATCGGTTTCATGACGCGGACACCGTTCTCCTCGTCGGCCAGGCCCTTGTCCACCTTGAGGAAGGGGACGATGCCCTTGACCTCCCACAGGTAGTCGGCGCTCGGGCGGCCCTCGATCTGCGAGTCCATGGTGCGTTCGAAGAGGATCGAGGCCAGGATGTGCCGGGAGTCGAAGGCCGGGCTGGTGATCACCCGGGTGCGCATGGCGTGGACCAGGTCGAACATCTCCTCCTCGGTGGAGTAGCGTTCCGGCCCGATGCCGTAGCCCTCCAGTGCGCGTGGGGTGGAGCCGCCGGACTGGTCGAGGGCGGCGACGAATCCCTGGCCGTTGCGCATCCGGTCCATTTGCTGAGTGTTCATGGCGTCTCCTCGGTGTAGTTGTGTGTGTCGGCTGCGATGGCCGAACGGCCCGCGGCGACGCGGGTCCGGTTAATGAATTCGATGTTAATAGTTTTCACGAGGGGTACAAGAAGCGGGGATTTCCGCGGCCGGAGTCCGGGATCCGTGTGCGGCCCATCAGGGTTCGGATGTGAGCCCGTCCAGCGAAACGGGTGTTTCGTTGTTGTCCTCCCGCAGCGTCTTGGTCTCTTTGGCCTCGAGTTGCCGGGCGCGGCGGCGGGCGGTCAGTTTCTTGATGTGCGCGTGATGGTTCTCCAGGACGAGGTCCTGCCGGTCCGCCTGGTCCACCAGGGCCTTGAGGATATCGTCGAACCGCAGGAGCATCAGGTCCTCCGCGACCTCCACCTGGCGCCGCCTCAGCAGGCGTTGTGCCACCTCGGACAACGCCCGCTGGAGGACGGGGATGATCTCCAGCAGCAGGAATACCGTTCCCACCGCCCCGGCCATCAGCCCGCGGGTCTTCGCGACGTTCCACCTCCAGGGGGGACGTTTCCTGAACGGCAGTTTCTTCGCCACCTGTTTCGCGGCGTCCTCGTCGGTGAGCAGCTCGTCCAGGCCCTCGATGGGTTCGCTGCTGAGGAGGGCCACCAGCAGCCGGAACGGGAGCTGCGGGCGGGGTGAGAACGGCCAGTCGACCGCCTCGGGGGCGACGGGCAGGTCCGCCAGGAGGGCGTCCACCTGTGTTTCGATCTGCTGGCCCTTCGGTAGGGCGCGCAGTTTCTTGAAGATGGTTTTCTCGATGTCCCGTGAGGTGTTGGCCGTCATGAAGGCGGAGTCCGGGATCGAGACCACGAACGCCTGCAGATCCACCTCCTGGGTGTCGGCGCTCAGCTTCCGGAACTGTTCGAACAGCGGCGACAGGGGGTTCTTCTGGTCGGTCAGCAGCAGCTGGAGGAAGTAGGCCGCGACGTTCTCGGTCAGCTCGCCGCCGGCGTTGGATCGTTTCCTGAGCAGGCGGGCGGTTCGCCAGTACATCCAGACCAGTCCGAGGCCGTAGTACATCGCGCCGTCGTGCAGGCAGGTCCTGAACAGGTCAACGATGTCCTCGGCCAGGCGCGCAAGTTCCTTGTCGCTCAGGGATCCGGCCTGTGCGGTCCGGTGCTTGAAGAGTTTGATCCGGTTCCGGAAGGACCGTTCCTCCCGCTGCCAGCGGGCCGGGTCGTGCCGCAGGACCTTGAACAGCAGCCGGGGGGCGTGGAAGAACACGCCGGGTTTGAGACGGAAGGGTGAGGGTTTGTCCGCGGCCGCCTCCTTCGCGACCATCGGGTCCGCGTTGGGGTCGGTCCTGGCGTTCAGGTTGGACATCAGGTCGGCCGGTTTCAGGTCGAGGTCGATGCCCGCCGAGCCCACCAGGTCGGTGATGACCTCGGTGACGGTGGTGACGGCGAACTCGTCCAACGGGTACATCACCCAGTCGTCGTCCTGGCCTGGGAGGAGGCTCCTCGGGTCCAGTGACCCGTTGGGGTTCGTCATGGCGTTGATGATCGTTCCTCCCAGCTACCCGTTACCGCTTCCCATTGTGTCAAACCTGTTGGGTTCGCTTGCCTTCTGGTGGTTTGCTTGCGCTGTAGCGCTGGCATTCGCAGGGAAGGCCAGCGTTCGGCGGGAGGGCTGGCATTCACGTCGGGAGGGCAGTTTTCGGTGGCCTTCGTCTACGACATCCCCGTTTGTGGGTTCCCCTGCCCGGAAGGCGAGAAGAGCTTGGCCAGCGAGACGGGGGTCGCGTTGCCGTCCTCCTCCCCGATTTCCGCGGCATTCGCCTGCCAGGCCCGGCGTTCAGCCATTTTCTCGCGGTGCTCCGCGCGGCGTCGGGCGACGAGTTCGTGCTGCGGTTCCCGGCCCAGCAGGCTCTTCGAGATCTCGTCGAACTTGAGGAGGACGAGGTCCTCAGGCGCAGTCACCCTGCGATGTTCCAGCATGCGCCGCGCCACCTCGTCGAATGCCTGGTGGAAGACCGGGACGATCTCCAGCAGTAGGAAGACCGTCCCGACCAGGCCGGTGAGTATCCGCTGGGTTTTCGTTACGAGCCGGTTCCAGCGCGGGCGTTTCCTGAGCGGTAGTTTCTTCGCCACCCGTTTCGCGACATTCGTTCCGCGGGACGAGCCGTCCAGTCCGTCGACGGGTTCGCTGCTCAGGGCGATGACCAGCAGCCGTGGCGGGAGTTTCATACGGGGGGAGAACGACCAGTCGAGCTGTTCGAGGGGAACGGGAAGATCGGAGAGGAAGGCGTTGATCCGCGATTCGAACCTGCGGCCCTTGGGTAGGGTGCGCAGTTTCTCGAGGATCAGGTTCTCGAGGTCCGCCGGGTTCTGGGTCTTCAGGAAGTCGGTTTCCGGGATTTCCTCCAAGCATTCCGGCAGGTGAAGGTGCTGGGCGTCCTCGTTCAGTTCCTGGTATTGCCTGAACAGAGACGACAGGCGGCTCCTGCGCTCGGCCAGCAACTGCAGGTAATAGGTCAGGATGTTGTCCGCCAGGTCGTCGGAGGCATCGGAACGTTTCCTGAGCAGACGGTTGGTTCTCCAGTTCGTCCAGGCCAGACCTAGGCCGTAGTACATCGCGCCGTCGCGCAGGCATTCCTGGAACAGGTCGGTGATGTCGTCGACCAGGGCCAGCAGGTCCTCGTCGTTCAGGGATCCGGCCTGCGCGGCCCGGTGCTGGAGGCGACCGAGCCGGTTCCGGAGGGAACGTTCCTCCCATCGCCAGCGATTCGGGTTGTGCCGCAGGATCTTCAACAGCAGCCGGGGGGCGCGGTGGATCACGCCGGGTTTGAGGCGCAAGGAAGAGGACTCCTTTGCCGCCGCATCATCCGCAACAGCCGGGTCCGCGTCGGTCTCGACACCCCAGTTCGCGATCAGGTCGGCCGGGTCCAGGTCGAGGCTGATGCCCGCCGAGCTCACCAGGTCGGTGATGACCTCGGTGACGGTGGTGACGGCGAACTCGTCCAACGGG